>Ga0302325_10001914_pt1 | contig 51899 bp, 35 predicted proteins | sample Palsa_T0_2_FD_201948 | JGI IMG/M metagenome (GOLD analysis project Ga0302325, IMG submission 201948) | Peat permafrost microbial communities from Stordalen Mire near Abisko, Sweden - Palsa_T0_2 | ecosystem: Environmental > Terrestrial > Soil > Palsa > Peat permafrost | place: Sweden: Abisko...
CGGCTGCCTCTGCCGGGTCGTGCAGCATCCAATGGCAGTAGCCGTAGAGGGCAGCTGCGTACCTGTCGTACGCCATGGCAATGGCCGCCGGGTCTCCCGCCGTGATGGCCAGGACCACCTGGCGGTCGAACTCGGCGTCTACGGGTGACGGATCCTGCGTCTGACTAGGGGATGAATGGCCGTACAGTTCGGCAGACGGGCCTGCGACGCGGTGAGAAGGCAGTCGCCCTGCCGGATCGGCGGGAGGCCGGCGGAAGCCGACAGGAAGCACTTCCGCGGCGGCATCGGCAGGTGCTTGACTCTCCCGAGCAGCCAAGGTCTGCTCGGCTGACGGGATCGCCCCGGCCGCCCGATCGCCGTCGCGGTGCGCGGCGGCGAGATTTTTCCGTGCGATCTGGGTATCGGGGTAATCGGGGCGCAGCACTTGTCGCCGATCGGCGAAGGTCTGCTCGAGTGGTGTCGCGTCGGCGGCCCGGTAGGGCTTGGCCAGGTTCTTCTGTGCGGCCTGGGTATCGGGGTGATCGGGCCCGAGCACTTGCTGCCGGCGGGCCAAGGTCTGCTCGAGTGGTGTCGCGTCGGCGGCCCGGCCCGCGGCCCGGTAGGCCTTGGCCAGGTTCTTCTGTGCGGCCTGGGTATCGGGGTGATCGGGCCCGAGCACTTGCTGCCGACGGGCCAAGGTCTGCTCGAACAGCGCGATCGCGTCGGCGGCCCGGCCCGCCGCCAGATAGGCGGCCGCGAGGTTGCCTCGGGAGTTCAGGGTACTAAGATCGTCAGGGCCGTGCAGCCGCTCTCGGACAGCCAGGTTCTGCTCGTATAGCTGGATAGCCTCGGTGACTCGGCCTGCGTCCTGGTAGGCGGCGGCGAGGTTGTTCTGCAAGGTCAGCGTTTCGGGGTGATCGGGGTCCAGTTGGCGCTGGAGCACGACCAGAGTCTGCTCGAACAGCGGGATGGCGTCGGCGACCCGGCCCGCCGCCAGATAGGCGGCGGCGAGGCTGTTCCGTGAGTTCAGGGTGTCTGGATGGCCAGGACCCAGTAGCCGCTCGAGGTCCGCGGTCAGCAGCTCACCAACTGCGATGGCCTGCGGGGTGCTATCGCCCAGCTCAATCAGGTGATAGAGCGCGATGAACCGGAGCCGCAGAAGAAGTTCGGCTAGCTCCTCGTCGTCCTCTCCCGCATACTCGGCCGTGTGATCCAGCAGCGCCGTTACCTGCTGCGGGATGCCCCTGACGGCCGGACGATCCGGAGACCCTGCCACCGCGATAGCGTGCGCTTCCAGCACAGATGCGGCGACCCAGCACACCGGTCCCAACCGCCGTCGGAGAACCAGCCGGTCACGGACCACCTGCGACACCAGGCGGTGCATCATGACGGTCTGGCCGTCCAGGCTGAACGTCAGCAGCGACCGGTCGCTCAGCCACTCCAGGACCCGGTCCACCAGGGCCGCCTCTACCCGATGCCCGCCGCTGGCCAGTAGGCCCGCCCGGCCGGCGACGTGCAGTAGCTCGCGGCGAACCCCAGCCGCCGACAGTACCGCCATGATCTCGATTACCCGGGTGCACATGCCCGTCTTGTCGGCCGCCCGGATCGCCGCCAGGGACAGCAGCACGGCCCGCGCGACGCCGTGGGGATACGGCTGGCCGTCGTCTCCGGTCAGGAATACATCGGCCGGGATCGTTTGCAGCCGGTCTAGGTACCTCGCATACCCGTATCGCTGCCCTCTTGTCACCGGCGCAGCCAGGGCCAGCGCCAGCGGCAGATGCCCGAGCACGGCCGCCACCGCGGCCGCCCCCGCCTCATCGTCTAGGCCGGTTCGTCCGGTCAGAAACGACAGCGCCTCATCGGCACTGAACATGTCCACCGCGACGGCGGTCGCCAGATTCGCGGCCGGCGGCCGGGTGCTGGTGATTAGAACCTGGGCCATACCATCGAGGGGTACAAACGGCCGCAGCACCTCAGGGTCTGCTACATCATCGAACACCAGCAGACACCGGTCCCCGTCGGTCTCCAGCAGGTGCCGCACCGCCTGGCCCGCATCTGCGGCATCCCGCCCGGAACCGCCATCGGTCAATCCCGTGGCCTCAGCCACCGCAGCCAGTCCCGCCTGCAGGCTACCGGTGTCCGCGGCGTTGACCCAGGCCACCAGCCGCCAATCGGCTGCCAGCTTCGCCCGCGCGTATGCGGCCGCCAGTTGCGAGGTGCCGACGCCCGACATCCCTCTCGCCGCATGAATCACCGCTACCCGGACACCAGCCCGGCCCAGCCCGGCCAGCAAGGCGGCCCGAGGCTGGAAACCAGGCGGCTCCAGCGGGATATCACCCACGACGACCCGCTGGCTCGCCGCCTCGGGTGGCAGCGACTCCTGAGCTCCTGACCCGGCCTTGGACGTGTGCTTATGGCGGACCATCGGAACACCGATGCTGGCATCTACGTCCCGTTCGGTGTGCGTGTCCTGGTGGACGTCGCCGTCAACGATCCGGTCCACTATCCGCTCCCCCGCCGAGGCACTCCCGGTGGCTGGTCAGGCAACCGCCGTCGCACTGCGGTTACGCATGTCAACATACCGTCCTTTCCGCCCCGATCAGAGCCAGTCTCCCAGGGTAACAATTGAACAGACGAACCCGGCCATCACCGGATCCGGCGCAGGCCCGGGCCGTTACGAACCCACCCTGGCTATCCGCCGCACCCAGGCCAGGACGGCCTTCAGGTCGCCGTCGTCGAGGAGGTAGGCGACCACGCCGAACACTAGGACCGCGCAGACGGCCGCAGGCAAGGCCAGGGCGAAGGCCGCCAGCTTGTGATGCACCGGCACCGCCAGGCTGACGGCCACGCCCACCACGGCGCTCGCGCCGCCGGCGGCCAGCCCGGCCAGCATCGCGTGGCCGACCCCTTGCAGCGCGGCCCGACCACAGATCCGGCGGGTAACGAACAGCAGCGGGATGGCCACCGCGGTCTGGCCGATCGTGGTGGCCAGGGCGAGCGCGGCCACCACCAGCCGCGGCGGGACCAGCTCGACGAGCACCACGCTGGCCACGATCACCACCAGCCAGCTTCCCGCCAGCGCCACGGCGGCGACCTTGAGCCGCCCGATGACGAACATCACCCGCGACAGGTTCGCGATCACCGCGGTGCCGGCTATGCCTGGAGCGAACAAGGCAAAGGCCCAAATCAGCTGTGGTACCTGATCGGGCTGCTTGGCCAGCACGTGAGCGGCGGGAACGGTGATCGCCGCCATCAGCGCCGTGCCGAGCCAGGACGTGAGCAGGACAGCTCGTGTCGACACGGCGCAGGTCCGGTCGAATTCTGGCCCGTCGCGCGCGGACAGCACGGGGAATGCGCTGACCACGATGGCCATGGCCAGCACCGCGGAGATCGTGCTGAACACCTGCGATGCGTAGTTGAAGATGACGATCGCGCCGGTCTCGCCGCGGCCATTGGCCAAGGCAATGGTCACGACACCGGACAGGTCGATGATGACGAGCTCGATGACGCCGACCATGGCCAGGCCACCCGCGCGGCGCGCCACCCCGGGTGGGAACCGCAACGCGGGCCGCAGCCGCAGGTGCAGCCCCCGCGTCGACGGCACCGCCACCACGACCAGGACGGCGATGCCCAGCGTGGTGCCAATCGACAACACAAGCTCGGCCGAAAGGGGCAGCCTGGACAGCGGGAGCCCGTTGTCCAGAGAAGCGAAGGCGAAATAGCAGGAGATGAGCACCAGGCTGGAGATGCCTGGGCCGAGGGACGGCGCAGCGAACCGCCGGTAGGCCTGCAGCAGCCCGTAGAGCACCACCGACAGCCCGTATAGGAGGGCTTGAGGAGCGAACACCCGCAGCATGCTGGCGGTGGTGGCGACCACGTCGGCGTGGGCGCAGTGCGAGTTGACGTTGCTAGGGTCAAGGAGCGAGGCGATCGGCCCGGCGGCCGCGGCAAGGCCCAGGGTGAGCGGCACCAGGATGATGACAGACCAGGTCAGCAGGGCCGAGGTGATCTGGCCCACCCGTACCTTCTCCGCCGGGTCACTGGCCGACCGCTCCGCCGAGCGGGCCAGCACCGGGACCATCGCGCTGGTCAGCGCGCCGCCCAGGACCAGCTGGTAGAGCAGATCGGGCACCTGATTCGCGGTGACGTACGCCGTGCCCAGGCAGCTCGCCCCAATGGTCTGGGAGAACACCAGCGTGCGGACCAGGCCCAGAAGCCGGGACAGGATCGTGAGGCTGGCGACGACGGCGGCACCGCGAGCGATGCCGCCGGCTAGGGGCAAGGTCGGCTCCGCTGGCTCGGCCCGACCAGCACCGGCGTCGATCTGCGCGTACAACTCCTTATCGCCATGCATACCAGACCTCCATCCGGTCGCGCGTCGCTGGCCAACTGAATCCAGAGTCGGCGGAGCCCGGAGCCTACTTAGGTAGAAAACCGTCCCGATACGGGAGCGCGCGGCCGTCAGGAAAGATACGAGTTATCGACGCTGTCTGACCGAATCTCAGCTGAACGCAAGCGGGTAGCCGCGGACGACAACCCCCGGAGGTGTCATGCGGCCCTCGCGGTGAGCGAGTAGGAAGACACCCGGAACGTCTCCGGCGCGCCGCCGGTGGAGCAGATCTCCCATGCTCCGTCGACCAGCGAGATGGCGGCACCGGGCGCGGCGAACCCGTTGGCCTGCATCCACTTCAGCAGCGCCAGCAGGTCGACGGTGCCGGACGCCTGCTGGGCGCAGGTGCCGGCGCCGCCGGAGCCGTCCAGCGACCAGATGAACTCGCTGCTATCTGGGTACCGGTGCGGCGTCCATTGCTGGCCGGCGATGGTGACCGGCGCGTGCACCTGGGTGCCGAAGGACCCGCTGTTGCAGCGGCCGTTGTTGTCCACCCAGACCATGATCTCGCTGGGATACCCGGCGTCGTCGCTGAGCCAGTTGTCCCATGCCCACTGGGCGATGGTCTGGGAGTTGTGCGGAGTCGATTCTGCGTAGGTACTGCTTAGCTCAGACAGCGCGGAAATCGGAGTATCCTCAGCGTTTCCACAGCCGTTCGTAACCAGGTTTTGCCAGGTTTGGCGGCCAGGACACCAGTTGTTGAACTGCTGCTGCGCTTCGGGAGCGGTCTTGACCGAGCCGTTCCCGGCGGGCTCGTCCGCAGACACCTGCCAGTCGCTCGGACTGTTCGCGCTGAGGACCTGCTGACAGGACGGGTCGGCCCAGCAGTTGTTCGCCAGGTACGTGTTATACCCGTTGGAGTTGGTCGACCCGGTGGTGTAGTCACTGGTCCCGGGGCAGGTCCCGGTCGGCTTGGAGGTGACGCACGCCCACGCCGTGCTAACCCGGCTCGGCGACACCGCCGGTGAGGTAGCTGGCGAGCTGGCGCCCGAGATCGGAGAAGTACCTGCTGTTCTGGATGAGACAGGGCCTGAAAGCGGCTTGGCGGGCTTGGCGCCCGGTCCGCACGCAGCAAGCAGGAGCGGGAGAAGGACCAACGGGATGATCTTGAACGACTTCCCGACCCGAGCCTTCATGACGATGCCAGCAGCCCGGCCGCGTCGGCCAGCAGTGGGGCCAGACGGTCTCGCGACGACATGACCTCCGCAGGAAGCGGCCACGGAATGGCCAGTCCTGGGTCGTCGAACGCGATCGATACGTCCTCGGACGGGTCGTGGGCGCGGTCGATCAGGTACGACACGTCGGCGGTTTCGCTGAGAGCCTGGAAACCGTGAGCGCAGCCTGCGGGCACGTACAGAGTCACCTGCTCGTCATCGCGCAGCTCGAAGCTCTCCCAGTTCTGGTACGTCGGTGAAGTCGGTCGCAGGTCCACGATGACATCGAAGATCGCACCGAATGAGCATCGGACCAGCTTCGCCTCGCCGTCCCCGCGGCGCACGTGCAGTCCCCGTACTACACCACGTACGGAGCGGGACAGGCTGTGCTGGATGAACGCGGCGCCGTCTATTCCGGCAGCGCGCATCACATCCGCGTCGAAGGTACGGCAGAAGAAGCCCCGCTCGTCCACATGCGGGGTCGGCCGGAACGTTAGCGCGCCATCGATACGTGGCACAGCGTTGACTTCCACCAGCATCCCTCCCAGACAACAGCGCCCATACTATCGCTTGGTGGACCTCCGGCCGGGAGTCCCTGGATGGTCATTGCTTCCTGTCGCATCCGTATTCGAGGCATCCACGAAATACCTTCGCTTGCCCCTAGGGCTTCGTTCGATGACGGAAACATACTCGAACTCAAGCCGAGCCATCGGGATGCGCTGTTCGAAGGTCCGCTGGATCTCATCTCTTTCTGCCCCTGTGTTCGCGACGATCCGAACGCGCAGAGAGCCCGCCTTATCCTGGACAAATTGAATGTCTCGTATCTGATCATAGAATGCGCCGTGGTCCAGGTCCCCGAACGCGTAGCCGTAGAGCGATCTCCTTCGTCCCGAGCTGTCGACGAACGTCTCCTGTGATCGCCCGACGATGGCACTAGCCCGTGGGAAATTATCGTTGGCGCAGCTCCCAATGGGATCGACAGCTAGGTCGCCGGTATCATACCGGACGAACTGAGTCCCTATCCGGTTGAACGACGACGCCACGACGCGGCGGTATCCCTCGATCTCAGAGGGGAGCAGCTCCACGCAACCATACGTCGGATAAAAGTGGAAGCCGCGGCATTCCCGGCAGCAGTACGCCAATACGGCGTACTCGCTGTGGCCGTACCAGTGGACGATCTTGGTGCCGAATTCCTGCTCAAACCGGGCCTGATCATTCGCTGCGAACATCTCGGAGGCGGCGATAACACCCCGGACCGGAAGACTGCGGAACAGATCTTCGCCCACCAGATCGATGAACGTGTACAGCGAACTCGGATACACATGAAGAAAGAACGGTGGCAGTGTGCTTATCCACTGTCGCAGCCGGCCAAGCTCCGCCTCCACGGTGGCGCCAGGTGAGACGACCCACATGTTCTCAAGGCGGTTATAGCTGAGCATTTCCCCGTGCATATCGCCCGCGTACCGGACTCTTAGGTCATACGGCTCGTATCCCACCTGGGACCAGATGTCAAAGAGGTAGGCGCGCTCCTTCTGGCGGCGCGCGAACGTGTCGGCCGTGAAGCGAAGAGGCTGACCTGATGTCCCCCCGGTCCGCACCGTGTGGGTAAGCGGCGGCACGTCCCAGCGCGTGTACCGGCGCAGGTACCGTTGGTAGTCCTCTTTTTGCGTGATCTCATCACCGTATCGGCCGACGAGTCGCTGGAACCACGTGTCCTGATACTCCCGGATCTTGCCGGGTGACCAGCCTTTGGACTTCTTGACCAAGCTGCGGTGGTAGAAATAGCTGGGACCGAGCAGGCTTTCCCTGACTCCGATCATGATCTACCTCCGTCGACCGTCCCAACGCGCTGCAACTGCGCACGCTTCAACCCGTGTCCCGAAGCTGCGGCAGCTTGGCTCCCGAAGAGAAGCTCTCATAGGAGTCCAAGGCGGGCGGCCGTGATACATGTCGACTAGAGGTGGATGAGTAGGCCACGGTGCGGTACCGCGTGACCTTGACGGCAGCTGCCCGCGATGTCGGCCGATGCCGACGTATCACAGTAGTACCTAGCTCTCTCATGTGGACGGAACCAGACGGCTCGACGGATGCAACCTGAGCCAGATCACGCTGAAATGTGAACCACGGCAGCGGCCGTCGCAACTTAGCAGACGTGCAGGTCACCTGCATCAGAAGGGAGCGTTTCATGCGAGCCACCGAGGTGCTCATCATCGGCGCTGGCCCGTACGGCCTGTCGATCTCCACGCACCTTCGCGGGCGGGGAGTCGACCATCTCATCGTCGGCCGCCCCATGGATACCTGGCGTAACCACATGCCCGTCGGCATGTACCTGAAATCCGAGCCCTTCGGCTCCGACATGTCGTCGCCTGAGACCGGGTACGATCTCGCGGGCTACTCCCGATCGGAGGGAATCGAAGGTATCGAGAGGGGGACGCCGCTGTCCCTGGAACGATTCCTCGACTACTGCGACTGGTACGTCAAGCAGCTGGTGCCCGACGTCAGTGATGTCACGGTGACGGATATCAAGGCCAAGAACGGCGGCTTCCTGGTCACATTCGCTGATGCAGAGCCGGTTGCGGCCAGGAGTGTCGTGGTCGCGACGGGTGTCCTGCCGTACCGTTACATCCCAGCGGAGCTGTCGGGCCTGCCATCTGAGCTCGTCTCACACACCGCCGATCACCCTCGGTTCGACGAGTTCCGGGGTCGCCGGGTAGCCATCGTGGGCGCCGGCTCGTCGGCACTGGAGACGGCTGCCTTGTTGCACGAGGCGGGAGGCCACGTGCAGCTGATCGTGCGGTGCCCGGATTCCCCCATCTGGGGTACGAAGGCGCTACCGCTGACCCCGCTGGTACGGATCCGGGAGAACAAGCTCTGCGAAGGCTGGAAGTGCCCCCTGTGGAATTCCCCGACTGCCTACCGCCGGCTGCCGAAAAATGTGCGGGCGACCAAAGCGCGAACCGTCCTGGGGCCGCTGGGGGCATGGTGGCTGAGGCCCCGCGTCGAAGGCGTGGTCGAAATGCTGGAGAAGACCCAGGTACGGACAGCCGAGCCCAGCGGAAGCGGCGTGCGACTGCTACTTGACGGTCCAGCCCAGTCGAGTCTCGAGGTCGATCATGTGATCGCCGGGACCGGATTCCATGTCGACATCGCCCGGCTAGCCTATCTGCCGGAAGATCTCCGGGCGCGTATCACCACGTTCAGTGGGTACCCGGTACTTACGCGTTCCGGCGAATCGACCGTTCCTGGCTTGTACTTCACGGGGGCGCCGGCGGCCTTCGGCCTCGGCCCGTCCATGCGGTTCATCGCCGGAACGCATAATGTGGCAGCCCAGATCGCTCGGTCGGTGGGCCGCCGGGCGAAAGGGAGCAAAGGATGGCCGCTACCCTCTGGGCCGAGTCGTCAAGCGCCGCAGTCGAGCGATGACGCCGCCCTTCAAGAGACGGCCTGATCGCGAACCCGCCGTCGCCACCACCGTGCCGCAGCCGACTGCGGCACGGTGGTGGCTTTTCGGGATGCTGACAATGGGCCATTCCTGAGCAATAACCAAATCTGGATGATCAGGTGCGGTCTCAAGAATTGGTAGTATTGAGCGCGATACCGAACATCCCGTTCCTGTCGGCTGACGGGCAGATGATGGTCTGGTATTCAGGGTGCCGCTTGGCGAAGGTCTTGAAACCGATATGCGAGTGGATATCGTCCACCATCATGACCCCACCTGTCCGCATGGCCGAGGCCGCCTGCTCCATCTCGAACAATGTGTTCTTCGCAGTGTGAAGACTGTCGTGGATGAACATCTCTACGTGGCCGACCTCGGCGACTAGTCGCGGCAGTCGCTGCATGCTCGAGCCTTCCAGATACGACCAGCGGGCGCGGCACGCATCGGTGACGACTATGCCTGTCTCCCCGTGCAGCCGATGGTCGAAAGGAAACGGCAGATCGATGCTCCACAGGTGGCCGAGGTCGTTCTGCCTCAGCGCCCCGAGCACGATCTGGCTCGTAACGCCGTGCGCAACGCCGGTCTCGATCACGACCTGGGGCCGGGCGTGCAGCGCTACGCACCAGATAGCACGGCACAGCGAACTGTCAGCGTCGGCATACCAGCCATAGGTGTCGTGGCCGAAGCCCCATCCCCTGGCCTCAAGCACCGCACCGATGTCCGCCATTACCTCGTCGAGCCGCTGATCTTCCGGGCAAGGCCAAGGCTCGCCGAGCAGGTTGTGCAGGTGCTCATCCCAGGCCTCATCCGCCACAAACTCAGGGTCTTCCCCGTGTCCATGCAACTGGTACCACTGGCGGATTTCTCCCGGCAGAGCTCGGCTTACCGCGACCGGATCAACGGCGAATGTGTGCGCCAGACGCACGATCTTCTGCGGACGCGTCCCCTTCCAAGCCATTCCGACGGCGTCCTTTCTCTGCGTCAGCAGACCGTTTGAACGGCGTCTGCGAGGAGCGCCAGTCCGTGGTCGATTTCGGTGTCGGTCGCGGTCAGGGGAGGCAGCAGCTTGATCACCTCGTCCTTGGGGCCTGCGGTTTCCACCAGCAGTCCGCGCTCGAAGGCGACGGAGGACACCTTCCTGGCCAGCTCACCGTGTTCGAAGGCTAGGCCGTGCGCCAGGCCACGGCCGCGTGGCTGCATCGGGGTACCAGGCACGGACCGGGCGAGTGCCGTGAGCGCGGCCGCGATGCGCTGCCCCTTGGCCAGCGTGGCGTCCTCCAGCACCTTGTCTCGCCAGTAGACCTGCAGCGCGGCCGTGCCCGTGACGAACGCCGGGTTGACACCGCGGAAGGTGCCGGTGTGCTCACCCGGCTTCCAGATGTCCAGGTCCGAGCGGATCAGCGTGAGCGCCAGAGGCAGACCGTAGCCGCTGATGGACTTGGATAGGCAGACAATGTCTGGCTTGATGCCGGCGGCCTCGAAGCTGAAGAACGGTCCAGTACGGCCGCAGCCCATCTGTACGTCGTCGACGATGAGCAGGAGGTCATGCCGCTGGCATAGATCAGCCAGCTCAGACAGCCAGTCCAGCGGGGCCACGTTGATCCCGCCCTCGCCCTGCACAGTCTCCACGATCACCGCAGCAACCTGGTCCAGGCTAGCGCCGCTATCCCGCACCAGGCGCTCAATCCCTGGCGAGCCCGGTTCACTGCCGTCCAGGCGGCAGCCAAACGGAACCGAGATGGCGTGCGTCAGCGGTACTCCCGCAGCATTGCGGTGGAAACTATTACTGGTGACCGCCAGTGCGCCGAGCGTCATGCCGTGGAACCCGCCGGTGAAGGCGATCGCCTCGGTGCGGCCAGTGACCTTGCGGGCCAGCTTGAGCGCCGCCTCGACCGCGTTCGTCCCGCCCGGGCCCGGGAACTGTACCCGGTAGTTCAACCCCCTAGGCTGCAGAATGAGCTCGTCGAACGCGGTCAGGAACTCGCTCTTGGCCACGGTGTACATGTCCAGGGAATGGATCACCCGGTCCTCGGCGAGATAGCTGAGAAGCGCCTGCTTGAGCGCCGGGTTGTTGTGGCCGTAGTTGAGTGCGCTGGCCCCGGTAAAGAAATCCAGGTAGCCGTGGCCGTCCTCGTCGTACAGCCAGCTTCCGGTGGCCCGGTCAAAGATCTTCGGCCAGGCCCGGCAGTAACTGCGCACCGCAGACTCACGGTCCTCGAAGATTCCCATCGTCGACATACCCCCTGGGTTTGGCTACCGCCTGGTGTCGGCGGGGCGCTCTTGGCGATCCTGCTAATTCGTGACCGAAAGCGACAACGGGCACGTCAATGCAATGCACCTGCCTCGACTTGGTCACGCCAACAGGCGGTTGACCGGGTTCCTGGGACCCACGCCTAGGAGATCGTGCAACGTAAGACGGTGATACGACGAGCACCAAAGTTTCACGAGCTGTCGCGACGGACCAAATCAACCAGCGCTGTCTCAGACCGGGTTGATGAGCACGGATTGATTGTCTGCGTCGGGTACCCCGAGGCTCTCGTCGCCCTTGTCAGCCCCGATGAGGACGACGGAATCCAGGCGTGTTCCGGCCAGCCGTATCATCTCGCCTAGGCTGTGAACCTTCTCCACAGAAGACTCCCCGGCGGTCACCACTACCACCACGTTGGTGGTCCATGTCCCCAGGTAATCTCCGCCGAAGGCGGGATCAAGGGTGGCGAAGGTAAGCAACAGGTCAGCCGAGGAGCAGGCAGTGACCAGCGCCGGATCGGCCTGGGCGGGCACGGCCGGGGAGGCCCCGCCGGGCGCCGGACCTATCGGTGCGACGTCCTCGGGAGGCGGCAGGACCAGAACGAGATTCGCGCCGTTCTGGCTGACCTGGTGAATGCCAGGGTCGCGGACCTTGAGCAGGCGCGCCAGGTAGGCACCACCGGAAAGATCGGCCACCACGACCTGCTTGCCCTCGGCGGCGCACGACGCCGCCAGTGACATGAAGGTCCGCGCGACCACCTGCGCGTCGTCGGCGGCAACGACCGCGAGGCTGGCAGGCCCCCGGGAACTTCCCGGCACCGCGCGACGCAGGTAACTGACGACTCGCCTCATGTCATGTCTGCGCTTCGCCGCCCGCCGCGGCAGGGTCAGCGGCCAGCGGCCCCGGCGCAGACGACCGACGCTGAGCCGGACAGGCGCACCGAGCGCCACCGCGACATCGTCACGGCTGCGCAGCCGGCGAGACAGCAGCGCCGCTATGAGGAGGCAGCCCATGCCAATCACCATGCCGGCGAAAGGGCCGCCGACGAAGTAGAGCGCCGGGCCCTTGATACGCGAGCGCTTGAGTGCGGTGGCGGGGTCGAGCACGTAGCTGTCCGATGCGATCGTGTTCGTATACGTCTTGGTCGCCAGCTCGGTAGCGGTCACGTACTGAACGATCTGGTCCTGCTGCGTTATCTGGGTCTTCAGGCTGTTGTACTTGGCCTGCTGATCGGGCGTGGACGGCGGGTTCGGTATCTGGTTGCTCTGCGCGTTGAGCGTCTGGAGGCGCTGCTGAGCCGTGTTGTACTGCTGATCGAGCTGAGCGGACTGCTGCTGCGCCTGGGTCCGCGCGACCTTGGCGCGGTACTGAAGAAAGGTTGTCGCCAGGGCCGATGCCCGCTGCACCGCTGCCGCGCTTGACGGCGCGCCGACGTTGATCGTCAGCACGTTGTCAGTAGCGACCGTGACCGTATAGGCGGCCTGAAGGCTCGCGACAGACTGCGGCAGCTTCAGCTCCTGCACGACACGCGCCGCCACCGGCTGACTTTGCGCCAGGCTCGCCTCGTTCAACACTTGCACCGTGGGATTCACGTTGGGGTTGTAGGCGAGCAGGACCGTCGCGGTGGCGTGATAGGCCGGCGGGTACTTCAGGTACAGCCCGGAACCAACCACTAGCCCGAGTACGGCGGTGAGGCACCAGACCCGGGCCCTGCGGCGCAGGGCGGCGGTGAGGAACCCGAGATTGGCCAGTCCGCCGGTAAGTTCAGCCGCTGAGCGCGACCCGTCTGCCGGATTGTCCCCGGCCCACAAGCGGTCCGGCAGCCCATCGCCGCGCGACCAGGAAATCATCTGGTCTGGATCGTTCACCGTTTGATCTCCGTTACTACGCCCCGCAAGCGGTTGGGCAGCCCGCGTCGTGCCGGGCGCGCCAGATGCGGAATGCGGCCAGTGGTCTGGTCGCTCGGGTCTGGATCGGCGACGAGGATTCCGGTCACCTCACGGCCGTCGCCACCCGCGGCCACGGCGGCCAGCGCCAGTTGCTCAGCGGTCGCCGCGCCCGCCGATACCCCCACTACCGTGGCGTTGGTCCGCATCGTGTCGGGCATCTTCGGCGCTCGGCTGTCCATGACCGCGACCACGATGACCAAGGCGGTGTCCGGCGGTATGTCGGCGCCACCCTCGTCGCAGGCGATGACGCGCAGCATGCCCTGGCGCATCGATGCCTCGGACGGCGGCACAGCGCACGCGGTGCGAAGCGTGGCCGTGGCGGCTGCATCCTGCTGCGGACCGATGACCAGCGACGTCGAAATTCCCTGCGAGGCGCCGAAGGCGGCCAGTTGCGGCCCCAGGGCGAGAGCGCCCGGATCAGAGGAGAGGGATAGCACCAAGAGCGCGAAGGGACCGCCGTCGCCGTCGTACCTTGAGGCGCGGTCGTTGTCATACAGGGAACTGCCGTTACCGTCGTATGCGGGGCGGCCGAAGCCGGGTCTGGGCATCCCCAGCTGCTGCAGGGCGGTATGCAGCTGCCAGGAGTGCACGGCGGTCGGCCGGTAGTTCTCGAAGAGCTTCATCCAACCCGCGGCGGCGGAGGGATGAGCAACCGGGACCGACGCCAGGACGGGAATCCCGATCGAATTCGCTATCTCATCCCGCTGCCTGACTCGCCGGTCGTTGCGGCCGAAGGCAAGGGCCGCGATGATCCCGATCAGCGCGCCGCCCAGCCCGCCCAGGAGCGCATATACGATCGTCTGCTCGATCGGCGCCTGGCCCGTGGCGACGTTCGCCGACTGGAGCAATTGCGCCTGAACACGTCCGACCGCGCTGCGTGAGGAACTGACATAGTCGATGTAGCTATTAGCCAGGGCAGTGGCGGTTGCTTCTGCGTCCGCTGCGTTCTTGCCTTTTGCGGCGACCGAAATGATGTCAGAGGACGGGCTTCCGACCTGGATATTGTGGCGGAGGTCATTGAGCGACATGGATGGACGGACATTGGGCAGTGCGTCCAAGAGCACCGGATAACTACCCGCGACAATCTCCTGGGTGGCGGTAAAGGTATCGGTTCCGCTCGTGTTGGTGCCGTTGGCCTGCTGCGAGCTCACCGGTTCCTGTAGCGCGACCAGCGCGGTACTGGTGAGCATCGGCGGCTTGTACACGGCGTAAGCAGCGCCACCGGCAATGCCCACGGCCAGAACGATGCCCACAAGGAGCTTGTGCCGCCGCACAATCTGCATGGACCTCCGCAGGTCCAGTGCCTGCTGGCTCATCCGGCCTCCGCTTGGATCTCCAGTGCCCTCGCCGACGAGACGGCAGATGTGATCCATGATATGGCCTGCAGGGACACGGCGGATTTGGCCGACTTGCCGACCTCAACGAACTCGAGCCGAGTGATCAGGGGAATCCCCGCTGCGCAGCGACCGCAGCCCACGAGCGTCACACCAGGAACGCGCCGACCCGGGCCTGGGGAGGGCCAGCCGAGGACGGGATCGGTCTCACCCCAGTGCAGGCTCCACCGCAGTCCCGGCGGCAGTTCCAGGCACGCGGTGCCGGGTGTTGATGCGGTGGGCCAGGTCAGGACCGCGCCAGGCTCTTCGAGTTCGGCCCGGACGTCAGGTCCGAGATGGAAAGCCAGACGGATGTCATGACTGCCGCCGTCCACCTGATCGATGATGTCGATGCTGCGGGAGGCCCGATCCAGGAGCACCGATCGGCGATGCCGGGCCGGCGGGTCAAGTGAGGCGTCCCCGTCGCGCTCGGCCGTCCACCGGGCAATGTCGCCGTCATCGAGTACCTCGATCTCACGAGTATGCGCCGGACGCACCCACATGAAGGGACCACCTTCACGGGACTGGCTCCGGCCACCGGGTCCGGCGGCGCTGGGCGCGATCGCCGACGGGAAATATGAGCGGCAGGCGCGCTCGCCGTGGTAGCAGAAGATGCCTGGGTCGGCCAGGATGTCGACGCCTCCGTAACGCACTTCGACGCACAGGGCGTCCGCGTGGGGGGACGCAGCGGATCTGGCGGTCCCGTGCGAGCCACCGTCGCATCGGCACCAGATCTCATTGTTCCCGTTCGTCCGCAGTAGCGTGATTCGGGCGTCAGCGAAGCGCGAAGGCCGCTGACTAGGCCTGCCCCCGATCTGGCGCCTGCTCCCGGCCAGGGCGCCGACGATCGAGCTTGCGGCGTTGGCCGAGGGCCGCGGCCACCAGTCCTGCTGGCCTACCAGCGCCTGGGCGAGGGCCAGCATGGACGGCCAGCGATTCGGCGTCGGTGCGTCCAGGAGGAGCACGCGGCCTTCATCGGAATCAGCCTGGCGAGGCGGGCCCAAGCGTTCATCGACGAGCGCCGCCGCGCTATCGGCCAAGGCACATAGCCGGGCCCAGGTAGCCGGCCGCAGCGGATGACCGCTCGCCTCGGCTTCCACGGCGGCGACGAACCCGAGTTCCACGATGAAGCACTGATAATCCGAGGCAGGCTGCCTGCCGATACCTGACGGGAAGGTGTTGCGGATGAGTTCCCGTTCCAGTAGCAGCGCGGACTTGCGCCGCCAGCGCTTACTCTCGCGGAACCATGGGAAGGCGCAGCTGACCACTAGTTGCCCTGCGGCTTCTGCGATCGCGTGGCCGCCGGCCGACGAGCCTCGGCTGGGCAATGCGGCGAGGTACTGCTGATGCCAGCGGATCTGCCGCACGGCGAGCGCGTCACGCTCGAACAAGTCGGCCACACCCGGCCAGTCATTGAGCAGGCGCCTGATCCAGGCCAGGCTGATCAGGCGGATCCCGAGTTCGATGCCGCTGGTCCAGTGCACGCCGGAGAGGAAGGGGTTCTCCCGCCACCAGGACCGGAGGTGATCAGCGACCCGCCGCGCGTATCGATCGTCATGGGTGAGGAACCAGGCCGTGGCCAACACCGTCAGGTGCTGCAGCCGGGAAAGCTCCCAGACCTGCCTTACGTTGCCGATCTGCTCCTCTGAGCGATAATCGATGCGGAGGGCGTACCTGTCCGGGTCGGACCGTCGACCGGTCACAGGGTCGCGGAACCAGTCAGGCCGCTCCACGTCGGTGCGGAGCACCCCCAAGGTCTCCCACTCCCCCTGGAGAAGCCGGTCCGCGGCCTCAAGCAGCGGCTTCCTGGCCTCCTCCGGCACCCGCGCGGCGGCGCCTGGCGGCAATACCGCGGTAAACGCCAGTTCGCCGGCGGGCACGCCCCCGACGGCCCGGGTGAGCTGCTGGCAGGTCACCTGCCGGGGTGACCAAGCGACCCGGACTGCCTGGTCCCGGGCTCGCCAGGCCACCTCGGCCAGGGACAGCAGAGCGGCCCGGCAGGGATACCAGCCCAGCCATGAGGTGCGGGCCGTGCTCACACCTGCTCCGGTCTACCGCTCAGCAGGCTGTCCCGCACCGCGATGGTCGCCCGGGTGGTAGCGGCCAGTGACTCGAACGGGATCGGCATGGCCGCGCCGGCCAGGCAGGCCTCGACGAAACGGGACAGCTCGGCGTGCTGCCCCTTGTCCTGGCCGCTCCGGGCCCGGATCGTGTCGTGACCGCGCCCAGCCCAGACCGTGCCCTTGCGGAAATTGTCCAGCCGCGCGCTGCGGCCGCCCCCGGTGGCGTCGAACGTCTCTTTGGGAAAGCGTACGTTGCCGCCGGTGAGGTAGCTGATCACGCCACTGGCGCCGGTGCCGAACCGCACCGTGACCTGAACGTCGTCGGAGCCCGGGCCGCCGACCGCGTAAACCTCCTCGGGAAGGCTGTCCGCCCACCAGCTCAGCGTGTCCAGGAAATGACCGCCCTCGCCGGTAAACCGTGACCCCTCACGCTCGTCGCCGTACCAGCTGCCCGCGGCGAGAGAGCCCGCACTGACTAGATAGCGCGTCACCGCGGCAGAGCTGGCCGGGCCGAAGTCAGCCTTCAGTTTCGTCAGCATCGGGGCAAAGCGCCGGTTAAACCCCACCATCAGCCGGTCGTTGCCGGTCTTGGCGATCACCTCGGTGATCCGGTTCAGCTCCTCGCCGGTCAGCGCGAGCGGCTTCTCCACGAACACCGTCTTGCCAGTTTCCAGGGCCCGGCAGACCAGGTCCGCGTGGGTGGCGTGGCGGGTCACGACGAAGATCACGTCCAGCGACTCGTCGTCAAGCACGGCCTGGGAGCTGGTCGAGGCGGTGGTGAAGCCGAATCGCCGCTGGGCGTTCACCGCCGACAGCGACCGGGTGGTGGCGACGTGCGTCAGCTGCACGTTCGGCAGCTGCGCCAGGTGCGGAAGCAGCATCGACGAGGCGTAGTTACCCGCGCCGATGAAGCCGATGGCCAGGTGCTTGGAGCCCGGTCCGTTCGGCACCTTGGAGACCTTGGCCGGGACGGACGGGGAGCGCACCAGGCTGGCGGCTGGCCGGGGGATGCTCTCGGGGTCCGGTGCCGGGTACTCGAGGAGGACCCCGACCGCCTTCAGCGTCCCGGCGGACAGGTCTGCGTAGACCGTGCTGGCGTCGTGCATCGGGAAGGTAGCGGAGATCAGCGTCGCGACCTCGAGGTCCTTGCGCGCCAGCAGGTCCAGGAAGCACTCCAGGTTGCGACGCTCGGTCCAGCGGACGTAGCCGGCCGGGTAGTCGATGCCTTCCAGTTCGTACCGGTCGTCATACCGGCCCGGCCCGTAGGACCTGGAGAACCGGACGTCGAGTTCCTTGTCGTAGTAGGCGGTCCAGGGCAGGTCCAGCTTGGTCTTGCCGATGTCGACCACGCGGGCCCGGTCCCTGGCCAGCTTGGCCGCGGTCTCGACCGGCGCGTTGGAGGAGCCGCCCGCGGCCAGGAACACATGGTCGGCGCCGCGGCCGCTGGTGAGCTCGGCCAGCGAGACCTCGATGGCGGCTAGGCCTTCGTCGTCCGGGGCCGAGCACAGCACCGCGCCCGCCTGCTCGGCCAGCCGGCAGCGGGCCTCGATCATGTCCAGTCCGACGACCCGGATCCCGGCCGCGACCAGCAGCCGGACCAGCAGCTGGCCGACCAGGCCGAGGCCGATGACCAGGGAGGTCTCGCCGAGCTGCGGCTCGGCGCGGCGGACCCCCTGCATGGCGATGGCCCCCACGGTGGAGAACGCGGCATGCTCGGGGGCTACGCCCCGCGGCACCGCGGCGCACAGGTTGACCGGGATCCAGTTGTACTCGGCATGCAGGGCGTACTCGTTGCCTGCCGCCGCGATCAGCTGGCCGACCTTGAACTCCTCGGCCCCCGCGCCGACCTCGATGACGACGCCGCACAGCGAGTAGCCCAGCGGAGTGTAGGAGTCCAGCCGGTTCATGACCTTCTTGTAGGTCGTCATCGCGCCCTGCTGCGCCACCGTGTCCAGCACCTTGCGCACCTGGTCCGGCCGGGCCCGCGCCTTGCCGACCATGGACAGGCTGGCCTCGTGGACCTTCATCATCTCGGTGCCGGTGGAGATGAGCGAGAACAGCGACTGCACCAGGACGCCGCCCGGACGGCACGCTGGGACCGGTGCGTCCAAGACGATGAGCTCCCCGGACTTATAGTTCTGTGCGATCTGCTTCATGGTGTCCTTGTCCAGTTATGCCGAAACGCCTGCGGACCGCATGTTGCGATACCACAGCTCCATCGTCAGCAGCTGCCATATCTGCTTCGCGTTGTCCTCGCGGCCCGCCCGCTCGTCCTGGATCAGGCGATCCAGCGCGTCGGCCCGGATCATCTCGGAGCCGACGAGCTCACCGCGGACGAGAACGTCATTGATGACCTCCTGCAAATCGTTACGAACCCACGCGCGAAGCGGGGCGCTGAAGGAGGCCTTGGGCCGGTAGACGATCTCATGCGGAAGCCATTTCTGCGCGGCCCGCTTGAGCGCTACCTTGCCCTGCCGGTTCCGTATCTTGTCCCGGCCCGGGATGGCGAACGCCGCCTGCGCCACGACCGGATCCACAAACGGGACACGGACCTCGACCGAGGCCGCCATACTGGCCCGGTCGGTGTAGGCGAGGTTGAGCCCGGGCAGGAACAGGCGCGCATCGGCCAGGCACATCCGGTTGACCTCGTCGTGCAGCGAGTTGTCGGTGTAGATGTCGCGGTGCCCGTCGATGACCTGGTCCACCTGGCTACGCAGGTCCGGGCTCAGCAACCCGGCCAGGTCGTCCGCATCGTACAGCGTGTAGCTGCGCCGGAACCGCGGCTCCTCGGGCAGTTCGGCGAAGGTCATGAAGCGCTTGGCCCAGCGGGCGTAGCGCAGCCCCCGGCCCTGGACGCTCACCGGGACCCGGTCGACCGCGAACCGCACGCCTGCCCGGGGCAGCCCGGGCAGCTGGCCGTAACGGCTCGCCATCACGCAGGCCAGGTGCTTGCGGTAGCCGCCAAATAGCTCGTCCGCGCCCATGCCGGACAGGACCACCTTGACCCCGCGCGCTCGGGCCGCCTCGCACATCAGCAGCGTGTTGATGGCGGCTGGGTCGCCAATCGGCTCGTCCAGCGCGTCCACCATGCGCGGCAGCAGGTCGACGATGTCGGGCGAGATCTCGATCTCGTGCAGCTTGATCCCGAATTGCGCCGCGACCTTGCGGGCGTAGACCGCGTCGTCCGGCATGGCTTCCAGCCGCTGGTCCTCCGGCCGGAAGGTGATCGTGTAGGCGTCGATCTCCTGGGCGGCGCGGTGCGCGAGCACGGTGATGATGCTGGAATCGAGGCCGCCGGACAGGAAGCTGGACACGGGCACGTCGGCCACCAGGTGGGCGGCGACCGACTCCTCGATCACCCGGTCCAGGTCCGGCGCGGGGGCCCCCTCGGCCTCCCGGGCCACGTCCGCGACCCGCCAGTAGTGCTCCAGGTGCTCGCGCCCGTCCGGGCTGAAACGCGCCCAGGAACCGGCGGGGAGCTTGCGCACACCCTCGATCGCGCACAACTGCTCGGGCACCCAGTAATAGAGCATCGACGCCACCAGGGCGCCCGGCTCGATCCGCAGCTCAGGTCCGACCGCCGAGACCAGTGCCTTCAGCTCGGAGGCGAACAGCGCGCCCGCACCCCGCCGCAGGTAGAACAGCGGCTTGATGCCGAACGGGTCACGCGCCAGGAACAGCTCACCGGTCTTGGAGTCGGCCAAGGCGAAGGCGAACATACCGCGGAAACGGGGCAGCGACGCCGGTCCCCAGTGGCGCCACGCCTCGAGCACGACCTCGGTGTCTGAGGAGGTGACGAAGCTGGCACCACGGCTGGCCAGCTCGGCCCGCAACTCCTTGTAGTTGTAGAGCTCGCCGTTGTAGACGAGCGTCAGCCCGTGCTTGGACAGCGGCTGGTCAGCCGCGGCGGACAGGTCGATGATCGAGAGCCGCCGGTGGCCGAGCTGGATCGAGACCCGGTCGTCCTCGTGGTTCCACATCCCGTACGCGTCGGGACCCCGGTGGGCGATCCGTTCAGTCATGATGTCCACGAGCTTGGAACCATCGGCCTGCTGGTAACAGCCGGCGATACCGCACACCTAGGCCTCCGCGGTCAGCTCGAGGGCCTGGCACTCAAGCCGCACCCGTCGGCCGAGGAGCACCGGCAGGTTCTGGACGATAGTCAGGAGGCGTGGCTTCACCCTCACTGGAGCACCGAGCAGACGATGTTGATACGGCAGACCCTTGGTTCGCTTCGTTAGTTAATATTTCCCGGAGGTCACGTGCGGGAAGGTATCAGGACACGAGGGCGGCAGATCCTGTAAACATGAGCAGACGTGGCCAAGTGCCGTCGAGTTCATATTCCGAGCCGGGGGTACGCGGTTGAGAGTTCTCGTTGCGGGCGACCGCGGCTACATCGGCGCTGTCCTGGTGCCGTTCCTGCGTGCTGCCGGGCACGAGGTCGACGGGCTCGACCTCGGCTTGTACGAGGGATGCGACCTCGGTCCCGCCCCGGAAGACGTACGGTGGCGCCCGCAAGACGTGAGGGACGTGCAGGCCGGCCAGCTGGCTGGATTCGACGCGGTATTGTGTCTGGCCGCGCTGTCCAATGACCCGCTGGGCGATCTCAACCCGGCGGCCACGTACTCGGTGAACCTGGACGGGACGCTGCACCTGGCCCAGGCGGCCAAGCAGGCCGGAGTCGAGCGTTTCCTGTTCGCCTCGTCCTGCAGCCTGTATGGCGCGGCCGGTTCCCAGGCGGTGGCGGAGGACGCCGACCTGTTTCCCGTCTCGCCGTACGGCGAGAGCAAGGTCAAAGCGGAGAGCGCTCTATCGCAACTAGCGGACGACAGCTTCAGCCCGACCTACCTCCGCAACGCCACTGCCTACGGCGCGTCCGGCCGGCTTCGCCTGGACATCGTGGTGAACAACCTCACGGCAGTGGCGATGACGACCGGGGAGGTGCGGTTGGAGAGCGACGGCACGCCGTGGCGGCCACTGGTGCACATCGAGGACATCAGCAGGGCGTTCCTGGCCGTGCTCGAGGGCCCGCGTGAGCTCGTGCACGACGAAGCATTCAACGTTGGGCGTCAGGAAGATAACGTACAGGTGCGGGACATCGCCGAGCTGGTCAGGGAGGCTGTGCCTGGCTCCACGGTGTCGTTGGCCGCAAGCGCCGGACCCGACTTGCGCAACTACCGCGTGGATTTCTCCAAGCTGACCGGGACTTTCCCTGACCTCCGGCTGCACTGGAGTGTCCGGGACGGAATCGACGAGCTCGTCGGCGTCTACTCCAAGCACGGCCTGACGTATGAGGATTTCCTGTCGTCCCGGTTCGTACGGCTCCGACGGATCCGTGAACTGCTCTCGGCCGGAACCGTCGACGAGATGCTGCGGCGGCAGGCGGCCGGGCAGGCAGGCCCCTGATGCCGAGATCACGCCAAAGGGCTGACTGATGGCCTTGTCGGCCGCCCAGCGGCCGAGCGCGACGACTTTGCGGCTGATCAGGCAGGCATGTCAACGTCTCAGCTGGGGAGTCGTCGACCAGGCGATGTCCAGCCTGAGCAACTTCGCCGTCAACATCTACATCGCCCGCACGCTGGGGGCGGTCCAGTACGGGGCCTTTGCCCTGGCCTACGTGACCTATGGCTTCGCGCTCAACGCCTCACGCGGCCTGGCTACCGATCCGCTCCTGGTCAGGTTCAGCGGCACGGATATACCGACATGGCGGCGAGCCATCACCAGGTGCACCGGCACCGCCGTGACGACGGGCCTGACGACCGGAGCCGTCATCATCGTCGTGGCCGCGCTGCTCAGCGGCACGGCCCGGCTGGCGTTCCTGGCCCTCGGGCTGACCATGCCCGGACTAGCGCTGCAAGACAGCTGGCGGTACTCGTTCTTCGCGCTCGGCCGCGGAAGTCAGGCCCTCCTCAACGACACGCTGTGGCTGGTGATCCTGATTCCCGCTCTCGTGCTGCTGCGGAAAACCGGTCACGCGGACGTGTTCTGGGTCGTCTTCACCTGGGGTGTCGCGGCGACCGCCGCGGCGGCAATCGGCCCCCTGCAGGCCCGCACCGTGCCCCGGCTGTCAGGGGCGTGGGAATGGGTGTACCGTCATCGCGATCTCGGGCCGCGCTACATGGCGGAGGGAACTACCAGCAGCGCGGCGGGCCAGCTCCGGAATTACGGCGTCGGCTTCATCCTGGGGCTGGCGGCGGTCGGCTACGTGCAGGCCGCCACCACGCTGATGGGCCCGTTCATGGTGCTCTACTTCGGTATGGGGCTGGTCGCGCTGCCCGAGGCGGCCCGGGTCCTGCGGCGCTCGCCTCGGCATCTTCCGCTCTTCTGCCTGATGCTCAGCGGCGGCCTCGGCATCCTGGCGCTGGCCTGGGGAGTCGTCCTCCTCGTGGCGCTACCGAGAGGACTCGGCCACCTGATGCTCGGAAGCATCTGGAAACCGACCTATCCTTTGGTATTGCCGATCACGTTGTGCGTCGTAGGCGCATGTGCCGGTACCGGCGCGGGCGCGGGATTGCATGCCCTGGGAGCCGCGCGGCGAAGTCTTCGCTCCATGGTTGTCGGAACGACGGTGAGCGTCGTCCTCAGTGTCGCGGGAGCTGCCGTGGACGGGGTATCCGGGTCCATGATCGGCTATGCCGCAGGGGCATGGGTAGGCGCGCTGATTACCTGGCAGCAACTCCGCACGTCGATGCGGGAATTCAGCGCCACACCGACCGGAGCCGTGTCCCAGCCGACGACCTCGGCTGGCCGTAGATAGCCGGCCCGACGTCTATCAGGATCCTGTGGTCCGGGCCGGATTCAGAAGGCGAGACGCGTCCGCAGCGACGAGCCCGCGGTGGCGGATCCCACCCCGATCACGTCGGTGGCCGGGACCTTCTGTCCGAACGCCGGAGAGTACCAACCTAGCACCGGGTCGCTCGACGCCCGGACCAACGACCAGCTGAGCGACGACGGCAGGGTCATCGTGGCCGTCGCCTCGCCGCCATCGGTGTCCTGCCACCGCAGGATGAGGACGCAGCCGTCCAGGTTCACGTCGACAGCTGGCCCCAAGTGAAATGCCAATCGGACAGGGAGGCGACCGGTGCCGTCGACCTCGTCGGTGATCTCGATGAAGCGTTGTTTTCCCTGGAACTCCACTGTCCGGCGGTGCGTCACCGGTGGGTCGAGCGTCCGGTAGCCGTAGTGCTCTGCCACCCAGCGCCCTTCATCCCCGTCGGGTGGCGACTCGAGGCTCGTTAGGCGCGACTCAGCATGACGTATCCACATGGTCGGACCACCGGAGGTCGACTGGTCCTGTCCGCGCACTTCGAGCGTGTTGTGACCGATCGTCGATCGGAAATACCGGCGGAACGGTGGATCGCTGCTGTAGCAGTACGTGCCGGGGTCGGTCAGGATCTCGGTCCCGTCGTGGCGGACCTCGATGGACAGAGCGTCGGCGTGGGCGTGGGCCGCAATAGAGAGGAACCCGTGGGGTCCGCTGTCGCAGCGGCACCAGATCTCGGGACCATCGGCCGACCCGGACCGGAAGATCGTGATCCCGGCGTCGTCGAAGTGCCACGGTCGCCTGGCCGGTCGATCGGGCTCGTGTCGGCGCCGGGCCAGCGCCGACAGAAGCGTGCTGGCGATGCCCGGCTGCGCTGGCGGCCACCACTCCGGGGCACCGAAGAGCGCCTGCCCGAGGGCCAGCAGCGCCTCCCAGCGGTTGCTTTCTGGTGAGCCGATCACGAGGGCCCGGCCCTCGTCGCTGTCGCCTTGACGGGGCGCCCGGAGCCCGGAGTCCAAGCAGGCGGCGGCGACATCGAGCATGCGGCACAGGGAGCGGCCGGTCGCGTCGGGGAGGGGCCGCCCGGCATGCTCGGCTTCGACTGACGCGATCAGGCCCAGCTCTGCGACCAGACCGTGGTAGTCAAAGGCCAGCTCCCGGTTCACCCCGCTGGGGAATGTGTTGCTGGCGAGCTCCTGCCGGAGCAGGCTGGCTGACTCATCGGCCCAGGCGGTGCTCTCCTCGAACCAGGGGAACGCCAGCGCGGCCACCAGCTGTCCGGCCGCCTCGGCGACGACATGGTTGTTGGCTGACGAGCCGCGGCTACGGAACCCGGACAGATAGGTCTGGTGCCACCAGATTTGCTTGCGGGCCAGCTCGTTCTGTTCGAACAGGCCCTGGACTTCATCCCAGCCGTCGAGCAGTCGCCGGGTCCAGACCCAAGAGATCAGCCGGATCCCGAGCTCGATCCCGCTGGTCCAGTGAATCCCGGACAGGAACGGGTTTTCCTGCCACCACGACTGGAGATGGGATCCGGCTCGCTCGGCGTAGCGGCGGTCGCCGGTCAACGCATACGCACCGGCCAAGACGGTCAGGTGATGGTGGCGCGAGAGCTCCCAGACCTGTTTCACGTTGCCCGTGACGTTCTCATTGCGATGATTGATGCTGAAGCAGTACTCGGCCTGCGGCGCTCGACGGCCGCTCAGCGGGTCGAGGAACCAGTCAGGAGCCGCCATATCCTGCCGGGTGACTCCCAGCACGTCCCACCGGCCAGCCAGGATCTCGTCCGCGGTGCGGAGTAGCCGTCGTTTGTCCTCTGCTGGGACGGCGTCCAGGACTCCGGCAGGTAGGGGCGACTCGAAGCGAGGGGCCTGCGCCGGCGTCGGCGCCACCCGGTACCCACGCCGCGCCAGGCGAGCCGGATACCGTGACGCCGTCGACGTAATAGAGACCTGCCTCGGCCGCCAGGCTCTCTGACGGAGGAAATCGGAAGACCGCCACACGACCTCCTGCGGTGACATGCACTCCATCCGACGCACGTACCACGCGAGGCTCGCCCTGCTGCCTGGCCGCTTCTGTGCGCGCGATGCTGGCGGTGAAGGACGTCCGGCTGGCTCCGCTGCTGAACTCGGCGGCGCAGCTTCTTCGGCGGACTCGGGCGGCCGGCCGCCCGCCTCAAGCTGCATGGATGGCGCCGCCACGCTGGGTGTCTGGCGCACGCCCAAGCAGGCGGTCGTAGACGGACAGGTAATGCGGCTCCTGATGGCTCCACGCCAGCTTCTGCTCGATCCGGCGACGGCCCGCGGAACCCATGCTTCGCCGCCGAGGCTCGTCGTCGATCAGGTCGACGAACAGGCGGGCCATCTCTTCGACGTCGTTCGGAGTGGCGTAGGCAGCTGCCTCTGCCGCCGAGGCACGCGTCTCGCGAAGGTCGAAGGCGAGGACCGGGAGTCCGAACGCCATGTACTCCATGGTCTTGTTCATGGTCGACACGTCGTTGAGGGGGTTCTTGGGGTCCGGCGACAAGCCGATGTCCGCGGTCGAGAGGACGTCCCGTACGGTATCGTCGGGCACCCGCCCGGTGAACTCGACGAAATCCCTCAGCTCGAACCGGTCGCGCAAGGCGACCAGCTCGTCGAAGGAGTCCCCCGATCCCATCAAGGTAAATGAGATGTCGGTGCGCTTCAGCGTGTTGACCACGACGTCGGCCATCTTGATGACGATGTCGACCCCGTCCTGCGGGCCCATCACGCCGATGTAGGCGGCAAGATGCGCCCGTCCTCGCCGCATCGAAGGAACGGCTCCAGCCGCCCTCAGCTTGTCGGAGTCGGGTCCTGTCCGTACCACCGTCATCCGATCGGGTTTGACGCCATCACGGTCCATCACCAGTCTTCGGTACGACTCATTGGTGGATATGACGTGATCGGCGAGCCGAGTCGTACGGCGCTCGAGGAAGCGAAGGCCTCTGTACAGCACTGGCGAGCCTCCAGAAAAGCGCGACTCGAACGTCTCAGGGCAAAGGTCGTGGTGGTCGAACACGAACCGGGAGCCATGCCAGAGCCTGAAGAGAACGCCGATGGGCCAGAAGATGTCAGGAGGGTTGCAGCTCTGGACGGCGCCGAAGCGACCGCCCCGGACGGCCTTGAGCGACTGGAACAGGGTGGCGACGAACGAGTAGGCATACTCGACGAAGAATGTCGCGGCGCCGCCTCCCGGAGAATACGGCGGGTACTTGTAGATCTCGACTCCGTCGATGACCTGGTAGGAAGGATCTCCCGGGCCCTTGGGGCAGACCACAGCTACCCGGTAACCGGCCCGTGTCAGGGTGCCGCACTCCAGCCAGACCCGGCGGTCGAACGGCACCGGCAGGTTCTGGACGATGATCAGGATGCGAGTGGACCCGTTCCCCTTCGTCTTTGCCTTCAGCAACTGTCTGCTCCCGATGTCTCGACGAGCGAAGCCTTGGCCGCCCCGGAAGCGAGGATTTCCCTGCGATGACCGCCTCCCGGAAGCAGGGTCCGCACCGCTCGGGCGGTCACGGCGTGAGCCGTGTTCGCGAGGATGGCCAGGTCCAGAGGGAGGGACCAGTTGTCGACGTAGAGCAGGTCCAGCCGCCGGTACGCACTGAAGGACGGGTTGTCCCTGGCTTCGGTTTGCCACAATCCGGTTATCCCTGGTCGCATGGCCGTCCGCCGCTGCAGCTCCTCGTCGAACTGGGCGGCTTCCTTGGGCATGGCGAATCGCGGTCCTACCAGGCTCATGCGGCCGGTCAGGACATCCCAGAGCTGGGGGAGCTCGTCGATGCTCGTGTCTCGCAAGAGGCGGCCGATCCGGGTCACCCGCGGGTCGTTGGACGCCTTGAACAGGGGACCGCCCTCCCTCTCATTCATCTCCGCGAGGCGATCTTGCATCTGGGCGGCGTTCGGCACCATCGTGCGGAACTTGAGCACTTCGGTCTGAACGCCGTACCTGCCGATCACGGCGTGCCGGTAGAGGACCGGCCCGCCGTCTTCCAGGCGGATGCAGAGCGCGGCCAGCAGCAGCACCGGCGCGGACAGCGGAAGCAGGACGGCGGCGGTCACGATGTCGATGACTCGCTTCGCCGCATGGTGCCAGGCCGGCGGCCGGTGCGCCTCGATGTAGAGCATCGGCAGACCGGACACAGGCGCGGTGCGAATTCGGCTGCTGAGCACTCCGGCCAGCCCGGGCCAGAACTGGACATGCAGCCCGCCGGCCAGGCTAACCGCTAGCGCGGCGGCGCTCTCGGCCGAAGTCACGGCGCTGCCGACGATGATCACGCCTTCGGCACCGACCTCGTCGACCAGCTGCGGAAGGTCAGCCAGCATCGACCGGTGCGGAATGCCTGGCCAGGGTGGCATCTGGACCTGCTTGCCCACGACGCCTCCGACCTGGTAGCCGAGCTCAGGCTCGTCGGAGAGCATCTGCCAGATAGCCGCGGCGTCCTCGTTGGAACCCACTAGCACCACGGTTTGCAGGAAGTGCCCGTCCGCCCGCTTACTCTTCAGCCACCTGCTGAAACGCCAGCGCAGCACGATGATCAATACCGCGGCGCCTACCGCTCCCTCTGCGGCGGGCGCGGCGGGTACGGACGAGAGATCGCCGGAAAGCCAGCCGGAAGCCGCCAGCACGAACCCGCCCACGGCCGTGGCCGCGACTATCCGGGCGGCCTGGCGGGAGAACTCAGAGCACACCCAGGACCGGTAAAGGTGGGCCATCTGAAGCACCACGAGCGTCGAAACAGCAGCCGCTAGCCACACGACTACCGAGTGGTCTGGGCGCAGCCGGCTCTGGAAGAGCATCGGAATCCCCCAGGCCAGCGAGATGGCGGCGACATCACCGAAGAAGAGTTGCTTCCGGAAGGATTCTTCGGACCGGGTCTTCTTGGCGCCGGCACCCTGACTCGGCTGGGCGATAGCCGGTCCCTCGCACGGGCCGAGCGGGGCCACCGCCGGCGTTTCATCCCGGCCATACGGGCTGCCGTCCTTCAGACCAGAGGATGCCCTATCAGTTACGGAAGCCACGAGTTCCCCCCTCGCCATCCAGTGCGGTCCTGTCACAGGCGTTCGTCTTGGTCAACACGACGCTCATCAGGATCATCTGAGAGTCCGATTTGATACATATGGACCGCGGTTGGGGGACCGTTTTCATCCGGATCGGGGGCATAAGGCCGTCCGGCGGGTGCCTGCTGCCCGGCGGTGTATGGCGTTGGACCAGCGCGAACGACTACCTACACTGAAGAGCCGGACGCCCGGAGAGTTGAGCCCGCGGGTGCAGCGCTGGGCCAGGGCACACGCCCCGCGCTGCTCCCTCACGGCGGGCAAAGCCGCGCTTGCGGCATGGTGGATGTATCAGGGTCAGTGTGCTGCGGGTCTTGTACCAGGTGGTCGGGGCAGTCCGCCAGTTCCGGCGGCCTGCATTTGAGCTCACGAGCGGTGGGGAACGGACGCTACTGGACGGCGTGGAAATGAGTAACGGTTCATGACTTACTCCAGAGTTGCCTTCCGTCCCGGGGACGGCGTCGCATTGCTGACTCAGGCCCAGGCGGCCGAGCGCAGCGAGCGTTCGGTGCAGGTCAGGGTCGGACTTGCCTGGGGACTGCTGTTCTTCAACACGCTGACCTTCTTCCCGCACACGTCCTTTCTGCCTATCCCGGGGATAGTAGGCAAGGGCGTGGCGCAAGCGACGCTGCCGGCAGCGTTGCTGGTGGCGTTGACGATCAACCGCAAGGCCGTCGTGCGGCCCAACGTGTTCCTCTGCCTGGTCAGCTTGCTCGTCCTGGGGACCATCCTGACCGCGGTGTCGCCTCAGACTTTCGGTACTCTTTTCCGCACCGCCCGGATGACCGGGTGGGTGGCCGGGTTGTGGCTGCTGACGCCCTGGTGGGGTCGGCGTGACCTGCTGCTGGTGCGCTGTTATCTCGTGGCCCTGTGGGTGGCGCTTGGGTCGGTGCTTGTCGGCCTGTTCGTGTCTCCCGGCCACGCCCTGGCTAACGGCAGGCTGACTGGTGCGGTATGGCCGATCCCGCCCACCCAGGTGGCCCACTACGCTGCGGTAGCGATTGGTCTCATCGTCGTTCTCTGGTTCTGCGGTTACATGCGCGGCCGCATCACCATAATCGCCGTCGCCGTGGGCGGGTTTGTGCTCGTTCTTACGCACACCAGGACCGCGCTCGCGGCCCTGATCGCGAGCCTCCTGGTCGCCGGCCTGAGCTTGATCGTGGCTAAGGCCCGAGTCCGCAAGCTCTTCGCGGCCGGGGGCGCGATTGCCGCAATCGCGATAATGTCGTCCTCGGCGGCCATCGCGACCTGGCTGGCGCGAGGCCAAAGCGCGCAGGGCCTGGATAACCTCACCGGCCGCACCGAGGTGTGGGGTCCCCTCCTATCTTTTCCTCGCGACAAGTTCCAGGAGATCTTCGGTTTCGGCCTGTCAAACGCCTCCTTCAACGGCTTTCCCATCGACAGCAACTGGATGTCTTCCTACGAGCAGGAGGGCCTTTACGGGGTGGTCCTCTGTGCGATCATCCTGGTCTTCATGCTCGTCACGGCCTACTTCCAGCCGCGCGGCGTACGGCGTGCGCTCGCGCTCTTCCTGGTGACATACTGCCTGGTGGCGTCGTTCACCGAAGATGGTTTCACCGACGTATCACCGTACCTTCTCGACCTCACCTTGGCTGCGTCACTGCTCATACCGTCCTTGGAAAGCAGCGGCCTGCCGTGAAGATGGCGCTACGTGGTATACCCGCCTGCGAATGGCGGCCTTTGGGGATGGGAGTTGTTTAAATCTTATGAACGAGCAAGCAATCAAGGAATTCTGGCAAGGACATCCGTGCGGTGACGCGCAGGTCGGCGGCCTTCGTGACCGTTTCCAGGGCGATTACGACAAGTTTTTCACCGACTACGACCAGTTCCGCTACCGGAATGAGCGACACCTGCCGGCCTGCATCGAGGCCTTGAACGTGGCCGACAAGCAGGTGCTTGAAATCGGATTGGGCGAAGGCGCTGAGTCTGAGCGCTTGGTCCGTCAGGGCGCCCGCTGGTCCGGCGTTGATCTGACCGCCGAGGCGGTGGAGAGGGTCCGAACCCGGCTGACGCTGCGCGGGCTTCCCTTCGAGGAGCTGCGACAGGGCAGCGTGCTCGACCTGCCGTTCGCCGACAACAGCTTCGACATGGTGTTCAGCCATGGTGTCCTGCATCATGTGCCCGAGGTAAAACAGGCGCAAAGCGAGATCCACCGCGTACTGCGCCCGGGTGGCGAGCTGGTCATCATGATGTACGCCCGCTGGTCGCTGAACTACCTGGTGTCCATCGGCCTGATACGCCGCGCCGCCCTGCTCACGGCGTACCCGCTCGCCCAGGCCGGGATCCTGAGCAGCAAGTCCACCGGAGGGACGCTGGCCGGTCATCTCGTCAACGCGAGGGACCGGGGACTGGCCCGTTACCTGCGCCTCGACGAGTTCGTCCACCGCAACACCGACGGGCCCGCGAATCCGTACGCCTTGGTCTATGACCGTCGGCGCATCGAGCGCGACTTCCCGTCTTTCCGGGTGACCCGCACCTACAAGCGCTTCATGCACGCGCCGCCTCTGCCGGTACACCGGCTGCCGGGCGAGACCCTCATGGGCTGGCACCTGTGGGCTCATCTGGAACCGCGCAAGTCCCGGGATGAGGATGCTTCTTAGGGTGTTGACCGCTGTCTACGAGGTGAAGATACTCCCCCCGTCCTGGCCCACGAAATTGTCACCCGAGTCTTCGACGTTGTGCACCCCAGCCTGCCAGGCAGACCACCCCTCCGTGTCCCCCTGGTTGAAGTACATGAACTTCCAGGGGCCGGTGTAGGTGTTGTCCTGGAAGTGGTTGTCCTGGTTGTTGGCGATGTCGTTGCAGACACTCCAGGTGGGGTAGGCCGACGTCGAGCTGTAGACCGAGAAGATGCCGTTCTGGCCGCATGAGCTGGCACCGGTGCACTTGCCTGCATAGATGGAGTCGGATGGGTTGAACTCGAAGGTGTTGTCCTGAACCGTCACGTTCTGTGCCCGCCACTGGCACAGTGAGTTGTAGTCGATGGGCGAGGCTTTCGACAGGTTCGAGGGGCAGACGGAGGCTGCGTCCTTGATCCAGGTATCGACGTTGGTTCCGCTCGGGGGGGTCAGCGTGCCAGGATCCTGCCCGTCGCCGGAGTAGCGGTTGGCGTTCTGGTAGATCACGACTCCGGACCAGTTGTCCTGGAATACGTTGTTCTGGATGGTCAGCTCGCCAGCGTACGTCGAGGGGACCGAGGCGTTGCCGCCTGACTCGCTGATGTAGATGGCGCCGGTCGGGAAGCCGCTGTTGCCCGCACCTGCCGGGACGGCATTGTCGACGAATGTGTTATCGACAATGTCAGCGTTGTAGCTGATCTCGTACATGAGGCCCTCGCCGTCGTTGCCCGAGATGTAGTTGCCCTGGACCAGGAAGCCGGCGTTGTCAGTGTCCATCCAGATGCCCGGCGAGTCGATGTTGTTATGGACGTAATTGCCGGTGACCACGACATCGCCGTCCTGCCAGAACTTGCCGCCGCCCTCGATGCCGCTCTGCGTCTTCTGGGTGTTGTTGTCTGACACGTCGTTGTTGGTGAAGGTGATGTTGGTGGCGCCACCGGTGAACGTCGAGCCGAAGGTCTCATCGACGTAGCTGTAGCCGTTGAACCCGTACTCGCCATTCCCGGTGAGGCAGTTGTCGGAAACAGCGTTGTCACCGCCAAGCATCATGGCCGCACCGGGGCTGTTGTCCTTCATGAGGTCGTACTTCTCGGTCCAGCCGTTGTTGCCGTTGCTATTGACGGCGCCAGCGGCCTGGTTGGGACGGAAGTTCTCGATGGTTAGGTATTCGATGGTGACGTTCTCGTCGGCGAGGTCCTTGTAGTTGCCGACGAAGGCGGACTGGTTGACGTTCTGACCGTCGAGCACGGCGCCGGGGGCTCCGACGTAGGTATCGCCATCGGCAGGTTGGATCTGGTCGTAAGCGCCGGTACCCAGGGTGTGGGACCCGGGGGCGAACCAGTATGTCGTGTCCGGGGTGCCGAAGTTGACCGAGCTGTCGTCGCCCGCCGGCACCGTCACCGAACCCGCCGGCGCCGACGTGTCAGGACTGGTCGGCAGTCCGCTTTCACACCAGGTCACCGGTGGTGACGATGGGGCAGTCGTGGACGCAGGCCCTGAGGGTGCGGGGACCGGCGTAGGCGTAGAACTTGGAGCGGAGGCGCCGGCCGGGCTAGAGGTGGCTGGGCTCCCCGACGGAGAGGCGGTCGGCGCTGGGTCGCTGGGGCTGGTCGCGGTCGGGGAGGTAGATGTTGGGCTGGTCGCGGTCGGGGAGGTGGGTGTTGGGCTGGGCACGGTCACCGGCGCCGCGAGCAAGGCCACGGTAGCGGCAGCCGGAAGCGACGAGGGCTTGAGGCTCCATTTTCCCTCGGCCACGGTTCCTCGCTGTCTGGAGCGCGTGGCCGCGGCGACCTGAGCGAAAGCAGAATTATTCACGGTGGCCTGCAGTCGCGCTCCCGACGGGGCGGTCGCCACCGCGGCCCGGCCGGATGAGCCGAGACCGAAGACGACGAGGTCATTGCTCGACCCCGTCACCGATGGAGATGTGCTCGAGGATGAAGTGGCCACGGCGTCCACCGGGGTGCTTTGATCGACTCCCGCGAAGGCCATGGTGACCGCGGCCACCGGCCCCAACGGAGAGATGCGAATCCGGACTGCGGCGGGGACGGACCGGCCCGTCACGCTTAGGCATCCGGCCAGCCGGGTTCCCGTCCCGTGGCTGCGGCTGACTATCAGCCTGGCCCCAGAGGCGCATGTGACCCTGGAGCGCTGCCGGGTTTCAACGAACGTCAGCAGGACGTCGCCTGCAGCGGTGCCCGCGGGTACCTTGGTGACGACCGTGGTGGTTGGGCCGGACTCGAAGGTGGTCGCGGTACCCACCTGCCTGATGGTGTTCGTCGTGGCCGTGGCCGACGTCAGCAGGGGAACCGCCTTGATACCGGTGCCCACGACGATGATGCCAGTGGCCACGGCGATGACGGCGACCGATGCTCCGATGATGCCCTTGCGGCAACGCGAAAGCGCTGGATGGCCGCGCCGGGTGCGTCCGCTTCGCCGACGCGGGCCGGTGTTGTCCGCTCGGTCGTATTGGTTCGCGTCGTCGCGGGGTCCCAGTCGTCGGTGCGCCGACATGTCCATCTCCTTCGGAGCGGTTGAGACGACTTTTCATAACAGCTGAGTCACGAACTTAGCGCGCCGAAGACGACGGCGTCATGGATTTGTGTTGTTTCTGACTGTTCGTGTTATCTGTCGGGGTCACCGCGCTCCGGCGCGCTCAAGCCGATCGCGGCACGCTTGAGGCTGATGGTGTCCTTGAAACTGATGGTGTCAGCGTGGTCGACGGCAGTCTCGTCCCATCCCAGCGACGGCATGCCATGGGCTGCGGGCCCGGGTCAAGCTCGCGCGGCCGGCCCGTCAGTCGCGGCTGCGCCGTGGCCGTCAGCAGCTCCGTCTACCGCGCGCACAGCGACGAGGTCGAGTTCTACCAGGGCAAACCTTCGGTCGATGTTCACCGGAAAAAGACCAGAGGGAACAAAGCCGCGCTCAGCAATCGCGGCGAGCGAATCTGCCATCACGGGCATCCCTTCGTAGATCGGCTGGACAGCTACCTCGGTCTGAAGCGCGATAATCCGGTCGAGAACACCGTGTGCACCGGCTATAACCTCAAGATCCCATCCCTGCGTATCAAGCTTCAAGTAGATCCGGCCCCGGCTGACATCGACGGGCAGTGCATCTAGCACCGCGTCCAGCCGCCGAACCTCCACCTCCTCCGACCGCTGGACAGCAGGGGCTTGGCCGAACATGGCTAGGCCCGCTGCGTTAGGTCTACGGAAGGAGGTGAAATCCGTCGCGAAAGAAACATTTATCGGGGCGACGTTATTCTCTGCCCCGAGCGCATAGTTGACACAGTGCCATCTCGGATCGCCGGCCGCGGCACGGGCCAGATCGTGGAAATTTTCCTGCACTGGCTCGAATGACACGATGTCACCACGATAGCCATTCCGGCGCAACCACATGCCGTATTCACCGCAGTGCGCGCCCACGTCAAGGACGCAGGAAATCTTGTACGCCGACAACAGCATTTTAAGGTGTAGCCCGAGTAGATTGCTGCCGCGATTCACGGCAACAATCTCGACACCCACCGCGCGAAGGCAATTCCGGATGTGAGTCTTAAAGGTCAGATTCCGCATTGATGATTTCCTAAGCCGTGGATCCGAGCGCTTGCGTGATGATTTGAATCGTCGCTTGGGCAGCACGTTCCCACGAGAAATATGCGGCAATCTCTGGCGCGCGATCATAACAGGCCTCATATATTGCGTCATTGGCGAGGGTCGCCGCGACCGCGGCGGCGAGTTCATGCTCGTCGTCACCGGCGACAAGGGCTCCGGAGACACCGGGCGTCACGATCTCGGGCATAGCGAAAGCATCTCGTGCAATGCACGGCAACCCCCTCGCAAGTGCCTCGGCGAACACGATGCCGAAGGCCTCGTGCCTCGATGGCACCACCAAAAGGTCGTGGCTGTCATAAAGCGCTGCGAGATCATTAGGAGCGAGGGTGCCGAGAAACCGAACGCCCTCGGGTGGGGTGCCGGGCAGCGGCCAGCTCGCAGGCCCGACAACGGTCAGGGTAATCCCGGCGTCGTGCGTACGGCGCAGCACAGCCAGGGCAGCGAGGACAAGGTCACCTCCCTTGCCGTAGAAATCGGCCGCGGAGAATCCGCGTCCGATGAACAGCAGCCGGCGCCGGGGGCCGAGACGTTCCCGCAGCGGAGGGTACGGCTGCGTGCCGGTGACGCCGTTGGCCGCCGCTACGTCCGAACCGCGCTGGCCGCCATTCCGCACGTTGATCCCCGCATGGACCACGTGAACCTTTTCCTCCGGCACACTTGTCTGCTCCACCAGGCTTCGGGCAAACCAGTGGCTCATCGCGATGATCCCTGACGCACGTTCATAGATGGATAGTTGCCGTTCGCGACGGCGTGCCACTGTCGACGGTGAAATCCTCCGCATGGCGGCATAAGCTTCAGCGCTGCCCGCCGCCGAGATCGATGCGTCGAAGCTGATGTCGCTGTAGACGAAGAACGGGACAGGCAGGGCGGCGGGCTCATACATCGTCAGTACCGCGTCGCAACGACGCGCTGCGGGGTTGCGGGTTAGTTCGCGGCGCAGGGCGCGTGCGACATAAGCCTCAGTCAGCGGCGAGGAACTCCACGTCGTGGTCAGCCCCCCGTGGTACCGGGTGTGGATAGCCTTCAGGGCGGTACGCGGCAGGGGCGGGATCTGCACACCGATATCTGTCGTATCGGTCACGGATCGGAGTGCTGCTCGCAGGTTCCACGGCGTGTACGACCAGGTCCGCTCCGGAATCTCCTCCCACTGACAGGCGAATCCAAGGCGCGGCCGGGCTTCCGCCGCGCTGATGCCGCACTTCGAACCCACGTAATGCTCTTTCGCGACCAGCCATGACCGCGCTTACCGGGATGGCATAGTTGGGGACTATAGCGGCAGGTTCTCTGGTTTGGATGCCGACGAGGCTACGACAGCTCATATCGGTTCTCTCGCCCGGCCACGACCGCGTCGACCGAGATTGCCACCTGATCAGCATAAGGCTGCTCCATCACGCGCCGGGTACGCCCTGGGATATTCCTGCTGACCAGCCAGCGCACCAGATCGGAATAGCACTCCCGTTTTTCGGCTGAAGACAAAGGCGCGCGTCGGATTGCCGCGGCGAATCCCCCAATATATTCAGCATATAGGCGGATGGCCGGATGCCGTAGCGGGTCCGCCCGGCGCGGGTCCAAATTGGCGCACCAGGCACGCACAGATTTGAACGCCTGCTCAGCCCGATCGGCGTGGTCGCGCCGGAAATACAGCCAGTCAGGCACCTGGTAGAACGGACCATACAAACTAAGCTCGGCGCTCAGGGTCCGGTCTGAGTGGTGGTAACTAGCCAATAGCGGTGTCTGGCGAAGCACGCTCAGGCGGATGACGCCCTCGGTGTCGTCGCCACCGTTAGCGAACAGCAGGCAACGGAACCGCTCCGGCGCGCTTGGAGAGGCCGTCGCCAGGGAGTACTCGACCGCCCGGACTGTGCCCGAGTCGTCGATCGTGGCTGTCCACGGGTGGGCGAGCACCACGTGCGGCAGCTCGTCGAGCACGTCAACGCAGCATTTCAACAAATCGCGAGCGTACAGATCGTCGTGCGACGCCCATTTGAACAGTTCTCCGCGCGCTTGCTGTACAACATAATTATGATTTGGCGCGCAGCCCATGTTCTGCGGCTGCCGGACATAACGGATACGCGAGTCCTGCTTCTCGTAACGACGGCAGATGTCAGCTGTGCTGTCGGTTGAGGCATTATCTGAAATTATAAGCTCGAAATTTTCGTAAGTCTGTCCAAGCAGGGCTTCAAGGGCCTCGGCGAGGTAGCTCTCGCCGTTGTAGACGGGAAGCCCGACGCTTAGCCGGGGGACCTGGTTCATTCTCCGGATCTCCGTCTAATCCTGTGACCACGGCGTTACACCATGCGGGGCATTCGTGTACTTCCAGCTTCGGTGGCAAGACCGGAGACCTGGGGTGGGTTCCAGTTGGCGTGGCCGGTACGACTTCGGCCGCCCACGAACAAGATCCTTCATCAGCAGCCCCTCAGGTTTCGGACAGAATCCGCATGGGTGGTGTGAGCCAGGCCTACTACATGGGATCCGCGAGGGCCAGCCCCTGATACAAGGCTGGACGATGTGGACATACATCATGCGGGGTGCGTGATCGCGAAACGGTAGATCTCGAGCAGTTCCTCAACGCTGCGCTGCGGGTCGAAACGCTGCTCGTAGGTCTTGCGGGCCTGGTCGCCGTAAACCTCGTACTGCTCGGGGTTCCGCTCGACATCGGCAATGGCGAGCGCCAGCGCGGCTGGATCGCCGGGGCTGAACAGCACGCCATCGACTCCTGGGGTGATGAGCTCGGTGAACGCTCCGTGGCCCGCCGCGATGGGCGCGACGCCCGCAGCCATGGCCTCGATGGCTACCAGGCCGAACGGTTCCTCCCAGGCGGATGGCAGCAAGACCGCACGTGCATGCGAGATGAGTTCGGCGCACCGGTCGGCGCTGACCGTCCCGGTCATTTCCACCGAAGGGCGGGCCGACGCCCAGGCCGCTACGTCGTCCTCGAGAGGGCCGCCTCCCGCAATGATCAGATTAAGTCCTGGCTCTCCGGCCTCCGCGCGGTAGCGGTCCCAGCCAGCCATCAGCAGGGGCACTCCCTTGACCTCGTGCAGCCGTCCCGCATAGACGACAGTGGGTGTCCGCACCGTCTGTGGCCTGTCACGGAACGGGATGAGGTTGTACCTGACGAACTGGCGGCCGGGCCCGAGGCCGACTTCCCTGTGCAGGTCACGCTGTGATTCTGAGATGAATATGTAAGCCGACACCAGCGATCTCCACGCATGCCGGTGCAAGCCCTTGGCCAGCGCCACGGGCGCGGTCGCCACCTGTGACTCGTGGTAGCAACCATGCACGACCGCCCGGACTTGCCAGCCATGGGTGCAGTCATGGCAAATAGTCCCGTTACGGAAGAACATACCGTTGGCGCACGCCAGCCTGTAGTTGTGCAGGGTGGCCACAACAGGAACTCGCGCGTCGCGGCAGGCATAGAGCACGGCGTCGCTAAGCAGGGGAAACGTGTTGTGGACATGGACAACGTCGGGACGCTGCTCGCGCAGTACGGCCGTCAGGTCATGGTGGGTCTCGCGACTCCAGATAACCCGGGCCGGAAGCGAGGCCTTCTTCGCCAGCGGCCATTGCCCGATCTCGTCGCTGCTGCGGCCGAACCGCATGACCTCGTGTCCCAGGGCTGCGAGCGCCTCGCCCTCCTGATCCACCACACGGTTCTCCCCGCTGGGAGAACCTGAGCGGTAGCGGTTGTGGACAAGCAGGATCCTCATCCCGGCTGGATCACCTCATTCGCTCGCGCCCGTGGTGGCCTTCCTTATCGCATCTACTAGAGAGCCTGTGCGGCGCGATAATACGTCTGACGAGACAAAGCTGGGCGGCACCGGGCAGGACTGAGGCGATCGCGGCCTTCAGAGCCCGGCGTGCGCACCGGAGATGACCGGCTGCAGGCCGGCCAGACCGCGGGGACCGCAGAAACGAGCCCGGCCCTTATGTGGAGACCTTCATGTTGATAGAAAAGTTACTGACAGTAAACTTCTCGGGCTTACTGTTCGTTGACACGAGCTCGACACCATGGCAGATCTGGTCCAGCGTCGATGAGCTCGGCATCCAGCCCCTTGAGATCACGTATTTGAAGAAATCGAGCAGGTTGACCTGGCCTGACAAGTTGTTGCGCCGGTCAACAAAAGCAATGTACTGGTAAGGCGGTGATGAACGGTATACGTCATACGTCTGGCCACCGTCGGTAAACGACCCGCTTTGTGAACCCCGCGGAGACTGGCCGTTATTGTAGGTCCAGATCATGACCTCGGTCGAGTTACTGTCAGCTAGACCGTTGAGCCAGATGTCGTACTCGAACTCCCAGATACCGTAATTCGAGCCCACGCCGGGCGGCAGGTCAGAAAACTGGCTGGTGATAGATTTCCACCTGCTTAGTTTAGTTTGTGTAGGATACCAGGTTTCCTGGACGTTCGGCGAAGTTTTGACGGCGCCGTCGCCGGTAGCATTGTTCATGGTGGCAAGCGTGTACCAACTGTTGTAGTTGCATACGTGAAGGGTCTGCGACAAGCCAGCATAGTGGGCGGCATTCCAGGTGTCATTGGTGACATAATAATCGTTCTCCGTGATACCGCTTTGGGCATAGTCGGGAGCCATCGGGATCACCACCGGATCGGTACAGGTGAGCACGGCCGGCGGCACATTAAGGGGGCCGCTATCGGCAGTAGAACCGGTATGGGACGACCTGGTGTGGAAGCTGTACAGAAGATACGCACCCAGACCGATGATAGCCACCGCGGCTGCAATCGCCTTGACATTTCGACGCTTGTTCGAGCGGAAATGCGAAGGGCGGTTTCTTATAAGATGGTACTTCGGTAGCCGCATGAATGAATCCCTGGGCAAGCCAGCCGACCCAGGACCTCCCTCCAATTCTCTCCCGGCCACACCGGGGACATCACGAGATGCTGCTTGGCGCACCAATGTGGACGCGCTACGGTAAACCCGCTGGTCAAGACCCCTTGGTCTTTGGTGTTGCGCTATAAGTGGAGGAAGTGTCCTGCTGCCAGTCGGACTTCCAGGTTGAGAACCCGAGGATTCCGCAGGCACCAGACGGGAGGCCTTTACTTGTGGCCGGGTCGGTGGGCACGGGATCGCAGGTACCGTACAAGTACGCATACCAGCCCCAGGGCCCGCTGTAGACGTTATCCGACCAGACATTGTTATCCGGCGCCTGGCGACTGTCTCGCGGCGCTGCGGGCGGGTTCGAGACGGCGTTCAGGTTGGAAAGCGGATCCGTTGTGCAGCCGGCGTCCCATGATGGGCACACGGTAAAGGAAGAGCTGCTCATCATCGCGTTGGCACTCCCCTGGGTATCGAACGGAGCTTCCCCGCCTACCTGGTACGCCATGAAGTTGGTTCCGCAAGCATTTGCCGCTGTGCACGCCGTCGTCTTCCCGCCACCGACCAGGGGCGCGCTGGAAGCGATGACCGACGGCTGGAACCGGAACACATTGCCGGTCACGGATATGTCCTTTGCCTCCCACTGGCAGCCGTCCCAGTAGGAAGTGCCGTCGGGCGCGAGGGGGCCGGAGGGGAGCGCCGTGCTCGTGGCGTAGAGCTGGCAGGTGCCGGCATTGCTAACCTCGGTACCGGCCGCCTCCGGTGTGGCCAGGCGTGGTGAGAACGTGAGCGCGCAGTCGGTGGCGTAGCACTTCTCGGCCGTGACCTTGTAGGGCTGGACCTCCCGGATCGTTCCGGCCAGCGTCCCGGAGCCCCGGACCAGCGAGACGCCGGTGAAGCTCGTCGAGGTGGTCCCCCGGTAGGAAAGGATGGCGCCCGTGTAACTTCCGCCGCCGTTAGCCCAGGCCGCCGACGTCCCGACGCGAAGTTCGCCCGAAGAAGGGAAGCCGGTGGTTTTGGCCATGATGGTCCCCGAGCCGGTGAGGTTAGCGACGTCGGTGTGGTCTGCCGTCCTCGTCGATATGGGATTGCCGAAACCGATCTGGTCGTCGATGGCTTCAGTCCCGGCCACCAGGATCGTCGAACTCCCCGCGGTAGCCGGTTCTGCCAGGGAGCTAGCCATGCCGTGGGCGCTGTCGCCTTCGTGGGAGAAGTAGTACTGCCCGCCCGAGGCCGTGGAAGCGCTATTCGGGTAGCCGCCCGAGCAGTACGCGGCGTCGTTCGGCCAGCTTTCACCCGAGTTCTCACAGGAGCGGGAACCGGCCTGCCAGATGCCGAGGCCCTGCCAGTCGTCTACGAATTGGTTGCCGGCGATTAGCACCTGGTTCTCGTAGCGGCTGCCGGGAACGCTGAAGCCGCCTGAGCTGTTCAGGCCCACCGCGCCGTCGCAGTTGCTCCCGCACCCGCCTGAGCCCTTTCCCCAGCCGCCGTCCAGGAAGAGGTTGCCTGTGACATGCAAGTCGAAGCCAGTCTCGCTGTCGATTGCCGAACCGTAGCTCATATAGAAATAGTTGCCTGAGATGAGCGTGCCGGAGTTCCCGTTGTCGAGCCAGACTGGAGTTCCGCCGGCTGAGCTGTCGTCGACGAATGCGTTGTCGACTATGTCGTCATTAAGCGTGCCCCACCATTTGCCCCCGCCAGCGCAGCCGCAAGGATCGGCCCGGTAGTTCGACTCGTAAATCTCGTTGTAGTCAAAGCTGCCATTGGAGCCGAAGAGGTTGACGCCGTAGTCACCCATCTTGGAAAGGCAGTTGTACTCGATGGTGCCCTGGTCGCCTCCGTAGATGGCAACGCCGTAGCCGGGAGTCGAGTAGCCGTCATGGATGTCGTTATGAGTGATCGTCCAGCCCGTGCCGGTGTAGATGGTGCCAGTTGAGACGTGCAGATCATGGGAGATGTCGAGGTACTCGACGCTGACATCAGCGGACAGGCCGCCGTAGTAGACCGGGGTACTGGCGGTGACGGAGACGTCGAGCCCGCCCTTCAGGGTGAGCGAGTAGCCGCCCTGCTGGCCGGAAACCGCCTCGACCGTGTAGGAGTCTGCCCCGATCGTCACGCTGGCGTAGCGGATGAGCGGGATGGTGGCCGCACCGAGCTTCAGCACCGTAGCGCCCTGGTGAGCTCCGGTCGATATGTTAGCGATCGGGGGCTGCCTGTTGGCGTACACCGGCTGCCCGGCACTTTGCGCGGTGGTCAGCGCGGATGCGAGGGTGATCTTGGTGCCCGAGGCGCTCGCGATGCGGTAGATCGTGCCATCGGCAAAGCTCAGCCAGCCGTTGCTAATGTAACCGGGAATGGGCGACCTGATAGTGATCGCCTTAGCCCCGGCCGGTGCTGACATCACCAGGGTGCTGGCGCCGCCAGAGAACTGGTAGGTGGCGTTCTGGGCGTCGATTCCCGCGGCCGCACCGCCGTTGTTGAAGGTCGGCTCGCTGTGACCGGAGGCAGACCCGCCGATGAACTGGTCGCCAGGTACCGTCTGGAAGCTAATCTCTCCGAACGCCCCTCCTTCGAAGAAGTACAGCAGGGGCGTCTCAGGGAAGTTGTACGCAGGCTGGTTCACCGGGCTACCGGGCGCGTAAATCACGGCGGCCCGCGTCCCCGGGCGCTCGCTCGCGATGTAAGCAGGCAACGGAGGCAGGGTCCTGCCGTAACCCGGAAGCGCCTGGTACTGCGAAACCGTGTAACTCCGGCTTCCTGACGCTAGTGCGTCGTATGTCCATGGGCTCGTCAGGTACTGCGACTGCTCGTGGCAGACCTGGTAGTTCTGGCCGGAGACCTCGGAGGCCGCTGACGTGGCCGGATGCGGCGAAGAGGACCCTTGAAGGAGAGACACCAGTACTGCTACCGCGGCCAGCAAGAGTACCGCGATCAGCACGGGCCAGCCCCGGCGGACGAGACGCTTGTTCATGGTAACCACCGCCTGGTTGGGGAATGTCCGGGGACAGGCGGCGCCTGCGGCTGAGGATGGCTCCTCACGGCGTCGCGTGCGATCATGTTCGTCAGCCCCAGATGTCACGTACCACGTTAAGCACGATCCGCGACCCCAGCCGGTCAAGCTTCACCGGCAGTTCCTTCATGTCGGCCAGGCTCTCCCGCACAGCGCGCTGCCGTTCCATTGGACACATGACCAGCAGGAAACCACCGCCGCCCGCTCCGGTCAGCTTGCCGCCTGTCGCCCCAGCCTCGAGCGCGCGGTCCACCAGCAGGTCTATTTGCGGATTCGATATCCCTGCAGCCAGCTGCCGCTTGGTCTCCCAGCCCTTGCGCATCGCCTCGCCGACGGCATCGACGTCTCCGCCGCGCAGGCGATCGGCGGCCAGGCCGGCGAGGTCGCGCAGGAGGTCAAGCTGATCGTGGGTGGCCTTGATGTTGGCGGTCTGCTCGGCCAGGATCGAGTTCGCGCTCCTGGTGACGCCCGTGTAAAACAGCATGAGATGACGCTGCAACTCGCGACGCGCGGCGGCGGGCACTTCGAGCTCTTCGGCCACCACCTGATCGCCGGGTCCGAATCGGATGTCTCGGATGCCCCCGTAAGCGGCGATGTACTGATCCTGTTTACCGATGGGCTTGCCGCAGCGGTCAATTTCGATGGTGCATGCGCGATCGGCAAGTTCTTCCGCTGTTACTTGCCGCCCGCGATAGGCGAACAGGGCATGCAGCAGGCCCACGGTCACGGCGGAGGAGGAGCCGAGGCCGGAACCGCCTGCAGACGGGATGTCGGCCAGCGTGGTGATCTCCACGCCGTTCGTCACGCCGGTCATCCACATGGCCTCTCGGACCAGCTCATGCTCCAGGTCCTCGACGCGGGAGACGATTTCCTTCTTGGAGTAATTGACGTAGATATCGTCGTCGAACCGCTGCTTGACGATCACGTAGATGTACTTGTCGATCGCGCAGTTAAGGACCCGGCCACCGTGCTCACGGTAGTAGTCGGGCAGGTCCGTACCGCCGCCGACCAGGCCGATACGCAGCGGCGTCTGGGTGATGATCATGTGGCTGCTCGCACTGGCCACTCCTGTCGGGCTCGTTCGTAGGCGTCGATCGTTCCGACGTCACGCAAGTAGCCCTGCACTGGCACGGCCCTCGCCCGGCCTACCAGCCGCGGCAGCAGGTCATAGCCGATGTCGCTGGGGGGTGGGCCGATCTCGTCGAGCACGCTGGGGTGAAAGGTGTACATTCCGGCGTTCACCAGATCGGAAACCGGGCGGCTCGGCTTCTCCGCAAAGCTGGTCATCGTGCCGGCCGCGTCGAGTCCCACGACGCCCCCGGCGGACGGCCGTTCTGAATGGAAGACCGTCAGGGTGGCGATCGGGCGGTATTCCTGGTGCGCCTGGACCAGGGAGCGCAGGTCAAAATCAGTCAGGTTGTCGGCGTAGCAGGCCATGAACATGTCTTCACCGGCGACCCAGGCCCGGTTAGCGGCAAGCGTGCCGGCACTGCCGATCAGCTCAGGTTCAAAGAAGGTGCGGACGGCGGGCGGGCCGGCTCGGGCATCGAGGTGGCGTCGAACCACGTCGGGCAGATGATGGAGGTTGACGAGCACCTCGTCGATGCCCGCCCGGTCGAATGCGTCAAGCCAGATGTCGAGCAACGGCCTGCCGTCTATATCCAGCATGCACTTCGGCACCGTGTCAGTGATCGGCCTTAGCCGACTGCCTATCCCGGCGGCCAGCAAGAAGGCCTTCATGCTCCCGCCTTCCTGACCACTCCGAGCGCTCTCATCCTTGTTTCGGCTTCGGCCAGTACTCCGCCGAGACCATCCATGCCCTCGAGCCATGAGGCATAGGCCACCACGGAGTCTGCCGGGGTATGCCGCGGTTCCCACCCCAGCGCCTGCAGAGCCGTGATGTCGGAGAGGATGTGGCGAGTGTCGCCGAAGCGGTACTCGCCGGTCACCGACCCCGGCTGCGTCGAGCCGTACTGGCGCATCACGATGTCCGCGAATTCCCGGGTGGATACCGCCCGGCCGCCGCCGACATTGAAGACTCGCCCCACGGCGCGGTCGTCCGACAGCACGAGCACATTCGCATCGACGACATCGTCGATGTTGACGTAATCGCGGATCGCAGCGCCGTCTTCGTAGAGGACGGGAGCCCGGCCCAGCATGTAGCTCAGGCAGAAGATGCGGCACGCACCTGAGTAGGCGTTGTAGACCGATTGCCGGGGTCCCTGGACAATGCTGTACCTGAGCGCGACCGTAGGGATGCCGTACCGCCGTCCCAGGTTGATGGCGACCATTTCCTCGGCCAGCTTCGACATGCCGTAGGCGTTCTGCGGGTTGGACACCCGCTCCGGCGTGGGGCGCAGCTCAAGCCTGCCCCCGCACTGCGGGCACTGGATATCCCATTGGCTCGTGGCGAGGGCACTCTCAGGGCGCATGCCCGGCAGCTGCTCGCCGTCGATCGGACACCAGTAGAGTCCTTCGCCCATCGCCGACTGCGACGAGGCCACCACTATCCGGGCAAGATCAAGATGCTCGGCGACAACGATCTCGTAGAGCAGGGCCGTCGATACCACGTTCACGTCAGAGAATCTCGAGAAATCAGGCAGGTAGTCCTGATAGGCCGCGAAGTGGTAGACGGCGTCCACGCGGCGCAGGAGGTTGGTGAGCAGATCGCGGTTTCGGGTGTCACCCAGGTAGAAGTCCGCTTCGGGACTCAGGTACGCCGGATGCCGATCCCGGTGTACCGGTGGCGTCAGCGCATCCAGCACCACAACTTCGTGGCCAAGCGACAGCAGCCGGTCGCAGGTATGAGAGCCGATGAACCCGGCGCCGCCAGTGACGAGGATCTTCATTTTCGTCGGTGCTCCTTGACGATTGACGCAGGATCTTCAGGGTCGGCCGGCACCGGCATCCGGGCCTTCACGTTCGGTGTCATCATGGCTCAGAACACGCTCGCCGAGATCTCGTCCGGACTCATCCGCGAATGGCGGACGTACTGGGCGAGAGAGTGCATAACGGCCTGATGCAGGTCCTCGATGATGCCGTAGTTAGTGCACTCGACGTGGATGCTTACCTCCGCCACCCTCCTGGCGCTGCCCCCGTCAAAGCCGGTAACCGCGATGGTGCGCAGGTGATGATCGCGAGCCCAGGTGAGCGCCTGGACGATGTTGGGCGAGCCCCCCGACGATGAGACGGCGACGAGCACATCGCCAGGCTCCGCCTGGGACTGGAGCTGGTAGGCGAAGACGTCCTGATAACCCAGGTCGTTGGCTATCGCGGTGATGAGCTCGACATTGGTGCTCAGGCTCTGCACCCGGGGGGCCATGTCCGTAGCGGTCCGGATTCCCTTCACGTGGTCACATTGCATATGGTTCGCGATCGACGCCGAGCCGCCGTTACCGCATGAGAACGCTCGGGAGCCGCGCGCATAAGCCTCGATGAGGAGGGCGCCCGCACGGTCGAGGGCTGCCGGGTCGATGGTCTTGGCCGCCCGGGAGAGCTCGTCCGCATAGGCGTCGAAATACGACCCGGCGTTAGCATGCGGCGCAACCGGGAACTTCACCGCGCTTCCGTCGGCTGGCCGCGCCAGCCTGGGCAGGTCGGAGGCAGGATTCATACGGCGATACGCTCCATGATGAAGGGGGCCGCGGCAGCCAGGCTCAGGAACGACCACACACCAGCCCGCTGGCAGCCGCCTGTTCCTACGTAGACCGCCGACGCACCAATCGCTTCCGCGAGGCCAATGTCCTCGGGCCGGTCGCCCACGACCCAGGACGCCTTCAGGTCGAGGTTGAGCGCGGCCTCCGCCGCCCTGGCCATGCCCGGCCTGGGCTTACGGTCCTCGCTGGTCCGGGCGAAATCCTCGACCACCCCGTCAGGGTGGTAGGGACAGTACAGGAACAGGTCGATGCGAGCCCCGTGCTGAGCCAGGCGGTCGGCGATGTAGCGGTGTACGCGACGGACATCATCGATCCCGTAGAAGCCGCGCGCTATGCCGGCCTGGTTCGTGACCACCGCGACCGGGATGCCGGCGCGGTTGAACCCGGCGATCGCCTCCGGGGCCCCGTCGATGAACTCGACCCGGTCGACCGAACCCACGTATCCGTGATCAACGATGATCGTGCCGTCACGGTCGAGCAGGATCCCCGGTCGCGAGGCTTGGATACCAGCTCCGGGCGTCGGGACCTTCTCGCTGGAGAGCGCGATGCTCAACGGATCCTCGCCGGACCTGCGCCCGTCAGCCGGGGGGCGTAGCGAACACCGGTCGCCGTGACCATCACCGTGTCCCCTCACTTGCTCGCTCACGGAATCTCTTGCTCGTGCATATGAGAGCCCGGGAAAGGGCTGTGATACACGAGAGCTGCCAGCGGACTAGAGGAGCTCGAGCGGGGGATCGGTAACGCAAGGTAACGGAAGTCGGCAAATGGCTCATGCGGCCCGACGGCACGATCTATCGGTGACCGTGCGATCCCCGCATGTATCAAAGTCACGCGGTCACGGCTCCTGTGCTGGTGGGACCCGGAAGCGCAGCCACAGGCGCTTGAATGCCTGCACGGAAGAGGAAGCCACTGTGAGCAGGTACCGACTCTCCGGCGAGCGTACGCGGGACGCCCATCGCCGTCCCCGGGTGGGATTGTTCGGTCACCTGGGCTCGGGGAATATCGGGAACGACGCCTCGCTGGAGGCGATGCTCCAGTACCTCAGTGCCCATCAGCCCCGGGCGATCCTGGACGCCATGTGCTCGGCTCCGGAGACGGTCAAGGACCGCTACCACCTCCTGACCATCCCGCTGCGCTGGCGGCCGCTCGAAGGGCGCCAGGCCTCAGGTGCGGCGAGAGTGCTGCGCAGGTCCCTGGGCAAGACGGCCGACACGATCCGGATTGCCTGCTGGGTTCGCCGTCACGAGGTGGTGATCGTCCCGGGGATGGGGGTGCTCGAGACCACCCTCCCGGTGCGGCCATGGCAGGCGCCCTACGACATGTTCGTGCTGTGCGCGTCCGGGCGGCTCTTCCGGACCAAGGTCGCGCTCGTCAGCGTAGGGGCGAACGTCGCCGAGGAGCGGCTGACCCGCTGGCTGTTCACCGCCGCGGCCCGGATGGCGTTCTACCGTTCCTACCGCGACGAGCTCTCGCGCGACGCGATGCGGCAACAGGGTCTGGACACTAGCCGGGACCGTGTGTACCCCGACCTCGCGTTCGGCCTGCCCATGCCGCCGGCCGGCCCCGGCGGCGAGATGACCGTCGGCGTCGGCCTGATCGACTACTACGGCAACAACGACCACGGCCGATCCGACGAGATCCATGCCTGCTACGTCGAGCAAATGAAGTCCTTCACCCGGTGGCTGGTCGACCACGGCCGCCGGGTGCGCCTGTTCGTCGGCGACACGAACAACGCCGACCAGAACGTGGTCGAGGAGATCCTGGCTGACCTCCGGGCCTGCCGGCCCGATCTCGACCCGGCCTGGGTCGTCGCCGAACCCGTCGTGACCTTCACGGACCTGGCGCTGGCCATGGCGTCAGCCGGTCTCGTCGTCGCCACCCGCTACCACAACGTGATATGCGCGCTGATGCTGTCCAAGCCCACCATTTCCATCGGCTATGGGGAAAAGAACGCGGTACTGATGGCCGGCACCGGGCTGGCCGAGTACTGTCAATCGATCAACTCCCTGGACCTGGAACAGCTCATCAAGCAGCTCACGGACCTGGAAAACGACGCGACGCGGCTACGCCAGGCGATCACCGAAGGCAACGCAGCTAAGGCGCCGCTGGTCCAAGCCCAGCTCGCGGAACTGTCCGCAGTGCTCTTCCGGCACGAGTCACGGCAAGCCTTACTCGCGGCGGAAGACCAGGAGCTCCGCGGTTCCGGGCGGCAGCGGCGAGAAGTGTGAGCCGCGTAGCGTGAAACCGCGGCGCCGCATGAACTCGACCGCCCACTCGCGGGGGACAGGACGGTAGAACGAGGACACTTTGACCCATTCCCGGATCGTCTCGTCGTCCAGGCATTCCTCGGTCACGATATCGAATGCCACGGCACCGCCCGGACGCGTCACCCGGGCCATCTCTTCCAGATATCCCGCCGTGGTAAAGAACTCACAGTAGACGAAGAGCTTGTGGGCATGCACGAGATCCACCGAGCTATCGGGGGTCTGGGACAGCGTGCGACCCTCGCACTCCTGGATCACGGCGTTCGGCAGCTTCCTCAGCCAGGGCAGCCAATCGCTCGCCGTCTCGTAGACTTCATAGCGGTCCGGACTAAGCGCAGCGATGACCTCTTCGGCGAAGCGCCCCGACCCGGCCCCGATCTCGCACACCGTGCCGCACTTGTCACCTAGATCCGCGAGCTTAAGCATCGCCTGGACCGTCTGCGGCGTCGCGCCCGGCTGGGCGAATGTCCTGTCGATGTAGGCGCCGACCGAAAGCCCGGCCCGCTGTGACGCGGCGATGGTCTTGCGGGCCGGGATGTAGTCTTTGATCGCTGGGTCCGGCGAAGTGCCAGGCACGAGTTGTACGCGCAACGGGCGGAGCGCGTCGTTAACAGGCTTGGCCAACTTGGTTCGGATCGACACGGTACCGACTCCTTCATCCGCGAGCGCGTACGGCGGGCCTGACTGGCCGACCGCGAAGTACCTGATCGACGCCCGACTCCAGGGCGCGCTGGTATACCGGCATCAGATTGGCGACCGCATCGATGGTCTGCTGGATGGCCGCCGGGTCATGGGCGGCGCACACCACGAACGACGGCGCGAGAATCCCACTGTCTATAAGTTCCTGCAGCACCAGTGTCCGGAAAGCCTGACTGGGCTGCCCGGCCCGGTCGCGGGCCAGGTAAGTCAGATTGCAGTCCCGTCCCCGGACCTGGAAATACGAGCTGAGCCCATGATCGGCAACAACCTTCTCGATCCCGCGGCGCAGCTCGCCGCCGATCTGGTGGAGGCGCTCGGAGATCTGCTCCCGCTGGCAACTGTCGATGACGGCCAGCATGGCCGCCAGGGCCCAGGGCTGAGCGCCCGCGGTCTGAGATAGCAGGAAGACCCGGTCGGCATCGTCGACAAACCCGCCGAGGCGCATCACGTCCCGGCGGCCGGCCAGGGCTGAGACGGGGAATCCGTTCCCGATACCCTTGCCGAACGTGCACAGGTCCGGTTCGATACCGTGGACGAACTGGGCCCCGCGCTCGTGCCAGCGGAACCCGGTGATCATCTCGTCCAGGATGAGAAGTGCCCCGTTGCGGTCGCACAGGCGGCGCAGGCCGTCGAAATAGCCCGGAGCCGGCGGCTGGACCGTCTCGGCCTCCATGACCACTGCGGCGATCTGGCCCGGATAGGCGTCAAACAGGCGTCCAAGATCCGCTAGGTCGTTGTATGCGAACTGAACGGTGAGGTGCCTAGCCGCTTCAGGGATCCCGGCAGACATGGGCGTGGTCACGATAAACCAGTCGTCGGTAGAGAAGAACGGCTGGTCCCCGCATACAGCAACCATTTCACGGCCTGTATAAGCGCGCGCCAAGCGCAACGCTGCGGTGGTGGCATCGGAGCCATTGAGGCCGAACTTGACCATTTCGGCGCTCGGGATGAGCTCGATCAGGCGTTCCGCGGCCTCAAGTTCGATACGGTGCGGGCGGACAAAGTTGACGCCGTCCGCCAGCCACCCGCGCACCGCCCGCAGCACGGGCTCGAACCCGTGTCCCAGCAGGTTCGAACGCAGTCCGCTGCCGAACTCAACGTACTCGTTGCCGTCAATATCCCAGACGCGACATCCGGCTCCGCGCTCGATGACCGGCGCCATGCCCTCCGGGTACTGGTCGTCTCCCTTGGCGTACGTGTGGGCGCCGCCCGGGATCAGGTCGTGCACCGCCGACACGTACGTGTTCGACGCGGTGAAGCTTTTCATGCCGTTGTACCAGCTGTACGCATACCCACTCCAGTTGGCGAGACAGGCGTCGGCCTTAGACCCGTCCGGTACCGATCCCTACAGGAGACCTGGGACATGCGTTCCCTGATACATCTGACACCCGGTCGGTCACAGGTTCCTGGCACCGCCAGGTCAGCGGGCTACCGTAAGCACGGACTTCGCGCAGCTGAATGCTTCAGCGTACCGAGCCCGGCACTCCATGCCGCGCAGCCGCGCAAGCCCCAGGAATACTTCATCGTCCCACCAGTCACGACCACGCTGCGACGGGAAGCACTTGTGCAGCAGTTCGACCTTGCGCCGGGCGACGTCGGCCGATAGCGGGAAGTAGACCGAGGGGCGGCCGAGGTCACCGTCCCACTTAGGGATCTCGTACGCGAGGAAGACCTGGTCGCGGAAGACGGTGGGCACGATCTCGCCGATCGTACGGTGATCTTGATGGGCGTCAAGCGACGAAGGGGCGAGGATCACGTCGGGCGGACCCGAGGCCGCCACCGCCTCGAGGATCTCCTTCACCCTTCCCCATTCCGCGGGGAGCCTGCCTTCGGGGAGGTCGAACAGCTCTACGTCGAGATCGGCACCAGGCAGAAAGGCACGAGCGGCGTTACGGGCCTCCTCCTGACGCCCGGCCGTACCGGTCAACACCACGTACCGGACCCGCAGCCGGCTCCCCGCCAGGCTCAGCAGCGTGCCTCCCGCCCCGATTTCTATGTCGTCGGGGTGCGCGCCTACTGCCAGCAACGACAATGGGCGGCCCGGCGGAGCGCTCAGTTGCAGAGGGAGCATACCTACCGCCATCTCTCCAACGGGGTCGCAGCGGCCTGCCCAGAGGCCGTCCAGGATTCCTTCGACTGGCCAGAACGCTCTGGATCCCAGATCATCCAGGGGCAGTTCCCCCGCTGGTACATCTCCTCAAGCAGGGAGCGTTCCTTCACCGTGTCGGCCGGCGACCAGTACCCCTTGTAGGTGTAGGCCAGGACTCGTCTTTGCGCCACCAGCCGGATGAGCGCGTCCTCGACTAGGTCCTCGCCTTCCCTGAGGTGCATGAAAATTTCCGGCCGGAACACAAAATAACCGCCGTTCTCCCATTGCAGCAGGTCGCGGACGGGCGTTACCCGGGTTATGAGCCCGTTCTCGCCCACGTCGACCACGTGATGGGATGACTGCAAGGGCACCGCGAGCAGGCTGGCCATGGCGTCGCTTGCCTCCAGCCGCGCGATCATGTCCGGCAGCGGCGCGTTGGTGAAGACGTCCGCGTAGTTGGCCATGAATACCGGCTCGTCTTCGACGAAGCGCCGGACCCGGCGAAGTCGCTCTCCGATCGGAGAATGCAATCCGGTGTCGACGAAGGTAATCCGCCAGTCGGATATGTCGGTCTTGAAGAGCTCGACCTTGCCGGCGTTACCTTCCAGGACGAAATCATTGGACCGCGTCTCGTCGTAGTTCAGGAAGAAATCCTTGACCGAGGA
>Ga0302325_10001915_pt1 | contig 51853 bp, 50 predicted proteins | sample Palsa_T0_2_FD_201948 | JGI IMG/M metagenome (GOLD analysis project Ga0302325, IMG submission 201948) | Peat permafrost microbial communities from Stordalen Mire near Abisko, Sweden - Palsa_T0_2 | ecosystem: Environmental > Terrestrial > Soil > Palsa > Peat permafrost | place: Sweden: Abisko...
CTCTATGACCTTGGCGGCAACCCTCGGCGGACAACATGGCGCCGAGTCAGCCGCTACCGATCGTCCGAGAGCCCGGTCGTCTCGAGCTGGTCAAATGGGGGCTGCCGAAGCCGGGGCATGGGCTCGGCGTGAACGTGCGCGTCGAGACGGTTGCGCGAGCGCCCGCGTATCGCGAGAGCTTCTGTCGTCTCCCAGAAGCTCAGGGAACTCGACCTCAGCTATCGCAGCACCGAAGCGACGCACGCGATCGTCGAGCTCAGCAAAGGGCCCTTGCCTGGGATGATGGCCAATCGGCTTCAGCATTCGCTCCCTGACGATGACTTCGACGTCCATCCGGACCTTCCTTTCGCGCTCACTCGTGAGCGACGTTCATGTGTCTTTCTCGACGAGCGCACGGAGTCGCTCGATGACCTCGTCCCACTGGTCGGAGATGAGGTCGAGGTACCGGCGTGCCTCGATGAGGCACTTCGGCTGTATCTCCCAGACCTGTTCGCGGCCCTCCCGGTTGCCGCGAACGAGCCCGGCAGCCGCGAGAGTGTGTAGATGCTTCGTGACTGCTTGGCGCGTAACGCGTGTGCCCTCCGTGAGGCTTACGATGGAGAGAGGGCCGCTCGAGCATAGTCGCGCGACAATGGCGAGGCGGGTGTCGTCCCCGAGTGCGGAGAACACCGGCGCAGCATAGCGTGGTAGGAGCTGGCCGGAACGCGACCGCTGGGCTGCAAGTCGTGCCATCAGACGCTCGCGGAGGCGCCGACGTACTTCTCGATGAGCCTTGCCTGTCCCGCCCAACCTTCCTCGTTCGCTGCAAAGGCTTTGGCACGTCGCTCGAGAGGGACACGGTCGAACCCCGACTCCGTGATCGTTAGCCTCGTGCCGCCAGCGACCTCCTCTAAGCGAAACTCGACGAGCGTCGAGGGCTCGCTCGAGTAGTCGACGCTAGGGTCCACGGCGAAGGGATGCCAGCGGAACGAGAAGAGCCCCATCGGCTCCACGCGATCGATGGTGCACTCGAAGATCGCCCCAGCGTAGCGCTCCTGGGTGCGGGCGACCTCGGCGTCGACTTTTGTTGGAGCGATGCGACCCGTCATGTGCGACCCAGCGACGAACGGCCCGCTGAATTCCACGCCGAACCAGCTCCCGAACGCTTTGGAATCGCTGATGGCGCGCCACACGCGCTCACGCGGTGCTCGGAGAACTATTCTCTTTTCGATCCGATCGCTAACCATACGCAACCTCCGGGTTGCGTAGAGATGTAGCTCACTCCACGAACACACGCAACCTGCAGGTTGCATTACGACTGCGCCCCTGACCGCTGCGGCGTCGCTCGCGATCGCGCATGCCCTCGCTCTGCCGGAGCCCTACTGGGCGACGATCAGCACGATCGTGGCCGTCCAGTCCTCGCTCGTCGCGTCGTGGAACCTTTCTTGGAGGCGGTTCGCAGGCACGGCACTCGGCGCGGCCATGGGCGCCGCCCTGGCCTTGCTGTTCGCGCCGAGCGGGTGGCTGTTCTCCCTCGCCACGTTCGCAGCGGGGGTGGTGTGTCTGCTCATCCGGCTGGACCGCGTCGCCTATCGCTTCGCGCGATCAGCCTGTATCTGGCCGACCGCTACTCGCTCGGCAAGCTCGCGCCGTCTCCCGACGACCCGGCCCGCGCCGCGGGTGACGCGAAGAACGCGGCCATCGTCAAAGAGCGGGGGCTCGGCGGCTGCGTCAAGGACCAGCCACCCGCAGCTCACTGAGCCGCGTGCGGATGGCGTCGAGCTGCTTCGGGTAGGACGCCGGCAGGGGGATGCGCGCCGCGAAATCGATCGCTTCTTGCAATGCGGCGCGCGCGCCTGCCGTGTCGCCCTTGCCCACGAGGATGTCGGCCTGGAGCGACCAGAGGCGCAGCTTGCGCGGGCCGTAGGCGCGGTCGAGCGCGCGCCGGCAGGCGTCGAGGGCTTCGTCGTACCGCTTCATCGCGAGGTATGCCGCGGCGAGCCGCGCCGGCGGATTGTAGTCGCCCGGGAAATCATGCTCGCTTTCGCCGAGCATCGGGACCGCGCGCTCCGGCTCGCCGAGCGCGAGGTACGCCTGCAGGCGATGAGCGTCGAAGACCGCGCGCGACGTGGGGTTCGGCGCGCGCGAAGCCTGCGCCTCGAGGAAGGCGGACCAGTCGCGCGCGAACCGCTTGGCATCCGCGTCGCGTCCGAGCGTGCCAAAGGCGCCGACTACGTACGCGTAGAGATCGGAGCGGTCGTCCGCGAGAATGGGCTGCGACGTGTCCGACGCCACCCGCTCGCCAACGTCGGTGAGCCTCGCCAGCTGGGCCTGTCGCTCCGGAGAATCCGGCAGACTCTCGGCGCACTCGATGCCGGTGCGAAGCACGTCGGCGAGCGCCGTTCCGGGAGGCATGCGCGGGGCCTCTCGGTCGGCCGTCGCGACACACTCGGCAGCCCGGCCATCCTTGCTCGAGCGGGTGATGGCCGTGTCGACGGCGAGCGGCCCGCGCGGAGCACCGCCGTCCACCGTGTCGTCGAGGAGCGCGACGAGCTCCGGAGCCGTCAGCGAACCTGGCCACGCGAGACGCACGCGCTCGTCGGTCGCGTCGATGACGAACAGCGTCGGCAGGACGCGCACGCCCAGGCGCGTTACGAGGTCGGCGTTGCTCTCGCGCTCCGTGTCGATCGAAAGCCAGACGAACCGGTCCGCGACCGGCCGCAGGCGCGCGTCGGGAAACACGTACGCGCGCAGGCTCAGGCACGTGTGACACCACGGAGCCCACGTGTCGACGAAGATGGGGACCCCCTTCGCGCGCGCCTCGGAGCGAGCCCGCGCATAGTCATCTTCGATGAACGTGATCCCGGACGACTCGCTCCACGTCCCGGCATCGGGCGCCGGACCGGATGCGCCTCGAGAGTGGCAGGCCGCCAGCGCGGCGAGCGGTAGAAGCGACGCGAGCACCCACGAACGTCGCATACCGCCTCCCGCTACCTCGTCCCCGCGTACCGCCAGCCCGCGGCCTCTCGCGCGAACACCGACCGCTCCGTGAACGACCTGTCGACACCCCGCTCGAAGACGCGTGCGTGAAACTCGACCTCCCCGCGGTCCCCGTCGACGCGCGCGTCGAGGATCGTCAGCCCGAGGAAGCGCTGGGTCTCTTTGACGCGCGACAGCGCCCTCGCGAGCGCTTCGGAGTCATGCGCCCGATCGGAATGGTCCGCGCTCAGCGTGGCGACCAGGTACTCGCCGAGGCCGCGCGCGAACGCCGCGTAACGGGAGCGCATCAACTCGAGCGGCGTGTCGGCGGCTCGCTTGCCTTCGTGGAGCGGCTGGCAACAGTCGGCGTAGCGGGCGCCGGAGTGGCAAGGACAAGCATTCGCGCGAGCCACGGGCGTGAGGCCGAGCCTAGCGCGACCCCCGTGCCGCACATCTCGGTTCGGTGTCAGCCTGTGTTCCCTTCGGCGAGGGCAGCAGCGCCGACGGCGGCATCGCCGCGAGCTGCGCTCAAGGCGCACCAGCCGTCGCCCTGGGTAGCCACCCCCGGCGCACCGTGGGAGACTGACGCCCCACCACGCACCGAACGGGAGGGACGTACCATGCCGTACGCGACGGGACGCGTCTTCTGCGACGCAGACAGCCACATCATGGAGACGGTGGACTGGGTCATCCGGCACGCGGATCCCGGCGTCCGCGCGAAGCTCCCCGAGATGAGCCTCGCCAAGTCCGCCACCAACACGCTCGCCTCGGTCAACGACGCCGTTGCCGTACAGAAGGCCCGCGCCGCGCGGGGTGAGCGCGCCGCCGACGTCGTGCGGGGGCCGAAGGGATGGTTGGCATACGGCGCGTTCGACGCCGCAGAGCGCACGGGCGCGCTCGACGACCTCGGATTCTCGGCGCAGCTCGTATTCTCGACGTTCTCGGCCGCGCAGTACCTGGCCCACGACGACATGGACGTTCGCTACGGCGGCGTCCGAGCGCACAACCGGGCCATGGCAGAGTTCTGCCGAACTGACCGGCGCCTGGCTGCCGTGGGCCAGCTCTCGCTGCTCGACCCGCGGCGGTGCGTGGAGGAGATGCGCGAGGGCGTGCGCCTCGGGTGCCGCGCCTTCTGGATCCCCGGCACGCCCGTCGGCGATCGCGAGACCGGCAAGTCGCCCGGGCATCCCGACCACGATCCGGTGTGGCAGGCCTTCTGCGATCTCGACGTCCCCTTCATGCTCCACGTGGGCCCGAACAGCACGACGAAGGTCCCCGCCTACGAAAACAACGACAAGCCGCGGCCGAAGGACATCACGGGCGCCGAGCAGGGCGAGAACCTGCGCGTGCGCGACTTCATGGTGCTGTCGATCGCGCCTCAGCAGTTTCTCACCTCGCTCGTCTTCGACGGCGTCTTCGACCGATTCCCGAAGCTGCGCGGCGGCGTCATCGAACTCGGTGCCGGTTGGGTGCCGGAGTACCTGCGGACGCTCGACCTGAGCCAGCGCATCTTCAAGCGCATGGACCCGTCGGTCGCGGCGCTCTCGATGAAGGCCTCGGACTACATCCGGCGGGCCGTGAAGTTCACGCCGTTCCCGGGCGAGGACGTCGGCCGCATGATCCGCGACGCGGGGGCCGAGCTGTTCCTCTTCTCGAGCGACTACCCGCACCCGGAAGGGACGGACGACCCCATCGGCCGCTTCGAGCGAACGTTCGAGGACGTCACCGCGCAGGAGCGGGAGAAGTTCTACGCATCGAACTTCCGCGCGATGATGGGGAGCGCGTTCGTGGGGTAGCCGTGCTGGCGACGCGACGTCTCAGCGCAGCGCCAGGACCTCGGGATTGACGACGTTGATCGGTGAGCCCGCGTCGTAGGCGAGGATCTGATCGAAGATCTCCGCGAATTGAAGCTCGTATTCGTCCGTCGTCACGTATCCGATGTGCGGCGTACACACGACGTTCTTCATGGCGAGCAGTGCAGGATGGAGATCTTCATCAGCGAATGCTCCCGGCGGCCCGGTGCATCGAGTGGGCACGTTTGACGCTCTCGAGGCTGACCAGAACCGGCCCGCGCGGAGACGGCACAGTGAACGTGCCCTTCATCGTCATGGTCATTTCGGACCGGGTCACCCCGCGTGCCTCGTCCACCGGCACGAGCAGGTGGAGGGCGACGTCGATCGCGGCGCTCTGGATCGTGGAACCTGGCGGCAGCGAGCCAATCGACACGAGCCCTCCAACGGTCATCTTGCCCTCGAGCTCGAGGCAGTCAACGCCGTCGATCGACTGGACGCCGACGAGCTTCGTGCTGCCGGTCACGGTGCCGGGCGCCGCGACGACGTCGCTCGCGATCAGGCTCTTCTCTGCGAGCGGCTGGTTGATGGCCCACTCGCCGCCGATGCTCTGCGGCACCGCGCTCCCGAAGACCTCGTCGTCACTCGGGCCCGTGTACGTGGTGAGCGTGAAGAGCGGGTCGATGGCGTCGCGCACCGCCTGCGAAGCCGGGATCCCGTCGATGGTGACGAGCGCGTCCTCTTTCTTGGCGGCCCGCTCGACGACGACGTGTGCCCCGGGGGGAGCGAGGACTTGCTTGGCGCCGAGATCGAGGGTGGTCCAGAGCTCGTCGACCGTCGTCTCGTCCCGCAGGGGCGAGCGCTCGTTGGGCTGAAGCGCGCCGACGACGACGGTCCCTTCGACGTGGACGTGGGTCACTTTGCTCGAGTCCACCGGCGCCGGAGCATCGGCAACCCGCGCGCTCGTGCGCGCGCTGCTCTCGTCGTCGGCGACGACGTGCCAGCGGTCACCGACCCTGCGTGGGTGCTCAACTTGGATGACGTACGTGCGCGCCGTGGGCGCGGAGACGACAGGAGCGTCCAGAGCTCCCGCGCAACCCGCAAGAACGAACACCGCAAGCAGGAGCTTGACCTTCACGCGCACCAGGTTACCGCGAGCGGGACGGGCGCGATCGGCGCACTCGCGTGGGGGCTCGGGTCCGCGTTTCGATGTTGCTTCAACGGCCGCAATCGACTGCCACGACCCTACGCCTTGATGTCGGCAGGCCAGTCGATGTCGTCGTCGGACGGGAACGACATCCCGCTCCAGCCCTGAAGTTCGCTCGCGTGGTCGGGGCAGAGGTCTGGGGACGATGCTGTGAGGTCGTCCGACCGCGTGCGGGATGAGGCTCGCCTCCATGGCGAGCACGGTGCTCCTCTTTCGTTACTTCGAGGTCGATGGGCAGATCAGCCAGGCGCTCAGCGTCTTCAAGAAGCGCACGGGCCCCCACGAGCGCACGATCCGCGAGCTCGTCATCGGCAGCGACGGGGTCCACGTGGGCGAACCCTTGCGGCACTTTCGCGGCATCATGACGGGGGTTCCCCAGTACACGACTCCAGTGCCCGCCGGTCGCGTCCCCGCCGTCGATGGGCGGAGCGAGGCGGAATCGGCAGCAGCAGCTCGGGCAGCTGCCGTGAGCCCCCGTCACCGGCGCAACCGACCGCTTGCCTAGTTGGCGACGAAAGGCGGCTGGCCGTTCGAGCCCGGCCCGTTGAGGACCAGGGAGTTCGTCGTCGGAAGCCCCGTCGCCGAGCCGGCGAAGAACTGCAGGCTCGGCGACGCGCTCGTCGCGATGACGAGGTCCGCGTAACCGTCGCCGTTGGCGTCCATGGGGCTGCCGATGTTGCCGCTGAGGGGGATGACGACGTCCGGCGTGGTGAGGTTCGGGCCGTTCGGACCGCCGCGGAACACGAACGTGGACGCGACCGTGCCGACCGTTCCCGTCGTCGCGATGTCGTCGTACCCGTCGCCGTCGAAATCAGCCGCCACGATGGCGCCGCCGCTGATGCTGTAGGAGCCGCCGTCAACCGCCGGGGGCCGGATGACCCACGCGGGGCTGACCGCGAGCCCCGCGGCACCGCCGCGGTAGATGTAGATCGAGCCGTTGGTGTCGCTCTGGCCGACCACGACATCGGGATAGCCGTCCCCGTCGATGTCCCCCGAATCCGCTGCGAAGCCAAAGCCCGAATCTACGGTGCCGTCGCCCGTGAGCGTGACGTACGTCGGCGCGACCCCGTTCGGCTGGCCCATGAACACCCAGAAGAAATCGCCCTCAACGGGGTAGGTCGTGAAGACGCCCAGCCCGAAGTCGGCGTAGCCGTCGCCGTTCAAGTCCCCGAGAGGGAACGGGGACATCCTCTCCGCCTGCAGGTTGACGGTCGCCCACGGATCGATGGGCTGATCCGCGACGGTTCGAGGCCCACCTCGAGTGACGATTGCTTCGCCGTCGAAGCCGACGAGAAACTCGTCGTCGTAGCCGTCGCCGTCCACGTCGCCGACCCCCACTCCGCCGTTCGACGAGCTCAAGGACGTGCTCAATAGGGCGTAGCTCGTCGGGCTCGGCCCGGATACGCCGCCGTAGAGCACCTCGGCAAATTCGTTTCCAGGCCAATCGAGCAGGTCCGCGAAGCCGTCTCCGTCGAAGTCTCCCGCGAACGTCACCGGCTCGGACATCTGGTCGGCGTAGTTTGGATCCGAGTAGAGCGGAGAGATCGGCTCAGCGGCAGGCTCGGGACTCAGTCCGAGAAAAACGACGCTGAACGCGTCAACATCGAGTGGCCCCGTGGCGGTCTGCACGCTCAAAGACCCGTTCAAGAAGGGCCCCACCGAGATGTCCCCCAGCCCGTCGCCGTTCACGTCGCGCGTGAGCTTCCCGTACGACTCGTGCGGGCTGCTCAGGACCGGGAGGATCGCGACCCACACCGCGCTCGGCGTCACCGACTCCGTCGTCCCCGCGCGGCCGAACAAGCGCCAGAAGACGGGGCCGGGGGGGAGGTCCGTCGCGGGCAGCGCGCTCGTCGTTCCGTAGAGATCTGCGATGGGCGCGGTGCACGCGCGGTCGGCGCAGATCTGCGCGTGCGCGTTGTCGAACCCCGCCGGCAGCGCCCACTTGAACGTCGGCGTCCGGGTCGTGAGCTGCAGGCCGGAGAGGGGCGCGACGGGCCGCGGCGCGGAGCCCGCGGGCTCCGCGCCATCGCTCGTGGTGCTCGCGTCGTCTCCGGTCGCCGACCCGCCGCCCGAGTCTTGAGTGGTGCCGCCATCCTGCGCTGGGGGGCTGCTGCAAAGGTAGGCGGTGTTCTGGACCTCGCTCGGCTCGAGCACGCCGTCACCATTGAGGTCGAGGCCCGTCTGGATCTCCTGACCGCCCGTCGGGCACTGCGCGCTGCCGACTGCCAGGGGGGTGAGCGTGATCAGTGAAGTCAGCCCGGAGTCGCCCTGCGGGCCCGTCGAGCCCGTGACCCCCGCCGGGCCCTGCGCGCCGGTCGCGCCCGTCGCGCCGACGGCCCCCGCCGCACCGGTGGCGCCCGCCGCACCGACGGCCCCCGTTGCGCCGACGGCCCCCGTCGCGCCCGTAGGCCCGATCGGACCCGTCGCGCCGCTGGCACCCGTCGCGCCGTTCGCTCCCGTGGCGCCCGTCGCCCCCGTCGCACCCTTCGGTCCCTGCGGGAGCACCACCGGCTTCCACGCGTCCGCCGAGCAAGCCAACAGCGTCTCTGTGCTCGTGACGTAGGCGACGTCGCCGGCGGCGCTGTTCGTGCAACCAACCTGGCACCAGCTGCCGCCCGAGCAGCTCCAGAGCGACGACGACGAGCTCACGTACGCGACGGTGCCTGCGAGCCCCGACGTGCATTTCGGCAGCGACGACGGCGTGCTCGTCTCGAGCGACACGTCGTAGACGCCACCGTCGGGTAGCGGGACGGGCGAAACCGACGAGACGGATGCAGCCTGACCGCAACCGGCCACCGTGGCGAGAACCGATCCGACCACCGCGGGCGAGAGGAACGACAAGCGACGCATGAGACCTCGAGCTGACGCCGTCCAATGCGCCAAGCTGCCCCGCTCCTATCCCTTACGGCGCTGCAATAACAATAGTCATTTGTTCCGTGAACGCGCCCGGGTGCGGCCGACTCGGCGTCGAATCCCACCGGCGAAGGACCCCGTCGTGAACGGGGGTCGGTCCTGCGCGGCCTGACCCCTCTGCGATCACGCCGGACCGAAGCCCGGTCGGACCGGCGGCAAGCCCCGCCATCAGGGACGCACGACCCGCGATGTCCGACCGGGCTACGGTCGCGCGCGACGTAGCGGTGGTCCCTTCCGCGCGCCCCCCGCCCGAACCGGAAGGCCTTCCCGTGGCGCCGGCCCTGGAGCTGCGCATCCGCGTCGTCGGCTACATGGGTCAGACGGCGCGTGTCCTGCGCGATGTCATCACCACGGTCCCGCAGGGCCGTACGGCGCTTCTCGTCGTACCGCTGGGTCCGGGGACCGTCGCTCTGTAGAGGGGCTCGCCGACTCAGATATCGCGGGTCGCCTCGCTGTGCGGCTCGCCGGAGCGACGCGGAATGCAAGCGGTGACCGAGGTGCCGCGTCCCGGCGCGGTCTCGAGCTCCACCTTCCCACCGTGGGCTTCGACGACGCTCCGGATGATCGACAGCCCCAGCCCTACGCCGCCACTCCGACGATCTCGACTCTCGTCGGCGCGGAAGAAAGGGTCGAAAGCGTGCGCGGCCACCTCGGGCGGCATGCCCGGGCCCTGGTCGGCCACTTGGATCTGGACGTTCTCGGCGTCCGCGCTTGCCGTGAGCTTGATGCGGGCCCCCGCCGCGTGTTTGGCCGCGTTGTCGAGGAGGTTGTCGACGACGCGACGAAGCAGCGCCGGATCGCATTGCAGCTCCGGGAGCTCGCCCTCGGCGACGACCTGGAGCTCGTGCTCCGGGTAGAGGCTCGCGAATCGTGTCCGCGACCGGTCGACGAGCGAACTGACGTTCACCGTCGACCAGTGCAGGGGGAACTGGGACTCCCTGAAACCTCCCGACGCCGCGTCGAGCCGCGCGGTGGCGAGGACGTCGTCGACGAGGTTCTCGAGCTCGCCGAGGTCTTGCGCGATCTCCCCCAGGTACGATCGGACACGCGCGGGGTCGCCGTCGCTCGCGAGCTCGAGGACCACGCGGATGCGTGCGAGGGGCGTTCGAAGCTCGTGCGAGACGTTCGCAAGCAGTCGTTTCTCGCTCCGGACGAGCGTCTCGATGCGGCCGGCCATCTCGTCGAAGGTCGCCGCCAGGTCGCCGATCTCGTCGGTGCGGTCCAGGGATGCTCGCGTCCAGAGCCGTCCGGACCCGAAGAGCCTGACCGAACGCGCGAGCGTCTCTATCGGGCCCACGACCGAGCGCGCGAGTGGAATGGATGCGATGAGCGTCACCGCCATGCACGCCCCGAGCGCGAGCAGGATGAGCCCGAGGGGCGGCCCGGGGTACGGGTCGAGCTGCGACAGCGGCAAGAGACGCCTCACGGACGTGCCCACGAAGGCGTCTCCCCGGAACAGGGCGGTCTTGATGACATCGTCGCTCACGAGGGTGTCCCCGCGCTTCGTCAACCTCGCCCGCTCTTCGGGCGTCGGCGGCGGCACGGGAGGCTGGGCATAGGTCGCGAGAAGCTCACCACTCGGGCCGTAGATCGACATCATCTGGCTATTGGTGTGCCGCCGGCGCTGGTCGATCTCGCTCCGTGCCCAGCGGATCACGAAGAGGCGGTCGGCGACGATGACCGCCGCGGCCATGAGGAGCATAACGGCGAGTCCGTGCGCCAGCACCCGCCAGCGTAGCCTTCGGAAGACCGTCATGACGCCGCTCCGTCGCCGTCGTCGGCGAGCATGTAGCCGAGGCCGCGGACCGTGCGGATGATCCGCGGGTGCTTCGGGTCGTCGCCGAGCTTCTGCCGGAGGCGGGAGATGCGGACGTCCACGGAGCGGTCGAAGGCCTCCTCGCTCGAGCCGCTCGCGAGCTCGAGCAGCTGCTCGCGGGAGAGCACGTGGCCGCGCCGCTCGACGAAGACGCGCAGGAGCTGGAAGTCCCCCGCCGTCAGCGCGACGTCGGCGCCGTCGACGGTCACGCGCATCGACGCGACGTGCACGGCGATCCGGCCGGCTCTCATCAGACCGGGGCTCGGGCCGACGTTGCCCGTCGCGCGTCGAACGAGCGCCTGCAGGCGGGCGAGGAGCTCGCGGGGCGAGAACGGCTTGACGAGGTAGTCGTCGGCGCCGAGCTCGAGGCCCAGCACCCGGTCGGTCTCCTCGGTGCGGGCAGTGACGACGATGATGGGGATGCTGGTGCGCTGGCGAAGGGCGCGACAGACGTCGAACCCGTTTCGTCCAGGCAGCATCACGTCGAGCACCACGATGTCGAAGACGGTCCTCGCCTGCTCCGCGAGCGCGCGTTCCCCGTCGCGCACGTGGGTCACGAGGACGTCGCGCTGCTCGAGATACTCCTTCGTGAACCGGCCGAGGCGGTCGTCGTCCTCTACCAGAAGCGCGCGGATCGGACTGTTCATGTTCACCAACCTAGCGCCGGGCGTACCGCCTATGGAGCCTGTGAAATAACCGGAAACATGGACTTCGCCTCGTCCGAACGGACGCGCATCCCCTCGAGGAGGCGATCGCTTGGCGCCGCGACGACCACGTCTCCCTCCGCGAGGCCCGTCGAGATGGCGAGCCTGTCGCCGAGGTCACCCTCGATCTCGATCTTTCTCCAGGAGAGGGTGCCGTCGTGGACGACCGCCACGCGTGTGCCCTGTGCGTCGATCAAGACGGCCGTCGCCGGCACCAGGACCAGATGGCCCTCTCCCGTCATGTGAAACGAGACCTGACCGTACATGCCTGCCAGGAGGGAGTCGTCCGGGTTCGGGATGTCGACTTCGGTGAGGAGCGTGCGCGTGCCCACGTCGAGCTCGTGCGCCGTCCGCGCCACCTTGCCGGCGAACGTGCGCCCGGGTCTTTCGCGAACGGTCGTGGGCGCGTCCATCCCCACCGTGATGGCGTTCGCATAGAGCTGCGGCACGTTGACGAAGACGCGGACCGTGTCGACCTTGGAGGGGCTCCACGGAGCCCGGCAGCACGACACTCGAGGCCTCGGCCGATCGCTCGGCGCGCACCACGGTGACGCGCGCCGGTGTCTCCTGCATCGCGCGCACCGCGGAGGCCATCGCGGATCGATGAAGCACGCGCGGCACGACTCCCGCCGTCACGAGACACCCGAAGAGCGCCGCGGCAACGCCTGCGGACCAGGCCAGCCCCTTGCGGGTCGGGCGAAAGGGGGCCGGGTCGAAGGTCTCTCCCTCGCCGTGGGTCTCTGGGCCGACCACCGGCTGCGAAATTCTCGCGCTTGTCATGGCGTTGCTCCTTCCAGTTCGGTCGAACGGGGGGGGGCGCTTGCGCCAGGCGCTGTAGACGACCGGGACGAAGAAGAGCGTCGTCAACGTGGCGACCATGAGGCCGCCGATCACGGCGCGGCCGAGCGGCGCGTTCTGCTCACCGCCGTCGCCCAGGCCGAGCGACATCGGGAGCATGCCGAGGATCATCGCGAGCGCGGTCATCATCACGGGGCGCAGGCGCGTGATCCCGGCTGACCAGGCTGCCGCTCGCTCGTCCATGCCGACCTTTCGCTGATCGTTGGCGAACGTGACCATCAGGATGCTGTTCGAGGTGGCCACTCCGATGCTCATGATCGCCCCCATGAGCGCCGGCACCGACAGGGTCGTGCCCGTTGCGAAGAGCATCCAGACGATGCCCGCGAGCGCCCCGGGGAGCGCCGACAGGATGATCGCCGGGTCGAGCCACGACTGGAAGTTGATCACCATGAGGAAGTAAACGAGGGCGACGGCCGCGACGATCCCGTACGAGAGCCCGCGGAAGCTCGCGTTCATGCTCTCGACCTGTCCGCGAACGACCATGGAGGTCCCCCGCGGCAGGTCCTTCCTCGCGGCCGCCATCAGCTTGTCGACCGAGTCGGACACGATCTCTTCCCTGGGGATGACGGCGTGGATCTCGTCCTCGACGCGCTCGAAGAGCTGCTCCGTCGTCTCGATACGCGTGCCGGGGTTGGTCCGCACGTGGAAGCGAATCTGCCCGGCGTCGACGGACGGAAAGAAGTCTCTACCCAGCCGCGGAAAGAGAGAGGCGAGAGACATCACCACGAAGACGGCGAACGCGCCCGTGACGATGCGCTTGTGGTCGAGTGCCCAGTCGAAGACGACCGCCATGCCGAGCGGAGTGAAAAGCGAGCGCGCCGCGCCCGAGATGAACACCACCGGGATGAAGACGATGCAGATGCAGAGTGTCGCCACGAAGGCCGGCACGGCAATCTGCTGCGCTCCGTCGAGGATGGCCTGCACGATGGGCTTTCGCATCGCCAGGTTGCGGTGCACGTTCTCGATTTCGACGGTCGCGTCGTCGACGAGGATGCCGACGGCCAAGGACAGTCCTCCCAGGGTCATCAGATTGAGCGTCTGAGCGAGGCAACCGAGGACGATGAGCCGGAGCGCAAGGCGGACGATCCACATGGGGGCTCGGGGGTAGGAGATTCAAAGCCGACTAGGCCGGCGAGCTGCTGCCGGCGCTCGTCCGCTCGATCGGGTGGCGTATCGTCGGCTGCGACCAGAGGTCGACGAGCTCCACCAGATCACCGACCGTCCGGGCGCGTTCGAGCATGGCCACCGGGAAGTCGCCGTCGCCAGGGTCCAAGCTTTCGAGCCGAACCACGACCTGCACGACGCCGAGTGGGTCGAGCCCGAGCTCCTCGAGGCGTTGTGCGTCCGCGACGGAGGTCTCGTCGATCCGCAGTTGGGAGGCGATCAACGCGTGAACGAGGGTGCGCGAAGGAGAGTCCATGGTCTTGCCTTGCCTTTCTCGAGGCCAAGCTGCGCCCGGACCGCTACTCGAGCCTTGCACTCGTGTGTCGCAATATTTCAGCGCGCCGATCGCGGTCGTCCCCCCGCTGAAACACTCTGACGCATTTCTGCATGCCGCCCGTCGCGGCCCGGGTGCATCGTACCCACCATGCCGGCGCCGCCCCGCTCCGTTCGCCATACGCTCTGGTTTCTCGCGGCCGCAGCGGGGCTAGCGGTCGCGAATCTCTATTACGCGCAGCCCCTCGCCGCGACGATGGCGACGTCGCTCGGCGTTTCAGCGCGCGCTCTCGGCGGGGCGCTCACGCTCTCCCAAGTCGGCTACGCGCTCGGGATGCTGCTGCTCGTCCCGCTTGGCGACGGCCGCGAGCGGCGTTCGCTCATGGTGGCGACGGCCCTGGCCGCGTCGGCGTCGCTCCTCGCGACCGCGGCGGCGCCTGACTTCGCCGCGCTCGCGGCGGGCAGCCTGCTGCTCGGATTCGCGTCGTCGCTGCCCCAGATGATCGTGCCGTACGCGGCGAGCCTGGTGCCGGCCGAGGAGCGCGGCGCGGCGATCGGCACCGTGATGGGAGGTTTGCTCGTTCTTCGCCTCGTCTTGTTGCCGCGCCAGAGCCCCGCCGAGCCGCTGCCATGGGTTGCCATCGTGCGATCGCTCGCGGGCCTCGTGCGCGGCGAACCGCTTCTACGCATTCACGCCGCCGTCGGCGCGATGGGCTTCGCGTCCTTCAGCGTCTTCTGGTCCACGCTGTCGTTTCATCTCGCGACGATGGGATACGGCAGCCGGGCCGCGGGCATGTTCGGTGCGGTCGGGGTCGCCGGGATCGCCGCGGCGCCGGTGGCGGGGCGCCTCGCGGGACGGGTCGCTCCGTCGCTCATCAACGCCGTCGGCCTTACTTCGTCGGCGGCGCGATCGGCACGGGCGCGGCGAGCGTCGCGTGGTCCATGGGCGGCTGGGCGGGGGTCTGCGCGACGGGCATCGTGTTCGCCCTTGCCGGGCTGGTCCCGCTTCTCGCCGCACGTGCCGCGCGCTAGGTGGCCGCGCTGAAATATTGCGACACACGAGTGCAAGGCTGGAGTAGCGGTCCGGGCTCACCTTGAAGGCGAGAAAGAGGTGACCCATGAAAGCAATGGCAATTGTTCTTGCAGCGACCGTGGCGGCTTGCCAGGCGACGACCTCGTCGAGGCCACCGCAAATTCAAGCAATCAGCGCAGAGAGTGGCACCTTCGCGCCTTACCGGACCTTCGGGTTTCGTCTTGCGGGGACACCACCCTCCCCTTACGAAGTATCGGCCCGCTCGTTCGAGGTGGAGCGTCGAGTGCGCGACTTGGTTGCGACGGCCCTTGCGCGGAAAGGCTACAGGGAAGCAGACTCAACGCCGGACTTCCTGATTCGCCTTTCGTCCGGGACCCTCAAGGAAGACAGGCCCCCGACGGCCGCGGCCGGCGCTTACGGGAACGAGAAAGAGTCGTTTACGTCGGGCGAGCTCGTCATCGACGTGTTCGATGGTTCGACCTCCCAACAGGTGTGGCACGGGACGGCGCAGGCGGAGATCGATCCACCGCGGATCGACGACCTTCGGCTCCGGTCTGCAGTGCAGCAAATGCTGATTGGATTCCCCGCGCGCAGTGACGCGTACGCGCAACGCTGACTCTGAAAGGAAAAGCCATGACACCCAACAAACGACGACTCGGGACGACAGACCTCGAAATCACGACAGTTGGATTCGGCGCGTGGGCCATCGGCGGCGGCGGCTGGGCCTACGGCTGGGGCCCGCAGGACGACGCGGGGTCGATCGCTTCGATCCGGCACGCCGTCAGCCGCGGCATCAACTGGATCGACACGGCGGCCATCTACGGCCTCGGGCACTCCGAGGAGGTCGTCGGACGCGCGCTCCGCGAAATCCGCGCTTCGGAGCGGCCCTACGTATTCACGAAGTGCGGCATGATCGCCGACCGGGAACGGCCGTACGCCGAGCCCATGCGCGACCTTCGTCCGGAGTCGATCCGGCGGGAGGTCGAGGCTTCGCTCCGCCGCCTCGGCGTCGAGCGAATCGACCTCTACCAGTTTCACTGGCCCGACACGATCGGGACACGCGTCGAGGACTCGTGGCATGAGATGGCGCGGCTCGTCGACGAGGGGAAGGTCCGCGCGGCGGGCGTGTCCAACTTCGACGTCCCGCTGCTCGAGAGCGCGGAGTCGGTGCGCCACGTGGACAGCCTCCAGCCTCCGTTTTCCCTCGTGCGGCGCGACGCCGCCGGTGACGTCATCCCGTGGGCCGCGGCGCACGGGACGGGGGTCATCGTGTACAGCCCCATGCAGTCGGGGCTGCTCACCGACACCTTCTCGGCGAAGAGGCTCACGGCGATGGCGGACGACGACTGGCGACGACGCTCCCCGCAGTTCACCGAGCCCCAGCTCTCGCGCAACATCGCGTTCCGCGACGCGCTGCGACCGGTCGCGCAACGTCACGGCGTCACGGTGTCGGCCGTCGCGGTCGCCTGGACCCTTGCGTGCCCTGGGGTGACGGCCGCCATCGTCGGCGCACGCAGCCCCGAGCAGGTCGACGGCTGGATCGCCGCCGGGTCCCTCGATCTCGACGCTTCCGATCTTGCCGAGATTGGCCGGGCGCTCCGGTCGACGGGTGCCGGCTCGGGCCCGCTCGCGGCGTCGAAGAGGGCCGCGTGAGCACGCAAGCGCGCGTGGCGGTCCTCGGCACGGGGCGTATGGGGTCCGCGATCGCTCGCCGCCTCGCGGCCACGGGCGTCCCGCTGGTGGTCTGGAACCGAACACGCGAGCGCGCCGAAGAAGTGGGTGCTGGCGTGATCACGTCGACGCCCGCGGAGGCCGTCTCGATGGTCGACGTCGTCCTCACGAGCCTCACGGGCGCCGACGCGCTTCGCGCGACGTTCGGCGGCCCCGCGGGCGCGCTCAAGGCCGCGCATCGCCAGGTCTTCGTCGAAATGAGTACAGCGGGCCCCGACGTGCTCGAAGAGCTGGCGCCGCTCATCACGAAGACCGGTTCGACGTTCGTGGACGCACCCGTGGTCGGCGCTCCCCCGAACGTGCTGAAGGGCTCGGCCCTCGTCGTCGCGGGAGGCGAGCGCGCCGACGTCGAGCGGGTCCGACCAGTTCTCGAGCGCCTCGGGGAGCTGCGGCACGCAGGGCCCTTCGGCAGCGGCATACGCTTGAAGCTCGTCGCAAACAGCATGCTGGGGGCGCTCATCCTCATCGCTGCGGAGCTCGAGACGGCGGGCAAGGGCGTCGGGCTCGATCCCGCCGTGACCTTCGACCTCGTCACGCGATTCGTGCCGTCGCTCGCGATTCGTCGCGCCGGTTACCTCGAGGACCGCCACGAACCGACGATGTTCGCGCTGCGCGACCTACGCAAGGATCTCGACCTTGCCCTGAGCATCTTTCATCGCGTCGACGCGCACGTGCCGATCACGGCGCTCGTTCGCGAGTGGGTCGACGAGGCCGCGGCGGTGGACGCGGACCTCGACGTCTCGGCCGTCATCCGTCGCTACGGGGCTCACGCGGTAGTGGTGCCGTGATGCGTGGCCGCGCGACGCTCGCATGCTTTGCGCTGCTCGGAGCGAGCCTCGTGGCGTCCGCGCGCACGCGCGGCTCGCTTTCACCGGATCGCGACCTCCCGGAATCCGGGCGACAGCTCTTCGAGCAGCGCTGCGCCCTCTGCCACACGACGGGAGAACGCGCCGCGCAAGGCCCGGGGCTCGGCGGTGTCCTCGGACGGAAGGCGGCAGCGATGCCCTTCGGTTACTCGGGGCCGCTGCGCGAGTCCCATCTCACGTGGGACCGTGCGACGCTCGATCGCTTCCTCGCCGCGCCCGGTCAGCTGGTGCCCGGTACGACGATGCCCATCGCGATTCCGGACGACGCTGAGCGGCGCGCCGTGATCGACTACCTTGCGGCACTCGCGCCGGGCGCAGTGCCCTTCCGCGCGACCGAGGGGTTCACGTCGACGGCCCCGGCGCCACCGGGCCTGCGCGTGGGGCACGCCGCGTTCGGCGACTACCGAGGCGACGGACCCGGCGTGCGGCGCCGGATCACCACCGCCGATCTGCCGCCGCCGTATTCGAGTCCCTCCGCGCAGAACGGTCCGGACGTCGTGGCGCCGCCTCCGGGAGCACACCCCTACGTGCCTCCGGGCTTCCGCGTCGACGTCTTCGCGCACGATCTGATCGGACCGCGACTGCTCCGCGTGTCGCCCACTGGCGACCTGTTCGTGGCCGAGAGCCAGGCCGGAAGGGTGAGGGTGCTGCGCGCCGCGGACGGGGCTCGCGTAGCCGAGCGGGACGCGATTTTCGCCTCGGGCCTCGATAGGCCTTTCGGAATCGCGTTCTATCCTCCGGGCCCCGACCCGAGGTGGGTCTACGTCGCCGACACCAACGCCGTCCTGCGCTTTCCTTTTGCCAACGGTGACATGACGGCGCGAGGAGAGCAGCAGACGATCGTCCCGCACCTCACCGACGGGCAGGGGGGGCACTGGACGCGCGATGTGGCGTTCTCCCTCGACGGCAAGCAAATGTTCGTCTCCATCGGCTCGGGCTCCAACGTGGCCGAGGGCTATTCCGACGAGCGCGACCGCGCCGACGTCTTGGTGTTCGATCCGGAAGGCCAAGACCGGCAAGTCTACGCGAGCGGCATCCGAAACTGCGTGGGGCTTGCCGTACACCCGACGACGGGAGACCTGTGGTGCTCCACCAACGAACGCGACGGCCTCGGCGATGATCTCGTCCCCGATTACATCACGCGCGTTCGGCGTGGCGGCTTCTATGGCTGGCCGTGGTTCTACCTCGGCGACCACGAAGACCCGCGCCACGCCGGCGAGAGGCCCGACCTCGCTGGCACGATCGCCATCCCGGACGTCCTGCTGCAGGCGCACTCGGCGTCGCTGCAGATGACCTTCTATGACAAGGCGGCGTTCCCGCCAAGGTACCGAGGCGCCGCGTTCGCGTCGCTCCATGGGTCATGGAACCGCGGCAAACGCACCGGGCCGAAGGTGATCGCCTTGCCCCTGGAGGGCGGCGTCCCGACAGGCGAATACGAGGACTTCATGACGGGCTTCGTGGTTGACGACGACGCCGTCTGGGCTCGTCCCGTAGGAGTCGCCGTGGCCCGCGACGGGGCGCTGTTCGTCAGCGAGGACGGCAATGGAACCATCTGGCGAATCGCGTTTGGCGGCGAGTGACGCCGTCGCCGGGTCGGGTACGCTGGCCTCTGGCGGCCTACCTGTACCTGCCCCGTCCGGCCGGCGCGGAGGTCGCGCGGACGTCCGACGCCGGCCATGGCCTGCGGATCGACTTCGACGCTCACGGCGCCCCCATCGGGGCCGATGATCGTCAACGGTCCTTGTCGGCGGCCTTCTCCGCCCGGGACGCGCCAATCGCCGTCTTCACGTGCTGCCGTTCCTCGGGCGGCGGCAAGATGGCCTTGAGCCCCAGCGCTTGCAGCCACAGCTCCCGGCACCAGCCCTTGGTGTGATACAGGTGCTCGTCTTCCTGGTCTTCGATCTCGTCGCAGGCGCTCTTCAGCGCTTCTGCCCCGGGCCCGGTCAGGTGCTCGGCGCACTTCGTCAAGAGCTCCCAGTCGAGGTGATCCTTCGTCTCGGCCAGCACGACGCATTCGCATGCGACTAGCTCGGCAGCCGCGGGCTCGCCCGCGGTCTTGGCCATCTTCATGGCCTCGACCAGGCCGGCGCCCGTATGTCGCACGACAGCGCGACCCGGCGTCTCCTTCTTCGCGTCGAGGTCCATCGCCTTGCATACGCCCTCGAGCGCCGTGACGTGCGTGCGCGTCTCGGCGAGGTACTTCTCCCATTCTTTTTGCAGGCCGGAGTTTTGAACGCACGTGAGGGCCATCGTATAGACCTTGACGCCTCCGAGCTCGTGCTCGAGCGACTGCAACACCAGCTCTGCGATCTGCTGCTGTTTCATGGTTCGTCCCTTTCGTGACATCGATGCGCACTCGCGGTCGCTCCCTGCCGAAGGCACCTAGCATCTGGATCGGGGGCGACTGCCACGTCGGCAACCTGGGTCCGATCGCCGCGAAAGACGGCGACATCGCCATCGCTCTGCGCGATCTGGATCAAACGGTCACCGGCTCGCCCGCGCATGATGTCGTGCGCCTCTCCCTCTCGATGGCCATGGCCGTCCGTGCGTCCGCCCTTCCCGGCGCCGTGACCGGACGCGTGCTCGAGAGCATTGCGAACGGGTACGAGGTCGCACTCGAGGCGCGGGCCTCGCGACGAGAGTTCGTTCTCGACGCGCCGCCTGCGCAAGTCCTGAGCGTTCTTCGCCAGGCGCGATCACGATCGCGCGGGCAGCTCTTCGCGGAGCGCATCGGCAAGGATGCTGGCGTCATCCCCATGGGCAAGCGTTTCTGGCCGTTGACCAACACCGAGCGAGGCGGCGCCCGGAACGATCCCGACGCCGTGTCGAGATCGGAGGCTCCAGTCGCCCCGCTCGTGGCGTCGTGCGCACTCACTTTGAGGTTTCCCAAGCCATGCAGCGACGGCAGCTGCGCGTCGGCCCCCAGCGTCAGCCTGCCGATCTTGTAGGTCGCGCCCACGTTGGCGAGCAGGTCGAACGAGTACGCGTAGCCCTCGGTCCCCAGGATGCTCTGAACCGCGCTCGCGCCCACCAGGGTGGTGATGCTCGACGCGTCGACGACGAAAGAGTCCGTGGTCACGACGCCATGGAGTGACACGCCGAGCGCGAGATGGTCGGTGAGCTCGATCCCGTACGTCGGTCCGATATAGATGCGGTTCCAGCTCCGGGCGATCGACTCAATGCGTCACCAGCTATCCTTATTGCAACGACGCCTCGGTCAGTTCGGGCGACGCGTCGAGTGGCGGTCCCGACAGCGGAACTCCGGATGCGTCAGGCACTTGCGGGACTACCGGCCAGGCTTGCTGCCCGGGCGAGCAATGCGTCGACACGGAGCTTTGGTGCGTCGCGGGCGTCTGTTCCCCGTGCGGCTCGACCGGGCAGCCATGCTGCGGGACCGCGTGCAACTCCGGCAATAGCTGCATCGGCAATGGAACGAACTCCGAGTGCGTGGCGTGCGGAGGGCCGGGACAGGTTTGCTGCACGAGCCTTCCGGCGTGCACGAACGAACCGGACTATTGGTGTTATAATGATGGGTTGCTGCAGAACTGCGTAGCCTTTATGTATTCCACCGGGTGGGCAACGCTCGTTCTGCTCTCGGCTGCCGTGGCGTGCAGCGGCAGCGGCAAGGGCACCACGCCGTGCACTCTTTGTGCTCTCTCCAAACCGATTTGCGGGCTCAACGGATCCTTACGGCGACACCAGGTCTCGATTGCTTTGCTTTGGCTAGACCTCCTTGCGCATTGGGTTTCGATTTCGACAACCGAAGGAGATAGAATATCGACCAACATCACTATTTTGGCTCCTTCAGTTTCATGAATCGACGATTGGGTCTCGATAGCGCAGCACGATGTCTGGATCGACCCTCCCGATGGAGCCTTCGTGCAGCACGGTGGAAAGAAGAGTCGTCTTTATCCGTCGCTCGGTCGTCAAAATAGGTAGGTCGTGACGACCGGTCGAGACTAAATGACGCAAATTGGACGCAAAGTGTTGCTCGACGTCTCGAAGGAGCGGCCTTTTGAAGAGCCAATGGTCGACGTCACCCGGAACGTGTCTGCCCTTATCTCCATCGCGCCGCTTTTTATCTCCGTCGAGCCAGCTCTTCGCTTGCTCGCGCCGCTTTTCGTAAACGACGTGCACGCCTGCAGCGGCATCGGTCGAAAGAATCTCGGCGTCCGGTAGGCGAGCGCCGTCCGACCGGATCCGCACGTCGACGACGGCCAGCTTGCAGTCCGCACGGCGTTGCGCGCGCCTTCTGCAAGGCGTCAATCTGCGAGAGGACGTCAATCGGCCGAGTACGCCGTGGCGGCCCCCCCCGTCCCGTTGATGATTTCGTCGATGCCGCCGGTCGTGGAGCTGTACGTCATCATGTGGTGCATCACGAGGCCCGAGCCGGTGGGGGTCTCGATCGCGTTCGCGGCATGGACGGGGTTGTCGAAGAAGCTGTAGACGCCGAGCCCGAATGCCTGATGCGTCGTGACGCTGTCGCTCACCTTGTAAGACGCATACCCGTCCTCGGTGGGCGATTCCATCCAGGCCGCCTGGTTCGGCGGGTCGTACGGCATCTCGGATTGGTAGAAATAGACGGAGCCTCCGTTGCCGTTCCAGAGCGTCTGAAACTGCTGATGGTGCTCGGAGAAGAGCCCGTACGCCGTCACGTTGTCGCCGTTCACGACGATGCCGCTGTTGCTCATGTTCGCAGTCCAGCCCACTCCCGTCCCGTGGTCTGCGCGCCAGAGCCAGCTATTGTCGATGATGACGTCATTACTGTCGATGGTGAAGCACACCGAGGCCGTGCCGGCGACGTACCCGCCGATCCTGCAGTTGACGTCGAAGACCACGCTCGGGTTGGTCGAGTGGTCGGTCGAGCTTGCCGAGCTCCCCGGCCTACCTACTTGGAAAAGCGTCGGCGAGCTCGTCGCCCCGGCCTGGATGAGGAGACCGGCGACGGTCACGCCGCCGACGTCCGCGACCGTCATCGCGGCGTTGCCGTTCGTGGGGGTGAGGACGGGAAGGCCGATGCCGATCACCACCGTGTTCGGCTGCGTCACCTGGATGGGGGCGTCGAGCGAGTAGCCCCCTGGCGTGAGAAGCAGATGCTTGCCGGCCGCAAGCGCGGCGTTCATGGTGGCCGCCGTGTCCACCGTCGGCCTCGCGACGTAGAAGAGGTCGATCGACAGCGGGCTGCCAGGCGGGACGGGGCTCGCGGAATTCTGGGCACCCCAGCTCGACCCGGTGGCGTTGGTCTTCAGCGCAGGCACCATCACGAGGTAGTTGCCACCGCTGTCGACGTAGAGGAACGGCTTCTCGCGCACGACAGGGGTTGCGTCCACGACGGTGTACGGAGGTTGCGGCCACGTCCCCAAGGGGGGCTGACCGTCGCCCACGAACACCATGTTCCAGTTTGACCCTTGCCAGTTGGTGAGATCGACGTTCCTGGTCAGGTACTGCTGCTGGCTGCCCGAGGTGATCTGCGTGTCGACCTTCGAGTCCGCGATGAAGCCTCCGCTCGCCCACCCACCGTTGTCGTAAAGCGCGATGGCCCCGCGGACGTGGACGCGCCGCATCGCCGTCCCCTGCGCGGTCGCCCAGATGTCCGTCCCGTTGTCGATGGCGGTCGTCGGGACGATGGCGAGGTTCTCGACCGTCCGCCAGAAGTTCTGCGTCGCGTTGTTGTTGCCGAGCCAGTCGGCCTTGACGCGTACCGCCCCCGTGATGGTCACGTCGTCGGGCGCCTCGCCGAGCCCGATCACGTGGGTGTAGAAGCCGACCTGGACGTCGAGGTTGTACTGACCTGGCATGAAGAGGAGCGCGTATCCGAGCTCGTCGAACTGATCGGCGTCCATCTTCGTGTAGATGGTGTCGAGCTGGTTCTGGATGGCCGTCATCGACATCGACGGGGTGAAGACGATGACGTTCGGTCCGAAGTCCGGCCCCGCGTCGCTGGATCCCGCGCCGCAGGAGGGCGATGTCGTCCAGCTCGGCGGGCAGTTGTTGCTCGTGGAAGAAGATTGACCGGGCGCACCGCTCGCCTCGGCGTCTTCATCGCCCGCCGAGGTGCCCGCGTCGGAGGCCGTCGAACCACCGTCGGGCAACCCTGTCGCGCCGCCCCCGGCGTCGCCGGACGAGCTCGAGGGTCGACCGCCGGCGGAGCTGGAGCAGCCGAGCGCGAAGCCGATCATGAGCACGGCGGCAGTAGCGACGCAGGATATGGAGCTCATCGTGCCCTTGCGGTACGCGGCCTACGACCGGTAAGCCTTCTCGAGCGCCGCGATGTCGAGCTTGACCATCTTCATCATCGCGTCGCTGACCCTCTTCGAGCGCACGAGATCCTTGTCGCGCATCATCTCCTCGAGCGCTGCGGGAATGACCTGCCACCGCAAGCCGAAGCGGTCGACGAGCCAGCCGCACGCCTGGGGCTTTCCTCCTCCTTCGAGGAGTGCGTTCCAGTACCGATCGAGCTCGGCCTGGTCGTCACACAGCACGACCATGGAAACGGCGTCGTTGAACTCGTGGTGAGGACCTGCGCTCATGGCGCGGAAGGGCTGGTCGAAGAGCGTGAAGTCGACGACCTTGACCGATCCCGGCGGGCCGCTTGGCGACTCGCTCTGCAGCGCCGTGACGCTATTCACGCGTGAATGCGGGAAGATGGACGTGTAGAGCCGCGCTGCCTCTTCGGCATCCTTTGCATACCAGAAGAACGGAGAAATCTTCGTCTTTGCCATTTCTGGGTCCTCCTGCGCCGCCGGTTGAGGGAGTCGCCGGCCAGCGAGCCACGCCAGAACACCAGCATGCTCCGCCTTGACGCGCCACACGTCCCGCCCCTATTCGGAGGGCCCCATGGAGGAAGCGCGCCAGGACGTCACCTTCGCGGTGTCCGGAGGGACCTGTGCCGGCTGGTGGTACTCGGCTGCCGGCGACGGACGCCGACCCGCCATCGTGATGGGCGCTCGACGGGGGCGCACGTCGGCCTTTTCCGTCGAGCGGGGCGCACGAAGGCTCCATCGTGACGACCAGCGGCCGTACCTGCCGACGCCCGCGTCCGGGTCCACCACGGCATACAGCCCTGGAATCTTCGACTTCACGAACGCGGCCAACTGCAGCTGCACTCCCCTCGGACTGCATCGAGTGCTTCGGCTCGGATGGCGGCGGGCTGACGGACATCGTCCCTTACTGGATCCAAAAATACTCGGCCGCCCGCCTCGGCCTCGTGTCGACGACGCAAGACGAAGTGACGCGCCTCGTGCTTTCCGCCGGCGACAACGACTGCGCGACGAACAACGTCTCGGGTTACACGGGCGACATGTACACCGCGGGCCTCGATGACCTCGCGTCGACGTACGCCTGCACCGGCACGCTCGCGACGTACCTCATCGGCGGCCAGAGCCCGGCGTTCCCGGACCCCACGTACCACGAGCACATCTTTCGCCAGGAGTTCTACACGGCCGACACGAACGACGGCGGTGTCACGATGGCCGGCTGGACGCAGAACCTGCTGAATGGCACGGCGCAGATTCTGGGGCCATAGCGCGACGGGATCGCAGATTCGTCGCGCGCGCAAAAGTCGCTTTGCGATCGGGTGACAGCTGTCTGTCAGTGAACCGCTTTGGGGCACGCGGTCGCGGTTGAAGTGTCACGTGCGATCGGCCAGCCTGGGCGGACCTACGGCAAGGAGGCCCCGTGAGCACGTTCGACGTCGCCAAGAAGTACTTCGAGCTCTGCAAGAATCATCAGAACCATCTCGCGGTCGAGACGCTGTTCTCGCCGGACATCGTGAGTGTGGAAGCGGCGGCCATGCCGGGTTCCCCTGCCGAGGTCCGCGGCGTCAAGGCCGTGCTCGACAAGGGCAAGCAGTGGATGACAAACCATGAGGTTCACAGCGCCAAGGCCGAAGGGCCCTGGCCGCACGGAAACCGCTTCGCGGTGCGCTTCATCTACGACGTCACGAACAAGCCGAGCGGCCGGCGAATGCAAATGGACGAAATTGCGCTTTTCACCGTCGAGAACGGCAAGATCGTTCGCGAAGAATTCTTCTATCCGACCGAAGGCTGATCCTCACGGACGACCGATCTCGCCACCACATTCGCGGTCGTATCCGAGGCCATGAGCAAGGCGACCAACGCCCGGTTCCGCAAGCGGATCTCGCCCAACGGCATGTGGCGCACGAACAAGGACGCACTCGGGCCCGGACCCGTTGCCAATCGGCGGTATGTCCAGGACAATGGTTCGCTTTCTGCTTCCTGTGCCTCCTTCCAACCCGGAGTAGAGATGAAGATCGCGTCTTTCGTCATTGCGGCTGCCTGCATTCCCCTGCTCTTCGAGGCCTCCTGCTCGTCGGCGTCGGCAGGCGCATCGGATGCGGGATCGAGCGGCGGAGACGGCGCTGCCTCCGCTGGGTCCAGTAGTGGCTCTGGCGGCAGCTCCAGCAGCGGGGGCGCCAGCACGGTCGTCACGCTCGCCACCGGACAGAGAAATGTCGGTGGCATCGCCGCCAGCGGCACCGACGTCGTCTTCACGACGACGTACACGGCGCTCAGCAACCTCAACGGCACGGGCAGCATCATGAGCGTTCCGCCGGCCGGCGGGACGCCCGTCGCCATCGCAAGCAACACCGACCAGGGCGCCTTGGTCGCCATCGACAGCACGAACGCATACTGGGCCGGGCCCGATGACGGCACGATCTCCAAAGCCCCGCTCACGGGCGGCGATGGTGGCGCCGAGATGCTGGTGCAAAACCTCGTGGACGACCCGCTCGATGTCGCCGTGGACTCGACGTACGTGTACTGGGCCGGATCGGTCTCCATCCAGAAGGTCCCGATCGCCGGCGGTCCCAAGACCGTCCTCGCGAAGGATCTCACCCTCGCCGGTGTCTTTCAGCAGCCTTGCGTGGCCGTCAATGCGTCCGCCGTCTACGCGTCGACCGCTACCGCGATTCTCTCGGTGCCGCTCATAGGGGGGAGCCCGACCAGCCTCGCCGAGAATCAAAGCCCGAACGCCATCACGGCCGACGCCACGAATGTGTACTGGACGAACCTCCCCACGGGTCAAGACGCCGGTCCGACGGAGCCGTCGGTGATGAAGGTCGCGGCAACCGGGGGCACCCCCGTCACGCTGGTGACGCTTACCGGCTCCGCCATCCCCGCCGGCATCGCGGTGGACGCCACCAACGTCTACTGGATCGAGGGGCTCGGCAGCGTGCGCAAGGTCCCGATCGCCGGCGGCTCGCCCGTCACGCTCGCCCCGGCCCCGGAGCTTCCCGGGGGTATCGCGGTCGACGCCACCAACGTCTACTGGACCGACACGTCGACGGGCAACGTGTACAAGACGGCGAAGTAGCCGCCGCGCCCGGGAGCTCGATCGCGGTCTCGGGCGATTCGCAGCAAGGAGCCACGCCGCATTTGCAAATTGCCAATCCGGGGCTGCGCCAGTACGCCGCCTCGACCTCGGCGAAACAGGCGCAGAGGGCGGTGGCTGTGCGTGACGGTCAGAAGTGGCCGAGCATCCCCGCTGACGCACCGACCTGAAACATCGCCGAGTTGAAGCTCACGGGGGTCGCCGGCCCGGTCGTGCCCGTGCCCGTCGCGGACGCGCTGGTCGACTTGCCGGCGATAGGGACGTCGACCGTGGGCCCGAACGTGAAACCGAAGTGGTTCCAGGGAAAAACGACGAACATCGCCTCGGCTTCGAAGGCGAACTGCCAGACGGACGGCGACACCGTGCCGCTCACGGTGCTCGAGCTGACGTTGTGATATTCGACACCGACGCGGGGCCAGAGCGCCAGCAGGTGACCGAGCGGCACGATGTAACCGACACGCGGTGCAAAGCCCCAGTAGGTCACCTTCGGCTGATCGCTGGTCGTGGACGAACCGCCCGCGGGCGAGACGGTATCTTTGGAAAGGGCCTGCACATACCCGAAAAGCGCGCCGCCCAGCGTGAGGTTTTGTATGGGGACCCAGTCGAAACCGAGCCGCGGCAGGTTGTAGAACGTCCCGAACGCGGTGTACGGCGCGTTGCTGAGCAGCCCGAACGACAGATCGGATTTCGTATCGGAGCTGCCGTCGCTCTGGGTCGTTTTGACCGCCTCGTAGCTGACGAGCGGAATGAGGCGATCGGCGCTGACGATGAATCCAGGCGAGCCGAAGCGTGAGGAGGCTTCCCCCTCCTGGGCATGCGCCGAGCCGGCAAGCGTCATGACGCCGATGGCTCCGCTTACCACGATAGTTCGAATCATCATTTCGGCCTCCCGGGAGCATGGAACAAGCCGCTTCCATTCGGTTGCGGGTGTACATCTCGCAACCGATCGGCGCGGCTTCGGACACGGATATACACCGTGGCGGTGCGGGGGGCGGCACCTTCGGCAAGACGGCATTCGCTTTTGCGCCTGGTCAAGGCCGTGACCGGAAGGAGCACGGTTGCGCCCGGGCTCGCTACGGCGGCCCGTTACTTCGCGCTCCGATAGCCCTGGACGCCGAGCAGCATGTCGACGCGCGCGAACTCCAGGCCCGACGCGCGAATGCCGTCGATCACTCTCGGAAGAGCCTCGAGCGTGGGCTGCCGGCTGCGCGTGCCGCCCAGGCCGCGGCCGTCGTGCATGGCCACGATGCCTCCCGCCCTCACTCCCTTCACGATCCGGCGCACGATCCGCTCGGCGTTCTCATCCACGGCGTCCAGGCCCCTCACCTGCCAGCCGATCGCCGTCATTCCGGTCTCGTAGAGGACGTCTCCGAGGGCCGGGTTCTTGAAGCCTTGTGGGGCACGAAAGAGGAGCGGCTCCTTCCCGATCGCCCGGGCGATGGCGCCGTTGCAGGCGTCGAGCTCGCGCCGGTTGCCCTTCCAGAGCTTGAAGTGGAAAAACGGGTCGTGAGTGTGCCCGTGGCTCGCGACCAGGTGACCCGCCAGGTCCATCTCCGCCAGGAGCTCCGGGTGCGCGTCCGCGCGCTGCCCCACGACGAAGAACGCCGCGGCGACCCTCTTGTCCGCCAGGATCTGGAGCACCCGAGGCGTGAACTCGGGATCGGGCCCGTCGTCGAATGTGAGGGCGACAAGGTTGGTTGGCACTGGCGCGCGCCACAGGGTGGGCGCCCAGAAGCTCGAATTGACGTCGAAGACGACGATCGCAAGGCCGACGACGCCCGCGGCGATGGCCAGGCCCGCGCCGATCCACGCCGCGGGCGACGGGGCAAAGGCCAGGCTCAGCACGGCGAGCGCCAGTGCCGGCACCTTGATGATCAACGCTTTGCGCATCCGCCGACGCCCGCGGCGCGCAACTGACATGGCCAGGCCTTCACGGCCGATCGATCTCGCCGATCGGCAGCGCGTCGGCCCGCAAGAGCGCGAGGGCTCGCTCGATGTCCGCGTCCTGCCGCCGATCGGCCGCGTTCACCGGGACATGCGCGCGCACGGCGACGTGGAGCTCGCGGGCGCGCGCGTGGCAGCCCCGCCCCTCCCGCAGGTCGAACGCCTGACAGAGAGCGAGCAGATGAATGGCCGCGACCGTCTCGGCGAGGTCCAGCACGCGCACGGCGTCCCGGGCAGCGATCGAGCCCATGCTCACCTTGTCCTGGTTGTGACCCTCGGTGCTCCGGCTGAATGCGGCGGCCGGCATCGTCGCCTTGAGGGCCTCGGCAGTCAGCGCCGAGGCGGCGATCTCCATCGCCTTGAAGCCATGGTGCGTCGCGCGCGCGGGCCCTCTCACGGCAACGAGGTTCTCCGGGAGCCCGCCGCTGGTGCGCGGGCTCCCGAGCTGGACGAGCTGCCGGTCGAGCAGGTCGGCCACGCTCGCGACCGCCGCCTTCATGGCATCCATGACGAACGCGATGTGACCGCCGTAGAAGTTTCCCCCGTGCAGCACGTCTCCGGTATCCACGTCGATGAGCGGGTTGTCGTTCGCCCCGTTCACCTCGATCTCGATCGCGCTGCGTGCGAACGGCAAGAAGTCCGCGAGGACGCCGAGCACGTGCGGGGCGCACCGGATCGAGTAGCGGTCCTGGGTCCGACCGTCGGCCGGCGGGGGGCGCGAGCCGCTCTCGATGTCCTCGCGGATCCACCGCGCGCACGCGTCCTGCCCGGGATGCGGCTTGGCTGCGAAGATGCGGGCATCGAAGTGGCCCGGCTGACCGCCGATGACGTCCACCGCCATCGCCGTGAGCGCGGCGCCGAGACGGACGAGGCGCCGAGCGCGCTGGTAGACGATGCACGCGAGGCCGGTCATCGCCGACGAACCGTTCATCAGGGCGAGACTCTCTTTGGGCACGAGAGCGAGGGGCACCAGCCCCGCGCGCCCGAGCGCTTCGGCGGCCGGCATCACTCTTCCGAATGCAGTCACCTCCCGCTCGCCCGCGATCACGGCGGCCACGTACGAGAGCGGCGTGAGGTCACCGCTGGCCCCGACGGACCCTTCCGAGGGAATGCGCGGCAGGATGCGCTGCGCGAGCAGATCGCGCAGTCGCTCGAGCACCACGAGCCTCACGCCAGACAGACCGCGCGACAGCGACGCGAGCCGGACGGCGACGATCGCGGCCGACTCGACCTCGCCGAAGATCGCGCCGGTTCCGCACCCGTGGTACCGGAGCAAGTTGAGCGGCATCGCCGCCGCGAGCTCCGCCGAGACCTCGGTCCCCGACGATGCCCCGAACCCCGTGGTCACCCCGTAGATCGGAGGCCCTCGCCGAACCCGCTCGGCGACGATGTCCGCTCCCTTGTCGATCCTCGCGCGGAACGCGGAGGAGGCCTCGAGCACCGGACGCGCGCTCCCCTGAGCGAGCGACATGACGTCGTCGATGGTGAGTGGCTCATCGCCGAACGCGACCGTGCGAGGCAAGTCGCTCACGATCGCTCCCAGAAGTCGTAGAAGTTGAACCAATTGTCCGGCGCGCGGCGCACGAAGTACTCGAGGCGGCATGCGAACTTCTGCGCGTAGGCGGCGAGGGCCTCGTCGCGATGGTCGCGCGGGAGATGCACCTCGTCCTCGAAGGGCTCGCAGTACAGCTCGTACCGATTGGGCGCCCGGTACAGAGCGAACGTCAGGTAGATGGGGCAGCGCAAGATCGAGGCCATCAGGTACGCCCCCGTCGGGAAGCTCGCGTCCTCGCCGAGAAACTTCACCCTGGCGGAGCGCCCGAGGCGCCCGACGCGATCGCCCAGGATGCCGATGAGGTCGCCGCTCTCGACACTCTCTCGAATCCGCAAGACGAAATCAGGGTTCGAGTCGCCGATGGAGATGACGCTCGTGTTCGCGCTCGGATTGAGTCTCTCGAGTGCGGCGTTGATCATCCGAGCGTTGCTGAAATGACCGAGCACGTGGATCCGCAAGCTCTCCTTTTTGCCCTGCATGCGCATCGCCTCGAAGCTGCCGACGTGCGCGCCGAGGAGCACCGCGCCGCGCCGGCTCTTCTTGAGCTGCGAGATGTGCTCGTCGCCGTTGCAGCTCACATCGAAGTAGCGCTCCTTGCCCGCGACGATGAATGCGCGGTCGAGTGTCACCTCGGCGAAGCGCAGGACGTGCCCGTACCGCATGGCGAGCGTGGCCTTTCCGTGGACGCGCATCAGGTAGTCGCGCGACGCCCGGCGCGTGGCCACGTCGAAGACGAGGTAGTAGAGAGCGACGAAGCGCACGACGAATCGGGCCGGCGTGCGGCCGACCGCGCTCGACAACCACGTGATGATGCGGAGGCCGAGCACCGAGCCGCGCTCCGCCATCGAGAGCCAGGCGCGGTCGTGAGCGTGAGCCGTCAGCGCTCGATGAGCCATCGACCGGTCCGCGCGGGAAGCCGGGCGAGCGCGCCGAAGACCATGCGCGCATGCATCCAGGCGATCAGAAGAATGTCGGCGCCCATGCGAAAGTGCGAGACGCCTCCTTCCGCGGACGGTACGTAGCGCACCCGCGTGGGTACGTTCAGGATGGGAACTCCGCTCCAGAACAACCTCACGGCGATCTCCGGATCGAAGTCCATCGCGTCGCCCTGGACGCGGGCCGCGATGGCCGCGGCGACGGGATACACGCGGAAGCCGCAAAGCGGGTCCTGGATGACTCGACCGAACGTGTGGGTGTTCGTCCAGAACTGCGTGATCTTGCGTGCGAAGAGGCGCAGCTTCGGCGCCGAAGCGTCGAAGACCGGCGCGCCCAGCACGAGCGCCTCGGGCTGCGCCCGCGAGACCTCCACGAACCCGGGGATGTCTCGCACGTCGTGCTGCCCGTCGGCGTCGATCTGGAGCGCGTGCGTGAACCCGAGCTGGCGCGCCGCCACCAGCCCGGTCTTGACCGCCGCGCCTTTGCCGCCGTTCTTGTCGCGACGGACGACATGAGCGAGCGACCCGTCCCCCAGAGCCTGCACCGCGCGCCTCCCCGCCTCGGCGCTCCCGTCGTCGACGACCACCACGTGCTCGACGTACGCCCGCACGCTCTCCACGACGCCGCGCACCGTTGCCGGGTTGTCGTACGTGGGAACGAGGACGCACAGGCGGTGGGCGGCGGTCATCGGGCCACGGGCTCCCGGAAGTGGAGCGTGCCGGCGCTGCACGAATGTCCGCGGCAGGAAACCGCGAAGGCAACCTGCGCGGGTGCGGCCAGGACGAGCGACAGCTCGAGATCGTCCCCGGGTCGGATCGGCCGGCGAAAGCGAAGGCGCGATATGCGCGCGAGGTCTGTGAGGTGAGGCCACATCGCCACGACCTGCCGTAGCACGAGGACCTCCAGCTGGACGACGCCGGCCAGGATGGGATCCCCGGGGAAGTGACCGCGGAAGAACTCGAGCTCCGGCGGGACATGCACGTCGAACACGCCCGGACGCCCGGGGCGCGAGCGCGGATCGAAGGCACGCGTGGATGCGGGAGCGTCGGGCAACCCCTCGTCACTGTCTGGCGTGCCGCCGAAGAGCGACAGCAGGTTGTCACGTTGCAGCTTTCCGGTCGGCTCGCGGGGGAGCCGGGGAACGCAGACGATCCGTCGCGGAACGACCACCCAATCGAGCTGAGCCGCGAGCGCTTCGCGCAGCGCCGACGGTGACCACGTGGGTGCGACCGCGGCCGCCAGGATCACGTTCCCGCGCGCGCTCGCGGTCGGCTCCGCCAGGACCGCGGCGTCGAGCACCCCCGGGAGGGCGAGCATCCGCTCGACCACGTCGTCGAGGTCCACCCGCTTGCTGCCGACTTTCACGACGCGGTCGCGTCGCCCGAGGTGATGGAACCCGCCGCCGTCCGCGAGCGTGATCCGGTCGGCGCAAGGGAACGGCCGAGGCGCGTCCGCGGCGACGAAGGGCGAGTCGAGCAACATCTCGCCCTCGTCGCCCACCTGAACGCGCACGCCCGGGAGCGGGCGCCACGGCTCGGTCGGGCGCTGACGCATGGCGATACCTCCCGTCTCCGTCGAGCCAAGCACCTCTGTCACACGCACGCCGAAGCTCTTCTCGAGGCCCTCCGACGTCTCGGCCGCGAGCGGCGCCCCCGACGAGAACGCGCCGCGGAGCTTCGGCAGCTCCCCCGGCGAAAGCGGACTCAACGCCATCAGGTGTGCGGGGACGCTCACGAGGAAGTCGGCCTGGAACCGGGTCAGCGATGCTGCGACGGTGCGCGCGTGCAGCGGTGTCTCGCGCAGGAACGCGGCGCCCTCCATCAGCGGCACGAGAACGCCGAAGAGCAGCCCGTAGATGTGAAAGGGTGGGACGGTCGACACCACGCGACGCGCGCCCCTGCAGGCCCCTCGCGTGTGCATCTGCGCCTCGCCAAGGAGCTGCGCCGCACTCTTCGGGCAGCCGCGCGGGGCGCCCGTGGTCCCCGAGGTGAACAGCGTCAAGAGGTGCCGCTCCGCCGGGATGGAAGGCAGGCGTGGCGAAGGCGTGTCGCCGCGTGCCGGAGCGTGGTCCAGATCCGAGGCCTCCGCGACGAGCAGCGGCCGGACATCCAGGTCGTCGGGGCCGCCGGGCGCGTCCGTGTCGTGGACGGAGAGACTCACCGTTGGCAACCGTCGCATGCTGTCGATGGTCTGCGACTGCATGTTGGGCGGCAAGGCCACGGCATGACCCGCCGCCCACGCGCCAAGGAGGCACGCGGCGAACGCATAGCGATCCCCGCACGCGACCAGGACCTGGCTCCCGGCGGACGGCCGCGGCAAACGCGACGCGATCGCCAGGGTTGCCCTCACGAGATCCGCCGCGCTCCGCTCGCCCGCATCGCCGAAAGCGACGAGCGCCCGACCGTCGTGCTCCGCGAGCAGCGAGTAAGTCAAAAGATCTCGTGGCGCGTCATGAGCCCGCTCCAGGCGCACTCCCCCGGTGCGCCGCGACGTGGGCGGCCAGGGTCCGCACCGAGCGGAAGAGATTCTGGTTTTGCACGTCGTCCGGGTCGATCTTGACCTCGTAGCGACGCTCCAGTGCGATCACGAGCTCGAGCGCGTCAATCGAGTCAAGACCGAGCCCCTCGGTGAAGAGGGGAGCGTCCGTGTCGATATCGGCGGGAAGGACACCCTCGAGCAGCAGTGCGTCGACGATGAGCTCTTTTATCTCCAGCTCGAGCAAATCGTTCATCGAACAACCCTTCTCGTCGCACGGTGGAGAGCCATTTTCAAGGCACGCAGGCGTCCCAGCGCTTGACGTTCGGTCCCCGAAGCGGCCTCGTCTTCGTACGTCCGTTCGAGCACGCGCGAAGAATGCGATACTAGCCGCAATGCCTAAGACCGGGCCGAGACAAGGCGCTTATCCGGTTACGGCGTACGGCGTCTGCAACGGCCTTGGCGCAAAGACGTCCGAGGTCATCGAGGCGCTCGGCGCCGGGCGATCGGGGCTCGGCGTGCCCCCGATGCCGCTGCCGTTCGACACGGCATGCGGCGTCGTGCCGGAGCTGCCGCCGCTGCCCGCAGCCTACGCGATGTTCGATTCCCGCATCGCTCGCCTCACGGGGCTCGCCCTCGCCGACGTACGCGGCGCGGTGTCGCGCGCGGTACGCACCTGGGGAAGTGCCCGGGTGGGCGCCATCGTCGGAACGACCACCGGCGGGCTCGCGCACACCGAACAAGCCTTCGCGAAGGGCGGCCGGCTCCCGCCCGACGATTTCGCGCTCCGTCACCCTTTCCACGTGGTCGCCGATCTGGCTTGCGCGCTGACGGGGATCGAGGGGCCGCGATATGTGGTGTCGACCGCGTGCTCGTCGAGCGCGAAGGCGTTCGGGGCCGCGCGGCGCCTTCTCCTTTCCGGGGTCTGCGACGCCGTGCTCGTCGGCGGCGTCGACACGCTCTGCGAGACGACGCTGCGGGGGTTTCACGCGCTAGGGGTCCTCGCGCCCGAACCGTGTCGCCCCTTTGGCCGCGATCGTCGCGGGATCAGCATCGGCGAAGGCGGCGCATTTCTCCTCATTGAACGCGAAGGCGAGGGCGTGGCTCGCTTGCTCGGCGTCGGCGAGAGCAGCGACGCGCATCACCTGTCTGCCCCGGACCCGACCGGCGCGGGCGCGCGCACGGCGATCGAGCAGGCCCTCGCGCAGGCGTCGCTGTCGCCGGACGAGGTCGACTACGTCAACGCGCACGGCACTGGCACGAGGCAGAACGACGACGCAGAGGCCCTGGCCATCGAGGCTGCCCTCGGCGTGGAGGTGCCGGTCGCCTCCACCAAAGGTTACACGGGGCACCTGCTCGGGGCTGCGGGGGCCACGGAGGCCGCCTTCGCGATCGTCGCGATCGAGCGCGGCTTTCTGCCGGGAAGCCTCGGCTCCGAGCCGCTTGATCCGCGGGTCCGGCTTCGAGTGAATCCGGCGCGGACCGAGACACGCGTCCGGATCGCTTTGAGCAACTCCTTGGCCTTCGGGGGCAGCAACGCGAGCGTCGTCTTCGGAGCCATGCCCTAGACGATGCGCTCGATGCACATCCGCGGCGTGGGGTTCTTCTCTCCAGGGTTCGACGGCGCACGAGCCCTCGTTGCGAGCCGTGCCGATCCGGCCGTGCTCTTGCCGCGCGAGGGCATACTGCCCGCCCGCGCGCGACGCGGAACGAGCTTGGTCACGCGGATGATGGTCGACGTGGCCGATCAGGCCATCGCTGCGGCTCGTTTCGACATTCACACGGTGCGGACGGTGTACGCCTCCGCGTATGGCGAGGTGGAGACCGCGCTCGTGCTCTTGCGCATGCGGCACACTGACGATGGGGTCCTGTCTCCGGCGCGGTTTCACCTGAGTGTGCACAACACGGCGAGCGGATTGCTCTCGATCGCCCAGGGCAACCGGAGCTCGTCGACGGCGATCGCCGCCGGGGCGCAGACCGTCGCCATGGGGCTGCTCGAGGCAGCCGCGCTCTTTCACGAGAGTCCGGGGCCCATCGTGGTGGTCTTCGCCGATGAGCCCGTACCGGACGCCCTGTGGCCGGGCCACGCGTATCCGCCGGTCGCCGTCGCGTTCGCCCTGGACCACGAGGCCGAGGGTGCGCTTGCTTGCATCGAAGACATCCGTCAGGACGTGAATGCCCCGCCGGCCCCCGACCTTTCGCCCTTCGCGCTCAATCCGGCGGCGGCCGCGGTCCCGCTGCTCCGCGCCGTCCTGTCGGCCGACAAGGCCTCGCGCATGCTCGTGCCGCTCGAAGCCGCGCGTTCGCCATGGTGCGCGGTGGTGGCGCCCGTGCGGTGTCCGCGACCCAGGCTGCCGCCGCTCACGGAGCTCGTGCCCCATCGCGCGCCCATGCTGCTGCTGGATGAAGTGTCCAGCTACGACGACATCAGCGTCGAATGCCTCGTCGTCTTGCGGGACGATTCGCCATTCGTCGAGCGCGGCAGGGTGCGCGCGACCCTGGCTCTCGAGTACCTGGCTCAGTCTATCGCCGTGTGGAGCGGATTGCAGGGCCGCGCCCGAGGCGAGCCCGTGCGCATCGGGTATCTCGTCGGCTCGCGCGAGCTGGCGTTCGCGGTCGACCACTTCCGCGTCGGCGACGAGCTCCGCTTGAGAGCGTCGAGAGTGGGGGGCGACTCGAAGCTCGGCGCGTTCGCCTGCTCCGTCCTGCGCGGCGGCGACACGCTGGCCTCGGGGACCCTGAACGTGTACGGCGGGGGGGGTCCGAGCCTCGATGAACGCCGCCGGGGGCCCGTCATAGTGGCTGATGACTCAAAGTCGTGATGTCGATGCGGTAGCCGAGCCAGCCGTTATAGAGCGAGAGGTGTGCGGGCGGCGTTCCGTCGGCCGCCATGCCGTCTCCATAGTCGACGCGGATCTCGCCGGGGGGATCGCCGTCGGCGCGCCGGAAGCGGCGCTCGCGCAGGCGACCGCCCCGCCAACGCTCCGTGACGATCTCGCCATCGCGCGCCGCCTCGTGCGCGCCATCCGAGAGGGCGCTTCCCGGGGCGGCGAGCCCTGCGAGGAAGATGCGATGCACGTCGATCAAGATGTACCGGGGCGGGAACGCGAGCGTCTGCGCCACGTACGTGTCGAACGATACGTCGTGCCCGGTCTGCCTCACGACGAACGCGCGCGAGCCGAACGGCGTCATCCCGAGGAGCAGGAGCTCGTCGTCGTGCTTCTGCAGCACGGCGTCGAAGGTCACCTCGCGGTCGCCGTACCTGGCGACGACCTTCTGGCGGTCGAGGAAGCCGCCGGGATGGGTGGCGGGCGGATCCAGCGCTCCGGGGTACGCCCGGGGGCCCATCGGTTGCGGCGAGGCACAACCACCCGCGAGGAGCACGAGAAGAAGCGCAACTTCGCCTGTGCGGCGCGGCTCGATCATCGCCCGTCGCCGGCTGGGCGCAAACAGAGGACGAGCGCCGCCGGCGCGAACACGACGCTCAGGAAGGTGCCGAGCCCCGCCGTGATGCCGAGCGCCTGCAGAGCAGGGTTCTCGCTCATGCCCAGGAGGCCGAACGAGAGCACCGTCGCGAGCATCGCCCCGACGAGGCTCAGCAGTGTGGCACCGAGCTCCTCGGGGTGGTCGCGGCTCTCGACCATGAAGATGCCGTAGTCCGCCCCCATGCTGAGGACGAGCAGCAGCCCGACGAGGTGTAGCAGGTTCAGCGACGACCCGCGGAGCGCGAGCAGACTCACCGTGGCCGCCGCCGCGATGACGCACGGCAGAAACGCGGCCAGGCTGAGCCGGACGCGCCGGTAACGCACGTGCACGATGAGGAACACGACGACGAGGCCTACGCCGATCATCTGGATCGTGCGCGCGCGAAAGCGGCCATAGGCTTCAGCGAAGAACGCCCGCTGGTCGAGGTAGTGCACCCCGTGGAGATCGGCCAGGCGCGCGGCGAGCTTCGCGTCGTCGTGGACGCCACGGAGCGTCGTGACGACGGCGACCTGCCGCCCGGCCGCGACGCGAAACGGTCGCACCAGATCCGCGAGCGGCGAGCCTGCGAGGAGCTCGAAGGTCAGCGGCGGAGGGGGCGGCGCGGAGAGGTCGTCGGCGAACGCCCGGAAGGCGCCGGGGACGAAGCCCTCCGCTTCGAAGGCCCGGCCGAGACGGGCCGGCAGCGTCGCGTCGTCGGCGATGGCTCGGCGCGACGCTTCCTGCGCCCGGGACGACCACAACAGCGCGTGAAGCGAGTGGAACCCGTCGATCACGTGCTCGTGCACGAGGTCCTCGAGGCGACGGGCGACCTCGTCGTTGTATGCGAGGGCCTCGTCGTCCGAGTCTCCGAGCGCGACGACGAAGTGCCCGGGATCCGAGCCCCCCACCCGCGCGCGCACCCGCTCGTCCGCGGCGAGCATGGCCGGGGAGACTGTGTTGAGCGCGGAGACGTCGTCGACCCAGCGTACGCGCGGCAGGCCTACGGCGCACAGGATCGCCCCGGCAACCGGTAGGACGAAGAGCCGGCGACGCGTGCGGACCATGTGCGCGAGCCCGCGCCCCGCGAGCGCCGCGAGCCACTGCTGCAGGCGAACGGCATGCGGATGTCGGGGCATGAAGGGCGGCACGATCCAGCGCGTCGCGAGAAGCGCGCCGATCACGCCGGCCGTCGAGAAGACCGCGATCTCGCGCAGCCCCGGGAAAGACGTCCACGCGAGGCCGGTGAGGCCGGCGATCGTCGTCAGCGCCCCGAGGACGAGCCCTGGCCAGATCCGAAGGATGGCCGCCTCGGGTCCGTCCGGGTCGGGCGAAATCGTGTAGCGGCAGAAGTAGAGTTCCGTGTAGTCGATCCCGACGCCGATGAGCGAAGACCCGAACGCGAGCGTGAGCCCGTGAAGGGAGCCGAAGATCGCCAGCCCGACGGCCATCGCGCAGATCGTCCCGGCAACTAGCGGCACCATGCCGAGAACCACGTACCGGAGCGAGCGGAACATCACGAGAAAGAGGACGACGACGCCCACCGTCGAGACCAGCGAGATACGCTGGATGTCCGCGGTGATGCTTTGTTGAGCGTGGACGGCGAAGCGGTTGATGCCGGTCGACTCCAGACGCAGCGCGCCCTCGTGCTCTCGGTTGACGCGCTCGAACGAGCGATCGATTGCGCTTAGCAGCGCGGCCTGATTCACGGCGTCGAACGGGCTTGCATGCGTGCCGAGGAACAGCACGCCGTGTCGCTCGTCGGCGCTCATGAACTGGCCCTGCTCGAGATGCAGGCTGTCGTCGTTCGATGCACGAAGGCGGGTCAGGTACGCGGGGAACGTCAGGAGCGGGTCGGCCGGCGCCACCTGGCGTACGAGCGGACCGAGGGGGAGCGTGAGCTCACGTCGCAGCGCGCGGGCCGCCTCGTGGAGCGCGCCGTCCGACAGCTGCGATGCCGCGCGCCCGGGATCATCGGTCCAGAACGAGAAGCGCCGAGGGAAGTACAGGTCGTACGCGGCGTCGATCGCGCCGCCGTCGATCCCCCCGCGCACCCAAGCCACGCCGGGGTCGCGGGCGAGCGCCGCGCCGAGCTCCCTGGCGCCCGCCGCCGCCTCCGACGCGGTGGGGCCCTCCACGGTCAGGATCATCGAGCGCGCGAGATCCGACTCGGCGAGCACTCTCGCGACCGACGAGATGTCGCGATCCCGCCCCGCCGGCAGAAAGCTCGTGATGTCGCTATCCACCCTCAGCGTCCGGCATGCGTACGCGCCGAGTCCGCAAAGGAGGACGGTGAAGACGAACACCGGCCCCCAGCGCGTGCGGGTCATCGCGGGTCGTGTCGCGTGCCAGGCAGGCGAAAGACGCGTTCGGCCTCGTCGGCCGTGTAACGGTGCGCGGTGTCGACGTCGGAGAACGTCGTTATCCCCTCGTCGCCGGTCGCCTCGCGGATACGCATTTGCGAGAGGACCAGGCCATCACCCGTGAAGCCGACCTCGCGCAAGATCCGGCCGAGCGACGCGTCGCGCGGGACGAGGACGAGCTGCCACTTCTGCCCTGCGAGGGCATGGAAATCGACCGTGAAGCTTCGCTCGAGCAGGGCGCGGTCGCCCGCCAGCACCGAGAGTAGGCTGTCGACGAACGCGCCAACGGTGGGTTTCGCCGCCACGTCGATGCTCTGCTCGTTCGCGCCGTCTCCAAAGCGAAGGGTGTTCCCGTCGAGCACCACGCTCGACGGCGAGGGCGTCAGCGTGTGGCGCGCAAAACGCCTCGGCGGGGCGTAGTGAACGGTTCCTTCGCTGACGAGCGGTCGGGCGAGTAGCCCGATCTGCTTCTCCTCCCGGTAGCGCGCCGACAGACCGACCATGGCGCGAAATCGGGTCAGGAGCGCGTCGAGGGTCAGCGGCGCGTCTCGCTCGCTGGATGCGGAAGGGGAGGCGAACGCGGGCCGTAGCAGGACGGTCGCCGCCAAGGCGACCAGGAGAACCGCCGCGGGACCGGCCAGGAGCAAGCGAGTGCCGCGACGGCGTACCATCGAATGAGTTGCCTCCTTACGGCCGGAGGCGGCGCTACGCAAATCCTACGCCAAGAGCTTGGGCGGGAGCGGCTGGCTACGCGTTCGCCGAGCGTGAGGCAAAATGCAAACGTTGGCCGCTCGCAGAGCCCCGCGGGCGGCGCGGACCCTATCAACCTCAGGCTCGGTCCCGGGCTCCAGTTCGCACAGGCGATCGCGATGCGGCGTGATCGGCGACGAGTACGGACGGGTGCGTGTCGACGATGCCGGCGTCTGGCGGAAGCGCGCCCGGTGGAGCCGTCAAAAAAGGCAGCGGACGAGGAGGGCTAGAGCGTCCGCTCTACCGGCGGGTCAAAGGCTCGACCGGCGCGCGCATTGGTCAATCTCGAGACGCAGCAAGTTGGACGCATTCAACCGCCGACCGCGCGAACCCAGTCGCGTATGTTCATCGCAATCCGTTCGACGTCCGCCAGAGTCAATTGCCCACTATGCATGATCACGTTCTGCGACCGACCGAGTCAGAGTGCGGAAAATTTCCGTGGCCCATTCTGGTTTGCGCGGGCAAGCCCAACCAATCCGATCATCATCGAGGCAATCACCCGCGACTGTTTCATGGTCCCCCCTTGCGAACTGTTTCGCTCGCGTAGCACCACCGTGTGCGTGCGAGGGGGACGATGGCGACCGACCGGCAGGACTTGGATGGCACACCGTGAATCACGCGTCGCCTTCGAACACGCGAGAAAACCGCGATACCGGCACTGGCACGGCCCGTGCTCAACCACCGTTGCATGCGTTTAGCCCTCCGTGGTCTTCTCAACGGGAAGGTCGTCCTCGCAATCGCTTCCTTCGTCGTACTATCCGCTTGCGGCAACGCGTCCACGAGCGACTCGGCTTCCAAGGGGCCGCTCGACGACGCGAGCGCAAACGAAGCCGGACCGAGCGACGGCACGGCGCCTGGCATTGACGCCGCCGAAGGGGACGGCGGCGCCATCGCTCCCACGCCGAATGGGATTCCTCTCGGCGCCTACGACAGCTGCCAGTTCTCCGCCATTGCCCAGACACCGGGTGACGGAAGCGAGAGCGGACCCGGTGGCGTGGTCACGATCAGCCAGAGCGGCGCGACGCTGAACGTCAGCTACGGCGGAGACGGCGGGTATCTCGACGCCGCGCTCGCGTTCACCTCGACGTCCGCCACCTCCGCCGCGCTGACCGCTGGCCAAACTCTCGACGGTATCGGTGTCGTCTGCGCGCCGCTCGAGATCGTGCCCGACGTCACGCAACTCGGGGCGGGCTCGCTCACCTACAACGGCGGTACCCTCTTCCTCTCGGTGGTGGGCAGCGCCGAGCCGCTCGACGCGGGCGGAGGCTGCACCAACCCTGGGGGCCCCGCCGCCTTCCTCGTCCTGTGCACCGGGAACGCGGCGGCGGGCGGCAGCGACGCGGGCGCGGACGCCGGAGCGCTGGCGAGCAACTTCGTCGGTACCTATGCGTGCCTATCGTCCATCGGCGAGTACGGCCCCGGCATCCAGGCCCTCTCCGGCGACAACGGCACTCTCACCGTCACGCAAACGGGCGGCGTCCTCACGGCGGCCTACACGAACGACGTGCTCGTCACCGGCTCTCTCCAGTTCGTGCCCATCAGCGCCGCCGCCGCAGCCCCGGCCGTGCCGAACGAGACGATGCAGGTCACGTGCGACTCGGTGACGACAGGGCCGCTGTTGATGTCGTTGATGTCATTGCCCGTGACATCGAGCACCCTCGCGCTCGATGGAACACGGGTCTTCTTCGCGTTCACGACGGGGAACGCTTGTGACGGCGCGCCGCTGACCGTCTCCCTCCTTTGCGACCCGGCCACGAGCGTGGACGCGGGACTCGCGGATGCCGGTGGGAGCGACGCGAACTAGCACCGTCTCCTCGGGGACGCCGGAGCGGATGCCGCATGTGTCTACACGATCTGCCCGATATACGGCATCGGTCTCAACTGCGTTTGCGGCGATTATGCCCGACGGCGGAACCGACCCTTGTCGTCAGGGCCGACGAACGCGCACGAGACTACGGTACGACGGGACAGATGACCGAGAGGGTGTGGTTGCCGCAAGCCGCGGAGGGAGCGTCCCCGATGACGTTGATGAAGAGCACGCCCCCCACGACCTCGATCGACCCAGTCATGTTCGTCAGCGTGGCGTCGCTCGGTGCCGACGAAGGGCCCATCGATGGCCCAGGACCGCACGGCTCTGGGACGGTGCACGTTTGGCCATCGCTGAGTGTCGCGGTGCTCCCGGAGATATCGTGAAACGCCAGGTCGCAGGGGACGGCGAATGCGAACCCATCACCCGACATTACGGTCAACGAGGCGTCGCTCTCGGCGATCGTCAGCGAGAAGCCACCCCCCGACGGGCTCCATTCCGACCCTTGGAAGGACATCGTGCACGCTCCGTACGTACCGGTCGGGATGGCCCCAGTCGTCGGCGTGCGGATCGCGAGCGTCGCTCGGGAAAGCGACGAGGGTAGCGGGCAGCTATAGAACGAGCTGATACCGGTGCCGTTGCCGTCGCCACCATAGGCGGAGATGAGGAGCATGTCGCCGACAAGTGCCAGCGAGCCCGCCGCCAAGGCCGGGCCGGCGCTGGCGTCCAACGGTTTGAACCCAGCGCTCGTGCTGCTCGTCGGGGAGAACGCGACGGTCTCAGTCGCCAAACCCTGGAACACGAGAACTGCGGTCGCCCCCCCGTCGCCGTTGGTCGAAAGAGTCACGGTGCCGCTCCACGGTCCTGTCACCCCGACGTCGCCGGAGGCGAAATTTACTGCGATCGCCGTGCAGCCCGGGTACGACCCGACCGGGATCGTGAGCGTTGGCGCTACGCCTGCCTCGCCTCCGCCTCCGGCGCCGACCCCCTGTTCGGGGGCGCCGCATGCGCAGAGCAGGCCGACGCAGAGTGCGGCGGATGAGAAGGTCTTCTTCATGACCCGCGACGGTGAGCAATGGTCATGCCGAGCGTTTTGCTTGAAATTGGCTCAAAAACACCGCCCGAACGATGTGCCACGTGTGCCGTACGCGACACCGGTGCCGCGAATGTAGCTCGCCACGTGGACGCCTCGCCTTGACGAACGGTGTTCGTGACGAATAATGCTCGTTCATGGACACCCGGAACCTCTTCGAGCCCTCGGAGGTCGTGAGTCGGCGTGGGGGCGCCGTGAAGCAGCCGTTGAGCCGCGACGCGATCGTGGCGGAGGCGCTCGAGCAGCTGACCCGTGACGGCCTGGGCTCGATGAGCCTTCGCAAGGTGGCCGCGGCCCTCGAGACGGGCCCCGCCTCCCTTTACGTGTACGTCCACGACCTGGACGAGCTCGAGGCGCTCGTCTTCGATCGCGCCCTCGCGCGTGTGGGTGTTCGTGGCGCGAAGCCGAGAGACTGGCGAGAGCGCGTCAAAGGCTTGCTCACGTCGTACCTGAAGGTGTTGGCGGCGAGCCCGGGCCTTGCGCAGCTCGCGTTCCGGCGGGCCGCCGTGGGCCCGAACGCATTGCGCATCACCGACACCCTCCTCGGCGAGTTCGCCGGCGCGGGGGTCGACCGTCGAACCGCCGCATGGGCGGTCGACCTGCTTCTCTTGTACGTCACCGCCCAGGGGGCCGAGCAGGGGCAGCGGGGCAACGACCCGGAGAACGATCAGTTCAAGCCCGAGGGGGCGGTCATGCGGGCGATCCGCGGAGTCTCGGCGCAGCAGTATCCGCACATCCACGCCGCTCGCGAGGAGCTTGTCTCGGGCCCAACACAACGGGTGGACTGGGCGCTCGATTCGATTCTGAACGGCGTCGCGCCCGCGTCTCGACCCGAGGGAAGAGCCAGACCCAGAGAGACGAAGCCCGCGCGTTCCAAAAGAAGGGTCGGCCGATGAGCCACGACGACACCAGGGTCTACGACGTGATCATCGCAGGAGCCGGCCCGGTCGGCCTGTTCCTGGCCTCCGAGCTGAGGCTCTCGAAGCTCTCCGTGCTGGTCCTCGAACAATCGGAGGATCCGCACTCACCCCTGAAGCGGCTCCCGTTTGGAATGCGAGGACTCTGGGGCCCGAGCATCGAAGCCTTCTACCGGCGCGGCCTCCTCGAACAGATTGCGTCGCAACCTCGTGCCAACAAGGGTGGCCCTGGCCAGCCAGGATCTGGATCCGGCGCGTCCGGCTCCCCGCCCCGTGGGGCCGCCGGCCACTTCGCGGGCATTCAGTTCGACCACGACAACATCGATCCGTCGCGGTGGACGTACCGACTCGCTGGCCCGGGCGACACCCAGCTCGGGGCCGAAATGGAGCATCTCGAGCGGGTCCTCGCGGCTCACGCACTCTCCGTCGGGGTCGAGATCCGGCGCGGACGTGGCGTCCAAGGCTTCGAGCCTTCGAACGATGAAGTCACCGTCCGTACCGGCGAAGAGCGTATTCGTGCGCGCTTTCTCGTGGGCTGCGACGGCGGCCGCAGCACGGTGCGCAAGCAAGGTGGCTTCGACTTCGTAGGGACCGAGCCCGAGTTCACCGGATATTCGGTCGAAGTCGAGCTCACCGACCCGTCGATACTCCCCCTCGGCCGTCATTACACGCCGACCGGCATGTACACGCAGTGGCAACCGGGGGTGTTCGGGCTCGTCGACTTCGACGGCGGCGCATCCCATCGCGAAGAGCTCACGTGCGAACGTGTGCAAACGGTCTTGCGGCGCGTGTCCTGCACCGACGTGACCCTCAATGCGTTGAACCTCGCCTCGACATGGACCGACCGCTCGAAGCAAGCCACGAGCTACCGCAAGGGACGCGTGCTGCTCGCCGGCGACGCCGCGCACATTCATTAACCGCTCGGCGGACAAGGCCTGAACCTCGGACTTGGAGACGCCATGAACCTCGGGTGGAAGCTCGCGGCAACCATCCGAGGCGATGCCCCCGAGGGCTTGCTCGACAGCTACACCGCCGAGCGGCATCCCGTCGGCGCGCGCATCCTCGACTGGACGCGGGCCCAGGTCGCCCTCATGCGACCGAGCTCCCGCGCCCTCCAGGCCGTCGTCCGTGATCTTATCAATACGCGCGACGGCGCGACGTACTTCGCCGAACGCGTCTGGAGTGTGTCTCTCCGCTACGACCTCGGCGATGAACATCCCTTGGTGGGCCGCAGCTGCCCGGACTTCGAGCTCGAGGATGGAACGAGGCTCGGCACAAGGCTCCGAGATGGAAGCGGTTTGCTATTGGACTTCGGCCGCCACGCGTCGCTGAAAGCGCTCGATGGCCTCTGGGGCGACCGTGTCAGGTACGTGGCGAGCGACGCCAAGGATCGCCTTGGACTGAGCGCGCTACTCGTGCGTCCCGATGGCTTCGTTGCCTGGGCAAGCGATACGACTCCCGGCCCGGAGGAAGTCACACGCGCCGCCGCGAGGTGGTTCGCGAAGCGCGAAGACCGCGCCGTCCGTAGCTGACCCGACGCGACGTGGCGCCTTCAACGACCGACAGCGAAGCGCGTCGCTCCGGGTTCGTGATTGGGCCCGACAACGAGAACCTATGTGCGTCAGCAGCGCGGCGTGCTCTCCGGTGGCTTCGCAACCTACACGCATCGTTTGTCGGAGTGCGGCCCGCGCGGCGTCATGACGTCATGGTGACGCCCACGGGTTTCCTGCGACGTATTGTTTCGGTCAAGTGTTGATAGACAGCCCACTTCGAATCACCACAACCTTCGGAGTTGGTAAGGGGATCATGCGACAAATACCTCGTCGTGGGATGACGGCAGGCGGTTTCCTCGCCTGTACGCTGACCGCGGCAGGAGGTGTACTTCACGCCGCTTGCGGAAGGCACTCCGAACGCGATGCCGCATCCGCCGCTTCGGCGGCCGCGCCGGTTCAGCCGTACCGCGCGAGCGATCTCGCGGAGGGCGACGAGCCATCCGCAACGGCGGGCAAAGCGCCGGATGCCGAAGCTCAAGGGGCCGACGCGAGCACTACCGGATCGTCGGAAGACGCGACCATTGTCTCAGCCGTGGCCGCGGCAAGCATCGCGTGATGCCCTACCCACTCCTACTCGCCGATAGGCAAAAACGCCACAACGGTGGCGTAAGGCCGCGCTTACTGCATTTCTGCCCCCTTCCAATATCAGCAAATATTTTTTGAGCATTAGCTCAGGCGATATCGATATTGACGAATGATTATTTGCGATTGCTTGCCGGCTCAGCCGCACAAGCGACTTCGCAAGGCCTGTGGTGCTCCCGTAACGTTACGGCGGCCCCAAGGAGAAGACGTGTTTCCAGTTCAACTCTCGGAAGGAAATTGACCGCATGAAAACGCATTGTCGTCTCGGTGTCCGGAACGGAATGAGCCGCCACTTAGCACTATTCTTTGCCTTTGCTGGGGTCGCATGCGGCGGCGGCAGTACGCAGATGAGCGATCCGGACGGCGTTGACGCGGGCTCCGCTCTGAGCCTCGAGTTCTACAAGCACCATCACGTAGACGCGGGCGCCACGGACTCAGGGGGCGACGGAGAAGCGGGTGCAACCGCCGTTACTCCGGACCCGGGTCCAACCGCCATTGCTGGCTTCTCGCCGAGCGCGGGGGCCATCGGGTCCACGTTGACGATCAGCGGGGGCGCCTTCACAGGCGCCACGGCCGTGTGGATCGGAAGCGCCCACGATGCGGCGTTCACAGTCCTGAGCGATAGCCAGGTCCAGGTCACGGTTCCGTCGGATGCTGCGCTGGGCGCGCAGCAGCTCGCGGTCATCGCGCCGGCAGGCGCGGGGTTCTCGTTCAATGACTTCACCGTTCAAAGCTCGGGTGGAGCCAGCTCGGGCGGCTCGAGCTCGGGTGGGTCCAGCGCGGCTGGTTCGAGCTCGGGTGGGTCCAGCGCGGCTGGTTCGAGCTCGGGTGGGTCCAGCGCGGCTGGTTCGAGCTCGGGTGGGTCCAGCGCGGTTGGTTCGAGCTCGGGTGGGTCCGGCGCGGTTGGTTCGAGCTCGGGTGGGTCCGGCTCGGGCGGTTCCCTCGTTGCAAAGGTCAGCGGCAACAAACTCGTCGACGGCAGCGGCAGTCCCCTGCAGCTGCGGGGCGCCAACATGAGTGGGCTCGAGCAGATTGCCATTCAGGGGGGGGATGTCGCCACGTGGGACGGGACGATACCGAATTGGCCTGTATACAGTACCTGGAAGCCGAACGCCGTTCGGCTTCCCCTGAACGTCGCGTCCTGGCTGGGCCTGACGACTTACACCGCCCACGGGCAGCCCGCGACGAGCTTCGGCTCCAAGGTCGTCGCCGATCCGCAGGGCAACTACAGGCAGACGGTCATCACCGCGGTCGCCGCCGCCCAGGCGCAGGGCCTCCGGGTCATCCTCGATCTTCACTGGAGTTGTCCAGAGGTCACGCTCAGCGGCAATACCCAGTACATCACTCCGGACGGTCAGCCGGAGTTCATGAACTCCTCGACCGATATTACGTTTTGGACCTCGATTGCGCAGACGTTCGGTACGCAGGCGACCCCGCAATCCGGGGTGACGAACTCGGGCATCATCTTCGAGCTCTTCAACGAGCCGTACATCGATGACTACGCCTCCGGCTCCACGCTCTACGGCCTGATGCGGAACGGCGGGACGGTGGCGACATTCACCTGGGCCATCGGTGCCTACGACGTTTCGCCCAGCGGGGGAGTCGGGATCGCGGGCTACCAGCAGGCCCTCAATGCCATTCGTGGCGTGGGCGCGGACAACGTCCTCATCATCAATGGCCCTTCCTGGACACAGGAGGCCCAGAACTACGCCCAGTGGTTCCCGACCGACACGCTCAATCCGCCGCAACTCGCCGCGGGCTGGCACCCCTACCCACACGGGACGTACCCGTACAGCAACGGGGACGTGTACGGTAGTACCGGCAGCGATCCGGGTGCGGGTACCTCCTCGTTCGCCCAGTGGTTCGAGGCGATCCTGACCGCCGGCATCCCGGTCATCATCACCGAAGACGGCGGCCAGGGCGGCACGAGCGCCAGCGCGGGCGAGCCTCATATGTCGTACATGCAATCGTGGGCGGATACGAACTTCGTCTCCTACTTCGCATGGGAATGGACCGAGACTCAGCCGTATAACATTGGCACGACGACCGACTACCTGACCACCTACGCGTCGGACAACACGACGATCCTGCCGATCGAAGGCGCAGGCGTGACGCTCTACAACTGGCTCTCGTCGAAGTAACGCCGGGCCCGAAGAGTCCTTGGACTTCGAGATCCGACGTTTTGGACCGGAAGGGTGCGCGCAGCAGCGCGCGCCCTTTTCCGCGACTCAGATATCGCGGGGTCGCCTCGCTTCGTCGTGCGCCTATCGCCCCTGAGCGTGGAGCGCGACCACCCGATCTCCGATGACGACCCCGACGCGCGTAAGAAGAACGACCGGCAGGACGTGCCCGACGGCGATGTGCGCGGGCGCGGTATAGCCGCAGATGAACACGTGGGCGGCAGCGCCCCAAGCTCCTGTGGCTGCACCGAGAGCGGCCCCGGTCAGCCTGGGACTCACCGGGTCGCTCCCGCGGCGAAGACGGGCGAAGGCGACGAGCGGCCCCGCGGCCAACGCCATCGTCACAGCAATACAGATCAAGTGAGCGCGCAACCCGGCGGTGTCGGCGAGCGTCTGCGGCCATGCGAAGGCAACCGGGAGCCACGCGCCAAGCAAGGCGACCGGTGTGAGGGTGGCCACGGCGATGCGCCACCGTCGGGGCCGACCGAGCATCGAGCGCCCCCGGTCGACCCCCGCCCACGTCGCCGCCACGGCCAGCAAGAGCCACAAAAGCTCGAGAGACAGAGTGGACCGGAGCGGCCTCGGGGTCTTCGCCGCCGTCCCGTGAATCGCCGCCGCCGCGGCGATCACGCCGGCCACGACGAACCCGCGAAGGACCACCGCGGCCCGACCGCGGGCGCCTTCGCGGCTCGGCGCGATCGGCTCGCGTCGTGCCGCGGCGAGCACGCGCTCTCGGAGCTCGGCGGGGGGTAGGGGGTTCATAGGGAGGGCCCTGCGCTCGCCTGACAGAGCAGCCCCCGCAGCACCTCCGCCCGCCTCGAGAGCTCCCCCGGAGCACCATTCACGCCCACGAGAAAGCCCGAGAGCGAATCTTGCCCTCGGCGAAGCGGCGAGATGTGGAAGGCCCCATCGACGGTCGACTCGGACGTGTGACAACCGGTGCACGTCGTGTTCGCGAAGGCGGCAGCGAGGTCAGGCGATATGCCCGGAAGAGCAAGGGGACGCGGGATAGCCTCTGCTGACATCGCGAGCATCGTCTCCGGGAGCTCCTCGGCGTCGGCGAGCACATGGTCCTGGTGTGCGAGGACGAAGCTCGCGAGGTCCACGGGCGCCACGTCGCTTGCAGGTTGATTGAAGAGAGGGCTCGGGGCGAGTGGCGCCCCACCGTTGATGTCGAACTCGAGGAGCACGGGCGCTGCGCCTCGCGCGTCCTGCGTCCTCACCTGGCCACGCAGCGTTTGCGCAAGCACGTCGCCGACGAGGCTCTCCACGCCGGACCGGAGGTCGTCCCCCGTGAGCGACCCGAGCGCGTGCCACGTGGTGGCCCACTCGCTCGGCGTCCGGGTCGGAGGGAGCTGGATTTCGACATTGACGGTCAGCGGCCGCCGCGTGCCCGCCAGGACGAGCCCGTAAACAAAGCGGATCTCGCCCGCTCGCCCCGCAGCCAGTGTCGCCAGGTCCACGCGATTGGCGACCGCGATCAGATCGAACGGGGCTTGCCCCATGTCGAGCCGGCCCGCGCTCCCGGCAGCCCAAGTCCCCGTCAACTCCGAGGCGATCGTCGTCTCGCCTGGCATCGTCGCCCACGCGTCCACCCAGCGGCGGGCCCCCGCGTCGGCGTCCGCGCCGAGGACCGCGCCCATCACGCGGGCGAAGGTGAACGCGGGGTCGCCCACGACGTCGGCATCGGTCACCACGAGCTCGCGCGTCGGGTCGACCTCGATGGCCACGCACCGCGAGGGCAGGGAGCCGGCGGGCGCGGTGCACGCGGGCACGGGCGCGAGGAGGGCCAGGGGGATCAGCAGGGAAACGCGATTCATGGCTATCTCAAAGCCTCGTCGCGACTCCGAGGAACACGCCGCATGGCAGCACGAACCACTCGGGCCCGGCCAGCTCGACGCCGCGCAGGATGAGGAACCCCTCGGCGAAGACCGACGTCGTTGCCGACACGGACAGGGCCACGCCCGTTCCTGCTGTGTTCCAGATGGCGCCCTCCTGCACGCCCGAGGGGAGCCCCCCGCCCCCATAGGCCGCGATCGGCCCGGGCACCGGCGCGGCCCCGATCATCTTCGCCATCATCGCGCCCAGGCTCACGTGCACCCGGAAGTCGCCCGCCTTTGCCTCGACCCGAACGTCGGGCCGGGCAACGATCCAATTGTCGGTGCTCTCCAGGTCCGGGTACCAGATGACCGGCGCCTCGAGGACGATACGGACCGGCCCGAAGTGCGCGGAGTCGAGGCGAGGGTACACGCCGGTCGCCACCCCCCCGAGGAACGGGCCGCCTGCCACGAGCGCTCCCACGGCGAGCCGGTCCCCGATGCCGAAGGAGACCTCGCCGAGCGCCGCGAACGGAAGCCCGGTCGTCCCGGTCAGCGAGAGCTTTCCATTGCCGGGGAAGAGAAAGTCGTTGTCCGTCCGCGCGTCCGCGCTCCCGCGGCTCTCTTCTTCGGCGTGCGCGACCTGCGGCAGGGCCGCTCGGGACACGAGCGCGAAGCCCATCGTGGCCCACACGAGCTTGCAGCTGCGGGTGGTCCTTGCCATCGAGGGTAGGGTCATCGTCTCGCCCACGTTGCACCGGCCATGCCGCATTCGGCGGATCCGCTGCGCAACGCGGAAGCGAACTCCTGGATCGCGTGCTGCGCGGGTCAGAACGGCATGCCGAAGTCGATGTAGAAACCGGTACCCTCGCGGGATGCGCCGAAGTCGAACATGATGATCGTCGAGGCGTTCCAGCCGATACGCAGCCCGGCGCCAGCCGCGACCTTCCAGTCGTCGAATGCCAGCGAGACACGGTCGAAGACGCGGCCAGCGTCGACGAAGGGCGCAATCTGCAGCGAAAAGTGCTGCTGCAGCAGGCGGAACTTCGCGAACGTCCAGCGTGCCTCGATGTTCGCCGCGGCGTCGACGACCCCGACGAAGCGGTCCTGCCGGTACCCGCGCAGCGTTCGTTCGCCGCCGAGACCCGTCTGATCGGTAAAGTCATCGGTGCGCCCGGCCATCGCGAGCGTGTCCATCGAGAAGAAGGGCACGGCCGCGCTCTGGATCGAGTAGAGAACGCGTCCGGCGAGCACGAGGTCCACGAGCTTCGGAAACGGACTCACGTAGAGACGCGCCGCCATCGTCCAGCGGACGTAGTTGGCGTAGGAGCCGAACCCCTTGGCCGACCACTGGCCGTTCGAGTCCACGAAGACGCCCGCGTCCGGATCCGGGTCGAAGTCGCGCGTGTCGTACGCGATGCCGGCGCGCAGAGTGTCGTTCCACCCGCCGTCGCAGCCCGACGCGAGCCCCGCCGCGCAGTCGGCGCCCAGCTTGGTCGTCGGCCCGTAGTTCGCGATCGACTCGTATTGCACGTTGACCCCGTAAAGAGCGCGCACGCGCCCTCCCCAGAAGGCCCTCTCGAGGAGCACCTGGCCTTGCGGCCGCTCGTACGTGAAGTGGTAGTAGTTCGCGCCTGCCGCCATCACGGCGGCGTTGTAGGTGGAATAGCTCCGTCCCCGGTAGCTCAGGTCCGCCAGCGTCGCGGTGCCCGTGCCGAAATAATTCGCGCCGATGTTGCGCTCGTACGTGAGCGT
>Ga0302325_10001918_pt1 | contig 51807 bp, 36 predicted proteins | sample Palsa_T0_2_FD_201948 | JGI IMG/M metagenome (GOLD analysis project Ga0302325, IMG submission 201948) | Peat permafrost microbial communities from Stordalen Mire near Abisko, Sweden - Palsa_T0_2 | ecosystem: Environmental > Terrestrial > Soil > Palsa > Peat permafrost | place: Sweden: Abisko...
GCAGCTGATGCGAGCCAGGGGCTCCAACCGGGTTCTGAAAAAGGCCGTGCGGGAGGCGCCGTGAACGGTTGTGCTGCGGCATCCAAGCCTGTCCTGATCGTTCTGCATCAGGAGATGTCGACTCCCGGCCGGGTCGGCCACTATTTACAGGCGCGCGGCATCTCGATGGACATAAGACGGCCGCGGCTCGGCGATCCGCTGCCGGAAACCCTCGCCATGCATGCCGGCGCGGTGATTTTCGGCGGCCCCATGAGCGCCAATGATCCCGACGATTTCATCCGCACCGAAATCGAGTGGATCAAGGTGCCGCTGCGCGAGGAGAAGCCGTTCCTCGGCATCTGTCTCGGCGCCCAGATGCTCGCCCGCCAGCTCGGCGCGACGGTGGCCTTCCATCCCGAAGGGATGGCGGAGGTCGGCTATTACCCGATTCGCGTCACCCCGGCAGCGCGCGGCGTGATCGAGACGTGGCCGTCGGTGGTCTACCAATGGCACCGCGAGGGTTTCGAGTTGCCCGCCGGCGCCGAATTGCTCGCCGAAGGCGATCTTTTCAAGGTCCAGGCGTTTCGCTACGGGCCGGCGGCTTACGGTCTCCAGTTCCATGCGGAGGTCACCCACGCCATGATGTGCCGCTGGACCACCCGCGGCCACGAGCGCCTCGCGCTGCCGGGCGCCAAGCCCCGCGCCGCGCATTTCGTCGACCGGCCGGTCTACGACCTCGCCATCCGCACCTGGCTGTTCGACTTCCTCGACCGCTGGAAAGAGCAGGGATCAGGGATCAGTAATCAGGGATCAGAAAAACGGGTCTGATTACTGATCCCTGATCACTGATCACTGATTACTGAGACGGTCCACCCGCAGCAGGGCGGGAAATGCGCGCATGGCGATGGCGACCACCACAAGGGTGCTGACGCCGCCGATCAGCACGGAGGTGGCGGTGCCGAACACGCTCGCCATCACCCCGGCGCGGAAATCGCCGAGCTGGTTTGCGGTGCCCGTGAACAGCGAATTCACCGCACTGACCCTGCCACGCATCTCGTCGGGCGTCTCGACCTGGATCAGGGTCTGGCGGATCACGACGCTGACCATGTCGGCGACGCCGAGGACCGCCAGCACGGCCATCGACAGATAGAACGACGACGACAGCGCGAACACGATGGTCATGACGCCGTAGACAATGACACAGGCGAACATGATGCGGCCGGCGCCGCCGGCGAGCGGCGCGCGCGCAAGCGCGACCGAGATCACCAGCGCGCCGAACGCCGGGGCGGCGCGCAACAATCCCATCCCCCATGGCCCGGTCCCGTAGACGTCACGGGCGAAGGCCGGCAGCAGCGCCATCGCGCCGCCCAGCAGCACCGCGAACAGGTCGAGCGAGATGGCGCCGAAAATGATGGGATTGCGGGTGATGTAGCCGAACCCCGCGAACAGGTTGTGTAAGGTGAGCGGCTCGCGCTTCGCCACGGCGCGCGGGGTCTTGATGAACAGCATGCAGGTTCCGGCGAGGAGAAAAAGCGCGCCGCACAGGGCGTAGACGAGGGTCGGCCCGAACAGGTAGAGCAGCCCGCCGAGGGCCGGCCCGCCGATGGTCGCGATCTGCTGGGCGGAGGCCAGCGCGGCGATCGCCCGCGTCAGGTGCCCGCGCGGAACGATGACGGGAAGCACGGTCTGGAATGTGGTGCCCTCGAAGGCGCGCGCCGAGCCGACGATGAAGGCCGCCGCGAAAATCCATTCCCTGGAGGCGACGCCGGCGGTGGTCGCCGCCAGCATCATCAGAGCGGCGATCGCTTCCACCATCTGGGCGAGGCGCAAGACCCGCGAGCGGTCGTAACGGTCGGCGACCTGCCCGGCCGCCAGCGACAGCGCGGCGGCCGGCACGAACTGGAACAACCCGATCAGGCCGAGATCGAGCGTGCTGGAGGTCAGCGCATACATCTGCCAGCCGAACGCGACGCCCTGCATCTGGAACGCGATCATGCTGGCGACGCGGGACACCCACAGCAGCAGGACCGGAGGATGCCTCAACACCGAGAACGGCGGTTTCAATTCCGTTGCGCCCTATCGCCCGCCGTCCATCGCGGCGATCACGCGCGCGGTAAAGGCCTTGGTGCCGAGCGGGCCGCCGAGGTCGCGAGTGCGGTGGGCGGCGACCGCGATGGTCGCGTCGACCGCCGCGGTGATGCACTGGCCGGCGGCGGCGAAATTCGCGCCTGCGCCGCGCTCCTCCAGCCACGACAGCAGCATCGCCGCCGATTCGATCAGCGAGGACGGATTGGCGAGATCGCGCCCCGCGATGTCGGGAGCCGAGCCATGCTGGGCCTGGGCCACGGCATAGCGGTGGCCGGCATTGAGCGAAGCCCCGATGCCGAGGCTGCCGGCGATCTCGGAGGCCTCATCGGACAGGATGTCGCCGAACATGTTGGTGGTGACGATGACGTCGAACAGGCCGGGATCGCGGATCAGCAGCGCCGCCATGGCATCGACGAGGCGCTCCTCGCAGGCGATGTCGCCATGCCGTTCGGCGACCCGCCGGGCGCAGGCGAGGAAAAATCCGTCGGACAGGCGCAGCACATTGGCCTTGTGGACGACGGTGACGCGTCTGCGCCGCCGCGCGGCAAGCGAGAACGCCGCCTCGACGATGCGCTCGGAGCCTTCCCGCGTGATCTTGCGGACCGACAGCGCGAGGTCGGGAGTCGGCATGAATTCGCCGGGGCCGACGTGCATGGAACGGTCGGCGTAGAACCCCTCCGTATTCTCGCGCACGATCACGAGATCGATGTCGCGCCCGCAGCGCGGCGGCAAGCCCGGCCGCGATCGCGCCGGCCTTATATTGGCGAACAGGTCGAGCCGGCGGCGCAATTCTCCGGACGGATTGAGCCCGCCCTGGCTGACCGGCGGATAGTCGTTGTGCGACACCGGGCCGAGGATGACGCCGGCAGCCGCCTTCGCCTGCTCGACCACCGCGTCGGAAATCGTGGTACCCACCTTGTGCAGCGAACTGAAGCCGATATCGGCCGCTTCGTAAGCGAGGCCGAGAGCGAACTTCCGGTCGGCGGCCTGCAGCACCTCGACGGTGGCGGCGACGATTTCCGGGCCGATGCCGTCACCCGGCAGCACCAGGAGAGTGGTCGTGGCGGCACGCTGCCGGCCGGTTCGCGTCTCCGCCAAAAACTCCTCCTCCGTGGTCCCCGCAACACGAGGCGACAGCGGCGAGGTGAAACACACACCGCCGGCGACCGCAAGGCCGTCGTCGTCGTGGTCGAATGACGAGCGTCATGGCCGCGAAGGCGGCCGGAGCGCGGGCTACTCGAAATCGGCGATCAGGGTGACGGTGCTTTCGAGCATGAATGTGTAGCTCTCCGTCGTACTGACCACCTTCCCGTTGTCGGTCCAATGGACGAAGGTGTGGCCGGCGTTGGGGCTGGCCGTCACCGTTTGCATACTGCCTTGCACGAATGTGCCGCCGCCGCCGACGGTGCCGTCGGCCGCGGGCGAGGCCCTGACCGTAATCGTGTATTGCTTAGGGGCGGCAAAATCGGCAACCAGGGTGACGTTGGCACTGAGCACGAACGTGTAGCTCGGGGTCGTGCTGACCACCGCACCGTTCTTGGTCCAGTGGACGAAGTCGAAGCCGCTATTGGGCGTGGCCGTCACCGTTTGCGAGCCGCCTCCCACGAATGTGCCCCCGCCGCCGACCGTGCCGTCGGCCGCGGGCGAGGCGCTGACCTTGATCGTGTATTCCTTCGGGGTGACGTTGAGCGTCGCAAGCCGGGTCGTGTTGCCTTGGCTGTTGGTCGTGTTGTTGAACCCGATGCTGCTGATATAGCTGGTGGGCGTGAGTTTGTCCGCGCTGGAATTGACCGTGAAGGTGATGGTCTTTCCCGATTTCGTCACGGTTCCGGAGGTCGACGAGGCGGTGAGCCAGCTCGGCACATTGGTGATCGAGTAGCTCACGGTCCCGTTCGGGGCGGTGAGCGTATAAGGGAACGATGTCGGCGAGAAGGGGCCGCCCTGTTGCCCCATGGCGGTGATGCCGGTGGCGGGCGAGACCACAAAGGCCGGCGGACTGACGACGAGCGACGCGGTTCGGGACTGGGTACCCTCGCCGGTGTCGGTATTGGTGAAAGCGATGGTGGCGTTATACGCGCCGGCGGCGAGGGTATTCGCGGTTGCATTGACCGTGAACGTCACCGGCGCGGGCGTTCCGGAGGTCACGGTGCCGGCGGTTGCAGAAGGGGTGAGCCAGATCGGAGTGCCGGTTATCGAGTAGTCGACGCTTCCGCTCGCGGCGTTGAGCGTATAGGTGAACGACGTCGGCGAGAATGGGCCCCCCTGAGTCCCCGAAGCGGCGATGTTGCCCGCGGGGGTCACCTGCAGCCCCTGCGCCGGCCCCGTACCATTCCAATTCGTCACCAGATTGTAGACGTTGACGGTGCCGATGCCGGTGGCGAAGTCCCAGCCGGTTGCCGCGCGGTAAGCCGGCGCATAGGAGCTGTTCGAGGTCGACAGCACGCCGTTGGTGCCGGAGGGGATGTAGCAGTTGTAGGGCCCCTTGCAGTTGGCATCATTGTCGCCGAGCGTCACGTCATAGAAAATGCACGCGCTTCCCACCGTGTTGCCGTTGCTCGAATTGCAGGAGGCGTTGCCGCTCGCGCCATATTCGCCGGCGGCGAGCTGATACAATTGGTAATTGGGATTGCCCTGGCTCGCTCCCTGTTGCTGGTTAACCAGCGCCTGGATGCCGGCCATGATCGGCGACGCGAAGGATGTTCCGCCCGCGCCGCTCCAGGTGCTGGGCGCGCCGGTACAGGGGGCCGAACCGTTCGCGGTCTCATCGGGGTCGGACCAGCAGAAAACGTAATAGTGGCCCCACACGCCGTTGGCGGCGAACAGCGACACGTCCGGAAGATCGCGCACGCCGTCGCTGGGGACGCCGAATACGCCGGCCTGCCAGGACGGCTTGGGGTATCCGGCGCAGGTGCCGCTGACGACCCCGGCGGTGGCGGGCGCTCCGGTCGCGCAGCCGCTCGGGCCGCCGCTGCCCCCCGCATTGCTGAGGAAATCGGCCTCCCCGGTGCTACTGTTGCAGAAGCCGGACGTGCCGTAGGTGGTGGTGTAACCAAACAAATTGGCGAAGAGCTGGCTGGCGCAGGAGTCGTTCCACGGAATCTCCGGGATGTAGGACAGGGCCGAGCCATAGGTCCCGGTGTTGATGGAATTCCAATAGGTGCCGGTGGTCCCCGAATAGCTGTCGCTGAAATCGGTGCCGCCGACCGCGACGTTGTAGGGGGTGGAGCCGAAGCCATTCACGCCAATGCCGTGAGTCACCACCGTGGCGTCGTAATCGCACCCGCCGGCGTCTTCATCGCCCGACGAGACGAAGATCGAGGTCCCCTCGGCGACGCCCTGCTGATAGATCGCGCTGAAGGCCGCATTGCCGGAGGCGCCGTTGTAGGCCTCGCAGGTTCCATAGCTCAGGCTGATGATGGCGGGCGGGTTCGCCCCGTTGATCAGGTTCTGTATCGCGATCAGGCCGCCGAAGGTGGCGGTGTCGGCGCAGGCGGCCACCACGATCGCGGCGCTGGGCGCGGCGGCGCTGGCGTATTCGGCATCCAGGATCGCTTCGCCGTCGTCGCTGTTCACCCCGGGATTGGAGCAGTTGTCGGTTCCAGAGGGCGGCGGCGGGTTGATCGTGTTCAGCGACGCGCCCGTATAGCCCGACAGGCCGAACGTCGAGCGGAAGGTGGTCCAGTCGCCGGCCGAGTAGAGCTCGGTGTCCTCGATCACATAAATGGTTTGATTCTGGCCGGTGTTGCCGGCGGTGAACACCGGGTTGAAATTGTAGATCGTCGCCAAGTCGGGAGGCGTGACCAGATAATCGCCGCCGCCGACGGTGTAATTGGTCTTCGGCTTGCGCACCAGGTTGGGCCGCGGCATGAAATTGTTCAGCGACACCACGCCGACGATCGCTGGCGCGAGCGCCGCCGGGATCTGCGGGTCGCTCATATTTGCGATATGGGTGGCGCCGCCGGCCTCGACGAAATGGATCTCGGTATGGAAGGCGGCGAACACCTGACCGGCGGTGCCGGAAAAATCGATCGTCATGCCGCTTGGATAGACCACGTTGACGACGAATCCGTGCCCCTGGAGCCACGCCGTGATCTTCTGGATATCCGATGGCGCCGGGCCGAACTGGGCGCCGAACTCGCCCGCCGTGAGCCAGTGGTGGAACTTGGCCGACCGGGGATCATGCAACTGGTCGATCAGCTGCGCGAGCGCCTGCTCCTGAGCCGCCGGGCGCTGCAACTGCAGCAGCAGGTGCTCCATCGGGAGAGCCTCGGGCACACGGCCGCGATCGTTGGCGGTGTTGGCCTCGGGACGGGTATTGCCGGACAGCCGCACCAGGTTGCTCTCGACCACCGGTGCCGTGATCAGCGGCCGCGCCGAACCGTCGCCGGACAGCTGTCCGTGCGCCGGGGGCGTGATCGCGAAAACCAGCGCCAAGACCGCCAGCGCCGAGACCGCCAGCCCGATGCCGGCACCACCGTGCTTTCCGATCATGCGTTCCCCTCCCGTGTTTCGCCGCCTTAGTATGCGAGTCCCGCGTCTTCCTGCGCCGTCCCCCAAGGGGAGGAATGCGAGCGAATTTCACTGCCGACGTGCTCTCGATCGTCACCCCACATGCCGGACGAATCGTCGCGAACGAATCTGGCACTTGTCTACGATTAGGAGGACATGTTGCCCGCTCTGTGGCAACACGACCCGCCGCACATCGCCGAATCGGACATCGCAACGATTTTCGGCCGCGGGCCTACACCAGCCGGCAGCGTCCCGAATGGGGCACAGGGTGTTGCTCAAATGCAGCAATTTCCGGGCGCAATTGCAACACGCGCTTCCGCGCGGCCAACCCGGCAGTCCGTCGGCCGGTCGATGATGGCGTCGCCTCGATGTCTGAAAGCTGCGGACTGCTCGGACCACGATGTCGGTTCAACCGCGGCCGTCATCACAACCCCTACTTGCCTGACATAATTTGTTCGTGCTATACGCGCATTGTTCCTTTCGGAAAGAGAACCGCTCGTTTCGGGAAGAGATCAGTGTGCTCGAACGAATACTGAACCTTCGCAAGGCACGCCGGCCGGATTCGCATCGTCCCGACACACATCGCGCATATTTCGACGCGCGGACGTACCTGCGGAAGTATCCCGACGTTGCCCGGAACATTCTCCATTGGTACAATGGCGACCATCGGCGCGCAGCAAGTTCGATCAGGCTGCTGCGGTCTTCCGCCATCTTCGATCCGGTTTGGTATAAAGAGCATTATCAGGACCTTCACGGCACCACCGTCGATGCGATTCGCCATTATGTCGTTTACGGCGCTCGCGAGGGACGCAATCCTCATCCGCTCTTTGATACGAAATGGTATCTGCATCAAAACCCGGACGTAGCGGCTTCGCAAAACAATCCGCTCGTACATTATATACTTTATGGTGCGAAAGAGGGTCGCAACCCGCATCCGGTTTTCAATACCTCGCGATATATGGCCCATCATCCGGATATCGACTTCAGGACGATCAATCCCTTACTGCATTGTATTCAGCATTATCGCGCGCAAGAGCGCGACCGCCATAGTGTCACGGAAGCCGCGATGTGGAAACGTGTGGCGTTTGCGGTCGAGCATGATTTCCGCGCGGCCGATGGATATTATTCCCGGGTCCGGGAGGTGATCCTCAAAGAATTCGACGCCGACTATTATCGCAGCAACAACCAGCAAATGCACAGTATCGATCCCGTCGATCACTTCCTCACCATCGGCTGGCGTCGGGGATACGATCCGAGCCCGAGATTTTCGGTCATCCACTACTTGTCCCTAAATCCAGACGTGGTGTCCGCGGGCTGCAATCCCCTTTACCACTTCATAATGTGGGGACGGTCGGAAAGACGTTCACCGAAACCGGAAATAAAGCGGCACATCGCGGCCTCAAATCAGCTCGCACCGATCCTGTTCGTCGGCCATGAGGGCATCAAGACCGGCGCTCCGGTCGTCCTTCTCGAAATCGTCCGCTGGTACGCCGAACATACGCGCCGACCAGTCGCAGTGCTGCTCATGAGCGGCGGCTGCCTTGCTTCCTCCTATGCCGAATTTGCCGACGTGTATGTGTTTCACGACACCATGCACGAATCGCTCGATTCTGATGCATTCGCAGCGTTTATAAACAGGCCGTTCGCCTTGGCGTACGTCAACTCCGTCGCCTCGGGCGACTTTTGCGTCGTATATGATCGATTTCTGAAAGCCAAGAACGTTCCTCTGGTTCTACACGTGCACGAGCTGTCGAATGTCATTCGCATATTTTATGACAGGTTCAGGGCATTACAGTCCCGCGCCGTCTCCTTTATCGCGGTTTCCGACAAGGTCAGGACTTGTTTGATCGACGAATTCGGTTGTGATGAACGCGACGTATTTTTGTCGCGCGCGTTCATCAGGCCGGTCGAAACCGCGGCAAACAATATCGTCGCTTTACGCGAAAACGCAAGGCGCATACTAGGCCTGAATGCCTATGATTTTGCCGTTCTGGGATGCGGAACCATTCATTGGCGCAAGGGGCCTGATTTGTTCCTCGACGCGGCAACGAAAGTCATCGAGCGTGGGTTGATACCCAATGCCAAATTCGTCTGGGTCGGCGATGGTCCCGATATCGAGCAATACCGATGCGCCGCTCGCGACCCCAAGCTGCTCGGCCGCGTTCAGTTCGTTGGATTCCGAGATGACGCCAGCGAACTGATGGCAGCGGCCGACGTCTTCTATCTGTCGTCGCGAGAGGATCCTTTCCCGCTCGTCTGTCTCGAAGCGGGACAGTTCGCAGTACCAAGCCTCTACTTCGAGGGTACGACCGGCATATCGGAGTTCACCGGGAGCGACGCCGGAATCGGCGTTCCTTCCTTCGACACGGACAAGATCTGTTCAACCCTGTACTTGCTCGCTCGACATCCCGTGACCCTCATGCGTCTCGGCGAGGTCGCCCGCGCGCGAGTCATGGCCGGCTATACGGCGGAAATAAAGATCAGTCAGATCGCCCAGCACGTTCAAAACGTCACCCGGTTCGTACCCGATGTCTCCGTCATCGTCCCAGCGTACAATCATGCCGATTACATTCAGGAGCGACTCAACAGCATCCTCACGCAGACGATCCAGGACTTCGAGGTGATCGTTCTCGACGATTGTTCGAGCGATGCGACCGCGGAACTGGCCGGCACGTTCGCTTCCGACTCGAGAGTGCGCCTGGTTGGAAACGCCGTGAACTCGGGTTCGCCTTTCAAACAGTGGCGGCGCGGATTGGAGCTTGCGAGATCGCCGCTCGTCTGGATCGCCGAAGGGGACGACTCGGCAAGCCGGAACTTTCTCGAAACGCTTCTGCCGGCGCTCGAAGATGAGCGAATTTCGCTGGCATTCTGCGCAACTGCCGTCATCGACAGCCAGGGCGCGGCGAAACCCGGAGTGCTCGATGCCTATTACGCGCAAAGCGCATTTCCCTTCGACGACGAACAGGTGCTGGTCGATGGATTCAAGGCAGTGGAACTCGGCTTTGGCGCCATGTGCCTGATCGTCAACACGAGTGCCACGCTGATGCGAAAGGCCCTGCTCACGGAGGCCGTCGGGGCAGCGGAAATGTTCAAGATGTGCGGTGATTGGCTGATATATCTGCACGCCCTGAGAAACGGGAAGTTGTTCTACTCGACAAAGGCGACGAATTACTTTCGGCGGCATACGCAGTCCGCGGTTCACAAACTGGAGGGGACGCCGACGTACTTTGAGGAACGTCACAAAGTAGCCAGCTTCGTCGTAAGCAACTTCAACATATCATCCGGCGCTTTTCGCCGTCTGCTTGCGCTGAACGAGAACGAGTGGCACAGGTTCCGCGGCAGGAATCCCGGTCGAAACAAGGCACCCCTGCTGCGTCATGATGCGCTCGTGGCGGCCCGCAGGGCGCGATGGAAAATTGCGCCGATGCGTATCGGTTTCTACGTCCACGGGATGCTGTTCTCGAAAGGGGGAATCGAACGGCTCGCTGCTGCGCTCGCGAATTCGCTGACGAGACGCGGGCATTGTGTCTGGATTTTCTGCCGGGTCTGGGAACCCGTGAGGCCGGTTTACGACCTCAACGATTCCGTGAATGTCGTTCCTATATTCGATGAAAACGACATTGAAAACTCCGTTCCGCGGCTGCGTCTGGAAGTTGCGCGACATGACTTGAGCTGCTTCGTTCCTATGCTGTCGGAATGGCTGTTCGACCCCATCATCGGCGCGGCCGAAGGCCTGGGCGTGCCGATCTTGGCGTCGGAGCACAACGATCCGTGGAAGATCGAAGAGCTCTGGTGGTCGAAGCAGGAGCGGGCTGCCTGCTTCAGGAAAGTCGCGGCGGTCCACCTGCTGCTCGAGCGGTTCAGATCGTCGCTTCCGGTCGAATTGGCGTCGCGGATCCACGTGATTCCGAACGGCATTCAGCTGGTTGCGGAGATCTTATCCGTCCCCGTGGCGAACAGGCCCAAGCGATTCATAGGGGTCGGGAGACTGGAGCCGCAGAAGCGCTTCGACCGGCTGATCAAGGCATTTTCGCGAATAGCCCGCGAGATTCCGGAATGGCGTCTCGATATTTTCGGCGAAGGAAGCGAACAGATCATACTCCAGGTCATCATCGATAGAAATGATCTAGGCGACCGCATCCGCTTATGTGGAGGGTCGGAGACGATTCTTCAGGAACTCACACGCAGTTCCGTCTTTGTGATGCCGTCGGAGTTCGAAGGGTTCGGTCTGGTCGTGCTCGAGGCCAAGATGGCTGGGCTGGCCGGCATCGCCTATGCGAATTGCAATGGGCCGAACGAGTTGATCCAACACGACGTGGACGGGCTTCTTGCCGAGCCTGACGAAGACGGGGAAAACTTGGCCGCGGCAATGATAGCGCTGGCGAAAGATGAAAAGCGTCGTATCGGAATGGCCTCCCGGGCGCGGGAGAACTTGAAGCAATTCGACTTCGAAGCGCTCGTCGATCGGTGGGAAGAGCTGCTCGTGCGCGTGGCCCGGACCGAAGAGGTGGAGGTTCCAAGCAAGCTGGAAGAGAGGGCCTCTGGGGCTGGAGATCGGTTCCGGTGCCTTAGTTGATGCCGCCCGGGTGTTGGAACTCGTCAGGATTGCTTTACCTTGAAAGAACGAATTGCAATCATAGAAGGATTATATCGTCGCGTTCTGAAACGAGCGCCTGGAGAGGACGAACTTATGCGTTGGGCGTCGCAGTGCGTCGACATGGCGTCGATCCCGGCGATTATAGATGCATTTTTTGAGTCCAAAGAATACCGAGAGCTGAACGAAAGCAGCTTGTTGGGACATTCGCCGGGTCATTATTACTCGCCTATAAATAATGTCGGTGATCTCGATCTGTCGAAGCTCGAGGCCGATCGCCGTTCCGCATTTGAATTTGTTGCGCCGATCAAACTGTCGTGTGCGGATATGGAAGTGATATGGAGACAAATCGTTGCGCTTGCCGGTGATTTTGAGTTTTGCGATCGGCCGAGCCCGCCCGCGAGGTATTACCTGGACAATCCGGTATATGGGTCCGGTGACGCGATTGTTCTCGCCGCCATGTTCGCCATGTACCGTCCGAAGCGGGTCATCGAGATAGGTTCCGGCTTTTCATCGGCATGCATGCTCGATGTAGTCGATGTTTTGAGACTGGAAACCGAGTTCGTATTCATCGAGCCGTACCCGAATCGTTTATACGCTCTGCTTACCGAAAGCGATCGGAGGCGATGCGACATCATCGTCGAGCCAGTGCAGCAAACGGACCCGTCTTTGTACAGTCGACTTGATCGTGGCGACATACTGTTCATTGATTCTTCTCACGTCGTAAAATCATGCAGTGACGTGGCGTATGAATTGTTTACAATTCTACCGTCTTTGAAGGAAGGTGTCGTTATTCACTTCCATGATATATTTTGGCCGTTCGAATACCCGGTGGACTGGATATTCAACAGAAAATACTCGTGGAACGAAATTTATTTTATACGTGCGTTGTTGATGTACAATAACGCGTTCCGAATTATATTCTTCAATGACGCTTTTGCCTGTAAGTGTCGCGATGTCATATTGGCTTCGACATCGGCCAAGGTGCGTGAATTGTTTCTCGGGAATCCGGGCGGAGGACTGTGGATCCAAAAGAATAAATGAAAGCTGCATTGTTGGTTTAAATCCGCTGGGAACGGAAAATGGACCGGGATCACGAGTGTTCCGCAATAGACCGCCGCTCGTTCGTATCTTTGCGGCAGCGCCCAGTCTTATGGATTTCGATCGCTCCGGAACTGAGATCGGGCGATTGGCTGACGGAGCTCAGGGCTTTCTGCTGTTTGCATAGTCAGCGACGGTGACCAATGGTTTCCAGTATCGGAGATGAGATGAATGCCCGCAGCATCGGCAACGCCTGAACAGATCAAGAGCTATGAGGAGACCGTAGCCCGCGCATGGGGCGGGCGGGATAAGCTCGGTACGTTATTTGCCTCGTCTCCCGATTACCACCTTGCCTTCATCGACGCCGTCTATGGACGCTATCAAGGTGCGCTGGATCTATTGGTCCCCTGGGTGCGACGCTTGGTTCCAGATATAGCAGTGCGTCGCCTTTTCGAAGTCGGCTGCGGGACCGGATCGAGCACGGCAGCTTTCGCCACCATTTGTGAGCAGGTGACCGCGTTCGACGTCGCCGAGCGGGATGTGGTGCTTGCACGGGAGCGCTTGACGCACTTTGCAGCAATCGGCTCGACAGCAGACGCTTGCGATTTCCCGGAGATCTTGCGCCGGCTCGATTCGGAAGACCGCGTGGATGGTGTTCTTTTATTTGCGGTCCTCGAGCATATGTATGTGTCGGAGCGCATCGATGTCCTCAGGCGGGCATGGGCAAAACTTCCCCCAGGCGGGATAATTGTGATTTGCGAAACGCCCAACAGGCTTTCTTATTTCGATCGTCACACGTTTCGTCAACCGTTCATGAACATGCTTCCGCCCGAGTTGGTCAAGCTTTGGGCCGCCACTTGCACGAACCAGGCGACACGAGATCAGATCGAGGCTATCCGATCCGAAGATTATCTGGAGCTCAGGGACAAGTTCGTCCGCATGGGGCAGAGTGGGCCGAGCTTTCACGAGTTCGAAACAGCGATAGGCACCAACGTGCATCGATGCGTCATCTCCGGCGAGTTCGATCCGGAGATAAGTCCCATCAACGGCCCTTATCGTTTGGAACATGACTTGCTAAGTCGAGCTCTCCGAGAGAGGACCCCGCATGTTCATCCTGCCTTTGCGATGCCGATGCTCTATGTGATCCTCCGGAAACCTGATCGGTCGCATGTTCCCATCGTGTGACCGGACGCGTCAAACTGCGGACCCCGAGCGCCCGGACCCGGCCCGCTTTCACCCCGCCGCGGCTCCGGCTAGGGTGTGCCGGGCAGCAGAGAGCGTGCCGATGCGGCCGACGCCCGCCGGGGAACCACCATGCGCATCGATGCCATCGCGATAGGCTACAATCCTCCCGAGGACGTGAACGTCATCATCGAGGTTCCGATCGGCGGGGAGCCGATCAAGTATGAGATGGACAAGGCGGCCGGGACCCTCGTGGTCGACCGGTTCTTGCACACGCCGATGCGTTATCCCGGCAATTATGGCTTCGTGCCGCACACGCTTTCGGACGACGGCGATCCGATCGACGTCCTGGTCGCGAACACGAGGCCGATCGTGCCGGGAGCCGTGATCAACGTCAGGCCGATCGGCGTGTTGAAGATGGAGGACGACGGCGGCGGAGACGAGAAGATCATCGCGGTGCCGACGCCCAAGCTCACCAAGCGCTACGCCCATGTCATGAACTATGCCGACATGCCCGAGATCACGCTGCAGCAGATCGTGCATTTCTTCGCCCATTACAAGGATTTGGAGCCGGGCAAATGGGCGAGGATCATCGGCTGGGGAGATGCCGGCGAAGCCCGCCGGTTCATCGCCGAGGCGATCGAGCGGGCCAAAGGGTGACTTTCCCAAATGGGGGCGACTTGCCAAAAGGGGGCGACTTGCCAGAAGGATGACTTCATTGTCGGACCGGGTCGTCCGGGGCGGCGTTTCCACGGCGCTTCTCCGGCTCGGTTTGGTCCCTCGACGCAATGATTTGCAGAAGACGTTGCTTCAGCCTGAATTTGTAAGGACCGATCTGCTGCTTTCCGAAGCCGTTTTTGACGCCCACATCCAGTCTTTCTATGACGGCGCTTTCCTCGGCAGTGCAGGCTGAAAATCCCTGCTCGATCGCGGAATTGAGATCGCCGGAGCTCGCAAATTGCCGACGCGCCGTGCGCTCGACGCAATCGTCGAAGATTTTCGTCAGGTGGGCATAGGTATTGAGGATCTGCTGGTTCTTCTGTTCTTCGGCGGCAAGATCAGGCTTTTGTTCCGCGCACCCGGAGACGATCGCCCCGATGAAAAGAACACACAGCGTTGAACGGACGCTCGACATGTTCCCCTGATCTCCGGCCACCGGGCGTCAAACCTGGTGACAAAGTCTTGCACGCGAAGTCACGACATGGGGACTATAATCCCAGGCGGCAGCATGCCCGATCGTGCGCGATCCCGCAATGCGCGACCGCCGAGCCGTCTCGCGTAGGAACATTCGTCACCCTGTTCAGCAAAAGGGCTTGCCACCGGAGCGGCTTGCTTGGAGGCTTAAATCGACCTGACATGCATAGGGGATGGAATATGGCAAACCCGGCTTCGGCCTGCCGGCGATTGCCCGTACATGACCCCAGGCCTTTCGGAGCCGGATGTCGGAGTGAGGTCACCCGGGGTGAGGACCGTGTTGTCTGAAGGTATCAGACGTCGCGCTTGGAGGAAGCAATGTCACTTGTCCGCGCCCTGTGTGTCGCATCGATTTTCCTGGGCCCGTCTTCGGCATTCGCCCAGCAGCCGGCCCGGACGAACAACCCGGGGGTGAAGCTTCCCGCTTGCACCTCGTCCATGATCGTCGGGACATGGCAAGCCGCTTTCGGCTATGGCTCGCCCCTCTACGGGACCGCCCAGAACAACGGCTTCTACTGCCCTCTCGACATCGCGTCCAACGGCACGGTCACCTCCGGCCCCTGCGTCCTCGGCAGCGGGATGACGGTTTCACCGGCGCCCTCCGGTAACCTGACCATCGACAATAAGTGCCACGTGGTCGGCTCACTGACGTTCGGCTATTGCAACCCCCCGAATTCCTGCGTCAATTCATGGCAAATGGCGGTTTCGCTCTGGCGCTCCGCCGACGGCAGCCGGCTGTCCGGCATGCAGGTGTTGACGTGCCCGAAATGCAAAAACGTCCAGGATCCGGCAGTCACCTGGGTGTCTCCTTTCGAGATGATCGCGGGCCAGTAAGTCGGTTCTCTCCGGCCCTCCATGGACCGGCCGGGCCATTGCGGCCCGGCCGTTTTTCGCCGGCAATCAGTAGCAGCGGTACGGATGCCAATAGCACCACCCCCCGCCGTAGCCATAGCCGTAGCCGTAACCCCGATGGCCCCAGCCGCCATGAAACCCACCGCCATGGAAGCCGCCCCCATGGAATCCGCCGCCTCCCCACGCCGATGCCGAGGTCGGAGCAAGCGCGGCGGTGCCGAGCGCGGCTGTCGCGACGAGAGCGAAGCTGATTTTACGCAACATGATGATCTCCTCTGTTTGCGGATGTGCGAAATGCCTCATCCTGGGTATTTGTCGAGGAGTGCGGTGCATGCGTTCACTGGAGGCGGGTGTAACTAATCACACCGTCGTGTGCCCAGCGGCAGCATCGAGGCGCAGCGGGCTCGCCGGGGAGCCCGCCGGAGCTGATGGCCCAGGGCGGTCAGATTGCTGGGAGTCGGAACTCGATGCCTTACGGGACCACCAAGAAATCCGTCGATGCTGCTTGGGCGTCCGGAAACATCAGAGCGACAGCAGTCGTGAGCGTTGCCAGCAGCACCAGAGCGATTACTCCGAAGTTCAATTCGGACGCTTGGCGCGCCAGGAGCGCTTCGACCGATGACTCACAATCCCCCTCGAGGGACAGAAGACGCGAGGTCTCCATGGCAATGCTCCCTTGTGATAAGAAATGTGCCGGTCTTGACGATACGCGATGGCAGAGCACGTGAGGTCGATCACCGCACCGCTTTCAAAGCCCGTGAAAGCCTCGCAGGCGAGGCTGTCCCCTTTGCTAATCTGGGGCAAGAACTTGGACAGAAATTGTCCAAATGTTTGGGTTTAATTTTCCGTGCGGCGTTTTCGGAGCTCGTCCTGGCCGTTACTCCAGGGCTGGAAAGCGGCGCGCACACCCCGAGGCGGCGGTCGGACCTCCGCGGTACAAATAAAAAGACCTCGCCAAAAGCGGATGGGCCAAGGTGGCAAGCGGCACTGAGAGTGTCGTTTGCGCAACAGCCCGCCAAATTCGCTCTCACGAATGCAACTGCGCTCGGAATCGCCATGATTGGGGATAGCAGTGGCCCCGACCTCGCGGTGTGTTGAGGTCCGAATGCAGGTTTAGGACGCATCCATGCCAACAATCGCCCTCGTCGACGATGACCGCAATATCCTGACCTCCGTATCCATGGCTCTCGAAGCCGAAGGCTATCGGATCATGACCTATACGGATGGCTTCTCCGCGCTTGACGGCTTCGACTTGAGTCCGCCGGATCTCGCCATCCTGGACATCAAGATGCCCCGCATGGATGGCATGGAGACGTTGCGTCGCCTCCGAGAGAAGTCCGACTTGCCGGTGATCTTCCTCACCTCCAAGGATGAGGAAATCGACGAATTGTTCGGCCTCAAAATGGGCGCGGACGATTTCATCCGCAAACCGTTCTCGCACCGACTCCTGGTGGAGCACGTCAAGGCCTTGCTGCGCCGCTCGGGCAGCAAGGACGGCACGGCGCCGAAGGAAACCGATGCCGCCAAGGTGCTGGAGAGGGGCCATCTCCGGATGGATCCGGAACGCCACAGCTGCACCTGGAAGAACGAGCCGGTTAGGCTCACCGTCACCGAGTTCCTGATCTTGCAGGCCCTCGCCATGCGTCCCGGTGTGCTCAAGAGCCGGAATGCCCTGATGGATGCCGCCTACGATGATCAGGTTTATGTCGATGATCGCACAATCGACAGTCACGTCAAGCGTTTGCGCAGGAAATTCAAGGAAACCGACGACTCCTTCGACATGATCGATACAATTTATGGGGTGGGTTATCGGCTTAAGGAATAGCGGATTTTCAAATCTTTGGCTCAGATCGCCGGTTGTGAGGATCGGTGCACGGGAACAGCGTCGATTGAAACGGCAACTGCGTCGCTCGGCCGGGCGGCGGGTGGCCCGCGAGAAGCCCCCCGTATCGCTGGCGTCAGGCGCATTCGCTCCTGGACTCACGGCGATTGGCGAAGCAACATTGCTACGGGAGCGTTCATGGCAAAGCAACGTGTGCCCCCACGTCCTGGCGAGTCTGCCGAGCCCCAGCCGCCGCGATCCGATCTGCCGCCGATCGATGACCCAGCGCCGCAGCCTTATCTCGAAGCGGCTGAACCGCCGGGCCGGGGTGTTGACGGACAGCCGGCACGTGAGCCGGTGCGGCGCTCGGCGTCGAAGACCAGGCGCCGCATGGATAGGTATGACGTCATTGGTGCGGTCATTGTCGGCCTGTTGGTCGCGGTGTGGGTGGTTCATTTTTTGCTGCCGACCCCTCCCCCGGACAATGTGCCTGATTTGAACCCGCCGTCGGGGCCGCCGCGATGACCCTCAAATGCGAGAGCACGCTCGCGATCTGGAGGCCGGGAAACATCGTTTACTTACCAAGTTCCCTCGTGCGCGGCCGGACGAGATTTCCGACGATCGGGGGAATTGCCTTGCTCAAAGCCGAGTCGTCGCAACCACTTGCCTTGGTGGAGCTGAGGGGATTTGAACCCCTGACCTCCGCAGTGCGATTGCGGCGCTCTCCCAACTGAGCTACAGCCCCTGCCGGCCGGCGCGGGAAAACCGCGGGGCATGCGCAAGAGGCGGCCATTTACTGGCCCGGCCGCCGCAGTGTCAAGGATGGCCTCGCGCCGACGGATGTCGCGGACCACTACGTTTCCGCCCGGTCGATTTCACCTGCGACGCTACGCCGGCACGACGCGAATTGCGAACCGGCGCGGGTTGAGGCATGGTGCGCCCCCTGGAATCCTGCCTTACCGATCGATCAATGCCGAAGCTCAGCCGCCGCCGGTTTCTTGCAGCGTCCGCCGCCTCGGCCGCGGGCTGTGCCGCCGCGCCCGCATGGAGCGCGCCCTCGGGGCCGGATTTCGATGTCGTCGTCATCGGGGCCGGCGCCGCCGGCATTGCGGCGGCGCGCCGGGTCGCCGGCACCAAGGCCCGACTGGCGGTCCTGGAAGCCTCCGACCGGATCGGCGGGCGTTGCTTCACCGATACGGCGACCTTCGGCATGCCCTATGACCGCGGCGCCCACTGGATCCATGCCCCGGACCTCAACCCGGTCACGCCGCTGGCCATGCGGTCCGGGCTCGACATCTATCCCGCGCCGCCCGGGCAGAAAATCCGGATCGGACGGCGCAACGCCCGCGAAAGCGAGATGGAGGACTACCTCGCGGCCGTGGTGCGGTCGAACCGCGCCATCGCCGATGCCGGCCGCGGCAAGGCCGACGTCTCCTGCGCCGCGGCGCTGCCCAAGGATCTCGCCGACTGGCAAAAGACGGTGGAGTTCGTGCTCGGCCCGTTCGACTGCGGCAAGGACCTCGGCGAGGTGTCGTGCGCCGATTTCGCCAAGTCGGCCGAGCGCAATGTCGATACGTTCTGCCGGCAAGGCTTCGGCGCCCTGATCGCCGCTCTCGCCCAGGGCCTGCCGGTGCAGATGTCCACTCCGGTCAGGTTCATCGATTGGAGCGCGCGCAACGGCGTCGAGATCAAGACGGCACGCGGCACCGTGACGGCGCGAACGGTCATCGTGACGGCGTCGACCGGCGTGCTGCTGGACAACCGGATCAAGTTCGATCCCGAGCTGCCGCGGCGGTACCTGGATGCGCTGGAGCGGCTCACGCTCGGCAGCTACGACCACATCGCGCTGGAATTGCCGGGCAATCCGCTCGGGCTGCAGCGCGACGAGCTGGTGTTCGAAAAATCGAGCTCGGCCCGCACCGCGGCCGTCCTGGCCAATATCTCGGGAACCACCCTGTGCACGGTCGATGTCGCCGGCAAGTTCGGCCGCGACCTCGCCGCCCAGGGCGAGGGCGCCATGGTCGCCTTTGCGCTGGACTGGCTCACCGGCCTCTACGGCGCCGACATCGGTAAGGCGGTCAAGCGGACCCACGCCACCCGGTGGAGCAAGGAGCCCTGGGCGCTGGGCGCGTTCTCGGCCGCCGCTCCCGGCGGCCAGGGCGCGCGCGCCGCGCTCGTCGACCCGCTGCGCGACCGCCTCTGGTTCGCGGGAGAAGCGGTTCACGAGACGCTGTGGGGCACGGTCGGCGGCGCCTGGGCCTCCGGCGACCGCGCGGCACAACAGGCGCTGCGGAAAATCGGCGCCATCCCCGAGCCGCCGCCGGAGCGTCCGGCCCCGGAGGCGAGACGCCGGCGGTAGCATGATCCCGAAAAGTTGCAGACTTTTCGGACAAGATCATGCTCACAGCCGGCGCAGCCCGTCGCGCTGCCGGCCGCTCCCTCACCGCATCGGCACGAGGCCGAGCTTGTCGAGCAGGGCGAGGTCGTGCCCGCGGTCGGGATTGGCGGTGGTGAGGAGCTTCGGGCCGTAGAAGATCGAATTCGCGCCGGCGATGAAGCACAGCGCCTGGGTTTCCTCGCTCATGTCCTCCCGGCCGGCCGAGAGGCGCACCACCGAGGCCGGCATGGCGATGCGGGCGACGGCGATGGTGCGCACGAACTCCAAGGGTTCGAGCGGGGCCTGGCCGGCGAGCGGGGTGCCCTCGACCCGGACCAGCAGATTGATCGGCACCGATTCCGGATGGGACGGCAGGCTTGCCAGCGTCGCGATCATGGCGATGCGGTCGGCGCGGACCTCGCCCATGCCGACAATGCCGCCGCAGCATACGTGAATGCCGGCGCCGCGCACATGTTCGAGCGTGTCCAGGCGGTCGCGATAAATTCGGGTCGAGATGATGTCACCGTAGAATTCGGGCGAGGTGTCGAGGTTGTGATTGTAATAGTCGAGGCCGGCATCCCTGAGCCGCTGCGCCTGCGCCGCCGTGAGCATGCCCAGCGTCGCGCAGGTCTCGAGCCCCAGCGCCTTGACGCCTTCGACCATGGCGCAGACCGCTTCGAGATCGCGGTCCCGGGGCGAGCGCCACGCTGCCCCCATGCAGAAGCGGCTCGCGCCCGCCGCCCGCGCGGCCCGCGCCTCGGCGAGTACCGCATCGACCTCCATCAGCTTGTCGGCCTTCACGCCGGTGTCGTAATGCGCGCTCTGCGGACAATAGGCGCAATCTTCCGGGCAGCCGCCGGTCTTGATGGACAGCAGGGTGGAGATCTGCACCTCGCGCGGATCGAAGTGCAGGCGGTGGATGCGCTGGGCGTGAAAGATCAGGTCGGGAAACGGCAGCTCGAACAGCGCCTCTATCTCCGGGCGCGTCCAGTCATGGCGGGCGATGCCGTCGAGGCCGCGCACCAGCGCGTCCTCCGCGGGTGCGTGCGAAAGGGTGCGGTCATCCATGGAAGCGAGGATGGCGGCGCGGCGGCGCAAATGCAAGCGTGGTGCAGGTGCGAGCCGCTGTAGTCCATATCCCGCACTCCGTCATCGCCGGGCTCGTCCCGGCGATCTCGATGCGGAGGGCACCGCGTTTCAACGCGCGCTCCAGGCGGGGCTGTGCCTTGGTAATCGAGATCACCGGGACAAGCCCGGTGATGACACCGCCGAGAGTGGGGCCGGCGGTGATGCGGCTACTCCGCCGCCTGGCGCGCCTCGGCGCGCTCCACGCGCGCGGCGCAGAACTTGAATTCGGGGATTTTTCCGAACGGGTCCAGCGCCGGATTGGTCAGCAGGTTGGCGGCCGCCTCCACATAGGCGAACGGGATGAACACGACGCCATCGGGAATCCCGTCGTCCTGCCGGGCCGCCAGTTCGACGGTGCCGCGGCGGGTCGTGACCCGCACGGCGTCGCCCGGCGAAAGCCCGAGGCGCGCGATCTCGCCGCGCGAGAGGCTGGCGACCGGGCCGGGCTCGAGCGCGTCGAGCACAGTGGCGCGCCGGGTCATCGCGCCGGTGTGCCAGTGCTCGAGCTGCCTTCCGGTAGTGAGGATCATGGGGAATTCCGCGTCGGGCACTTCGTTGGGCGGTGACAGCTTCGCCGCCACCAGCCGCGCAAGGCCGCCGGGCCGCGGGAAGCCCTTGTCGAACACCACGTCGTGGCCGGGCTTGTCGGGCGCATCGGTCGGATAGGTGACGGCGCTTTCCTTCTCCACCCGGTCCCAGGATATGTTGGCGAGCGAGGGCATCAGCGACGCCATCTCGGTGAAGACTTCGCTGGGGTGGGAATAGGTCCAGGGCAGGCCGATGCGCCGCGCGATCTCCTGGATGATCCACCAGTCGACCTTGGCCTCGCCCGGCAGCGGCAGTGCCTGCCGGCCCATCTGCACCTGGCGGTTGGTGTTGGTGACGGTGCCGTCCTTTTCCGGCCAGGCGGAGGCCGGCAGGATCACGTCGGCGTACGCCGCGGTCTCGGTGAGAAAGATGTCCTGGACCACGAGATGCTCGAGATGGGCGAGCGCGGCGCGGGCGTGATTGAGATCGGGGTCCGACATCGCGGGGTTCTCGCCCATGATGTACATGCCGGTGATCTCGTTGCGATGGACCGCGTCCATGATCTCGACCACCGTCAATCCCTTCTTGGGATCGAGGGTGGTACCCCAGGCGGTCTCGAACCGCGCGCGCACGTCGGGGGATTCGACCGACACGTAGTCCGGAAAGAACATCGGGATCAGGCCCGCGTCGGACGCGCCCTGTACGTTGTTCTGGCCGCGCAGGGGATGGAGCCCGGTGCCGGGCCGCCCGACCTGGCCGCAGATCAGCGACAGCGCGATCAGGCAGCGCGCATTGTCGGTGCCGTGGGTGTGCTGGGAAATGCCCATGCCCCAAAAGATGATGGCGGATTCGGCGCGGGCATAGGTGCGCGCGACCTTGCGCAGGATATCGGCATCGATGCCGCAGATCGGCGCCATCTGCTCCGGCGTGAACGCCTTGACGTGCTCGGCGAGCTGCGGAAAGCCCTCGGTGTAGGTCTGGATGTATTGCTGGTCGTAGAGCTTCTCGGTGACGATCACGTTGAGAATGGCGTTGAGCATCGCCACGTCGGTGCCGTTGGCGAATTGCAGCATGTGGGTGGCGTGGCGCTTGAGCGCCTGGCCGCGCGGGTCCATCACGATCAGCTTGGCGCCGCGCTTGGCCGCCTGCTTGAAGAAGGTCGCGGCGACGGGATGGTTTTCGGTGGGGTTGGCGCCGATCACGATGATGACGTCGGAGTTCTTGCACTCGTTGAAGGTCGCCGTGACCGCCGCGGAGCCGACGCCTTCCATCAGGGCCGCCACCGAGGAGGCGTGGCACAGGCGGGTGCAGTGATCGACATTGTTGGAGCCGAAGCCGGTGCGGACCAGCTTCTGGAACAGATAGGCCTCCTCGTTCGAACCCTTGGCCGAGCCGAAACCGGCGAGCGCGCGCGACCCCTTGGTGTCGCGAATCGCCTTGAGGCCGGAGGCCGCGCGGTCGAGCGCCTCTTCCCAGGTGGCCGGGCGGAAATGGTCGAGCGCATGGCGGGTGTCGAGGGCGTTATCGACGTGCTTGGGCACGCCGTCCTTGCGGATCAGCGGCTGGGTGAGCCGCTGCGGATTGTGGACATAGTCGAAGCCGAAGCGGCCCTTGACGCACAGGCGCTGGTGGTTCGCCGGGCCGTCCTTGCCGCTCACATAGAGCAGTTTGTCGTCCTTGATGTGGTAGGTGAGCTGGCAGCCGACGCCGCAATACGGGCACACCGAATCGACCTCGCGGTCGGGAAAGCCGGTGCGGACGTTATGCTCGTCGAGGAGCGGCGCCGGCATCAGCGCGCCGGTCGGGCAGGCCTGCACGCATTCCCCGCACGCGACGCAGGTCGATGCGCCCATGGGGTCGTCGAAATCGAACACGATCTTCTCGCCGTGGCCGCGGCCGGCCATGCCGATGACGTCGTTGACCTGCACTTCGCGGCAGGCGCGCACGCACAGATTGCACTGGATGCAGGCGTCGAGATTGACCGCCATGGCGGTGTGGCTGCGGTCGGGCGCCGCCGGGTTGGAGCGCGCCGGAAACCGGGCCTCGACCAGTTTCTGGCCGTCGATGACCTGCCAAAGATGGGATTGCGGATCATGGGCGACATCGCGGGCGGGCTGGTCGGCGAGCAGCAATTCCGCCACCATGCGCCGCGCGGTCGTAGCGCGATCGGTCTGGGTCTTGACCTTCATGCCTGAGGTCGGCGTTCGGATGCAGCTTGCGGCAAGCACCCGCTCGCCCTCGATCTCGACCATGCAGACGCGGCAGTTGCCGTCGGGGCGGTAGCCGGGCGCGGGCGAGTAGCAGAGATTCGGCAGCTCGATGCCGTAGCGGCGCGCGGTGCGGAAAATGGTCTCGCCGGCCGGCGCCTCGACCTCGCGGTCGTCGAGGGTGAATTTGATGGGCTCGCTCGTTTCGCTCATGGCATCACCCGCATTTTTTCCTACCAGCTACCAAGGGGCGTCTCGAGTTCCTCGGGGAAGTATTTGAGCACGCTCAGCAGCGGATTGGGTGCCGCTTGGCCGAGACCGCAGATCGAGGCGTCGCGCATCGCGGTGGAAAGCTCGGTCAGAAGCGCTCCATCCCACGGCCCTGACGCCATCAGCATCGCCGCCTTCTCGGTGCCGACCCGGCACGGCGTGCATTGACCGCAGCTCTCGTCCTCGAAGAACTTCATGAGGTTGAGCGCCACGGCCTTCATGTCGTCCTGGTCGGACAGGATCACAACCGCATGCGACCCGACGAAGCAGCCATATTGCTCCAGAGTGCCGAAGTCGAGGGGCAGGTCGGCCATCGAGGCCGGCAATATGCCACCCGAAGCGCCGCCCGGAAGGTAGCCCTTGAAGGCATGGCCATCCGCCATGCCGCCGCTGAATTCCTCGATCAGCTCGCGGGCGCTGACGCCCGCCGGCGCCAGCTTGACCCCGGGATTCCTGACCCGCCCCGACACCGAGAAGCTGCGCAGGCCCTTGCGGCCGCGGCGGCCATGGCCGGTGAACCAGTCGGCGCCCTTCTCGATGATGTCGCGGACCCAGAACAGCGTCTCGACGTTCTGCTCCAGGGTCGGCCGGCCGAACAACCCGACCTGGGCCACATAGGGCGGGCGGTGGCGCGGCAGTCCGCGCTTGCCCTCGATCGATTCGATCATCGCCGACTCTTCGCCGCAAATATAGGCGCCGGCGCCGCGCCGCAGATGCAGCCTGGCGTGGGGCGAGAGCTTGGCTGCCTCCAGCTTGGCGATCTCGGCCTCGAGCATCAGCCTGATCTCGGGATACTCGTCGCGCAGATAGATGTAGATGTCGGCGGCCTCGACCACCCAGGCGGCGATCAGCATGCCTTCGAGGAAGCGGTGCGGATCCTGCTCGAGGTAGTAGCGGTCCTTGAAGGTGCCGGGCTCGCCTTCGTCGCCGTTGACGGCCATCAGGCGCGGCCCGGGCTCCGCCCGCACCAACGACCATTTGCGCCCGGTCGGGAACCCGGCGCCGCCGAGCCCCCGCAGCCCGGCATCGCTCACCGCCTTGATCACGTCGTCGCGGCTGCGCTCGCCGGAGAGACACGATTTCAGCAGTGCGTAGCCGCCGTCCGCGAGGTAGCCGGCGAAATCATGGGGGGTCTTGTAGGCATGGGCGTGGGGGTCGCTCGCGACCGCGGCGCCGACGGCGGCGGGCGTCGCCTTCATCACCTGGACATGGCCGACGGCGGCAACCGGGGCACGGTCGCAGGCGCCGACGCAGGGCGCGCGCATCACCCGCACATTGGCCCCCAGCTGCCGCGGCAGGTCGGCCAGCAGCGTGTGGGCACCGGCCATGGCGCAGGACAGGCTGTCGCACACCCGCACCGTGATCGCGGGCGGCGGCGGGCCGTCCTTTACCACGTCGAAATGGGCATAGAAGGTCGCGACCTCGTAGACCTCGGCCTGGGCGAGCTTCATCTCGGCCGCCAGCGCGGCGAGATGGGGAGCCGACAGGTGGCCGTAGCAATCCTGCAGGAGATGCAGGTATTCGATCAGGAGATCGCGCCGGCGCGGGCGCTCGCCGAGCAGCGCACGCACCTCTTCCAGCGCGCGAGGGTCGGTTTGACGGCCCTTCGGCGTGCTGGACGGGCGGCGCCGCTTCTTGCCGGGCAGTTCGGTCATGGTCATGATTGGACTATAATGGCTGCGGCCGGCGGTTGCTCGCTCCGCCGGCGCAAAAATTTTGTGCGATGTGTCGCATTCTTACTGAATTCCTTTGCCGAATTCTGCTTTCGGACACCGTTCAGAACAGGCCGACGATCTTGCCGTCGGTACCGACATCGATGGAGTCCGCGGCGGGGACCTTGGGCAACCCCGGCATCGTCATGATGTCGCCGCAGATCGCCACGATGAACTCCGCCCCTGCCGACAGCCGGACGTCGCGCACCGGGATGATGTGGTCGTTCGGCGCGCCCTTGAGGTCGGGATTGGTGGAGAAGCTGAACTGGGTCTTGGCGATGCACACCGGCAGCTTGCCGTAGCCCATCGCCTCGAACGACGCCAGCTGGTCGCGCACCGGCTTGTCGATCGCGATGTCCTTGGCGCGATAGATCTCGCGGGCGATAGTGCGGATCTTTTCGAGCAGGGGCATCTCGTCGGGATAGAGCAGCTTGAGCTTGCTGCGGCCGGACTCGATGGTCTTGACCACGGCTCTGGCGACATCCGCCGCACCTTCGCCGCCCATCGCCCAATGGTCCGCCATGAGCGCCTCGACGCCGAGCTTGGCACAGGCCTTCTTGACGAGCTCGATCTCGGCCGGAGTGTCGGCGCTGAACCGGTTGATGGAGATCACCGGGACGAGGCCGAATTTCTGGACGTTCTCGACGTGGCGCTGGAGGTTGGACATGCCGGCTTCGAGCGCCTGCAGGTTTTCGGTCTTGAGGTCTTCCTTCTTCACCCCGCCATGCATCTTGAGCGCGCGGATGGTGGCGACCAGCACCACGCAGTCCGGCGCGAGGCCTGCCTTGCGGCACTTGATGTCGAGGAATTTCTCGCCGCCGAGATCGGCGCCGAAGCCCGCTTCGGTCACGACGTAATCGGCGAGCTTGAGCGCGGTCGTGGTCGCCAGCACCGAGTTGCAGCCATGGGCGATATTGGCGAACGGGCCGCCATGGATGAAGGCGGGAGTGCCTTCCAGCGTCTGGACGAGGTTCGGCGCCAGCGCGTCCTTGAGCAGCGCGGTCATCGCGCCATGGGCCTTGAGGTCGGCGGCGCGGACCGGCTTGCGGTCGCGGGTGTAGCCGATGATGATGTTGCCGAGCCGGTGCTTGAGATCGTCGAGATCGCGGGCCAAGCAGAAGATCGCCATGACCTCCGATGCGACGGTGATGTCGAAGCCGGCTTCGCGCGGATAGCCGTTGGCGACGCCGCCGAGGGAACAGACGATCTCGCGCAATGCGCGGTCGTTCATGTCCATGACGCGGCGCCAGGCGACCCGCCGGCTGTCGAGGTTGAGCGCGTTGCCCCAATAGATGTGGTTGTCGATCAGCGCCGAGAGCAAGTTGTGCGCTGAGGTGATGGCGTGGAAATCCCCGGTGAAATGGAGGTTGATGTCCTCCATCGGGATGACCTGGGCATAGCCGCCGCCGGCCGCGCCGCCCTTCATGCCGAACGAGGGCCCGAGCGAGGGCTCGCGCAGGCACAGCATCGCCTTCTTGCCGATGAAGTTGAGCGCATCGGTGAGGCCGACGGTAGTGGTAGTCTTGCCTTCGCCGGCGGGTGTCGGCGAAATCGCCGACACCAGGATCAGCTTGCCGTTCGGCCGGTCCTTGAGGCTCTTGATGTACTCCATCGAGACCTTGGCCTTGTAGTGGCCGTAAGGCTCGAGGTTTTCCACCGCGATGCCGAGCCGCTCGCGCGCCACGTCGGCGATCAGGCGCTTGGTCGCGGCCTGGGAGATTTCAATGTCTGATTTCGGTTGGGCGTGCTGGGAGGCCGGCATCGGGGGATCCTTGGGTTGAAATTCAAATCAGGTCTTGGCGTGAATGCTTCATCGGATCATGAAAACCGCGCCCCGGTGGCGAGGCCGGCGGATTTCGCCCATTCGCCGGCTTCGATTTTCTTGCCGTCGGCGGGCTGCACGCGGGTCAGCTTGAAGCGCCCGTCGGCGCATACCACGGTCACGCCGTCGGGTTCGACGGCGACGATCTCGCCCATCTTGCCGGCGATGCCCTTGGGGTCCTTGGCCGGAAGCGGCTTGGCGTCGAAGATCTTCACGACCTTGCCGTCGAGCGTCGACCACGCGCCGGGGGCGGGATTGCAGCCGCGGATCAGCGGATCGATCTGCCGCCACGACTTTGCCCAGTCGATATGGGCGTTGTCCGCCGTGCAGCGGCCCTCATAGGTCGCCTTGCTGTCGTCCTGCTTGATGCGCGGCGCCTTGCCGGCCTTCACCAGGTCGACGGATTCGAGCATCGCCTCCACGCCCAGCGGGAACAGCCGGTCGAAATAGACCGTGCCGAGCGTATCGGTGTCGCTGATCGGCGTCTTCTTCTGCAGCAGCACGTCGCCGGTATCGAGGCCGTTGTCCGGCCAGAAGATCGAGAGGCCGGTCTCCTTCTCACCGAGGATGATCGGCCAGTTGATCGCGCTCGCGCCGCGATAGGCGGGCAGCAGCGAGGGGTGGTACTGGATCGAGCCGTGGGTCGGAATATTGAGGAATTCCTCCGGCACGAACAGGGTCACGAACGCCATCACCTGCAGGTCCGGCTGGAGCGCGCGGAATTCCTCCCACACCTCCGGCTTGCGGTAGGAGGCGGGCTGGTGGACCGGCAGCTTGGCCGCCAGCGCGGCCTCCTTGAGCGGATCGGCTTTGGCGCCTTCCTTCTCCGGGGCCACATAGACGGCGACCACGTCGTCGCCGCGCTTGAGCAGCGCTTCCAGCACGGCCTTGCCGAACGCCTGTTGACCGTGAACCACGATACGCATCCGTAACCTCCCGCCCGCTCCTTGATCGCCGTGACCTTATCGGTGTCATTGCCCGGCTTGACCGGGCAATCCAGTATGCCCGGTCGGTGTTTACTGGATCGCCCGGTCGAGCCGGGCGATGACAGCGAAGTACGGGTGTTGACCCGGCTGAAACGCCACCCTTACGCCGCCTCGGCCTGTTTCTTGTCCGGCGCGGTGATCGCACCGGAGGTCTTGATCTCGGCCAGCTCTTCGGCCGAATAGCCGAGCACCTTGGTGAGGATTTCCTCGGTGTGCTCGCCGAGCAGCGGCGAGCGCCTCACCTCGGTGATGGAGTCCGACATCTTCACCGGATTGCCGACGGTGAGATACTTACCCCGTCCCGGGTGGTCGACCTCGACCACGGTGCCGGTGTCGCGCAACGACTTCTCCTCGGCGATCTCCTTCATGGAGAGGATCGGGCCGACCGGAATGTCCTTGGCATTGCACAAATCCATGACCTCGAACTTGGTCTTGGTCTTGGTCCACTCCTCGATGGTGGCGAAGATGTGCTTGAGCCGCGGCAGTCGCGCCGGCGGCTTGGCGTAGTCGGGATCGGTCTTCCATTCCGGCTTGCCGATCAAGTCGCAGATCGGCTCCCACACCGGCGCCTGGGTGATGAAATAGATGTAGGCGTCGGGATCGGTCTCCCAGCCCTTGCATTTGAGGATCCAGCCGGGCTGGCCGCCGCCGGAATCGTTGCCGGCGCGCGGCACCGCCTGGCCGAACGCGATGCCCTCGCCGTACTGGCTGTACTCGCTGAGCGGCCCGTGCTTGAGGCGCTGCTGGTCGCGCAGCTTCACCCGCGCGAGGTTGAGCACGCCGTCCTGCATGGCGCACAGCACGCGCTGGCCGCGGCCGGTGCGCATGCGCTGGTAGAGCGCGGTGACGATGCCGAAGGCGAGATGGAGCCCGGTGCCGGAATCGCCGATCTGCGCCCCGGTGACCAGCGGGGGCCCGTCGCGGAACCCGGTGGTGGAGGCAGCGCCGCCGGCGCATTGGGCGACGTTCTCATAGACCTTGCAGTCCTCGTAGGGGCCGGGGCCGAAGCCCTTCACCGACGCCACGATCATGCGCGGATTGGTCTTGTGGATGTGCTCCCAGGTGAGCCCCATGCGGTCGAGCGCGCCGGGGGCGAAATTCTCCACCAGCACGTCGCAATGCTTGATCAGGCGCTCGAGGATCTCCTTGCCCTTGGGGTGCTTGGAATCGATGGTGATCGAGCGCTTGTTGCCGTTGAGCATGGTGAAATAGAGGCTGTCGGCCCCCTTCACGTCGCGCAGCTGGCCGCGGGTCACATCGCCGGCGCCGGGCCGCTCGACCTTGATGCAATCGGCGCCCATGTAGCCCAGGAGCTGGGTGCAGGTCGGCCCTGATTGCACATGGGTGAAATCGAGGATGCGCACCCCGTCGAGCGCCTTGCCGGCCTGTCCAAACGGCTTGGTCGAAGGCGGCGGCAACGCGATGCCGTGCGGGGAGGCGAGCTTTTTTGCCGCGGGCTTCTTCGCCGTTGCCTTCACGACGGCCTTTTTTGCCGCCGGCTTTTTGGCGGCGGACTTCTTCGCGGCCGCCTTCGGCTTGGCTTTGGCTTGCACCTTGGTTTTGGCTTTCGCCTTCTTGCGAGTGGCCATTGCAATTTTCCTCTCTTTATTTTTTGCGAAGCACGCTTTGCGGATTGAGATTGCCGATGCGGCCGCTCTCGCTGCCGGCCGCGGGGTCGATCACCGCGTTGATGAGGGTCGGCTTGCCGGAGTCCATCGCCTCGTTCACGGCACGCTTGAGCTCGTCCGGCGTCGTCGCATTGACGCCGACGCCGCCGAAAGCCTCTATGATCTTGTCGTAGCGCGAGCCTTTGACGAAGACGGTGGGCGCGACGTCCGAACCTCCGGTGGGGTTCACGTCGGTTCCACGGTAGATGCCGTCATTGTTGAAGATGACGACGCATACAGGAAGGTGGTACCGGCAGATCGTTTCCACTTCCATGCCGGAGAAACCGAAGGCGCTGTCGCCTTCCACCGCGAGCACGGGTTTGCCGGTCTCGATCGCGGCCCCGATCGCAAAGCCCATGCCGATGCCCATGACACCCCAGGTGCCGACGTCCAGGCGTTTGCGCGGCTGATACATGTCGATGATGCCGCGCGCGAGATCGAGCGTATTGGCGCCTTCGTTGACGAGGATGGCGTCCGGCCGCTCCTTGATGATGGTCCTGAGCGCGCCGAGCGCGCCGTGGTAATCCATCGGCGCCGAATTCTTCATCAACCTCGGCGCCATCTTGGCGATGTTTTCGTCCCGCTTCGCGCTGACCGCGCCGACCCAGTCCGCCGGCGGGGGCGGCCACTTGCCGCCCATGCCGTCGAGAAGCGCGGCTACGCAGGAGCCGATGTCGCCGACCACCGGAGCGACGATCTCGACGTTGCTGTCCATCTCCTTGGGCTCGATGTCGATGTGGATGAACTTCTTGGAATGAGGCTCGCCCCAGGCCTTGCCCTTGCCGTGCGACAGGAGCCAGTTCAACCGCGCGCCGATCAGCATCACGACATCGGAGTCTTTGAGCACCGTCGAGCGCGCCGCGCCCGCACACTGTGGGTGCGTGTCGGGGAGAAGACCCTTGCCCATGCTCATCGGCAGGAAGGGAATGCCGCTCTTCTCGACCAGGGCGCGGATCGCGTCATCGGCCTGCGCATAGGCGGCGCCTTTGCCCAGAATGATCAGGGGGCGCTTGGCGCCCTTGAGGACATCGAGCGCGCGCTTGACCGCGCTCGGAGCGGGAATCTGGGCCGGTGCCGGGTCGATCACCTTGACCAGCGACTTGGCGCCGGCCTCGGCGTCCATCACCTGGGAAAAAAGCTTGGCGGGCAGATCGAGATAGACGCCGCCCGGACGCCCCGACACCGCCGCCCGGATCGCCCGCGCCAAACCGATGCCGATGTCGGCGGCATGCAGCACGCGGAACGCCGCCTTGCAGAGCGGCTTGGCGATCGCCAGCTGGTCCATTTCCTCATAGTCGCCCTGCTGCAGGTCGACGATCTCGCGCTCGGACGAGCCGCTGATCAGGATCATCGGAAAGCAGTTGGTGGTGGCATTGGCAAGCGCCGTCAGGCCGTTGAGGAAGCCGGGCGCCGACACCGTGAGGCAGATGCCCGGCTTTTTGGTCAGGAAGCCGGCGATCGCGGCGGCATTGCCGGCGTTCTGCTCGTGGCGGAACGAGATGACGCGGATGCCCGCGGCCTGCGCCATGCGGCCGAAGTCCGTGATCGGGATGCCGGGCACGCCATAGATCGTGTCGAGGCCATTGAGCTTGAGCGCATCGATGACGAGATGAAAGCCGTCCGTCAGCTCGCGCTCTGCATTTACATCGACGCTCGCGGGCTTCGCCGTCTTTGCCGCCGCTTCAGCCATGGGAGACCTCCCTTTTTTGACCTTTTTGAAATCCTGCTCGGTCAGTCGAGATAGTCGGCGTTCCGGATCACGTGCTCGGCAAGCCCGAGCGCGTGATCGCGTACCAGCGCCTCGGCCCGCGCGGTGTCGCGCGCCTCGATCGCCTGGATGATGTTCATGTGGTCGCGGATCGAACGGTCGGCACGGTCCTGCTCGCCGATGGTCTTGCGCCGGATCATCCGCATATGGGCGAACAAATTGGCCGCGAGATCGATCAGCACGCCGTTGCGGCTCATGCGGATGATGCACTGGTGGAATTCGATGTTGACCTCGGAATATTCGTCGAGCTTGGCGTGCAGGCGGCCGTTCTCGAAGGTCGCGAACATGGCGCGCAGGCTGGCGATCTCCTCGTCGGCGGCATTCTGGGTGATGAGCCGCGCCGCCATGCATTCGAGCGCCGCCCAGGCGGTGATCAGTTCGACCACCTCCTGCTTGCTCTTGCGCACCACGTAGATGCCGCGCCGCGGCACCGAGCGCACGAAGCCTTCACGCTCGAGCTGCACCATCGCCTCGCGCACGGGGGTGCGACTGATGCCGAGATCGCTCGCGAGCTGGCGCTCGTCGAGCCGCACCTCGCCAGAGCGGTTGTAGATGTCGAGCGAGAGGATCACGTCCCGCAGCGCCGTATAGGCGCGATCGGCGAAGGTCGAGGTGTCCACTAGCGGCGCAACCGCAATCCGGGGGGCGGCCTCGATCGATCGTGGAGGGGAGGTGTTCATGGCAGGGTACTCGACACGCCTACTCGACACGTCGTCTGGGCTGGACGCTATTATACAATATACCAGGGTGGTGCAACCCGTTTCGGTAGCGGTGTGTCGGTAGCGGTGGGACTGCGAGAAAGTGACGCCGCGGGCGAGCCGCCGCCGGAGGAGAACGTGGGGCGCGGTGGGGATACCTCTCCTCGCCTGCGGGGAGTGGTCAGGGTTCGTGCGCGTCGGGTGAGGGGCCTGTCCGCGAGTCTGAGCTTATGGAGAAGCTCCCTCACCCCGACCCTCTCCCCCCAAGCGGGGCGAGGGAGAAGGAGTTTCATCCTTCAACACGACCCCCGTGCATCTGCGCAGCCTCGCCTGGGTGCAAAGGTACACGAGCCGCTGCGCCGCCTCCGCATAGGGCATTCCGGCCGGCCGGATATTGGACAGGCAATTTCGCTCGGCGTCAGTGCGGCCGGGCGCCGGCTGCCACGTCAGGTAGGCGCCGAGGCTGTCGGGCGAGGTCAGACCGGGGCGCTCACCGATCAGGATGCAGACCAGCGCCGCGTCGAGCAGGTGGCCGAACTCGTCGCCGATGGCGACGCGTCCTTGTTCGACGACGGCGACCGGTGCGATCCGCCAGCCGTCGCGGTGAAGCTGCGGCAGGCAGGCATCGAGCAGCGGCACAGCATGGGACGTCACCGCCCGCGCCGACAGGCCATCGGCCAGCACGAAAGCGAGATCGTATCCGCGCGGCATCGCGCTGACCGCGACCCGAGGTATCGTCGAGACGCCGCCCGAGATCGGGGCGCGCCAGGTAGGTAGGCCGGTCGGCTGCGGCGCTATGCAGTTGCACCGCTTCGAGGCCATGCTCGCTCAGGCGCTCGATCAGCGACCCCGCGTCGAACGGCTCGTGGACCGCGTCACGGGCCCTGGCATGGGCCAGCTGGAAGGCGAGGTGATCCGCGGTCGCGATGGACGAGCCCGCCCGCGCCAAGCCGATCCGCGCCGGCGTCGCAGCGCGCATTCGCGCCCAGGGATCATTGCCGACAGGTACGGACATCGGGCCTCACGCGAGCAGCGGCACGAAACGCGACGGCAGCACGTCCGGCCTGATCAGGCCTTCATCGGTCATCAGGCCTATCTTCATGAGCCAGTCGGCAAATTCGGGCGCCGGCGCGAGGCCGAGCAGCGCGCGCATCGCCAGCACGTCATGATAGGAGGTGCTTTGATAGTTGAGCATGATGTCGTCCGCGCCAGGCACGCCCATTACGTAAGTCACCCCCGCCACCGCGAGCAGCGTGAGCAGCGTATCCATGTCGTCCTGGTCGGCCTCGGCATGATTGGTGTAGCAGACGTCGCAGCCCATCGGCAGCCCGAGCAGCTTGCCGCAGAAATGGTCCTCGAGGCCGGCGCGTATGATCTGCTTGCCGTCGAACAGATATTCCGGGCCGATGAAGCCGACCACCGTGTTCACCAGCAGGGGCTTGAAGGCGCGTGCGACCGCGTAGGCCCGCACCTCCAGCGTCTGCTGGTCGCAGCCGTGATGGGCGCCCGCGGAGAGCGCGCTGCCTTGGCCGGTCTCGAAATACATGAGGTTGTCGCCGAGCGTGCTGCGTCCGAGCCCGAGCGCCGCCTCCCGCGCCTCGCCCAGCAAGGCGAGCGTGACGCCGAAACTGCGATTGGCCGCCTCGGTGCCGGCGATCGATTGGAACACGAGGTCGACTGGCGCACCCCGGTCGATCAGCGCGAGGGTCGTCGTGACATGGGTCAGGACGCAGGATTGCGTGGGGATTTCGAGCCGCTGCCGCAGATCGTCGAGCAGGCACAACAGATCGCGGCAGCGCTCCGGACTGTCGCCGGCGGGATTGATGCCGATGACGGCATCGCCGCAGCCGAGCACGAGACCGTCGATGGTGCTCGCCAGCACGCCCTTAGGATCGTCCACCGGATGGTTCGGCTGGAGGCGCGACGACAGGCGTCCGGCGAGCCCGATGGTGTTGCGGAAGCGGGTAACGACCCGGCATTTCGCGGCGATGACGATCAGGTCCTGGTTGCGGCAGATTTTTGCGACCGCCGCCGCCATCTCCGGCGTGATGCCGGCCGCCAGCGCCGACAGGGCTGCGGTGGTGGCGCCGTCGCCGAGAAGCCAGTCGCGGAATCCGCCCACCGTCAGGCGCGCGACCGGCGCGAAGGCCACCGCATCATGGCTATCGATGATCAGGCGCGTCACCTCGTCGTCCTCATAGGGGACGACGGCCTCATTGAGAAACTCCGCGAGCGGCACGTCGGCGAGTGCCATCTGCGCCGCCACCCGCTCGGCGGCCGTCTCGGCGGCAACACCGGCCAGGCGATCGCCCGACCGCGCGGGCGAAGCCTTCGCCAGCAGGCCTTTGAGGTCGGGAAACGTGTAGCGCGTTCCGTCGATCGCTACCGCACGCATCGAAGCCGCGCCTTTCAATTCGGGTCAACGCCGTCGCGCTGAGAATAGTTGATGACGAAGGCATTCCGCCATGGCACGTTTTCCGCCGCTGGAGCGCGGCGCATCCCGGGTTCGATCGGACCGTGCTGCGCCCTGGTTATCGGCGCTGGAACAACGGAGTTTTGCGGAAATGAGACGCGTGCAGCTTTTGTTTGCAGTCCTTGGCACCGCCGTCGCGGGGCTCGCGGCGCCTGCGGCCGACGCGGCCGAGTTGCCCGCCGGCGCCAATAGCGCGCTGGTCGCCAAACGGTGCGCGGCGTGTCATGACCTGCAGCCGCTCTTCGATGCGGCCGGCGTCAGCCGCGACGACTGGAACGGGGCGCTCGACGAGATGGTCGGGTATGGCCTCAAGGTCACGCCGGAAGAGCGCGCACAGATTCTCGAATACCTCGCGACCTATCTCGGACCTTCCGCCAAGGCGGCGAAATAGCGCGCCGTCTCATCCTTCCATGGCAGCCGACTTCTTGAGGTGCGCCATCCGCATCGGCTTGAGCACGAAAAGCGCCATCACGGCGGCAACCGCGTTCATCAGCGTGGCCACCACGAAAACGGCGTGCCAATTGCCGGTCGCCTGGGTCAGGAAGCTCGCCAGCGGAACCAGAAGCGAAGCGGTGCCCTTGGCGGTGTAGAGCGCGCCGGCATTGGTGGCGGCATTCTTGGTGCCGAAGGCATCGGTGCACATCGACGGAAACAGGCTGTAGATCTCGCCCCAGGTGAAATAGACGGCGCCGCTGAACAGGATGAACAACGCCGGCGTGGCGCCGAGGTAGCCGAGCCCCAGAATGCTCAGCGCGCCGAGGCTGAAGACGATGAACATGGTTTGCTCGCGGCCGATTTGGTCCGATACCCAGCCGAAGAACGGCCGCGCCAGCCCGTTGAGGACGTTGTCGACGGTGAGGGCGAGGGTGAGCGTCGCGAACGCGAAGCCCATCAGATAGACCGGCGCCTCGGCGACGCCGAAATCCTTGGCGATCGACGCCAGTTGGGCGGTGGCGATCAGCCCTCCCGCCGCCACCAGTACGAACATCGCATACATGACCCAGAACAGCGGCTGGCGCAGCATCTCGCCGACCGAATAGTTCCGTAGCGTCTGGGCGACCCGGCCCGGGGTCGCGAGCTTCGCCTGGGTCGCCGTGGGCGCGCGCAGAAACTGCGACAAGGCGAGGATGACGATGCCCTGGCCGAGCCCGAACCACAGGAATGCATTCTCGTAGCCGAAGCTGCCGATTGCATCCCGGATCGGCACCACGGTCAGCGCCGCACCGGCGCCGAAGCCCGCGGCGGTCAGGCCGGCGGCAAGGCCGCGCCGGTCGGAAAACCATTTCAGTGCATTGCCGACGCAGGTCCCGTAAACGGCGCCGGCGCCGATGCCGGAAATGATGGCCGCGGCGTAGAGGGCGACGAGGCTGCTCGCAAAGGAATCGATGGTCCAGGCGATGGCGACCATGATGCCGCCGAAGGCAACCACCAGGCGCGGGCCGTAGCGATCGACGAACCAGCCCTCCACCGGGATCAGCCACGTCTCGGTCAGCACGAACAGCGTGAATGCGACCTGGATTTCGGCGCGGCCCCAATGATGCTTCGCATCGATCGGATCGACGAAGAGATTCCAGCCATATTGCAGGTTGGCGATCATCACCATGCAGATGATGCCGAAGAACAATTGGCTCCAGCGCGACGCACCGGTTGAGGGTGCGGCATCCTGCGCCGTGCTGGCAGTGGTCATGTTTCCGTCCCCGGACTCTCTTGAGTTTTCTTTGTCCGCACCGACGCGGCCAGGGGCAGGATCACTGGAGTGATGTCCGTCCGCGACAAGCATCAATCGTTGCTTCTATGAGCAAATTTGGCTCGAAGCAACACGTGCTTTCGTCGCGCTCGCGCGGCTATTGCATTGCGGGTGTTGCGCTGCAACAGCCGAGGCATGTGCCTGGCCTGGCGGCAATGCAAGGTTGTTGCGAAACCTGCACCGCATGCGGCGGCGGTCTCTGCGGCCAAAAATGCTTGTCTGCCCGTGTGCCTGCATGCCGAACCACTCCCCCGCCTCGTGTATGGTGCAACGCAGATCGCCTCGCGTGCGAAAAACCGTCGCACCGGGGCGATCCATTGCGAGGGGTCGGGTTCTCCGGCAGGGATCAATGACGGAAAATCCAGGCAGCACCCCCATCGATGTTGTAACTAGATTCCTTCAGACCCCGAGCCGGCGTCATGCAAGAAGAACCGGAACAACGCATTTCATGGCGGTGGCGTGACGCCACCATCGATCTCGGCCTCAGCGTCCGCGGGGAGGGACCGACGGTCGTGATGTTGCCGGCCTTGAGCTCCATCTCGACGCGGCGCGAGATGGCGCCGCTGCAGCAGCGCCTCGCGCCGCGCTATCGCACCGTGGCGGTCGACTGGCCCGGGTTCGGCGACCTGCCGCGGCCGCCGGTCGACTGGACGCCACCGGCCTATGCCGCCTACCTCGCCTTCGTGCTGAGCACCGTGGCGCTCAAACCCCACGCGGTTATTGCTGCCGGCCACGCCGCGGGCTACGCGCTCGCCCACGGCTGCGACCATCCCGATGCATTCAAGCGCCTGGTGATGCTCGCCCCGACCTGGCGCGGCCCGCTCCCCACCATGATGAAGGGCCGCCGGCCGTGGTTCGACCGGCTGTGCCGCATGTTCGACATGCCGGTGCTCGGCCCCGTGCTTTACCGGCTCAACGTCAACCGCATGGTGGTCCGCTACATGGCGGCGGGGCATGTCTATGCCGATCCCGCATGGCTTGACCGCGACCGCCTGCAGGAGAAGCTCGCGGTCACACGCGCCGGCGGGGCGCGTTACGCCTCCGTGCGCTTCGTCACCGGGGCGCTCGATCCGCTGTCGAGCCGCGAGGAATTTCTCGACCGTGCCCGGCGCGCCGGGATGGCGATGCTGACGATTTACGGCGAGCAGACCCCACGGGGATCGCGGGCCGAGATCGAGGCACTGGCGGCAATCCCCGGAATGACCAACTTGCGGCTGCCACTCGGCAAGCTCTCATTCTACGAGGAATTCCCCGACGCCGCGGCAGCAGCGATCTTGCCGTTCCTCGCCGAAGGGGCGTGATACCGTTTGCCACTTTTACTCAACTATAACGTGTATTTCCGTAGTTGCTCGACGACAAGCAGCATCGCCTATGTCTTGGTTAGCCATAATTAAACTAATTTTGCGATGAACATAGAGGCAGGGCAGATGTTCAGTGGGGGGCGCATGCGGCACAGACACGAGCAATCGATGCCGTTCGGGTGGGTTTTCGTCGTGCTGACGACGCTCGGCGCGATCGGCGGCGTGGTCACCGGCTTGAGCGCGCATTCGATTCGGACCGCCAGCGTGCTGCCGCTCGACGAATTTCAGCCATTCGAGCCGACGCATTCCATATCCGCCGTGCCCGCTCCGCAGGCGATGACGGTGGCCGTGAAGACCACTCCGTGGCCCGAGGACTCCGTGCTGTTCAGCCCGGTTCCGGCCTATCCGGCCGCAGTTGCTTACGCCCCGGAGCCTGCCGCGGTCGAGTCGGTTGCGGCGCTGGAGGAGGTCAAACCCGCCCCGCAAGCCGCGGAGGCGAAACCCGCTGCTCGCCACGTCTCTATCCGCCCCGGCAGCCTGCTCAACGACGCCCAGATCGCCAGCATCAAGAAGCGGCTCAATCTGACCCCGGACCAGGAAGCATTATGGCCGGCCGTGGAGACTGCGTTGCGCAACGTCTCCTATGTCCACAAGTCGAAGGAGATCAAGGTCGCGAGCGCCGGCAATGCGCCGATGGCCTATGTCGACACCAACAGCGCCGAGGTGCAGCAGCTCAAATACGCGGCGTTGCCGCTGATCATGCGCCTCAACGAAGACCAGAAGCGTGAAGTGAAATCGATGGCCTATGTCATGGGCCTCGGCGGCGTCGCGTCCGAGTTCTGACCGGACGCCGTCGCTGCGCGGTCTCCGCAGCGTCGGACCACCCGCCTCATTCCTCGCGTATCCCCGCCTCGGCGGCCAGCTTGCGCCACTTGTCGATGTCGCGGCGTATCCGCTCCGTCACTGCCTCCGGGGTGCTGGGGTCGATCTGCACGGCCTGGGCGGCGAGGGCGTCCTGGACGCCCGGCTCCGCGAGCAGGGCGTGGATCTCGCGGTTGAGCCGCTGCACGATCGCGGCCGGACTGCCGGCCGGCATCATGATCGCGACCCACAGGGTGGCTTCGTAGCCGGTGAGGCCCGCCTCCGAAAGCGTCGGCACGCCCGGCAGCGCGGGTACGCGCCGGGCCCCGGTGACCGCAAGTGCGCGCAGCTTGCCGTCGCGGACGAAGGGCAGGCTGGCGCCGATGGCGCCGAACTGGGCCTCGATGCGACCCTCGTTGAGATCGACCACCGCCTGGCTGGCACTGCGGTAGGGCACGTGGGTCAGTTCCACCCCGGCCATGCGGGAGAATAGCTCACCGGCGAGATGGGCGAGGCTGGTCGGCCCCACCGAGGAATAGTTGAGCGCGCGCGGCTTCGCCTTGGCGAGCGCGATGAATTCGGCCACGTTGTGCACGGGCAGGCCGGCATAGACGACGAGCGCATAGGGCGCGTCGACCAGCATCGACACCGGTGCGAAATCCTTGACCGGATCGTAGGACAGGTTGGCTTTCACCGCCGGCGTGATGACGTGGGTCGTCGAAGTCGCGAGGCCGATAGTGTATCCGTCGGGAGCCGCGCGCGCGGTCGCCTCGGCACCGAGATTGCCGCTGGCGCCGACGCGGTTCTCGATCACGACCGGCTGGCCCAACCGCTCCGCGAGCGGCTGCGCCACGATGCGCGCGATGATGTCGGTGGTCGAGCCGGCCGGAAACGGCACGATGAAGCGGATCGGCCGCTCGGGCCACTTCGCCGCGGCGGTTTGCGCTTCGGCGCCGTGGCCGGTCAGCAGCGCAGCCACGAGAATCAGCGCGAGCCGCAGCATTACGTCACCTCCGTTTTGGCGTCGGCGGTCTTGTCGTTGCGCCGGTCGCTTTCCGACGCCCCGGCGTCACGTTCGCCTGGTGGCCCATAGCCGCCGCCGCCCGGCGTGACGACGCACAGCCGGTCGCCGCGCGAGATCTGGCCCGAGTATTTGCTCGGCACCTCGTGCCCCTGCGGGGCCTCGCGGTCGAACAATACGTAGCGGCTCTTGGCGCCGTCGCCGCCGCCGGCCGCGCCCTTCGGCGCGAACTTGGCGCGGTCACCGCGCACATTGATGGTGGAACTCGCGGCCAGCATCTCGTATTCGCGCACCAGGCCGAGGCCGCCGCGATATTTGCCGGTGCCGCCGGTGCCGGGCGCCAGCTCGTAGCGGTTGATACGGATCGGATAGTCGATCTCGATCGCCTCGACGGGAATGTTCATCGCGTTGGAGGTGCCGGTGCTGATGCCGTCGGCGCCGTCGCCGCCGCGAGTCGCGCCCATGCCGCCGCAATAGCTTTCATAGAACACGAAGGGGCGCCCGCTGCGCGGATCGACGCCGCCGAAAGAGACGCCGGTCGGCACGCCGCAGGACTGCGCCCCGATCCGCTCCGGCACCGCCTGGGCGAGCGCGCCGAGCACGACGTCGGCGACACGGTTGACCGTGACCGAGCGCGCATTCACCGGCGCCGGATGGCGCGGATTGAGGACGGTGCCCCCGGGAACATGGATCTCGATCAGGCTCGCGAGCCCGTCATTGAACGTCACGTCGTCGGAGAGTGCGCACATCACGCAATAGAATACCGTGGTCCAGGTCTTGGACAGCGGCGCGTTCAGCGGCCCCTTCACCTGGGGATCGGTGCCGGTGAAGTCGAACCGCAGGCGATCGGGCAGCACGTCGAGCCGCACCTTGATGCCGACCGGGCGGTCGAGATCGATGCCGTCATGGTCCATGAAATCCTGGAATTCGTAGGAGCCCCGCCGCATCGCTGCGATCTCGGCTCGCGCCTTCTCCTCGGTGATGGAGATCAGCATCTCCATGGCGTCGCGCACGGCTCCGGCGCCGAAGCGGCGGATGATCTGCAGGACGCGCCGCTCGCCGGTCATCAGCGCGGCCTCCTGGGCATTGAGGTCGCCGAAGAACATGTGGGGGTTGCGCACATTGGCCCGGATCATCTTACGCAGCGTCTCGTTGGGCCGGCCGGCCTCATAGAGCTTCATCGGCGGCAGCACGATGCCCTCCTGGTAGAGCTCGGTGGCGCGCTGGGGATTGCTACCGGGCACCATGCCGCCGACGTCGGTGTAGTGGATGATGCAGCCGGCGAAGGCGGCGACAGCGCCGTCGGCGAAGATCGGACGGTAGAGCGCGATGTCGGGCAGGTGGCTGCCGCCCTGGTAGGGATCGTTGGTGATCAGCACATCGCCGGGCGCCAGCGTCGCTGCCGGGAATTCGCCGAGGCAGGCCGCCAGCATGTATTTCATCGAGCCGAGATGGCCGGGGATCACCACCGGCTGGGCGACGATGCGGCCCTGCGCCGTGAAGATGGCGCAGGAGGCGTCCTGCGCCTCCTTGACCACCTGGGAATAGGCCGAGCGCAGCAGCGTGATCTCGATCTCCTCGGTGAGCGCGGTCAGCGCGCTGGCGAGGATGTCGAGGCGCAGCGAATCGAGTGCGGGCTTGCCGCTCATGAGGATGCTCCCGGTCGCGACATCGCGATGTTGCCGAATTCGTCGCAGCGCGCCAGCCATTCCGGCGGGATGACGATGGTGGAGTCCTGGCCCGCGATGACCGCGGGACCGGCGATGCGATGGCCGGCGAGGAGGCGGTCGCGATCGTAGCACGGGCAGGCGTCGTGGGCCCGGCCGCGGAACCAGGTCCGCGCCCGGGCGAGCGGCACGGCATCCTTCTCCGCCGCTGCGAGCCGGGGGTGGCGCACCGCGCGGACCCGCCCGATCAGCGTGAGGCAGATGTTGACGAACTGGACCTCGCCCTCGGCGTGGCGGCGGCCGTAGACCCGTTCATGGGCCTGGTGGAACGCCTCGATGATGGCATCCCGGGCATCGTCGTTGTCCGTGGGCGCGATCGGCACGTTGATCTCATAGGCCTGGCCGCGATAGCGCATGTCGGCGGACACCACGATCTCCGTACGCTCGGCGCGCTGCTGCGCCTCTTTCAGGGTCGTTCCGCCGGCCTGGGTGAGCTCTTCGATCAGGGCGGCGAGTTGCATCATCGGCGTCTCTCTCACCGTGGCGACGAAGGTGCGCCGGAAGTCGTAGCGCGCGTCCGCCGACAGCAGGCCCTGGCTCGACAACAGCCCCGGCGCCGGCGGCACGATCACCTCGGCGATACCGAGTTCCTCGGCGAGTTCGGCCGCATGCACCGGCCCCGACCCGCCGGACGGGATGAGGCAGAACGCGCGCGGATCATAGCCCTGCTCGACCGAGACGATGCGCAGCATCTTGAGCATGTTGGCATTGGCGATCTCCACGATCGCCGCGCACACCTCTTCCGCGCTGACGCCGAGCGGCGCCGCAAGCGTGTCGTGCACCACTTCGCCGGCGTGCGCCACGTCGAGCTTCATGCGGCCGCCGAGGAAATGATCCGCCGGGATGCGGTTGAGGATGACATTGGCGTCAGTCACCGTCACCCGCTCGCCGCCATGGCCGTAGCAGATCGGGCCCGGCACAGCGCCCGCGCTCTCCGGCCCGACCTTGAGCACCTTGCCGGCATCGAGCCGCACGATGGAGCCGCCGCCGGCGCCCACTTCGGCAAGGTCGACGGTGGCGGCGCCGATGAAATAGCCGCCGCCCTGGAGCAGACGGGACATGTTGACGCCGGTGCCGACCTCCTGGCCCGAGGCGAGCCGCACTTCGCCATTCTCGATGACGCCGGCCTTCGCGGTGGTGCCGCCCATGTCGAAGGCGATGACGTCCTTGCGGCCGACCAACGCACCGAAATAGGCCGCCGCGATCACGCCGGCCGCGGGCCCGGACTCGACAATCCGGCACGGGCAGAGGCTCGCCTCCCGCGCCGCGATCACGCCGCCGTTCGACTGCATGAGCTGCAGCGGCGCCGTGATGCCGAGCGTCTTCGCTTCGCCCGACAGGCGGTCGATGTAGCGCGACACGCGGGGACCGAGATAGCTGTTCACCACGGTCGTGCTGGCACGCTCATATTCGCGGTATTGCGGATAGATCTCGCTCGACACCGAGACGAACGCGCCTGGCAGCATCTCCCGCGCGATGGCGGCGACGCGGCGCTCATGGGCGTCGTTGACGAAGCTGAACAGGAAGCAGATCGCGACCGCTTCCACCTGTTCGCCGGCGAGGAAGGCGAGCGCCCGGCGCACCGCCGCCTCATCGAGCTTGGCGACGATCTCGCCCTGCGCGTCGATGCGTTCGGGAATGCCCACGGTGAGCCGCCGTTCCACCAGCGGCGGCAATTTGCGATAGGCGGCGTCGAACAGCGCGTAGCGCTTGTGGCGGCGGATCTCGAGGAGGTCGCGGAAACCTTCGGTGACTAGCAGCCCGGTGCGGGCGCCGACGCCCTGCAGGATCGTATTCGAGGCGACCGTGGTGCTGTGGATGAGCTGGCCGACCGCGGCCAGGTCGACGGCGATGCCGTCCTCGTCGGCGGCGGTGCGGATCGCGTCGAGCACCGCTTCGGAAGGATCGTGCGGGGTCGAAGGAACCTTGACCGTCCGGATGCGACCGGTTTCGCCGTCTTGTATGACCAGATCGGTAAACGTGCCGCCGACATCGACTCCGAAACGATACACTTACGTCGCGCTCCCTTGATTCCGGGCGCAACATTTCGGATCGGCGCCGGGAATGCAAGCATGGCCGCAGCGGTCAATCGCCACTGCTCCCTGTACGCGGGGCGAATGAGAAGCCATACAGCCGCGCCGGATTGTCGCTCATGATCATCTGGCTCAGCGCATCCGAGCCGAGTGCCGCGATGAAGTCATCGACCACGGTCTTGTAGGGTAGCGGCCGGTACACGCCCGCTACTTCGGGGCCATGCTGGGCATCATGTCCGGGCGTGTGCGGCCAGTCGCTGCCCCACAAGCAGCGTTCTTTGGCGCGTTCCAGGATCGCCGCGAGCCAAGCCGGATCGGGCCGTGTGTTCAGGGGATCGTCGGACACGCGGTACGGCGCCGAGAGCTTCATCCAGACATGGGGCAGTGCCAGCAGCTCGAGCAGGGCCCGTCCGTCCGCGCTGTCGGGGGTCGAGTGCCCATGGACGCCGTAGTGATCGATGACGACCGCGACGCCGGCGCCGGCGAGAATGCCCGCCGCTTCGGCCAGGACGGCGAGCGGAGCGATCACCTCCACATGCCAGCCCATCGCCGCCGCCGGGTCGGCGATCTCGGCGAAGTCGCGCGCGAGCCGGCCGCCGCTGGCCTTGCCGGGGCTGTAGAGATTGATGCGAAGCCCGCACACGCCGCGGGCGGCATATGAGTTGAGCGTCGCCTTGGAGGTCTGCGCTGGATCGATCACTGCGACGCCACGGCCGCGCGGGCCGAGCACATCGAGGCTTTCCAGGAGCACCGTGTTGTCGGCGCCATAGAAGCTCGGCTGCACGATGACGAAGTGCGTCACCCCGCTCGGTTCGGCGGCACGGGACAGCGCGTCGAGCGAAGCGGGCAGCGCCAGATAAGTCCGCGTTGCCAGCTGCGGATACCGCTCGATCGGCCCGATGATATGGACGTGGCTATCGCAGCGCATCGCCCGGTCAATTCACCTTGATGCCGGCGGCTTGGATCACCTTCGCCCATTTCGCGATCTCGTCGCGCACGAAGGCCTTGAATTGCTCCGGCGTATCCCCGACCAGGACCGCGCCCTGGGCGGAGAGCTTCTCCTTCACCTCGGGCGCGTTGAGAGCGGCGACCGCGGCCGCGTTGAGCTTGGCGACGATCGCCGGCGGCGTCCTGGCCGCGGCCACCATGCCGTACCAGTTGTCGGCTTCGATCTGGGGATAGCCGAGTTCTGGCATGGTCAGCAGGTCCGGCAGCGCCGGCACCTTCATGTGGCCACCCACCGCCAGCGCCTTGATCTTGCCGGCCTGAATCTGCGGCAGCAGCACGGGAACGTCGGCGAACATGATCTGGAACTGATGGCCGACGAGATCGTTCACCGCCGGCGCCGCGCCGCGATAGGGCACATGGACGATGTCGATACCGGCATTGATGCGCAACAGCTCGCCGGCGAGATGGGGCATGCTGCCGGCTCCGGTCGAGCCGAAATTGATTTGCCCGGGCTTGGCCTTGGCGAGCGCGACCAGCTCCTTGACGTTGGAAACGGGCACGTCGGTCGAGGCGACCAGGAGTTCCGGCACCTTGGCGACCAGGGTGATGAGGCTGAGATCCTTCAAGGGATCGTAGAGGATCTTGTCCTGCAGGCTGTAGCTGATCGCGAGCGCGCCGGCGCTGGCGATGGCGATGGTGTAGCCGTCGGGATCGGATTTCGCGACGAAGTCGGTGCCGAGCGCGCCTCCGGCGCCGGCACGGTTATCGATGATCACCAACTGCCCGAGCAGGTCCTGCATCTTCTGGCCGACCACCCGGCCGATGACATCGTTCGGCCCGCCCGGCGGGAACGGCACCACGAGGCGGATCGGTTTGGTGGGATAATCCTGGGCCCGGGCCGCCATCGGCCACGCGCACATGAAGACGAGCCCGGCCGCGCGCAGATGAGCCCACATGTCTGCCTCCCTCGAAATCTCTCTATTCTCGCCGGCATGTAGCCCGCATGAGCGAAGCGAAATGCGGGATCGTACACATGAGATACTCCGGATATCGCTCCGCTCATCCGGACTACGCTTTTATCCGCTGGATTCTAAGCCGAGCCTCCCAGGCTGCGGACGAAATCGGTCACCAGCCGCACCGCGCGTCGCGACGCCGCAGCTTCGGGCTCGCGCGTGACGAAGGCATGGGGCATGCCCTCGAACGTCTCGTAGACGGCGCGGCCGCCGGCGCCGCGCCACGCGATCACGAATTTCTCCGCCATCTCCGGCGTCACGTTGTCGTCATTGGTGCCTTGCAGCAGGAGCAGCGGCGGCAGCCTGACGAGCTCGCGGCGCTCCAGGATCATTTGCGGATTGGCCTCGGCCATGGTGGCCTCGTCCCCGAAGAACGCGTCATGGCTCGCCACCAGCCGGTCGACGCCGCGGGCCTGCGCCATGCGGTACCGCGCCAGGGGATCGGCGATCGGCCAGCACGCGACCGCATAAGCGATGGCGGCGTCGACGTCCTCGTGTCCGGGCAGCGGCACCCCAGCGTATCGGGGATCGCCCGGCCGCAGCGCATTGAGCAGCATCTGGTGTCCGCCGCTGGAGGAGGCGACGGCGCCGACCCATGCTCCGCGGCTGCCGAGCCGCGCCGCATTGGCCTTGAGCCACCGCACGCCGAAATTGATGTCGGCGACCGGCGCGGGATAACGCCATTGCGGCGCCAGCCGGAAATCGAGGGCGAGGACGACGACACCGGCAGCGGCGACCGCCTGGTCGAGCAATGCATTGTTCAAGCGGTCCCCGCCGGTCCAGGCGCCGCCATGGACGCCCACCACCGCCGGAAACGGTCCGTCGCCGCGCGGACGGTAGAGCCGCGCCAGCAGCGGCACGTCGTCGATGCGGAGATATTCGATATCCTCGGTGGTGACCTCATGGCGCGGAGGATCGGCCATCACGTTCATTGGGTGAAGCTCCCGAGACTTGCGATCGTCGGTGAAGCTTATCATCCCGTGGGGGGCGACGCTATTTTCGCGCGCTGCGCGTTCTCCAGAAAATCGGAGCGCCTCACGACCATGGACACATGATCTGAGGTTTCGGGATCATGCGTTACGCCGACCGCGCCAGCGCGCCGTCGATCATCTCGATGGTGTTGGCGAGGCCGTAGACCGCCACGAACGAGCCGAAGCGCGGGCCTTTTTCCTGGCCGAGCAGCACCTGGTAGAGCATGTTGAACCATTCCAGCGACACGCCCGGCTTGCCGTCCTTGGTCTTGATCTTGCCGGTGAGATCGAGGAAGGGCGGGCGCCGTCCGACCTCGTAGACCACTTCTTGAATCTTCTCCGCCGGGCTGTCGGGCGGCAGTTGCGACAGCGCATCGCGCAGGTCGGTCAGCGCCGCGCGCTCGGTCTCGCCGGCGACGCGGAAGTTTTTGGCCGGCAGCACGAAATCGCGGAAATAGTGGATGGCGTAGCCGACCATCTGGTCGAGCTTGGGATGGCTTTGCGGCGTCACCCCCGGCCAGTAGCGGCCGATGAAGCCCCACAGCGTCTCGGCATTCTCCGCATTGGATGCCGAAACGAGATTGAGCAGCAGGGTGAAGGACACCGGGACCTCGGGCTTGGGCGGCGCGCCGGCATGGATGTGCCATACCGGATTGGTGAGGCGCTGCCTCGCATCCTGGCGCTGATAGCCTTCCAGCAATTGCTGGTACTCGTCGACATGGCGCGGGATCACGTCGAAATAGAGCCGCTTGGCCGCCTTCGGCTCGCGGTACATGAACAGCGACAGGCTTTCCGGGCTGGCATAACGCAGCCACTCGTCGATGGTCAGGCCGTTGCCCCGGGATTTGGAAATTTTCTGGCCCTTGTCGTCGAGGAACAATTCGTAATTGAAACCCTCCGGCGGCGCGCCGCCGAGCGCGCGGCAGATCTCGCCGGACAGCTTCGCGGAATCGATCAGGTCCTTGCCCGCCATCTCGTAGTCGATGCCGAGCGCCAGCCAGCGCATCGCCCAGTCGGGCTTCCACTGCAGCTTGCAGCGGCCGCCCGTGACCTCCGTCGTCATGCGCTCGCCGGTGTCGGGATCGTCATAGGAGACGGTGCCGGCGGCGACATCGTGGGCGATGATCGGGACCTGCAGCACGATGCCGGTGCGCGGCGAGACCGGCAGGAACGGCGAATAGGATTGCGCCCGCTCCGCCCGCAGCGACGGCAGCATGATCGCCATCACCTCGTCGTAGCGGGAAAGCACGGTGCGCAGCGCGGCATCGAAGCGCCCGGAGGTGTAGCACTGCGTCGCCGACAGGAACTCGTAATCGAAGCCGAAGGCATCGAGGAAGGCGCGCAGCCGCGCATTGTTGTGGGCGCCGAAGCTCGGATGGGTGGCGAACGGATCGGGCACCTGGGTGAGCGGCTTGCCGAGATGGCGGCCCACCAGCTCCTTGTTGGGAATGTTGTCGGGAACCTTGCGCAGCCCGTCCATGTCGTCGGAAAACGCGATCAGCCGGGTCTTGACCTTGTCCTCGGTGAGGGTGCGGAAGGCGTGGCGCACCATGGTGGTGCGCGCGACTTCGCCGAAGGTGCCGATGTGGGGCAGGCCCGAGGGGCCGTAGCCGGTCTCGAAGATCACCTCGTCCTTGGGACGGCGGGCGAGCCTCGCTACGATCTTGCGCGCCTCCTCGAACGGCCAAGCATTGCACTGCTCGGCCAGGGCGCGCAGATCGGCAACCGCAGAGGTCATGACATCGGACATCGCATACTCCGGGCGCGGACGGGCACCGCTATTCAAAACGGGCTGATCGGAAAATACCGCAGCCACAGATCGGTGAACCGCCCACTCTCCCAGATTCGAAACAGCGCCCAGTTGATGGCGAGCCGCAGCGTGTCGTTGCCGCGCTTGACCGCGACGCCGATGCCCTCGCCGAAATAGCGGCTTTCCACGAACGGGCCGCCGACGAAGACGCAGCATCCGTTCGAACTCGCGCCGTTGAGCCAGAACGACAGGCCATAGCCGTCACCGAACAGGAGATCGACGTCGCCCCGGCGCAACGCCTCGCGCGCACCGTCGGTGTCGCGGAACAGGCGCAGCTCCGCCTCGGTGAAGAGGGTGCGCAGATATTGTTCGTGCGCCGAGCCCGCCACCACGGCGATCTTCTTGCCCTCCAGCTTTTCCGGAGTGACTTCGAGGATCGGGCTGTCGCGGCGGGCGGCGAAGCGCGCCGAGGGCCGGTAATAGGGATCGCTGAAATCGGCGCGCTTGCGCGTCTGTTCCGAGACCGCGATGGAGGCGATGGCGGCATCGCCGCGATTTTGATCGAGGCTGTCGAACAAGGTGTCGAAGCGGCGCATCTGAACCGTGCAGTTGACCTTGAGCTCCTCGCAGATCATGCGGGCGAGATCGACGTTGAAGCCGGCGGGATTGCCGTCCTGGCCGGCGAAGTTGAACGGCGGATAGTCGACCTCGGTCATGAAACGGATGGCGGTCAGGCGTGCGGTGTCGGGCCGTTCCGGACGCCGCCGCGGATCCCAGAAGCCGGGCACCATGGCCGGTGACGCCGGACGCGCGGTTGCCCCCGCCGGCGCTCCGGCCTGCGCGGCGGCCGGGGCACGCTCGCAGGTCAGTCCGGCCACGCCGAGGAGCACGCCAAGCGCCGGCGCCAGCCAGCGCCTCGCACCGGAGGGGCGAACGGATACGGAAACGAATGAAGGCGGCATCGGCATTTCTCGATCGGCGGGAGCCCGAGTCCGGCCCCGATTCTTGATTTCGACACAATCTCTGCAGCGACGAACCGCTTCGCCGCTGCAGCCGGTTATAGACGAAAATGCCGCGCCGGCCAGCAAAAGGGAAGGCGCACTTCTCCCTCGCCGTGCGTGCGGGGAGAGGTTCAGAAGGCGGCGCCCCTCATCGCTTCTGCACCCAGAACTGGTACATCGAAACGAAGCTGCCGGGGTTTTCGATTTCGAACCGGTGCCACGAGGCGAGGTCGGTCCTGGCCGTGTCCGCCGGAAACCGTGCCGCATATTGCTCCAGCAATGCGTTTTCGGCGTCGAAGCCGAGAAAGGCGAGACCGGTATCGGCGATGAAGGCGGCGATCTGCGGCAGGGTCACGCGGCGCTCCCGGACATGGAACAGGAGGTCGCGGCAGCCGCTGAGAGAGAAGAAATCGGCGTGGTGCCAAGCCGCGGTGAGCAGCGCGTCGTCGGAGGCCGCCATCATCTCCTGGCGGCATCGGCGGATGCTGTCCGCCGTCGCCGTGTGGCCGCGCGCGGCGGCGAACTCGCGCGCCCGCACTACATCGGCGCGCGCCAGTTCGCTGTAGAGACCGACATTCATCACGCCGCCCGGCTGCAACATCGACAGCAGCCGCCGCCACGCCGCCATCGGGTCGGCGAGGTGGTGGAGCACGCCGCTCGCCTCGATCACGTCGAAGCGGCGACCCGTCGCGTCGAATTCGATGATGTCGGCGACGCCATAGTGGAGGTTGGCAAGGCCGAGCTCGCGGGTCTTGCGCAGCGCGTAGGCGAGGCTCGCCGTGCTGAGGTCGATCGCGAGTACATCGGCGCCATCGAAGCGCTGCGAGGTTTCGATCGCATGCTGGCCGGTGCCGCAGCCCGCAATCAGGACGGAGATCGCGGCCTTGCCGAGGGGCCGGTAGCCGGCGGCGGGAAATTTCGCCTGCAGGTAGTCATCGATGGGCACAGCCGGGCCGAGCGGGCCCGCATTTATCCATCGGGGATAGGGATTTTCCTCATATTGCTGCTTCACCGCCGCCGACACGCCGTCCTCGACCGCGGTCAGATGCGGCAGTTGGGCCCGCAACTCCCGCTCGATGCGAGGTTCCGTGATCTGCTGGTTTAGGAGCGCGGCAACCGGTGTCGGCCACGGCCGCCCTGGCAGAAGCTCGGTACCGCCCAGCGAATCGAGGCGGTGATAAGCGGCAACCGCGGCGATCCATAGCGGCGAAATGTCCGCGCCATGGGCGAGCGCGGCGGCCAGCCGGTCGCCGAGCGCGGCCGCCTGATGGCGCTCCGCGTCGCTCCATGCATAGACGTATTCATTGACGAAGCATTGCTGCGCCAGCGCGCAGGACACTTCGACGCCGCCCGCCGGGACGGCCTCGCCCGCCGCGGCGATGTCGAGCAGCGCGCGCCGCAGCGCGGTGAGAAACCGCTCGATCTCGGCGTCGCACACCGGCACCGCCCGCAGGAGCCGGCAAAACACGCGGTCTCCCTCGAGTTCCACCAACCCCGCCGGTCCAATGAGCTGTTCGAGCGAAAGCGGTGCCGGTCCGCTCGCCCCGGTGCGATCGATCGCGGCCTTGGCCGCAGGGTTCATCTTGATCAGGCTGACGGCCGGCACCACGAGATGGACGGGCTTGTCCCACCCTTCCGCCAGCGCCCGCCCGACCAGATCGCGGAACCGGGGCGCATCGGAGGTCGCCCTGGCATGACGGACGGCGCGGCCGAACAGCGACTTCGCCTCGCGACTCTCCTCGATGTCGAGGGCATCGAGGGCAGCTTCGAGGGCGTCGGCCTCACGGCCTTGCGCGAGCTCGGCATGCCCGAGATTGACGGCGGCCTGGTGATTGCGCGGATCGAGCGCGAGCGCACGGCGCAGACGCCGGGCGGCTTCACCGAAATCGCGCGTCGCCTGCAGCACCGCGCCGAGGCTCGCATGGGCGGCCGCGAAATCCGGCTTGAGGCGGGCAGCATCGGTAAAGTGGACCGCCGCATGGCCATAACGCTGCTGCCGCGCGAGCACGTTGCCGAGATTGAAATGGGCATCGCCGGACTGCGGGCCGAGAGCGACGGCGCGGCGGCATGCCGCCTCCGCCTCTTCGAGCAAGCCCAGCCCGAGCAGGACATTGCCGAGGTTGAGGCTGGCGCCGAAATGATCGGGCCTGAGCGCTGTCGCCGCACGGTAGCGCGCGGCAGCTTCGTCGCGCCGGCCCAGCGCCTCGAAAATCACGCCGAGATTGTAATGAAAGTCCGGTATCGCGCCGTTCACGGCAATGGCCTGGCCGATCAGGTCGACCGCAGCGCCGCTGTCGCCGGCCTGATGGCGCAGGACGCCGAGGAAATGCAGAGCGTGGGCGTGACGTGGCTCGAGCGCGAGCACTTGGCGATAGAGCCGTTCGGCCTCCCCCAGGTGGCCGCTCTTGTGGTGGTGCAGCGCGGTCGAAAACAGCGCGTCGATGCCGGCCGGCGCGGAGGGCGCCTTGAAGCCGCCCCGGCCGGCACTCGCCGCCGCGCGTCGTTCTTTCCGGCCCATCACGGCTTTTGAATCCAGA
>Ga0302325_10001919_pt1 | contig 51800 bp, 49 predicted proteins | sample Palsa_T0_2_FD_201948 | JGI IMG/M metagenome (GOLD analysis project Ga0302325, IMG submission 201948) | Peat permafrost microbial communities from Stordalen Mire near Abisko, Sweden - Palsa_T0_2 | ecosystem: Environmental > Terrestrial > Soil > Palsa > Peat permafrost | place: Sweden: Abisko...
GGCGGAAACGTCTTGGAGGAAGCGCTTCTGCGGCGTGATGACGTCCTTCTTCCAATCCGGCCCGTCGTAGATATGCTTGACGGCTTGATACGCCGACCACACCGCCGAATCGCCTTGACGGCTGCCGTATCGGCTCGAGTAAAAGCGCCACGAGAGACCGGCCGCATCGAGCTCGTCGCCCAGCGTTTGATAGTCGAAGCACGGGATCTGCGGCTGGCCGTACGCGCGGTCTTTGGTGAGCGTGTTGACCGTGTCGCTCGGACCCGGCTCGCAGCCCCACGGTCCGTTCGGAAGATTGACGCTTGCGTGGTCCTGCGCGGCGATCACATATTGGTGCCCTTCGAAACTCTCGTCGACTTGCGATTGGAACATGCGATCCGCGAGCACCCACTCGTTCGCCATCGCGAAATACGGCGCCGACTCTTTGTGCGGGACGTAGGCATACTGTCCGTCGGGGGGCGCATCGTAGAGCACCTCGTTATTGAATCCGTTCATGCGGCAGTGCGTGCCGGGAAGTTTCCCGGTGCCGTTGCACGCCGCGAACATCGCGCGCGCCGAATGGTCGATATCGTATTGGTACTTGAGGCTGATCGGCTGGAGCGCGATCGTCTTCCCGTGCGAATTCTTGCCCGACGACACAGTATACGCGCCGGGATAGCCTTGGAACATATCGTTGAAGCTGCGGTTCTCTTGGACCACGTAGACGACGTGCGCGATCTTCCCGGCGCCGGTCCGAGAGAGCGCTCGCATGGCATCCTCCCCGAGCGGAGGGAGCGGCGCGCGGGTACTGAGCGAGCAGCCGCTCAAGACGAGCGCCGCGAGCGGCAGTGTGGCGAAGAACCGCAGGCTCACAGGCTTTGCTGCTATACCCCGCCGGCGGCCGACCCCCTGTGCGCGGGGGAGGAGCCCTCTCATAGAAACCTAACCTTCCCAATCCCCAGATCACCACTAAAAGGAGCAATGAGTGAACGGACCCATTAAACTCATGGTTCCGCTCGTTGCAGCACTGACAATTGCTGCGTGCAGTTCGAGCGGTTCCGCGGTTCCGGGAGCGCCCGGTTCCACATCTTCGCAAGTCCCCATGAGCCATATGATTCCGACGTCGCGGATGCCGCAATGGATGGCGAGAGGCCTCGCGCAACCGGCATGTCCGCAAGTCACCGGCATTCCCACGTGCTTGGCGCTCGTCGAATCCAAGAGCGGAATCAGCCCGACCGTCGCAGGCTGGGCGCCGACCGATTTCCAGACGCGTTACGCGCTTCCGTCGTCGACGAAGGGCACCGGCCAGGTCGTCGCGATCGTTGATGCGTACGACAACCCGAACGTCGCCTCCGATCTCGCGGAGTATCGTTCGGAGTTCAGTCTTGGAACGGCCAACTTCACCAAGTACAACCAAGAGGGACAGACCAGCAACTACCCGTCGGGTAGCGTAGGCTGGGGCGTTGAGATCGATCTCGACGTCGACATGGTTTCAGCAGTGTGCCCGAAGTGCACGATCTATCTGATTGAAGCGAACAGCTCCAGCAGCAGCGATCTCGACGCGGCCGACCAAGAAGCTGTGGCGCTCGGCGCGCACATCGTCAGCAACAGCTGGATCTGCTACGACTCGAACTCCTGCGTCGATCCGTCGGCGTTCTCGGCCAAGGGCGTGACGTTCTTGGCAGCTTCGGGCGATGCCGGCTACAACAACAACGGCAACCCGGAATCGCTTGCGAGCGTCATCTCCGTAGGCGGCACCGTTCTCTCGAAGAGCGGTTCGAAGTATAACGAAGCCGTCTGGGATGGCGCCGGCGGCGGATGCTCCTCCAACGGCGGTTCGTCCGGCGTCGTCAAACCCTCGTGGCAAAAAGATCCGGATTGCACGTACCGTACCGACTCCGACGTTTCGGCAGTCGCGTGGGATGTCGCTGAGTACGACACCTACGGTTACGGCGGCTGGTTCACCGTCGGCGGCACGAGCGTAGCCTCCCCGATGACGGCCGGCGTCATCGCGCTTGCCGGCAATGCCGCCAAGCTCAACGCTGGTCAGGGCTTCTGGAAGCTCAAGAACAAGAAGAAAAAGAAGGACTTCAACGATATCACCACCGGAGACGACGGTTCTTGCAGCGGTGAGTACCTCTGCCAGGCCGGCACCGGTCAGTTCGGAATCTACTCCGGTCCGAGCGGCTGGGGAACCCCGCACGGTACCAAGGCGTACTAATCGCTTCGGATCCGTAAGGAAATGCGAGGCGGCGCGTGTGCGCCGCCTCGCTTCTTTTTTACCTACTCTGCGTTGCTGATCGTGACGCCGTATAACGTTTGGCCGCGGATCTTCTCGCCGCGAAAGATCTTGAGCACTCTGCCGCCGGGCGGATAATTCCATCGACCGACGCGATTGCCTTGCTGGCCGCCGCTGGTCACCACATCGCCGCCCGCGATCCAAAAGGTGGCGCCGCGATTCGCGAGGCCGCGCAAATGCGTGGTGCCGATAATGGTGCCGCGCGAATTAGCAATCTGGACGCGGTCGATCGCAGCGTCCTTGCGATGGAAGCCGTTGTCTTCGATCGCAAGATCGGTGCCGTCCCACTCTACGCCGGCGGGACGAACGAGCTGCGCGCTCAACGCGATGGTGCGAAACGCGCGGGCGGCTTTGGGCAACTCGGCGAGTTGATGCTTGCCGGTTCCGTCGACGAAGAGATCCCCCTGCCCGTCATAAGCGCAGAATTGCACCGTGAGCGCCGCATCGGAAAAACGCGCCGGCTTGCCGCGCGCCTTGCGGTAGATCGCGACGTTGCTCGCGCCGCTCGCGGCATCGAAACTCGTCACCGCGAGGTCGCCGCTCGCAGGATCGCTCGCGCAATCGGCTGCAACGTAGCCATCGTCGCGCAACGACCCAATCGGCGTGGTGCCGCCGTGCGCGTACTCGTCGATGCGCGACGACGTCGCGCTCTCTTCGATCGTGAAGAACACGTTGCCGGACGCATCGGCGCACGCGCCCCACACGTCGGCGCTGGATTGAATCTGAAACGTGCTCGCGATGCCGCCCGACGGATAGGAGAACGCAAAGACGCGGCCCTCGATCGTGGAAGCGTACAGCAAATCCCCGCCTTTGGCCGCGGCGAGCGGTTCGCCGGCCGCGGCCGGTAGGTTGCGCGGCTCGCCCGTGCAGGCGGCAAGCGCCACAACGATAAGGCATGCCGCAACGGTGCGTGATAAACCAATCACGTCCAGGTTATTTGCCCTCGAACCGGGAACCCATCGCACTCCCCCGGAGTCCTTTACAAAAGGAGCATTCGTTGAACATTTCCTATAAGCTCGCGGCGCCGCTTCTGCTGGCACTCGCGATGGCGGCTTGTAACGGCGGCGGCTCGCCGAGCGTTCCCTCCGCCGGTAACACCTCGGCCGACTCAGGCCGCAACATTCCCCTGTGGCAAGCGACCCACTCGGCCGTTCGCGCCTGTCCCGGCAGCCGCGTCGGCGGCCTGATGCAGTGCGACGCATTGATCGAAAGCAGCGGCATCAGCCACACCGTTCCCGGCTGGGGCCCGCCGGACTTCCAGAAGCGCTACAATCTGCCGTCGTCGACAAAGGGCACGGGACAGATCGTCGCAGTCGTCGACGCGTTCGACAATCCGGACGTGGCGTCGGACATGGCGGCGTACCGTACGGAGTACGGACTGCCCGTCGGCAACTTCACCAAATACAATCAAGAGGGCAAGACCAGCGGCTATCCCAAGGGCAACCAAGGCTGGGGCACCGAGATCGATCTCGACGTGCAGATGGTTTCGGCGACCTGTCCGAATTGCACGATCTATCTGATCGAAGCAAAAACGAACAGCAGCAAGAATCTCTACATTGCGGAACGTGAAGCCGTGAAGCTCGGCGCGCACGTGGTCACCAACAGCTGGGGCGGCGGCGGCGGTAATCCGTCGAAGTCCAGCTTCGACACGCCGGGCGTTGCGTATATGGCGAGCGCCGGCGACGGCGGTTACGGCACGCAAGATCCCGCCGATTTCCCGACCGTGATCTCGGTCGGCGGAACGCTTCTTTCCAAGGGCAGCGGCTCGGTGTACAGCGAGCGCGTGTGGCCGGATAGCGGCGGCGGCTGCTCCGTCGAGAGCAAACCCGCGTGGCAGACCGATCCGACCTGCACGAGCCGTACAGAGAATGATGTTTCCGCAGTTGCCGACGGCGTCGCCGAATACGACACGTATGGCTACAGCGGCTGGATCACGATCGGCGGCACGAGCGTCTCGTCGCCGCTCATCGCCGGCGTCTTCGGACTTGCAGGCAACGCGAGCAAGATGAAGACCGACGGAGGCGAGCGCTTCTGGACGCTCAAAGGCAAGAAGCAGAGCGATCTGAACTACATCAGCGAAGGTCAGGTGATGGGCTGCCCGTCGCAGTACGCGGGCACGTATCTCTGCGTCGCCGGAACGGGTCAGTTCGGCAACTACTCGGGTCCGGCTGGATGGGGAACGCCGAACGGCATCGGCGCCTTCTAATACGCACGCAGCAACGATCGTGAAAAAGGCGGCGGTGATTGCGCTCGCAGTCACCGTCGCCGCCTGTTCGAGTAGCAACCCCGCCAATAACTCGCTCCCTAACTTTGGTGCGGCGAAGCGCGCGACGGCGTCGCCCATTCAGCACGTCGTCTTCATCATTCAAGAGAACCGCTCGTTCAACAATCTCTTCATGGGCTATCCCGGGGCGACGACGCAGAACTACGGCTACGATCAAAAGGGCGATAAGATCTCGCTGCAGCCGATCGCTCTTTCCAGCGGCTGGGACATCGCGCACAACTCGCAATCGTTCGTCGAGGATTGCGACGGAACCGGAAGCCTTCCGGGCACCAACTGCGTAAACGACGGCTGGAATAACGAGGAAGCCGGCCTCGGCCATCCGACCAACTTCGCCTACGCCTACGTGCCGCGCAAAGAAATCGATCCGTATTGGAAGATCGCCGGCCAATACGTGCTGGCCGACAACACATTTGCATCGAATCTCGACGGCAGCTTTGTCGCGCATCAGTACGCGATCTCCGCATTTTCCGACCGCGCCGTGGACTGCTGTCTCGAAAGTTGGGGGTGCGAGGGCGGCAAGACCGACACCACTCCGACGTTCACCAACCAGCGCGTGTACGGCTCGTACATCCGCGCCTGCTTCGATATTCCGAGCCTCGGCATCAATGCCGATAAGAAAAGCGTGACGTGGCGGTTCTACGCCGGTAGCATCTACGGCGACGGAGGCTTGTGGTCGGCCTATCAAGCCAATAAGACCGTCTACTACGGCGCCGACTGGGGCGCCGACGTGATCAATCCGCCCGCGCAGTTCCTCGCCGACATCGCGGCCGGAACGCTGGCCAACGTGACGTGGATCACGCCGACGAACGTTACGTCGGATCACGCGGGCTTGAGCGCGACGAAGGGCCCCGCTTGGGTGGCGAGCCTCGTCAATGCGATCGGCAAGAGCAAGTTCTGGAGCTCGACGGCGATCTTCATTCTGTGGGACGATTGGGGCGGCTGGTACGATCCCGTTCCGCCGCCGTACGTTGATTACGACGGTTACGGCTTCCGCGTACCGCTGATCGTGGTTTCACCATATGCCAAGCAAGACTCGGTGACGCACACGCAATATGAAACCGCGAGCGTGCTGCGTTTCATCGAAGATACGTTTGGCCTGCCGCAGATGGCGAAGGCCGATGCACGTGCGAGCGATCCCGCCAACGATTCTGCGGTGTTCGACTTCTCGCAGCAGCCGCGCCAGTTCAAGAGGTTCAAAGGCGGAAAGCCGACGTCGTACTGGCTGAAGCTCGAGCGGCAAACGACGAAGGGCGCCAAGCCCGCAGGCATGATCGGTGACGATTAAGCCCTTCGCGGCGCTCGGCGCGCTGCTCGCGCTGTCGGCATGCGGCCAGAGCAGTGTCATCCTGAGCGGAGCGGCCGACAGCCGCGCAGTCGAAGGACGGGGCTCCACATCACCAATCCAGCACGTGGTCTTTATCGTGCAAGAGAATCGTTCGTTCAACAATCTCTTCATGGGCTATCCCGGCGCGACGACGCAAAACTACGGCTACGACACGTACGGCAACAAGATCGCCCTGCAGCCGCAAGATATCTGGTCGCAGTGGGACATCGATCACTCGTCGACTGCCTTCTTCACGGCCTGCGACGGCACCGGAAGCCTCCCCGGCACGCAGTGCAAGATGGACGGATGGAACGGCGAGCAGACGACGCTGCACGCGCCGAAAAATGCGCCCTACGGCTACGTTCCGCGCAAAGAAATCAAGCCGTATTGGTCGATGGCGCAGCAATACGCGCTCGCCGACCAGACCTTCGCTTCGAATCTCGACGCCAGCTTCGTCGCGCACCAATATATCGTTGCGGCGTACGCGGCAAAGACCGTAAACGGGCCGGACGGACCGTGGGGATGCGAAGGCGGCAAAACCGACACCGCCAGCACCTTGACTGGGCAGCGCGCGATCGGCAAGCGCATCGTGACCTGTTTTAACTTCACAACGCTCGCCGGCGAAGCCGACGCCGCCGGGGTGAGCTGGCGGTTCTACGCCGAGGGGATTTACGACGACGGCGGGATCTGGTCGTCGTATCAGGCCGATAAGGCCATCTACGACGGCCCCGACTGGACCAACAACGTCATCAGCCCGGGATCGCAGTTCATCACCGACGTCGGCAACGGAACGCTCGCGAACGTCACCTGGATCACGCCGACCTATGCCAACTCCGATCACTCCGGATTGCAATCGAGCGGCGGACCCGCGTGGGTCGCAAGCCTCGTCAACGCGGTAGGCAAAAGTAAGTTTTGGAAGTCCACCGCGATCTTCGTGCTGTGGGACGACTGGGGCGGATGGTTCGATCCGGTGCCGCCGATCTACGAAGATTACGACGGGCTGGGTTTTCGCGTGCCGATGATCGTCATCTCGCCGTATGCGAAGAAAGGCTCCGTGACGCACACGCAATATGAAACGGCGAGCGTGCTGCGCTTCATGGAAGACACCTTCAACCTCGCGCCGATGGCCGCGAGCGACGCGCGAGCGAGCGATCCCGGCGACGATCCCGCCGTCTTCGATTTCACGCAATCGCCGCGCAAGTTCAAGAAGATCCGCGGCGAAAAATCGCCGGCGTATTGGCGACAGATAGAAAACTCGCCGGCGATAAAGCCGGCGAGCATGATGGGCGACGATTAGGAGAAGCCGTTAGCCGGGGATGAGGCCTATGACGATCGGCGATCCACAGACGCTCGGGGAGTAATAGTAGCAAAACGACGACGTTTGGGTGAACTTCGGATTGGCGCCAGGGGGGAAGGGCTTGTGCTCGCTGACGTACGCGCCGGTGGGATTGCCCGGAGACGGGCTGAACGACGATGGCAGTTGGCGATCCATGTTCTTGCCGCTGCGCGTCATCGTAATGGTGCTCGTCCCGACGAGATCGTATTGCGAGCCGGCGCAGCTGGCGTTGCCGCACTCGTACCAGTACGGGCCGGAACCCGTCGGCGAGATGGTGACGCAGAATAGGAACTTCGATGATGGACAATGGTTCTTGGCAGTTGGAACCAGCGCGACGGTATGCATCGCGAGGTGCCGGCTTGCCGGAGCCGTGCCGGTCGGCTGACCGGGGACGGCCTGGCTTGCGCTCGAACAGGCTGCAAGCATCAGTCCGGATGCGAGTACGGCGAGGAGGGCGTTACGACGCACGTTTGGACTCCTTCTAGCTAGGTTGCAAAGCCGGGGGAACCATACGAGGTGGCCGTCCGGCCTCAATGCGGCCAAAGACTTCGGTCTCCTGCCGGATAAGGTGGCAACAATGAGTACTCGTGCCGTGTTGGTTTTAGCCGCTGCGTGCGTTTTGGGGGGCTGCGCCGACCGCAGCACGTCCTTCGACTACGCGCCCTCCGGGCGCCTCGCTCAGGATGACACCTCGAAGAGCCCCATCAAGCACGTTGTGTTCATCGTGCAGGAGAATCGCTCGTTCAACAATCTCTTCTTCGGCTTTCCCGGCGCGAAGACGGCACAGTGGGGTCTCGGCCCCAAGGGTACCAAAATCAAGATTCGCGCACGCGACCTAGCGACGTCTTGGGACCTCGGCCACGCGTCGCAAGCGTTCTTTGCCGCGTGCGACGGCACGGGAAAATTACCGGGAACCGACTGCCGGATGGACGGCTGGAGCGGCGAAGGCTCGAGTGGGAGAGCCCCGCCAAATCCTCAATACTCCTACGTCCCGGAGAGCCAGACCGCGCCATATTGGGCGATGGCGAAGCAGTACGTACTTGCCGACAACATGTTCTCGTCGAACCTGGACGGGAGCTTCGTCGCCCATCAATACATCGTAGCGGCGTATGCCGATCGCGCGTTAGACTTCCCCGACGGTGCATGGGGATGCGAAGGCGGCCAGGACGATACCGTCTTCACCATCACGAACAGGCGCACGTCCGGGCCTCGAATCGTCACGTGCTTCGATATTCCGACGATCGCCGCCGAAGCCGACGCGGCGAAGATCGCGTGGCGCTTTTACGCCGGCTCGATCGTGGATGACGGAGGCCTTTGGTCATCGTATCAAGCCGACGAACCGATCTACGACAGCCACGATTGGAAAGAGGACGTCGTTAACCCGGGCTCACGATTTCTCAAGGATGTCGGTAAAGGCGACCTCGCGGCGATAACCTGGATCACGCCGATATTTTCAACATCCGATCACCCCGGCGTGGACGCAAGCGACGGCCCGAAATGGGTCGCGAGCATCGTGGATGCGGTCGGCAAGAGCAAGTTCTGGGGTTCCACCGCAATCTTCCTGATGTGGGACGATTGGGGCGGATTCTACGACCCCGTGAAGCCGGTCTACGAAGATTACGACGGGCTCGGATTTCGCGTGCCGCTGATCGCGATCTCGCCGTACGCCAAGCAAGGCTACGTGACGCACGTGCAATACGAAACCGCGAGCGTGCTGCGCTTTATCGAAGACAACTTTGGGCTCGCGCAGATGGCGAACGCCGACAAGCGTGCGAACGACCCGGCAACCGATGCGTTCGACTATTCGCAGAAGCCGCGCAAGTTCGAACGAATTCCCGGCAACGAGCCGGCCGCGTATTGGAGCGATGTCGAGCGGCGCGCCGCATTGGGTCCGCCACCGAAGATCTTGGGTGACGATTAAGCCATTCGCCGCGCTCGCGGCGTGCTGCGCGCTCGTAGCGTGCGCGACACCCAGCACTGTCATCCTGAGCGGAGCCCCGAGCAGCGCGAGGGGCGCAGTCGAAGGGCGAGCCCACACCCCAATCAAGCACGTCGTCTTCGTCATTCAAGAGAATCGCTCGTTCAACGATCTCTTCATGGGCTATCCGGGCGCGACGACGGCGACGTACGGCTACGATCGTACCGGCGAGAAAATCACGCTGCAGCCGATCGGCCTCGTCACGCAGTGGGATATAGAACATTCGGCGGCGGCGTTCTTCGCTGCGTGCGACGGGCGCGGCAAGCTGCGCGGAACTCGCTGCGCGATGGACGGCTGGAACGGCGAGAAAGCCGGCATCGGACATCCCGTAAACTATGCCTATGCGTACGTGCCGCGGGACCAGATCGCTCCCTACTGGACGATTGCAAAGCAATACGTGCTTGCGGACGAGACGTTCGCCTCGAATCTCGACGGCAGTTTCGTCGCGCATCAATACGTGGTCGCCGCCTACTCGAGCCGGGCGGTGGATTATCCGCTCTCGCTGTGGGGCTGCGGCGGCGGAAGCGGCGATACGGTACCGACGCTCACGCCGCGGCGCGGCCGCGGCGCATCGATCCGCGCGTGCTTCGAGAATCCGACCATTGCGTCGGAAGCCGATGCGGCCGGCTTCACCTGGCACTTCTACGCCGACTCCGTTTACGGCACCGGTGGGCTCTGGTCGTCGTATCAAGCCGACAAAGCGATCTTCGACGGCCCCGACTGGAAGAGCGATATCGTGAATCCGCCGGGGCAGTTTCTCATCGACGTCGCGCACGGCAAGCTCGCCGCGATCACGTGGATCACACCGACGTTCGACGAGTCCGATCATCCGGGCGCATCGGCGAGCGACGGACCGGCGTGGGTGGCGTCGGTGGTCAACGCAGTCGGCGAAAGCGCGTTCTGGGATTCGACCGCGATCTTCATTCTGTGGGACGATTGGGGCGGGTGGTTCGATCCGGTGAAGCCGCCGTATCTGGATTACGACGGCCTGGGATTCCGTGTGCCGCTGCTCGCGGTCTCCGCCTATGCCAAGAAAGGCTACGTGACGCACGCGCGCTACGAAACGGCGAGCGTGCTGCGCTTCATCGAGGATACGTTCGATCTGGCGCCGCTTGCCCGCGCCGACGCGCGCGCGAACGATCCGGCCGACGATGCCTTCGACTACTCGCGGGCGCCGCGCCGGTATGAAAAGATCGGCGGCGCTAAACCGGCGTCGTATTGGCTGCGGCCGCACGGCGATCCGCGCGCCGCCCCGATCATCGGCGACGATTGAAAATGCAACGAGGCCCGGCATTGCTGCCGGGCCTCGTCGTTCTGCTATTCGAGTTATTTTTAAGTAACGCGAACTACGAGAACATGACTCCGTAGTTGTAGCTGTAGCTGCAAACCGACGGGTAGTAGTAGTAGCACGCCGCCGTCTGGCCGATGACTTTCACTTTGCCATGGCTCGAGCCATAGCTGACGTCGGTGATGTACTCATACGTCGGGTTGCCCGGGCTCGGGTACCAGGTCGAGCTGAGCTTCTTGGCCTTCACCGGTTTGCCGGACTTCGTGATGAAGTCGTTGGTCGCCACGAGGTCATAGGTCGGCGGGCAGCTGGACGAGGTGCACGCGGACCATTGCACGTAGGGGCCGGAGCTCGACGGCGAAACCGTCGTGCAGAAGAGATACTTCGAGCTGGGGCACGGGTTCTTGTGGTCCGGATTGACGGCCGTCACATGCATCTGCGACACATGATGACCCATCGCCGTGGAGCCAGAGCCGCCCGGGATTGCCGAGGAGCTTCCGCTACCACCGGAACACGCCGAGAGGACCAAGCTCGCCGCGAGCGCAGTGCTCGCACACAGAAGGGTAAAACGCACGTTTGAACTCCTTCGATAGCTAGGTTATTAGAGGGCAAGGCGCCGTCCGGTTTTCCGGGCGCACGCTGCTTGAGAGAAGTCCAACGGAAGGTGACGACCTCCTGCCCCAAATGTGCTTTGGATTAGCTTTTTTTGGCGATAATTGACTAATGTCAATTATTGCAAAAGCGCTTACGTGGACGGCGAAAATCCGGCCGCTTCGACGAGGTCGCTTGGCGTCAATCCCTGGCTGAACGAGTACTCGTACGTAATGCGTTTCGGGCTGTAGCTGTAGACGTCGACTTGCCCGAACTCCGAGTCTCCGATTGCCAGGAGATTGCCGGAGAGATTGCCGTAGAGCGAGTCGCCCTGCAGCGCGAACGGGCCGCCGACGAGGTGGCAGAGCGGGTTGCAGCCTTTGTACACCCAAACCGCGGGCGCCAGATAATCGATCGAGATTAGGTAACCTTTGGGATCGAGAATCAGGCCGCCGTAGTAGGCGTTCTTCCAACCGCGCGCGGCCGTGCCGCCGCCCTTGCAGCCTCTGAAGTACGTCAGCGTTGCCGAGCTGAGCGATGCGTTATCTTCCGACGCCATCCAGCAGTCGCCGCTCTTGGAGAGCGCGACGCCGCCGCCGTAGTACGTTATGTGCGAACTCTTGAGCTCGCGCGAGCAGCCGTGGTGGAGCGTGCAGATCGCGATGTTCCCCGCGCGGTCGCTGCTGACGCCCTCGATGTTGCCGACGACGATCGTTCCGCTCGCGGCGTCTTCGCTTGCGGCGTCGCTGGCTTGGCCGTACGGGTCTTTGAACGTGCCCATCGGCTTGCCGCACATATCCGGCCCGCGAAAGACGCCGATGACGGAAGGATAGCCGTTCGGCACCACCAGATTGCCCGTGCCGTCCACGCTGAAACCGTTGACGTAGTTCGCATCCACCTTGCAGACCGGACTGTGGTTCTTTCGGTTAGGGGCGTGGTAGCCGAGCAACGCCGGACCGTCGAACTGCGACGCGTACACGCCGGACCTCGGCGTCGTGTCGTAGTTCATCGGATTGGGCGGAATGGTGCGCATCGTGAAACGCTGCCACGGCGCGACGTTGCTGGCGGGCGCATATCCGGTGGGGGGCGCGACGTTTCCGGCCGAGCAGCCGGTAAGCAGAGCGAAAACTGACGCTACATAGAGCGTCGAACGGACGGGCCGCATGAGAGGAGTCTCCTTAGCATATCGTAGTTCGTAGTGTAGAGGACTTACCTGCCGTTCACTCCGCCCTCGGAGGGGCCAATTCCTTCAGGATGACACCACGGCGCCGACGGGTTGGCCGAGGCCGGTGGCGTGGGCCGTGGGGCTGCCGCCGCCCGGGAACTTCCACACTTCCGCCCCGCCGCGCTTGCCGCCGCAGCCGCCCTCGTAGTCGCCGCCGGCAACCTGGCTCGCCCCGACCCACGCCTCGGCCACGTCGCAGGCGCCGCCGAGCGGCGTCGTGCCGGTGATCTTTGCGGTCTTGCCGGCGAGGCTCAGCTCGTAGAGGCACGAGGCGGCCTTGTTCTTGCACTTCTGATCGCCGAGGACGAGCGACGAGCCGCTCCACGCAACGGTGCCGGGAAAATAGATCGTGCCCCCGCTCACCGCCAGCAGCGAGAGCGCCTTGCCGGACTTCGGCAGCTCGGCGAGCCTGAAGGCGTGCTCCTTCGTGATTCCGTCAACGAACAGGTTGCTCTTCGCGTCGTAGCCGGCGAAGTAAAAATCGGCGATGCTGCCGTTGGCATACACCGACGGCGTTCCCGCCGCGTGCTTGAACACCAGCACGTCGCCCGCACCGCTCACGTCGTAGAGATCGGTGACGGCGAGATTGCCCGTTGCGGGATCGACCGCGCAGCCGAGTGGATAGCCGACCGGATCGGCGAGCGTCGCGATGGGGCTGGTGCCGCCGTGCGCGAACTCGACGATCGTGTTGCTTTGCGTGTTAACCACCCACACGTCGCCCGCTGCATCGCCGCACAGGCCTTGCGGCTGATAGAGGCCGGCGATCTTGCCGACCGCCTTAAGCGTCGGAAAACTATACACGTGCACGTCCCAATCGCGCAGGTCGGAGACGTAAAGCAGCGAGCCTGACGCCGCGCCGCGCGCCATGGACGACGGCGCGCGATCGGCTTGCGTCGCGAGGGCTGGGGCCGATTGCGGCAAGCCGCCGCAACCGGCGAGTGCTACGAGCGCGACGAGCGACGCAACGCGACGCATCAGAAGTCCGTGTCCGGAGGCAGATTCGACGGTCGTTGACTCAAGATGTACGCTTTCGAATATTTCGACTTGATCGGCTTGAACGGAATCGGCGTCTGCTGGTAGTTGAACGAGTCGGCGATGCTGTTGGCTTCCTGGTCGGTGCGCTTGAGCGGCTTGAGATCCCAGTTCTGCTCGATATACTTCAGGATACTGCCGAACTCGTACTGGGTGGTCGAAATATAACCGGGCTTCGCATACGGCGAGATAATGAGCGCCGGCACGCGAAAGCCCAGCCCGCCGAACGTATGCTGCGGTGGATTGAGATTATCGTACAGACCGCCCCAATCGTCCCACACGATAATGATGGCGGTCGAGTTCCAATACGAGCTCTCGCCGATCGCGTTGACGACGCTGCTCACCCACGACGGCCCGGTGTCGGAACTGGTGCCGGGATGATCCGACGCATTCTCGTCGGGGATAACCCACGAGACCGCCTGCAGTTGATTGTTGGTGATATCGGTGAAGATGTTGGTCTGCGGGGTCGAGATGTGACCGTCGCCCCACTCCGAGCCGTAGCGCACGGCTTTGATCGCGTCGAAGGCACTCAAGAGTTTCCCGAAGGCCGAGCAGCACATCTGCGGCACGTAGTAGCGCCAGGTGACGTTCTTGGCGTCGAGCGAATCGCGGATCGTCGGATAGGTCAGGCACGGGAACGGGCCTTTCCCCGCCTCGTACTGGTCGTCGCTGGTGATCAGCGACGTATGCGTATTCTTTTGCGCGTCGCAGCCCCAAATGCACTTCGAGCCCGAGCACGAGGGCAGATCCACCAGTGCTTGATTTGCCGAAATCACGGTATCGCCCGCGATGAGGTCTTGATGGGCGGTAAAGCTGCTGCTGCCTTGCGTCGTGAACATATGCTCGGCGAGCGCGTACTGCTTAGCCATGTCCCAGTATGGCTTAATGTCGTTCGGGTTGGTGTATTGATACGGGAACGTGCACTCCGGCAAGCCTGCGCCGTTATCGAACTTAATCAGGTCGAACCCGTCCATCGCGCCGTTGTCGCGCGCGATCCGGTATCCGTTGTTGTACTCGTGCGTGAGATCGTGCGGCGCCGGAGGGCTGCCATAGTTGGTGATGAGCCCGCTCTCCTTGAGCTTGATCGTTTGCTCGGAGGCGAAGCCGCAGTACGAATTCGGCACCACTTTTCCCGTCGTCGAGCCGTCGGCGCCGGGATACGTTGCGAAGAAATTGTTGAAGGTGCGATTCTCTTGAATGATGAGCACCACGTGCTCGATGGGAGACGACCCGGAATGGCGATGGCTGCGCTGCGCGGGCGCGCCCGCGGCGACGGGACTACTTGGCGTGAGATTCCCGCCGCCGCACGCCGTGAGACCGGCGGCGAGCGCCAGCCAAAGCAGCGAACCGGAAAGCGCGCGCATGTGATCCCTTCTAACCTTCGGCGATGCTGGTGACCGCGGTCACGAGCGAGTCTTTCCCCTTGGTCGCCGTCGTAAACGCCATCTTGGCGTAGTCGATCACCTCCGGCATGCGGCGCGCGTAGCCGGTGACGAAGCGCCACGAGAAGAGGTGCTTGGGCGACAGATACTCCGCTTCGTAGAGCAACAGAAGATTGGTGATGATGAAGTGGCGCATCGCGCTTCCCTTGCGGATGTGCACGCGCCAGCGCTTGGAGATGTCGACGTTGGTGAAGACGCCGTTGCGCAACGAACCCGAGAGCACGGCGGCGTTCGCGACGATCACGCTGTCGTATTGCTTAGGCATCTCCGGCGTCCGCTCGATCGTCGCCTTGCCGAAATCGACCGTCCAGCACTCCGTCTGAGGTTTGTCGATCGTAAACACCCAGCGCGTGTTGCGAATGACCGGACGCAGCAGGCGCGTCGCGCGGAACACCTTATTGAAGTACGCGGAGAAATCGTCGAACGAAACGTCCTTGGCGGCCTCGTTGCTATAGGTCTTCTCCAGCCGCTCGCTCTCGGTCTGCGCGCGTTCCTCGGCATAGGCGACGATGTCGTCGATGATGCCGCCGGCGAGTGCGAATCCCGTTTCGCTCGACCAGCGGCTCCCCACCGGCATGATCGTGAGCTGCGTGCCCGGGTTGCGCGAAGCTCGCGCTTCGAAATACTCCTTCATCTGCGGGGCGGTGACGAGATAGCGGTTTTCGTCGCGGACCTCTTTGTGCAGGTGACAGATGCCGCTTGCGAACGGCACGGCGTAGCGCGGATGCAGCTGCTGCGCCGCGGCGACGAACGCTTCCATATACGTACTAGCGTCTACCGGAAGCCGGTCGGAAGGATCTTCGAACGTATACCGCGTGGGATACGACCACGCCGGCGAATGGCTGCGCAGCATGAAGTCCACCTTGGGATACTTCGCGCGAAACGTGCGCCACGTGGAGGGCAGCGGCTTGGAGTCGTTGAGATCGAAGATCGTCGCGCCGTCGCCTTCGATCACGGCTGCGCTATCGTCTTGGAAGGTGATCTGATAGCTCGTCAGCGCGAAGTTCTCGCCGAGTTGGATCTTCTCGCCGTGGTTGAGCTCGACGATGCGCTCGAACCCGATATCTTTGAGCTGCGCCGGCAATCCCGAGATCGGAAACTTCGGCACGATCACCGTCGTCGCTTTGGAGAACCTTCGCAGCGTCCTGGGATCGAAGTGATCGAAATGCCAATGCGTGATGTAGACGTAATCGGCATTGAAGATCTCGTCGGTGAACTGCGGCGGCGGCGCGTGCCACCAAGCCGACCAATAGGTTGGTTCGTTAAGCCAGGGATCGATGACCAGCCGCTTGCCGCCTGCCGAAATCTCCAGACAGGCGTGACTGACGATGCGGAACTCCATGACGAAGCCTTCTCCCCCGCGCGACCACGCGCCTAGCGCGCGCGAGATGACATTTGTCGTTATTCGGTGTCGACGGGCTGATACGACGGCGGCTGCTGCAGGAAGTATCGCGCGGAGTACTTCGCCGGAATCGGCGTGAACGCGCGGGGAGGCTGCGTAAAGTCGAAGCAGTCGACGATGCTCGTCGCGCGCGCGTCGGTGGTTCCCAAGCTTCCCAATCCCCACACGTTCTCGACGAACTTAAGGATGCTGCCGAACTCGTACTGCGTGTGCGAGATATAACCGGGCTGACTCGGATACGCTTCGCGCGCGTAGGCGGAGACGACGATCATCGGAACGCGGAAACCCAAGCCGCCCCATTGGTCGAAGAACGGCGGCGGCTCGTGGTCGTAGAGGCCGCCCCAATCGTCCCACACGATCACGATCGCCGTATTCTGCCAATAGGCGCTCTCGCCGACGGCGTTGACGATGCTCGCCACCCACGACGGCCCCGTATCCGACTTCACGCCGGGATGATCGGAGTTCTTATCGTTGGGAACGATCCACGAAACCGCCGGGAGCGTCCCGCCGGCAACGTCTTTGAAAAACTGATTCGAGTTGGCGACGTTCGTGTGCCATTGCGGACCGTCGCGCACCACCTTGATCGCGTCGAATGCGTTCCAGAGCGAGCCGGTGCCGTCGGGCTCCGGCGGCGAGTAGTATTTCCACGCAACGGAACGCGCGTCGAGCAGATCGCGCATCGTCGGGTATTTCAGGCACGGGAACGGACCTTGGTGGTACTCGTCTTTGAGCGCCGAGCCTTTGACGACGAGCAGCGACGTGGTGGTGCCGCCGGGCGCGTCGCAGCCCCAGGGCATATGCGACGGGAAATCCACCAGGCTCTTGGTATCCTTCGGCTCGTTGACGATCGTCGCGCCCGCGATCAGATCTTGGTGCGCGGTGAAACTTCCGCTGCCTTGCGTTTGGAACATATGATCGCCGAGCACGTACTGCGACGCCATCGTCCAATACGGCGCGATCTGCGACGGATTGACGTACTGATAGACGCGCGTGCCCGCCTTGCCGGGGCACTTCTTGCTCGCACCCTCCTCGCCGAAACCGTCCATCTTGCCGCCGTCGTAATCGATCGGCACGGCGTGATACGAATGCCCCCAATCGCAGGGCTCGACGAGATTGACCTCCTGGAGCGGAACGTAGATGTCGCCCGACCCCGAGGGATTCTTCATGTAGCCGCCGGTGGTGCCGTCGGCACCTGGAAACGTCGCGAAGAGGTTATCGAAGGTGCGATTCTCTTGAACGACGATGACGACGTGGGCGATCGTCTGGGAGCCAGTGGCGCGACGCGCTGCGTCACCCTGGGCGAAGCGTCCGGAGGACGCGTAGTCGAAGGGGCCGCCGGCACAACCGCCGAGCATTAGGGCGAGCGCGCAGGCGAACGCGCGGGCGCGCATCAGCGCTCGCGCAGCGTAATGGCGCCGGTGGTCGTTGAGAGGCGGATGCGCCCGGCTCCGGTGCCGATCGTACCGCCGCCGCGCGCGCCGACGAGATTTTCGCGCTGCGACGAGATGCCGGGAACGTTGCTCGAGAAGTCGCCGACCGTGCTCGATGCATCCACCCGCGCGCTGCTGCCCGGCGCGACGTAGAGCGTCACCGCGCCCGTGGTCGCGCGCAGATCGATCGAACGGCTGCCGTCCACGCGGCCGGCATCGGCCGTGATCTCGCCGGCTTCGGTTTCGATGCCGAGATTGCCGCCGACGTCGGCGACGTCCACGGCACCGGCTGTATTCTCAACCTGCAGCGAGGCTCCCGAGGGAACCCGAATCCGATAGCGCACGCCGCCGCCGTGCACGCCGCGCGCGTAACGCGATGTGATGGTCACGCCGGCCTGCGTCGACGTAACGACGATCGCGATGCTGCGCACGTCGGAGGCGTCGTAGCCATATTTGGTCGCCTCGACATCTACGCCGGAATGCGGCCACCCTTCGACGCGCACGGCGCCCGCGATATTCTCCACGCGAACGCTCGCCGTCGCGCTTGCCGCAACGGCCTGATGGAACTGCTCGTGATAGCGGTCGTTGAAGTCGCCGTTGCAGGCGACCAGGGACAACGAAGCTGCTGCGAGTGCCACTCGAACCATGGCACTCACTCCGCCAATGCGTGCACCCGGACCTGCGGAAGCAACTGCTCGAAATCCTCGCGCCGGCAGAGATGCGCGGCGGCCGTCATCGCCGTTCCCGCGCCCGCCGCGCTGCCGAGGCGCAGCCCTTCAGCGAGATCGTTTCCATCGTTGAGCGCGATCGCGAGACCGGCGACCATCGAATCCCCCGAGCCGACGGTGCTGCGCGCGACCACCGAGGGCGGGACCGCCTTCCACGCACCCTCCGGCCCGGCGCCGAACGCGCCGTGCGCGCCCATCGAGATCACCACGCGCTCGGCGCCCAGGCGGCGCAGCTCGTGCGCGGCAGCGAGAGTATCAGCACGCCTTCAGCGTCCAAGCACGCGCGGATCCACGCGCCGGTCACGCCGCCGACGAAGCCGAGCGCCATCGTTGCCGCCCCAGCCGATGCATCACGCGGCTGGCGTTGAGCCCCTTGCCGCCTGCATCGAGCGAGCCGACCCGGCAACGATTGATCTCGCCAAGCACGAACTCGTCGATCTCGATCGCTTCGTCCACGGCGGGATTGAGCGTGACCGTGACGATCGGAGCCGGCCGCGTCGTCATCTCGTCTTAGTGAAAGAGGATGTCGAACGGATCGTTCAGCGTCGTGTACGGCCCTTCGATCGTTCGGATCGGTACCGCATCGCCATTCGCGCCGCGCGCGTATTCGTTGATGGAGTTCGTGCCCGAGTCAACGGCCCAAATGTGATTTTGCTTGTCGGCCCCCACGCCGCAGACCGAATCGAGTCCGGCGATCGCCGCGACCGGCGCGGCGTTTCCGTTGGCGCCCCGTGCGAAGACGAGCACGTGTCCGCCACGGTCGCCCACGATCAGCCGCCGGCTCGTGTCGAACGCGATGGCACACGGTTTGTCAAGCATCGTCCGATCTCCGACGATCGCAACCGTCGGCGCCACGTTGCCGCTCGCCCCAACTTGAAAGCCGAGCACCGACGAGCCCCCTTCGTTCGCGACGTAGAGCGTCTCGTTGTTATCAAACGTCATTCCCACCGCGTTGTCGATTTGCGTCGAGGCTCCGCCGATGGTCGCGATCGGCGCGGCGTTGCCCTGTGCGCCCGACGCGTATTCCGTAATCGTGTCCGACGCGTAGTTTGAGACCCACAGATTGCCCGAGCGATCGATGGTGAGGCCCTTCGTTGGACCGAGATGCGAGCTCGGACCGCCGAGAATATATTGCGGCGCCACGTCACCGCTCTTGCCGCCACCGAAAACGGCGACCTGGGTTGCCCCAGAGTTCGCGACGTAGAGACGCCCGAGCAGGTCGATCGCGATCGCGCGCGGCGCGGTGAGCGTCGTCTTTTTCCCCTTCAGCATAAAATCGGGCTGGACGTCACCCGCCTCTTTGAACGGGAAGCCGAGCACGCTCCCGTCGTTGTGGTTCGCGACGTACATCAGGCCGAGCGGTCCTACCGGAGCGCGCTCCGCGGGCCCAACGCTCGGCACGTTCCCGGCGGGATTCGGCGATCCGCACGCGGCGAGCGCGACGGTAAGCAAAGCGAGCGTGAAGCGGCGCACGACAGTTTGCTTCACGGGTGGCTACACCGATACATGCAGAACCGCCGCGCCGCGCAGCTCGTCGTGCTTGAGCGCGATAGCCGATGATCCCAGCGCACAGCAGCGGAGCGGCGTGCTCGTCGCCGATCGACGGCGGCAGTGCATACGCAAAATCTTCGCGCACCAGCGCGTATTTGGCCCACGCGCTGTCGCAAATGGGGGAGGGGGCGCACTCGAACGCATATCTCAACGCAACATGGCCTCGTTCGCCGGCGCGGAGCGCGTGGCGCTGCTTCTCGGGCTCTCGCTCTTCTTCGGCTTCGCGTTCGAAGAGTTCTACGCGGGCGACCTTCCCCGGCGCCCCGGCGGCGTTCGCACCTTTCCGCTGCTGGCGCTCGCCGGCGGCAGCCTGTACCTCATAGAGCCACAGTATGGCGCGGCCTTCATCGCGGGGCTACTCGTGCTTGGATCGTGGATTTACGCGTACGTTCGGCGCGAGAGCAAGAGCGAGACCGCCGTAGAGGGCGCCTTCGTCGTTCCCGCGTGCAATCTGCTTGCCTACGTGCTCGGACCGCTCACGTTGACGCAGCCGCTCTGGCTCTGCGTCGCGGTTGCGGTTGCGGCGGTGCTGCTGCTCGGCGGACGGCGGCGGCTGCACGATTGGGCCGCGCGCGTCTCGACCGAAGAGGTCGTCACCGCGGGTCAGTTCCTGATCTTGGTCGGCGTCGTCTTGCCGCTGCTCGCGGGGCGCCCGCCGATTCCCTATACCACGGTAACGCCGTTCGGCGTTTGGCTCGCGGTCGTCGCGGTCTCGACGATCTCGTACGGCAGTTACTTGCTGCAGCGCTACGTATTCCCGAGCGCCGGCACGCTGCTTACCTCGATTCTGGGCGGACTCTACTCATCCACGGCAACGACGGTCGTACTCGCGCGCCGGGCGCAGCAAGAGGGGATGACGCCCGAGCTCCAAGCCGGCATCCTCGCGGCGACCGCGATGATGTACCTGCGCGTGCTCGTCGTTTGTTCGATCTTCAACCTCGCGCTCGGCCGCGCGCTCGCGCCGTGGCTGCTGCTCCTCGCCGTGGCGAGCATCGTCGCCGCGTTCGTCTGCGCGCGCTCGGCAGAGCGATCCGTGCACACCGCCGATATCCCAAATCCGCTGCAGCTCTCGACCGCGATCGTCTTCGCGCTGCTCTTCGTGGCCGTCTCGATGGCGGCGACGTTCGCCGAACACTATCTCGGCCGGTCCGGCGTCTTCACGCTCGCCGGCATCGTCGGCGTAACGGATATCGATCCGTTCGTCTTAAGCCTCGCGCAGGGCGGCGTCGGCGGTCTCGGCATCGCAACGGCAGCTGCGGCGATCATGATTGCAACGTCGTCAAACGGCGTGCTTAAAGCCGTCTATACGGTCGCGTTCTCACGTGGTCGCGGCTGGACGGCCGCCGCGATGCTCGGCGTGCTTGCCGTGCTCGGCGTGGTCTGCGCGCTGCTCATCATGCGCTGATCGCGCGGCGCGAACCACCAGCACCGGCACCGTCGCCTCGCGCAGAATGACCTCCGCGACGCTTCCCATCAGTAAGTGCTTGAGGCCGCGGCGTCCGTGCGTTCCCGTCACGATAACATCGGCGCCGAAACGCTTGGCGTACTGCAGCAACTCGAAGGCCGGTGCGCCGCATCGCGTCTCGCCGTGCGCGCGGACTGCGGCACGGTGCGCGCGATCGACGGCTTCATCGATGAGGCGGTGCGCTTCGGTCTCCATATCGCGGACCACGATCTCCATGCCGGCGCTCGGCGGCGCGGTTCCGGACACGACGATCGGATCCACGACCGAACAGATCCCGATCTCGCCCCGCGTGGTTTGCGCGAGGGTGATCGCGATCGAGAGCGCCTCCTGCGCGGGTTCGGAACTGTCGAGTGCTACGACGATGCGCTGGAACATGCGCCAAGCGTAGCGCTCCTTCCGGAAACGGTTGAGAAGATCCCGAGAAGGCGGCGGCGCGCGGCGTTCACGAGGAATTCCCGCCCGGCGCGTACCGTGAGCGCATGAACGAGCATATTGTCGTCGCCCTCGACGGTTCGGAATGCGCGGCCAGCGCGCTCGACGTCGCCATCGCCTTTAGTCAAATCAAGAAATCCGAGCTCTCGATCTGCTCGGTGGCCGACCCCCGGGAGCTCGTCGGCAGCGAGGCGTTGCTCGCCGACAGCGTCGCGGGCGAGATGCGCGATGACGCCGTGCGCATCGTCGACGAGGCGGTCGCGAAGGCACGCACCGCCGGCGTTGCGGCGCAAGGGCGCGTCGTCGAAGGCGACGTCGTACGGGAGATTCTCACGTTCGCCGAGGCGTCGCACGCCGCCGCGATCGTGGTCGGAACGCACGGCCGCTCGGGCATCGCGCGCCTGCTCATGGGCAGCGTCGCCGAAGGCGTGCTGCGGCACGCCACGATGCCGGTCTTGACGGTACGCGAGCCCGCGAAGATCGCGTCGCAGCCGCAGATCTTGGTGCCGATCGACGGTTCGAAGCCGTCGCTGCACGCGCTCGATGTGGCGGTGGATTTTGCGGCCAGCCTCGGCGCACAGATCGTGGTCTGCCACGTGGTGAACCTGGGCGAAGTCGCGGTGCTGACCGGCGGCGAAGCGCAGTTGCTGCCGCAATGTCTCGAGGAAGCTGAGGCGCAGGGGCGGCAGATCGTGGACGATGCGCTTGCACGCATCGGCGGCCGCGTGCCGGCGTCGGCTCGCATCGCCCGCGGGGAAGCGCTCTACGAGCTCGAGGCGCTCGCCAACGACGTGCACCCCGATCTCATCGCGATCGGCAGCCACGGGCGCACGGGATTGAACCGCGCGATGATGGGCAGCGTCGCGGAAGGTCTGGTTCGCGGGGCACAGTCGCCGGTGATGGTGGTTCCGGCGCGCATGTACGCCGCCGTCGCCTAAAACCGGCGCAGTTTATAGCCGACGCCGTACACCGTAATCACGTACGACGGATTGCGGTTGTCGCGCTCGATCTTCTTGCGCAGATTGTTGATGTGACGGTCGAGCGTACGCTCGAAGATATTGCCGGCGTCGTGCAGCCGGTCGAGCAGTTCTGCGCGCGTAAAGACTTCGCCGGGCGCGCTTGCGAGAATCGCCAGAATGCGAAACTCGGCGGCGGTGAGATTCGCCGCCCTGCCGTCGATGCGCACTTCGTGCGAACCGGAATCGATCTCCATCGTGCCGACGCGTAAGACGCGATCCTGCGCCGCAGCGGGAGAAGGATTACCGACGCGCCGAAGCAACGCGCGGACGCGCGCCATGAGCTCGCGCGGTGAGAAAGGCTTCGTAACGTAGTCGTCCGCGCCGAGCTCGAGTCCAACGATCCGCTCCGATTCATCGGTGCGCCCGGTGAGCACGATCGCGGGGATGCGCTGGCCCGCGGTCGCGGTCGCGCGCAGAACGTCGAGCCCGTTGCCGTCGGGCAGACCGATATCGAGGATCATCACGCCCGGCTTCGCGGCCTTGACCGCGGCGAGCGCGGATTGCACGTTCGCGCAGAGCGTCGGCTCGAAGCCGTCGCGCCGGAGGTAGTTCTCGAGCACCTGGGCGACCGCCGGCTCGTCTTCGAGTACCAGCACCCGCGTGCCGTTCATGTGAGGCTCTCCGCCATGCCACTACGCTAGCGCAGCCGATGGAATGATTGGTGAAGGTTGGGAACGCGCTTCTTCACAATTGGATCGGGCTAGTCGAGCGTCTCCGGCGGCGCTTCGAGCACGTGCACGGACGCGACCGCCTCGGCGCCTTGAATTCCTACGTACATCGGCCCGGCGTCGAACCGCGCCTCCGGCACTTCGACGACATATGGATTGCCGGCGGCGATCCGCGCGTCGTCGGTCAGCAGCTTGCCGACGAGCACCTCGCCGTTCGCCAGCTTGACTTCAACCCACTCGCCGAGAAATTGCTTGAGCTCTGCGTCCGTCATGCTTTTGCCTTTCAGACACGTCGCCGCGGCGCTCCTGTGAGGACACGCGCTACTTCACCACGTGCGCATGCCGGGCGCGAGGAAGCCGGGATGGCGGAGCAGCTCGCCCAGCGGCCCGGCATACGCGAGCACGGCAAGGATGAGCGCGAGCGCGCCCCAGCTATAGAGGTGCTGCAGCGCCCACGGCGTGGGGCCGGCGCCCTCGGCCGGCGTCGCAAAGACGACCTTTTCGTAGACCTCGGGCTTGTTGTTCACGAGCGTTCCGACGGCGACCGCGACGAACGTGAGGATGCTCAGGAAGAGAAAGAATCCGCCGGCAGCCGCCAGGAGCATCAGCGGCTGCCAAGCGTTTGCGGTCGCGGCACCGAGATAGCCGACTTCCGCCGTCCGTCGCGGCGCGCCCATCAGGCCCGCAAAGTGCATCGAGAGCGACATGATCAGCATGCCGAAAAACCAAAGCCGCGTTTGAAAGAGCGCCCACTCGGGCTTCCACAGCGCCCGACCGGTGAGCCGCGGAATCATCCAATACGCCGCGCCGAGGAACGTCAGCGCGACCGGTCCGCCGACGGTTACGTGAAAGTGCCCCACGATCCAGATCGTGTTATGCACGACCGTGTCCATGCTGTACGAGGCGTTCACGAGACCCCCAAAGCCGCCGAGAATGAAGAGGAGCATACCGAGCGCCGCTCCGCTAAACGTCGCGTCGTTCCACGGCAACGACGAGACGGTCGCGATGAAGCCCTTCTTCCCGCGCTTGATCGCCGCCAACTCGAACGATGCGAAGATCGCAAACGCCGTGATGAACGAGGGGATCGCCACGCCGTAGGTCGTGATCGTGTGGAGCATCTTCCAGACCGACGAAATGCCGGGATCCATGAACTCGTGATGGATTCCAACCGGCGTCGAGAGCAGAATCAGCATGACGAACGTCAAGCGCGTGAGCGCGTCGCTGAAGACGTTGCCGGTGTAGCGCGTCGGGATGATATTATACCAGATGATATACGCGCCCATGATCCAGAAATAGACGAGCGGGTGGCCGAAATACCAGAAGAACATGCGCGTGAGCATCACGTTGATGCCCGACGTCCATCCGAATGCCCACGGGATGAGCAGCGCCATCTCGGCGACGATGCCGAGCGTCGCGACGATCCACATCACGAAGGTCGCGCCGGTGCAGAACACGACTAACGGCACCGGCGCTCCGGGGTTCTCGCGCCGGAAATAGTTGATGTTCTCGAACAACTCGAAGGCGACGACCCAGGTGCCGAGCACCAGCAGCGTCGCGCCGATATAAAACCACGGGCTCGCTTTGAGCGGCGCGTAGAACGTGTAGAGCACGGTCGCGTCGCCTTTGAGAATCGTGACGGCGGCCATCGCCGTGCCCACGAGCATCAGCAGCCAGCCGAACCACGCAACGCCGAGCGAGCGCGTGCGCTCGATCGACTTATACGTAACGAAGAGCGCCAGGCCAGTGATGAAGAACGTCGTAAAAACGAGCGCCATCAGGACGCCGTGCAGCGTCAAGACGCGATAATAATCGAACCATCCCGGCGCACCGAAGACGCCGGTGCGCGCGAAACCTTGAAAGACGCCGAAAATCGCGCCCAGGGCGATCGCCGCGGTGGCGGTGTAGAGATGGGCGATGACCACCCGGTTTTCGGCGCGCTCCGAGAGCGACATCAGGATCGTACCTCGATCTTTCCAAACATGTTTTGATGCCCGATCCCGCAATATTCGTGGCAGATCAGCAGGTACTCGCCGGGTCGCGTGAAGGTGTGCGATTCGACGTTGACCCAGCCCGGAATCACCATCATGTTAATGTCGGTGTTCGGGATGAAGAACCCGTGCACGACGTCGGCGCTCGTGACGTAGAACGTCACTTTGGCACCGGTCGGTACCGTCAGAATTGCCGGATCGAAGTTGAACACTTTCGCGACGTAGTACGCTTCGTAGGATCCGTCGCCGAGCTTGCGCAGGCCGGGTTTATCGAAGGGCGGCGTCTGCGAGACTTTGGTCGGATCGATCTGCCGCATGCCCGTCGGCGGATTGATATGATCGGCGAACGCCGCAAACCCGATGATGGCCAAGAATATCACCAGCATCGCAATTCCGAACGTCAGCCACCAGCGCTCGTACCGATGAACGTTCATCCTACCACCGCATCTTCAGCAGCGCGTACATGGCGAACCAGGCGATCGCGAACGTGACGCCCATCACGAACACGAAGCGGAGCGTCCCGATCAATGGAGCTTCGTTATCGTCGCTCATTCGGCGGCTCCGGCGGCCTTCGCGGCTTCGTCCTTGCAGTAGCGCGCTTCCATGCCGCCGCCGATGCGTTCGAGCAGCGCCTGCGCGGTCGCGCGCGCGATGCGCGTGCCGACGGCCCAATCGAAGACCTCGCCGAGCGCGCCGCCCGGCGGGCGATACGCTCCGCGTAGCTCCAGCTGCGACGTTGCGTAGGTCTCGTCGGCGCGCACGGCCAGCTCGCCCTCGAAATCGGGGTACGGGCCGGCCTGCGGCTTCCAGTGGATCTGCCAGGGCTGATCGAAGTGCATCGGATCGACGGCGCGCCCAAATCTGACGACGACGTCTTTCACCAGCTCGCCGCCCGGCACCGCGAGCGAGAGCGTGAGCGTTCCCGTTTCACCCGAGTCGGCGCGCGCCTCGACGCTCTGCGCGAGATACCCCTGCGCGAGGTGGTACGGGCACGCAACTATGCGTCGTTCCAACAGTTCGGACATGCTTATCATCCTACCGGGCTATTGCGAAGAACTCGTGAAGGCTACGGCTTGCGCATTTTATAGCCGATGCCGTAGACGGTGACGACGTACTCCGGATTGTGCGGATCTTTCTCGACCTTCTTCCGCAGGTTGTTGACGTGGCGGTCGAGCGTGCGCTCGAAGATCTCGCCGTCGTCGTGCAGCCGATCGAGCAGGTGCGACCGCGTGAAAACTTCGCCGGCATTTTCGGCGAGGATCGCGAGGATCTTAAACTCGGTCGGCGTGAGGTTCGCCGGTTCGCCGGCGATGCTGACCTCGTGAAAGGTATGGTCGATTTCGAGCTCGCCGATGCGCGTGCGGCGCGCCGGGCTGCCATTGCCGCCGCGCGTCGCCTCGTGCGACGTCCGTCGCAGCAGCGAGCGTACTCGCGCGACGAGTTCGCGCGGCGAGAACGGTTTGGTGACGTAGTCGTCGGCCCCCAATTCCAGGCCGAGAATGCGGTCGGACTCCTCGACGCGCGCCGTGAGCATGATCGTTGGAACGCGTCCGTTCGCCGACGATGCCCGCAGCACGTCGAGGCCGTTGCCGTCGGGGAGCGTGACGTCCAGGATGAGCACGTCGGGCGCGAAGCGCTCGAGTACCGTCAGCGCGTCGCCGACGTTGCCGCAAGCCTCGACGGTCATACCCTCGCGTTCGAGATAGGCGCGGACGACGCCGGCGATCTCCGGCTCGTCGTCCACAACCAGCACGCGCCGCCGCTCCATCGTCAATCCGACTCCCCGAGGACGTCGCGCGCTCGGCGCAACGCATCGGCGACACCTTCCAACCTCGACGGCGTCGTCTCGACGAGACCGTCGATCATTGCCTCGATATTGGCCAGCGCGACCGCCAAGAGATTGCCGAGCTCGTGACGCGCTTCATCGCCTCTCTGCATCGTTACCGTTCTAATCCGCGATTGGCTCGCGCAGCCCTTCGCGACGCGCCTGCGGCGCTTGCTCAGGGTGAGACTCCCTGGTGGGCGAAAGGGGCAACATGGAGGAGGCGCTGTTTTCGCTTCGCGACATTGCGGGCGGCCGGTTTCCGCTGCTGGAGTACGCGCCCGACGCTACCGTGATCGTGGACGGTGCGGGAACGATCCGGCTGGTCAACGCGCAAACCGAACGGCTTTTCGGTTACTACCGTGAGGAGCTGGTCGGGCACGCGGTCGAGATGCTCGTCCCGTCGCGCTTCCACAACCACCACCAGCGCGATCGCGCGGCCTACTCGGCCGATCCTCGCGTCCGGCCGATGGGCATTGGCCTCGAACTTTTCGGCCTGCGTAAGGACGGCAGCGAGTTTCCGGTCGAGATCAGCTTGAGCCCGATCCTCACGCGCGAGGGCACCTTCATCGCAAGCGCCATCCGCGACGTCACCGAGCGCAAAGCCTTCGAGCAGCGGCTGCGCGAGCTCAACGCCGCGCTCGAGCGCACGGCGCGCGCGAAGGATCAGTTTCTGGCCTCGATGAGCCACGAGCTGCGCACGCCCCTCAACGCAATCCTCGGCTTCACCGGCACGCTGTTGATGGAACTTCCCGGGCCACTGACCGAGGAGCAGGAGCGCCAGTTGCAGATCGTCCGCTCGAGCGCGCGGCATCTGCTCTTGCTCATCAACGATATTTTGGATCTCGCGAAGATCGAATCGGGGAAGCGCGATTTGGTCTTCGAGCCGATCTCGATTGCCGAGATCGTCGGCGAGGTGACGACGGCGCTTGGCTCGCGGGCGGCCGAGAAAAGGCTGACGCTGACGAGCGAGGTCGCGCGCGAATGTACCACGATCGTCACCGACCGGCGCGCGCTCCATCAGATTCTGCTCAATCTTACCGACAACGCGATCAAATACACCGAACGCGGCTCGGTACGTCTCGAGGCGCGGCCACGTGCGCACGGCGCCACGCCGGGGGTGGCTTTCGCCGTCACCGATACGGGAATCGGCATCAAAGATGAAGACCTCGCGCGGCTCTTTCAGGCGTTCGAGCAACTCGACCTCACGAGCACGCGGCGATTCGCGGGAACGGGTCTGGGCCTCTATCTCTCGCGCAGCCTCGCGTTGCTGCTCGGCGGCGAACTCAGCGTCGAGAGCGCTTTCGGCGAGGGAAGCACTTTCACGCTAATGCTGCCGGTCGCGCGATGAGCGCGCGCATTCTCGTCGTCGACGACAACGCCGCGAACCTCGATCTCATGCTCTATCTGCTGCGCGCGTTCGGCCATGCGGCGGACGGCGCGAGCGACGGACTCGCCGGATTCGAAGCCGCTGCGCGCGGCGACGTGGCGCTCGTGCTCACGGACGTGCTGATGCCGGGGATTGACGGCTACGAACTCGTCCGACGCCTCAAAGCCGACGCGCGCTTGCGCGGGCTCCCGGTGGTCGCGGTGACGGCGCTCGCGATGGCGGGCGACCGCGAGCGCATCGCTGCGGCGGGCTTCGACGGATACATCGCCAAGCCGATCGATCCCGAGCGATTCGTCGCGCAGATCGAAGCGTATCTTCCCTCGAAGCCGCGCGCCTAGATGGCGATCGTACTCGTTGCCGACGACGACGCCGGTGGGCGACTGCTCGTACGCACGGTGCTCGAGCATGCGGGCCACGTGGTCGTCGAAGCGGCGAGCGGGCCCGAAGTGCTTGCCGCGACCGCTGAATGCGTGCCCGATCTGCTGCTGCTCGATCTCGGACTGCCGCTCGTGAGCGGGCCGGACGTGCTGCGCGCGCTGCGCGCCGATGCGGCGACGCGCGACGTCCGCGTGGCACTCTATACCGCGACGCCGATGAATGCCGCGCTGCGAGACCTGATGGATATCTACGGCGTCGTTGCGGCGGTTCCAAAACCGTCGGAGCCGCAGGAGCTGATCGAAAACGTCGAGCGCGCCTTGAGAAGAACCTGAGAATGCCGCGATTCCTCGCAGGTTCACAATACTCTGATACGCTGACCCGCATGCCGCAACTCCGCGACGTCGCGCCGGTCAAGCGCTCGGCGGCGGAAACGCAAGCCGCCATCGAGCGGTTCTTCCTTTCACTCGAGGGCGCGGACGGCGTCGCGCGCTTGCGCTTACGGGTGCCCGCCGGCAGTTCCGGCCATGGCATCTCGCTCGATCGCGAAGTGCGAGTCGAAGCGCGCGCCGTTCACCAATCGAACGGCGCGCCCGGCGTCATCGAAATCGTCTGGATGCCGGAAGGAACCGGTATCTTTCCGCGCTTCGACGGCACGCTGATCGTCACCGGATTCGGCAATTCCGATGCGAGTTTCATCGAACTCGACGGAATCTACACGCCGCCGTTCGGCGCCGCGGGACAGGTGTTCGACGCCGCAATCGGACGGCAGATCGCACGTTCGACCGCGCGCGAGTTTCTCAAAGATCTAAAAGCGGCGGTAGAAAAAGCCTAGCGCGTTTTTAGGAAAGAGTTACGCGCGCCGCTGATGCGACGCGCGTAATCTTTGCTGCTACGAGGTGTGGGTCTTACTGGAGGCAGGCCGACTGCGCGTGTCTGCCGGTCGTGCCGTTGAGGGCGGTCAGGACCGCCTTGTGGATCGATCCCGAAAGCGGAGCGTACTCGAGCTTCTTGACGATCGAGTTCGCGGCGGACGAAACGATGAAGTTGATGAGCGTCTTTTTGTCTGCGAGATGAACGCCCTGGTTATTGCCGTAGAAGAGCATGTAGCTTAGGCCGACGATCGGATATGCGCCGGTCGGCGGAAGCGCAAACAGGCTCGGGTTGAGGTAGAGTTGGCACCACGGCGTTGACGACTGCAGCGGATTGCCGTCGCTGCCGCCGCCGAACGTGATGTTCGACTTGATGACCTTCTTGAGAGCGTTTTGCACGGCCGTCTTGTTCGTCGGGCTGACGAACGTCGTGTCGCCCGTGTCTTGGAGCGACGCCTGGCCGACGTGCGGGTTGCCCGAAGCCGCCCACGCGCCTTCGAGGTAGCCGGTGCCGAACGGCGTCGACTGCACGGCCGCGAGAACGCCCGGGTTGCCGCTGGCGCCGATGAAGGTACTGCCGCTGGCCTGCCCGCCCGTTGGGCCGGTCCACGACTGCGACACGGTGCCCGGCCACGTGGCCGTGCGGCTCGGCGAACCGTACGGATACGAGTTGTACGGAGCGCCGAAGGACTGGTCGCACGCCGTGTTCAGGTGGTTCTGGAAGAGATAGCTGGTGCCGCTCTTATCCGAGCGATAGTAGAACGTGATTGGCTGCGAAACGCCGCCGGTCACCGAGCCACCGTTATCGGCGGTGATCGCCGGGTCGTTCCAGTCGCCGATCGTGCCGTTCACGATCGCGCAGTAGGTCCAGGTCGAGAATTGGATGTTCGACGTGGTGAAGTCGTGCGGACGGAAACCGAAGACGATCGGACCGCCGATGGTCGGGAACTCGAACGGCTGGCCGTACGACGGCGACGTCGCGATGCGACCGGTGTTGTAGGTGGTTCCGGTAGCGCAGCACTCGGTGGATGCCATGGCGACGTCGCTTCCGACGAAGTCGAGCGGATCCTGACGTGCGCCGAAGCCGGCCGGCGTTGCGCCGAGGGGCTGACATGCCACCGTCGCCGTGCCGTTATTCGATTCGAACTCCGAACGGCCGAAACCGCTGCCCGTCAGGCAGTAGTAGATGTTTCCGCTTCCGCCGTACGCCGCGAAGAGCGAACCGGTTCCGGGTGGGGTGCGCGGACCGGTGCCTTGACCGGTCGGCTGGTTGCCGAGGTTATATGCGTAGGCGGGGAAGGTCGCGCCGCCCGCCTCGAGGTCTGCTCCCGTGTCGTTGCGATGAACGCGCGAACCGTGCGAAGTCGAGCTCGACGCCGCATTCGGAATCGCCGACACGCCCGTGCCCGCGGCGTTGCCGTTGCAAGCGCTGAGAATCAGCGCCGGCACGGCGGCCAGGACCAGGGTAGCGAGGATGTTTCTCATTATGTTCTTGTCCTCTGTAGTGTAGTTGGCTAGGGAGTGCATCACCGGGGATGAACCGGGCGGGCCGTGGCCTGTCCGGAATTCGACGTAACGGCGACGGCGATCGGAGCGTTGAGCCCGGTCGCGCTGCCGACGATGCGCGCGGTCGGCTTGACGGTGTTGTTGCCGTTAGCCGGAAACGCGAGCACCGCGTTGTTGAAATCGTCCGTCGCGAAAAGCGTCGATCCGAAGAGTGAGATCGACGGGAAGAACGGCGTCAACGCATTGAAGGGCGAGATGCAGCCCGAGTTCGTCGTCACGACGGTATCGAGCGTGAGCACCCGCAGCGGCGCGGAGCTTCCGCCGCTAGCGCCGGCGCCGTATACGTTGACGCGCGCTTGACAGGGCGGATAGCCGCTGCCCGAAAGCTGCGTGTTACCGATATAGATCTCGCCGTTGTCGCTCACCGAGTCGTTCGTGACGTACGGCGGCGTGAGTTCGGACGTAGCGTTCCACGGAATCGTGCGCGACGGGTTCACGGACGGATTTCCGTCGTCAGCCGCGGGAGCGGCGTACGTTCCGTAGGCAGCGCCCGAGGGCGCGTGCAGCGCGCCGTTCACATAGAAGTTGCCGGCGGAATCGAGCGCGAGACCGGTCGGACCCGCGTAGCGAATCTGCGGCGTCAGGAAGGCCCAGGCATTCGCGGGCGCAACCGCGCCGCTGCTGCCGGCGGAATAGATCAGCACCGAGTCGTTCCCGTCGTTGCCGTCAACCGATGTGGCGCCGTAGGTGACGAGGTTGCCCGAAGGATCGAGCGCCATATAGAGCGGGAAGATCAGCGTTTTGGTCGACGAGTCGGCGGTGATGAAACCCGTCGGCTGATCGTTGCCGCTCGCGTTGGGCGCGTAGACGGCGATCTCGTTGCCTTTGTCCGGAGTGCCTTGAGAGATAGAGAAGCCCGTCGCGCTGTCGAGATAGCCGACGTAGAGATTATTATTGGCGTCCACCGCGATGCTGCGCGCGTAGAGTTTCGAGCTGAGCTGCAGCGTGCGCTGCGGCGCGGCATCGCCGTTCGCGGAGCCGTCATACTCCGTAATCGTCGCGCCCTGGCCTTCGTTCGTACCGAGGTTGAGCGCGTAGATCGTCCCGACGGGCGGCGGCGGCTGTTTTCCCTTTAGTTTGAACGCGGTCGCCGCGGAGATGTTCTTCGCTCCGCTGACGGTCGCTTCGATCGTTACCGTCGACGCTTGTTTATTTCCGTTGTACGTCAGCGAAAGATTCGACGCCGGTTTGCGCACCGTCAGCTCCGTACCGGAGCTGCCGCCGGCATGCAAGGTGAAGGCGCTGTTGCTGTCGCCTTGGATCGAAAGCAGAATCGGCGCCGCGTAGTCGCTGCCGCCGACGATCTGGGCGCCGGTCGCGTCGTACGCCGTCAGCGAAACGTTCGCTTTGACGGGCGTTCCGCGTTTGCCGATGTTGGGCGAGAGCGAGAGTCCGAGCGATGCGATGATGCCGTCGAGCGATAGCGTCAGTTGATCGATTTGCACGCCACTGCCGCTCGAAGCAATCTTCTGCTGAACGTTACCGACGGAAAGCACCGAACCGGTTCCGTTGGTTCCGCCGTACGTCGTCACCGCAAAGACGTCCTCGCCCGGGGAACCTTTGGCCGTTCCCGTGCAGACGGTCTCGTTGCCCTGCGCCTTACAACCGCGCGACTTCGGCAGCGTGTCGATCGTCGTCGGGTTGACGCCGGTGACACTCTTGCCGTCGACCGACGTAAGACCGATAACCAGCGACTGCGTGTTCGCCGAAATGTAGTCCGGTCGCATGCCGTGCTGCTTCGAGCGCGCTGGAATCGTGACGGTGACCTTTACGTCGACGAGCTGGGTAGGCTGGCCGCCGCCGCCGCCCGGCGAGTTCACGACCGATCCGCCGGGAAACGTCCCCGACCCGCCGCAGCCCGCGAGCGCGGCGACAAGAAACACGGTAAAGTGCGAACCTCTCGGCAATCTCAACTCCCAGCAGCAACGAAGAGGGCGGCGATGACCGTACTCTCTTCATGTTCGATGCTAAGAGATGAACGCTATCGCTGCATCCCGGGACTGCGCGAAACGTTAAGGCCTTGGCAGGCGGTCTTTACCTCGCCATAAGGTAATTCGACTGACCTTAATCTCCATTCGCGCGTTCGGAATCGCCGATCTGCCAACGGGAGCGCAGTCCCAGCCGGCCGAGGATGGAACTGACGTGCCGCTCGACGGTGTGTTCGCTGATCTGCAGCGCTTCGGCAACCTCACGATTGCGCGCCCCGCGCCGAATCAGGTGCGCGACCTGCACCTCCCGCTCGGTTAGCCCCGTCGAGCGACCGCGCGCGCGACGGTCGAGCTGCGGCTCGTGCGCGACGAGCAGCCGCATCGCCTCGTTGGTCCAGCGGCGCAGACCCATCGCGCTGAACGCGCGCGCCGCATCGCCGGCGCTATCCACCCAACTGCCGCGTTCGCCGGTCTTGAGCCGCGCGTGCGCGCGCGCTAAGAGCTGGTGCGCGTGCAGATAGGGGCGCCTCGGCGCGATCGCCGACGCGAACGCTTCGACTGCGAACTCGGCGTGCTCGGGATCGCCGTATCGCGCCGCGCTCGCGAAGAGCTCGACGGCATCAACGGCGCTCTGCGAGAAGAGCGCGCGGCGCAGCGCGGTCGCAATCGGCAATCCCGGCGTCGCGGCGCCGGTGGCGATGAGCACGGCAACCGTGGCGCTCGCAGCGGACGCCGGACGATCGGAGTACAAAGCGGTATCGAGCGCGCCATTCGACGTCCAGTGCTTGAGCGCATCGTCGTCGCCGAGCTCGACCGCGAGTTGCGCGCCGCTTGCCGCAAAGAGCGCGACTTCCTCCGGCGAGCGCGACGCAGCGCGGCCTTGCGCGAGCACGATCTCGGCGCGATCGAGATCGCCGGTATCGAGCGCGAGACCGGCCATCACCGCGACGCAGCGCAGCGCCCAGTTCGAGAGACGATGCGTTTGCGCCAGCGCGACGGCCTCGTCGATCGCGCCGCGCGCGAGCTCGACGCTTCCGAAGAGCAGCGCGTGGTACGCGAGCCGCTCGCATGCGGCTACCGCGAAATGAAAGCGCCGCTGCGCGAGCGCGAGATCGTGCGCCGCGCGCAGCTCGGCTTCGCAGCCCGCTTCGTCCGACGACCACGCCAACACGGCCGCGGCCGCGAGCCGCTCTTCCGCACTCTGCAGCGTGCCCGAAGCGCGATGATAGGCTTCGGCGTCGGCGAGGTTACGGCACGCGAGCAGTCCGGGATCGGCGCAGCTCCCGAGCGTACGATCGTCGCCGGCAATCGCAGCGACCGCCGCGCGCAACGGTCGTGGAGCCGCCGATAGCGCCAGCGATGCCGACGCCTCGTCGAGCCGGCATTGCGCAATAAGGTCCTCGATCTTCTGCTCATCGAAGATCATCAGACCTTATGCTAGCAACCGATTCTTAAGCGCCTATTATGAGTTCGGGTGCGGCGCGGTGCCGTGCAGCGCGCGAACGGGACCTACGGCAGTAGTCTGAAGACGGTTCCGTAGTAGTCGTACTGGCCGCCCCAGAACGTTGTGCCGTACAGCACGCCGCCGGCATCGGTGAGTCCGGACTCCGGATTCGCGCCGTCGGGATCGCCGGCGAAGCGATACACGATGTGTTCGGCACCGAACCGGTCGATGCGGAAGATCGTTCCGCAGCGATAGTACCCGGCATCGCGAACGACGCCCGACGAAATACATTGATTCGAATGGTGCGGGCTGTCGCCGCCGCCGGTGGTCGTGCCGTAGAGCTCGCCCTTCGCCTGAATCAAGTTCGCCGCTGGGAACGCGCCGTCGGTTCCGGCGCCGAAACTATGAATGACGATCTCGGAGCCGGCGGTCGTCATCTCAAAGACGGTGCCGAGTCCGCGTCCGATCGTGCCGCCGTGCAGCGTGGTTCCGTAGAGGAGGCCGTTGTAGTAGATCAGCGTGCCGGCGGGATTCTCGCCGTCGCCGCGTGCGAAGCCGAACGCGTGCACGATCTTCGTTTCTCCGGTCGGGCTCATCTTGAAGACCGAGCCGCCGTTCTTGACCTTGCCGCCCGCGCGCGTCGTGCCGTAGAGCCAGTCGCCGACGCGAATCAGCCCCGCGCTGGGATGTCCGCCGTCGTTGGGCGCACCGGCGAAACTGTGCAGCACGTGCTCTTGCCCCGATGCGGTTATTTCATAAACGATACCGCGGCCGTGGCTGCCGCCGTTGAGTGTCGTTCCGTAGAGCAGTCCGGCGACTTGCGCGAGCCGCGATTCCGGCTCCGAGCCGTCGCCGGCCGCGCCGAAACTATGAATGATTCGCTCGGCACCGCCGGTCGTCGCGGTGAAGATTGTTCCGCCGCCGTGCGCGCCGCCCGCAGACGTGGTGCCGTAGAGCAGATTGTTGTACCACGTGAGACCCGCGGCCGGATACGCACCGTCGCTCGACGTGCCGGTGAACTCGTGCAGGATGCGCAGCTTTCCGAACGGACTGATCGCGAAGACCGTACCGTATCCGGATCCGTACGACGAAGTCGTGCCGTAGAGCGTGCCCTTCACGTTGATCAGGCCGTCTTGCGGCTCACCCCCAGCGTCTTGCCCTTTAAAACTGTAGAGCGTGATGTAACCGGATGCATCCGGCGAGTGTGCGGCCGCTTGCGTTCCATCCGAGGAACCGGACGGCAATGCCGCGCCTCCACCAATTCGGGAGCACCCGGCGACCAGCACGCAGCAGGCGATCAGTGTAGCGACGCGCATGGTAGCACCTCCAAACGCCAGCGATGTGGCGGGTGCTTCCTCTTCGGTTTGTCTTGCTGCGGTCCTCGCTTACGGCGCCCAGCTCGAGCGCGCGGTCGGTGAGGACGTGGCCTTCGGAGGCGGCGTCGCCTGCGGACCGGGCGCGGCGCGGGGGGCAACGACGATCACGTCGTGCATGCCGGAACTATAGTGGAAGGCGCATCCGATCAGATACATTCCGGCTTTCACGAGGCTCACCGTCACCGACTTTCCCGGGCCGATCGGACCACTCGCATAACCGACTTCGAGTTTGCCGTCGCCCTGCTTTTGAACCGGTAGATTCGGATCTTTCGGGAACGCCGCCGGCGGCCCGGAGATCGCCTTGACCACGTCGAGCGTGTGCGTGTTGGTTTTCGAGAGGTTGCGAATCGTGATCTTCGTTCCGGGCGGGAACCCGAGCGATTGCGAGTAGTGCTGCTGCGAATAGCCGCCGAGCATCGCCTTCCACTTCACCGACTTGATCGCTCCGAGACCTTCGCCGGGAAGCTCTTCCCCGATCGTGTCTTTCGGAAGCGTCGCAAATGCGACGAGATCGTTATTCATGGAGGGCAGCATAACGGTAGCGCTGCCGGCACCGCCGCCGCCCGCGCACGCGCTGATGGTCAAACCGGCGAGCGCGATGCCGAGCGCGAAGAGTTTCTTGTCCATGCCCGCACTCTAGGGCAACGGCGTGAAAAATCTCTGAAGGATTATCTTCAGAAATTGAGGCGAAGACGAAGCGTCGTTTCGGTGGTTTGCGCGCTCGCCGGATCGGTGACGACGACCCTCACCGTGACCGTCTGTTGGCCAAGGAGGGGTTTCAGCGTCACCGCGATGCTGAAGTTTCCTCGCGGACCCGCCGTGGTGTTCCCGTTGAACTGCCCGGTCGTTGACGGCGAGACGCCGACCGTCACTTTCACGCGCCCGTTGGCGACCGTATTGCCTTGCAGGGTGAAGTTCCGTCCGACGGCGGCGTTGCGCGCCGGCTGCGTGATGGTGAGATGGATCGTCTGCCCGCGCAGCACCGTAAACGACCACGAACGATCGAAAGGAGTACCGCCGGGACCGCGGCCCGCGACGCGCACCGCGTGCGATCCGAAATCGAGCGGCGCCGGCGGCTTATATGAAAATCCGCTCGACGAAACGCCGCTCTGCATCGTGATGTTGCCGCCGTCGAGCCACACGCGAACGCTGCCGGGATCGACGTTGCGCGTGAACTCCGCCGCGATGACCGCGAAGCGATCGCGAATCTCGCTCTGCGGCGCCGGCTGTTCGGCGCGCAGCCGCACTTGCGACTGCGGTGGCGGCGGCGGCGGTACGGGTGGACGCGGCGGTCGCGGCGGAGGCGGCGGATTTGGAACCGGCTGCGACGTGACGATCGAAACGACGCGCGTTCCATTATCATAACCAACGTTGGCGCCCAGCGACTGCGCGATGAATCGCAGCGGTACGTACGTCGTCGAGCCGACAATGAACGGCGCGACGTCGAGAATCTGCGGCTGACCGTCGATCGTTGCTTGCGTCGATCCGATCCGCAGCGAAACGGTCGTGCTCCCCTTCGTCGCATTGATCGTGCCGGACGCATACACCACGCCCGCTCCGAGCCGCTCAAAGATCCCGCGCAGCGGTACGAAAACGCGTCCTTCGCGCTCGATCGGTCCCGGACTCAAACTCAGCGGCTGACCGTTGACGGTGATTGTGACTTGCTGCGCGAGCGCCGGGACGGCGAGCATCGTCAATGCGGCGACGAAGGCTAGAATTCTCATCGTCCGAGCTTGTGCCCAAATATCGGCTTTCCTTCCCAATCAAACCAAGCGTGTAGCTCGCGCAAAGGTGACGGTATTGCCGACCTCAAAAAAGGCGCTAATCCCAGACTCTCTCTCTTCTTGGAGGTTCCGTGTTTCGCATTAGCTTCAAACCGGCGCTGATCGCAGCCGCCGCGGTCGTCGCCGTTGGGGCGGCGGGATGCTCGGGCAGCCATTCGCTGTTGCCTTCAACCACCGGCCAATCGCTTGACTCCTTACGTGGGAGCCACGCGGGACGCATTCAGCGTCTTACGGCACCGCCGACCGGCATGCAGCTCGAGTGGCTGCTGACCGACGGCTCGATCCTCGCGCAGAGCGGTTCATACTGGAACCAGTTCTACCGCTACTATCCCGATTCCAAGGGTAGTTACGCGGATGGCACCTGGCAGCAGGTTGCTTCGCTTCAATCGGGCTACGCGCCGGACGCGGCAGCCTCCGATCTCTTCGCCGACGGGCGCTTCGCCTTGATCGGCGGCGAATACAATGAAGGCGGTAACTACGATCTGCAGCTCGTCAACTTAGGCGCCGTCTACGATCCGATCGCGAATACGTGGACTCCACTCGGCCACCCGAAAAAGTGGAAGTGGATCGGCGACTCGCCGTCGACCGTGTTGCCGAACGGCAACTTGCTCGTCGGCGACAAGCTGCACACATGGGATGCGTATCTCGCGCCCAAGACCTTGGCGTGGAAGTCGGTCGGCGATGCCGGCAAGGCGGACTTCAACGCCGAGGAAGGCTGGACGCTGCTCGCCGACGGCACGATTCTCACCGCCGACGTGAAAGACGCGCCGAACTCCGAGATCTACAATCCGTCGACGGGTCAGTGGAAAACCGCAGGTTCGACGATTGTCGATCTGCACTCGCCGTCGCCGTTCAAGCAGTGTCTCCAGTACGGCCCGAAGCCCAAGGATTGCTACCTACCGCCGGGCGAGATCGGACCGTCACTCTTGCGTCCCGATGGATCCGTTTTTTATGCGGGTTCGGGATCCGGATCGAGCGGCTACGGACCCGGGCACACCGCAATCTATTACTCGACCGGCAGCAAAGCCGGTACGTGGCAAGCCGGACCGGACTTCCCCAACGGGGATAACGCGGGCGACAACTTCGGCGTCCTCGAGCCGAGCGGCAACGTGATCGTCTTCGGCAACAGCGGCGCGGCCTACGAGTGGAACGGTACCACTTTCTCGCAACTCGGCGGCCTCGAGGAAGTCGGCCCTCCGCTCCTCCTGCCGACGGGACAAGTGATGCTAATCGGATACTCGAGCGTCGTGCTCTACACGCCGACGGGATCGCCGAACGCGAGTTGGGCTCCGACGATCTCAAAGGTCGCGTCGACGATTCAGGCCGGCAAGACCTACAAGATCACCGGCACCCAGTTCAACGGGCTCGGCCAAGCGATGGCGTTCGGCGACGAGTACCAGAACGCGACGAACTACCCGCTCGTGCGCATCACGAACACCTCAAGCGGCGACGTGGTCTACGCACATACGCACGATCACAGCACGATGGCCGTCGCAACCGGGAAGAAGAGCGTCTATACGTACTTCGACGTTCCCTCGACGATCCAATCCGGAGCGAGCACCATTCAAGTGGTCGCCAACGGAATCTCTTCGAAGACGGTCAGCGTGACCGTGACCGGGGGCACCCGCCGCCGGCACTAGAATCGAACGCGATTCACGACGAGGACCGGTCGCAACGCGACCGGTCCTCGCTTCTTAGAGAAAGAACGGGATCGCGGCGAGCTGCAGCACCGACGAGAAGATCGCCAGCGCAAGCGGCGAGCGATCGAGCAAGAGACCGCACGCGACGCTTCCGGCAAACCACGCCGTTCCGAAGATCAAATCGAAGAATCCAAACCTCGACGCACGGCGACGGTGGGCCAGCACGCTCGCGACCAGCGCGAGCAAGAGTGCATCCTGCACCGCGATGCCGACGCCCCACAATGCGACGCCCGCTTGCGCGATCGCACCGCTTCCCAAAAATGCCATCGGCGTCGCCGCCGCGCCGATCGCGATCGCGATCGCGACGATCGCCTTTCCGAAGCGATCGAAGAGTTTTCCCAAAATGGGCGCAACGATCGCCGCGACCGCCATCGCCACCGCAAACCAAATCGAAATCGCCGGCGTGGAGACGACGCGATCGCGCTCGAATCGAAACGCAATTAAGGCAAAGTCCACGAATCCTGCGGCAACCAGCGCGCCGCCGATCGCGTAACGGCGGAAGGCCGGCCAGTCGTGCACTAAAGGCTCGGGCGGACCGTCGTCGCGCGGCATAATCTCCCGCCCCGCCGTCGCCGCAAAGCCGAGCATCGTCAGCGTCAAGAGCGCGGGCACGATGAGAATGCCGAAGCCCGCCGTAAAACCACCGCGCGCGATCGCCAGTGCGACGACGAGCGGTCCAATGGTGGCGCCGGTTTGATCGAGCAGCTCGTTGATGCCGAAGACGCGTCCGCTCCCAAGCGAACGTCCGGCGTGCGAGAGCATCGCCGCGGTCACCGGCTTTCGTATGCCGCGCCCGATGCGCTCGCCGATCATGAGTCCGGCCGCAGCGGGCCAGCTTCCCGCAAGCGCGAGCGCCGGCACGCAGAGCATGTTGATCGCATAGCCGATCCAGACGTCGAGCCAGTAGAGTCCGGTACGATCCGCAATGACGCCGGCGACCGACCGAATCGCAAAGCCGGCGAGCTCGCCGCCGCCCGCGACCGCACCGACGATCGCGCCGCTCGCGCCGAGATGCGCGAGAAACGCGCCCGCGATGCCGCGCCCGCCCTCGTAGGTGAAATCGGCGAAGAGGTTGACGACGCCGATGAGAGCGACGAACCGCAGCGCGCGCTTAGCGTCGAGCGGTTTGCCGCTCATGCCGCTAGCGGCTGAGATAGTGGCGCTTGACCCAACGCGACCACACGTTGGCGGGCGTTCCGCTATAGTCGGAGATCAGCACGCCGCAGCCGCCCCACGTATCCCACGTCCAGGCTTCGTAGCCGACGTCGTATTTATCGGCCCAGTTCATGAAAATTGGAATGTAGGTGCGCCCGCAATCGGAGCCGCCGTACGTTTCGCCCGTCTCGCCGAAGATCATCGGCGCAACCTTGGTGATCGGGCGCATGCTCGAGTTGAAGCAGGCGGTGTTGTCGCACACGTTCTTGCCATAAACGTGAGCTTCCGCTATCAGCTGGCTCTGCGGATCGTGCGGGCGCGACTCGAGCCACGTCGAGCCGTCGTATTTCGAACCGTCGATCTTACCGCAGGCGTTTGCGTAGTCGATGCAAGGAATCGAGATCACGCCGTTGTAGCCGGCTTGACGCATCAGCGTCACGGCCTGCTGCATCGCGGCGGTTTGATAGTAGGCGTTGCTCGGGCCGTACGTCGCCTCGTTGTCGCAGCCTTTCTGCATGAAGCATTTCCAACCGACGGTCGTCTCGCCCCAGGGTGCTAAGATCACGTCCGGGTCGTTCTTGAACGTTGCCGCCATGCTCGACCACATCGCCGGCGAGTGGTCTTCATCGGGCGCGGCGGGCTGATACGTCGCCTGATACGACCCGGGCGCACCCCACATCAGCGAAATCTCGGCGTACATCCCGTATTGGTGGAGCAGGTTGACATAGTCGACGATCGCGTTGATATAATTCTGGCCGGCGTACTGCTGGTCGATGCCGTTGATGTTCAGCCAGCAGTCCTCGTTGAGCGGCACGCGCACCACGTTGACGTTCCAGGTGGTCATCGCCGTAACCGATTGTGCGTCGTTCGGACCGTCGAAGATGCCCCAGCCCTGCACGCATGCATACTCCGTACCCGAGCGATTGATGCCGTGCAGATGAATCGCGTTGCCGTATCCGTCGACGAGATGGTTGCCGGAAACGTAAATCCCGTCGAGAGCCGTACGCTTCGCCGCAAAACCCGCGGCCGCGCCCGCGGGCGGAGTGCCGCCGCCGACGCCGTTCGAGCACGCCGTCAAAAGCAAGGCCGTGATAAGGATCGCCGCTCGCTGTTTCATGCGCCTTCTATTCTTGGGCGTCGAAGCACACTCTTTGCAGCGTTTGCGGGCGAAGGCTGAGAATAGCGCGGCATGACCAAGTATCGCTACGGCGAGATGACGTGGCCGGAAGTCAAAGCCGCGGCGGCGCGGCCGTGCGTGGCGATCGTTCCGATCGCGACGCTCGAGGATCACGGGCTGCATCTCCCGATCGATACCGACTTGCTGCTCGCTGCAAGCGTCTGCGAGCTCGCGGCGTCGCGTGCCGCCGATCGGGTCGTACTCGTGCCGCCGATCAATCACGGCTACAGTCCCCACCACATGGATTTTCCCGGAGCGCTGACGATCGGGGCGCACACGCTGATCGACTATGGGCTCGACGTCTGCAAGAGCCTCGCGCATCACGGCTTCGAGCGGATTCTGATCGTCAACGGCCACGGCAGCAACGCGCCGTTCATCGACGTCATCGCGCGGCTCTGCGTGGTGCAGACCGGCGCTCTCGCGGCGGCGGTCAGCTACTGGGCCGCGCCGGGCGTCCGCGAGGCGGCCGAGTCGCTGCGCGAATCGGAGGCGATCGGCGGCATGAACCATGCCTGCGAGTTCGAGACCTCCATCTATCTCGCGCTCCGGCCGGACCTCGTCGATATGTCGCAGGCCGTGCACGAGCTCTCGCACCGCCCTACGGCGAACTATTGGACCGACCTCGTCGGCGGGGACGGGCCGCTCGCGATGATGGAGCACTGGAGCCAGCTCAGCGAAAGCGGCGTGATGGGTGATCCCACCAAAGCGACGCCCGAAAAGGGGCGCGTCCTGCTCGATGCGGCCGCGAACGGGATCGTCACGCTCGTGGACGAGATGCTCGCGCGCGAGCGCCGTCCGCGCGTCGACCACCACTAAAGCGCCGTCAACGTCATCAAGGAGCTATCAAATTTTCGCGAACTGACGGCAGCGCTCGTCACGCGATGTTAGACTGCCGGTACGGACACTCAATGCCCAGGTTTCGCTCGCTTTACCTGACGCTTTTGCTTGCGGCGGCGTTCGCGCTGCCGTGCGAGCCCGCGCGCGCCTCGGTAGCGGAGTCGTTCTCGTTCACGGTCGCCCGCGCACCGCATCCGTTGCCGCTCGATCCGGCCTTGAGCGACCCCGCGTGGGCGGCCGGGAAAGTACCCGAGGGGAACGGACCGTGGGAGAACGTCACCACGCGTTCGCCCTCGCGCTACCCGACCACGGCCTATCTGCTCTACGACGACAAGAATCTCTACGTGGCGTTTGCGGCGGAGCAAGACGGCGTGCCGATCGTCGCGACCCAGTCGACGAACGAGACCGGCTTCGGGATCGACGACTTCGTCGGCATCGGCGTCGATACGAGCGGCACCGGGAGCCAAGTCTACTATTTCGAGACGACGCCGCGCGGCATCAAGTACGAGCAGGCCAACGAGAACACGCGCTTCCGGCCGCGGTGGAGCGTCGCGGCGACGACCGGCCAGGGCCGCTGGAGCGCGGTGCTGGTGATTCCGCTCGACGTGATTCGCGTGCCGCGCGGCGGAAAGCAGACGTGGCGTCTTCAGTTCGTGCGCGGCGTCGCCGCGCGCGGCGAGCATCTCTCGTGGGTCTGGGATCCGATCATGCAGGACGCGCCGAGCGGCCAATGGCCGCTCTTCTCTCCCGATCCGCGCTTCTGGCCGGCCGCGCATTTCGATCTCGCCGCCTCGGCGGCGGCGCGTCCGAAGCCGCGCGCCGACATCTACGCGCTGGGCGCGGTCGGCGCCGATCGCAATCTCGTGCAGCAGGCCAACGGCACGTTCTTACCGATGAACGTGCGCTGGTACGGCGGCGATCTGAGCTATCCGCTCACGCCGACGACACGCTTCGTCGGCACCCTCAATCCCGATTTTTCGAACGTCGAGATCGACCAGCAAACCATTGCGCCGCAAGAGTTCCAGCGGCAGTTGGTGGAGTATCGCCCGTTCTTCTCCCAGGGCGCCGCCTACATCAACGCGGACTCATCCGTGCGTGCGCCCGTCGGAACGAACGTCCAGGCGCCGTATCTCGTCTTTTACTCGCCCTCGGTCGGTCCGTTCGACAGCGGCGGCAAAGTGGAAGGCACGTTCGACGAGAGCTCCTTCGGTGCGCTGACCTTTCACGGATACGATGCCACGACCAACAACACGTTCACCGATTCGGCGTACGGATTTCAACACGCCATCCCGGGCGGCGCGTTCACGTATTGGAGCGACGGCGTCTTCGCCAACCACAGCATCGCGGGCTGGGACAACACCATTGAAGACGGCTTCGAAGTGCGAAACCTGCAGAACGGCATGATTTATTTCGGCGATTATTCGTTCGAGGACGGGTCCTGGGTGCCGCAAGGACACGCCGATCTGGCCCAGTTCTTCGTCGATCGCCACAAGGGCGACTTTGAGTTCAACGCCGGCTATCTCGACATCTCGCCGAACTATAACCCGATCGACGGCTACACGGCCAACTCCGATATCCGCGGCCCGCAGTTCTTCACCGACTACGCCGGTGCGACGCCGGGCATCAAGAACTACACGCTCTTCTTTACGGCCGACCGCTTCTTGGACGAGTCGGGCGCGGTGCATCAAGCCGACGTGCAATATTACGTCAGCGCGGTCTTCAAGAATCAATTCTCGCTCGACGGCGCGGGCGAAGCCGTCGGTCAGCTGCGCTCGTACTCGATTCCGTCGGGACCGGGCTGCACCGGCCCGATTCTCTATCAGTCGAGCTTCACCGGATATCCGTGCTATCTCGACGGCGTCACGCAACCGTACAATCTCTATCAAGTTCCGGTCGGCTACCGCGACGGGACGCCGACGCCGGTCGACGTCAACTATTCGTGGGGCCCTTTCGGCGACGACTACGTGCACCTGTTCACGATCGTCACGAGCCGTCCGCTCGCGCGCGGTCTCTCGCTCGGACTCGAATACGACGGTACGTACGAGCGCGCATTCTCCGATGGCGCCCTCGACTCGCAGTGGCTTCGCCGCATCACGCTCGGTTACAACATCAGCAGCGACAGCACGTTCAGCGTCCAACTGCGCGATATCAACGGCTACGGCGGCTTCGCCACCCTGATCGGCAATAATCTCGCCGTCGCGTTCCACCAGCGGTTCGCGTCGGGCAACGAGCTCTACGTGAACTACGGCAGCCCGGCCGCGGGCGCGACCCTCGACCGTCTGATCGTGAAGTTCGTCTTCCACGCCGGCGCCGACGCCGGAACCTAAGCCGCACCCCGAGAACGGCTGGAGCATGACGAAGCTCGCAGCCGCGCTCGCACTCGCCCTCGCATTCGCCGCCACGGCGATCGCATCGGCAACAACGCCCTCGCCGTCGCCATCGCCGAAACCGACGCCGAATCCCTATCGCAGTTTAAAGTTCGGAACGGCGACGCTCGAGACCAGCGCGACGGGGAATATTGCGCTGATCGGCGGGTGGGTGGCCGTTCGCCGCGACGGCCGCGGCTGGCACGCGTGCGTCTCGTTCAAGAATCAAGACCCGCGCACCGCGACCAGCGTGCTGTTCGAGTTTCCGCTCACGGACCGCAACGGCGAAGTGCTCGAAAAACTGCGATTCGACCGGCGCGGAACGTTCTCGACCGGTGTGGAGATTCGCGGCTGGTCGAGTCTCGGGAACTGGCAGAGCGGGTCGAATCGCGGCTACGACGAGAACTGCGACGGCAAGAGCCTCGGGATGGCCGCCTTCTCGTTGCTTCAGGCGCGTCTGGCGACGTACCGCGTCCTGCGCGTCGATTACTCCGACGGCACCTCGTGGGCGCCGCCCGGCACGCCGTAACTCGAGCGGGCTAGTCGACGATGCGGACTTTACCGCTGCCGAGTTGGTAGACGGCGCTCACAACGCGAAGGTGCCCTGACTGCACGGCCTTCGTTAAGAACGGCGGCGTCGCACGCAGATCGGCCGCGGCGGCGCGGGCGTTCGCCTCGATCGCCTCGCGTAAACTGCCCCGCGCGCTCACCACGCTTTCGATCCCCGGGCGAATGTACTGCTCGATGGTCGAGAGGTGCTTCGGGAGCGGCGTGTTGGTTTCGATGGCCGAGTACACGGCTTTCACGGCGCCGCAGTTTTGGTGACCGAGCACCATGATCAGCCGCGTGCCGAGGTGCTCGATCGCGTATTCCAGCGATCCCGTCACCATATCGTCGGGATAGTTACCGGCGACGCGCGTCACGAAGAGCTGCCCGATGCCTTGAATGAAGATCAGCTCGGGAATCACGCGCGAGTCGGCGCAACTCAGCACGGCCGCGAACGGCGCCTGCGTCTCCTTGAGCAGCTCGCGCTTCTCCGCCACGCGGTTCGACGCGGGGAACTCGTTGGCAACGAACTTCTCGTTGCCCGCCATCATCTGCACGAGCGCGTCGTCCGGTGCGATGCCGGGGCCGGCCGGCGCGGCGCTACGCGCGGCGCGCGGAAGCGCGACGCTCGCCGCGGCCAGCGTACCGGCCAAAAATGCGGCGCGATTGAACCCTATACGATCGTTCTGCATGTCAGTTCTTATTCGGCGTCATGAACATGCGGCCATGCGGATAATCGAAGACGTAATCGAAGTGCTTGAGGAAATCGAACCCGACCAGCATGTCGCCCGTCGGAAGCCCCCACGTGCAGACGGATTGATCGGTGTAGGTGATCGGGCCGATCGTGAGGCTCTCGAGATTGCCGCACCCCTTTGTCCAGAACGATAAGTGGTGCTTCCTGGCAAAGTCGGCATCCACGAAGACGATGCCGGGGCTGCCGGTGTCGAGCGCCGCGTTCACCGAGACCGTTTTGTTGAGCGTCATCGGTATCTCGGGGATCTCATCGGAGAGATCGACCAGCAGCGGGAGGCCGTGGACCGATGAAAGGTCGGCCGAGGGGTCGAGCAGCGTCATCCTCGAGGCGTACGTGTCGAGCTTGACGATCGCTCCAGCGAAGAGATCGAAGCCGATGAGCCCGTCGTACCCCGCGCGATCGAGACCGCGATAATCGCTGTTGCGAAAATCCTCGGTGTAAACGGCCACGTTGTGCAGCGTCGAGTCGCCGAACGCAATCGTGTCGGCACGCCGCGCCCGCGTCTTCACCGGCCCGTACAGCGTCGAGGCTTGGCCGGCGCCGTGGAGGACCGGCACGTTCGCGCGGTCGGCAAACTGGTCGTCGAGGACGATCGCGCTCGATCCGGTATCGAGGATGAAGCGGCCTTTGACGCCATTGACCGTCGCGTCGATCAGCATGCGGCTGTGCGTGAGCGCGATCGGAAACGGCGTTCCGCTCCCGAAGGTCCACGACGCGAATGCCGGCGGTGGGTGGAGATCGTCGTTGCCGATCGGCTCGTTGGGCTCGAAGGTATCATAGCTCGAGACGACCTTGCTCTTGTCGAAGCGGAACGAGCCGATCATCTTCTTGCCCGGCACCACGTCGTGGTACGAGAGGATGTGGATCGTCGTCTCGTATGCGCCGCCGGGATCGATGGTGGCGGCAACGTAGGCGCCGGTTTCCGGATCGACGTCGAGCTCGATCGCGTCGCCGTTCTTGAGCGTTACCTTCACGACGCTGACGCTCTTGTCGTCAACGGTGCGGTCCGCGACGAACGTCGCCGGAAGCTCCGTCGTACCCTCCTGCAGCAGCAGCGTGAACGATGCCAGGTATTTAGCGTAGTCGCCGTAGATCGGCGTGGTGAACCCATTGATGTCGGAGTGCCAGAAAAGATTGCCGGTAAAGCCGGTGTGCACGGTAAGGTCGCCGAGCTTCAGAAGCGTGTACGTGTTGTGATAGACCAGCCCGCCCGAGAGCATCACGAAGCTCTGCTCGGTCTTCCCTTCGGCGTTCGCGACGTGTCCCGAGATGCGCATGCTCGTGAACGAACCGTCGCCGAACCGCCAGCCGACGTAGGCACCGTGCTTCGCGAGCAACGACGCCGCCTTCGCATCTTGACTCGGGGTTTGCGCGCGCGCACCGGCGATCGCGACGCCGGCAACGGCGACGGCGGCAATCACGGCGGCTACTCCGCGCATCGTGAGAGGTTCCACGGCCTCCTCGTTCAAAACCTCGTGTTATCGGACCTCAAACGATGCGATCCACACGACGAACGGCTTCTGAACGGCACCACTCCGCGCCGATTGGCGAAGAGTTTCGGATGATCGCCGAGGCGATGCCGCAACTCGTCTGGACGGCGAAGCTCGACGGCACGATCGAATACCTGAACCAGCGCTGGATCGAGTATACCGGCGTCGATCTCGACGAGTTCGGGCGTCGCGGCGAGGAAGCCGGCATCGTCCACCCCGACGACGTCGCCGAGACTTGGCGTCTCTGGCGAGCCGCAGTGGAGACCGGCCGCCCCTACGAGCACGAATACCGCCTGCGCCGGGCCTCCGACGGCAGCTTTCGCTGGTTCCTTGCGCGCGGCGTGCCGATTCGCGGCGACGACGGTCCCGTCGTGCGCTGGATCGGAACCGCCACCGACATCGACGAGCAGCATCGTGCCGTGGAGCGGCTGGCCTTCAGCAGCCGCGTGAACCAGCTTTTGCTTGAGACGGCGGACCCATGGCAAGCGATGGAACGCATCGCGCGGATGGTGGCGACCGAACTCGCCGACGCCTGCGCTATTCTGCGCCTCGACGGCGATATGGTGCGCACCGAAACGATCGTCCATCGCGACCCCGCCGTCAACGCGGCGATCGCGCCGCTTCGCGGGCGCCGAACGCTGCGAATCCAACCCGAGAGCGATCTCGCCGACCGGCTCAAGCAACACCAGACGATCGTTCTCTACGACGACGATGCGATGCAGATGAAGCAGAGCGCGTGGCCATACCTCGCCGCCGCGGTCGAAGCGCTCGGCGCCAAAGCCACGTTCATCGCGCCATGGCACGCCGGATCCTCGACGTACGGCGCGCTCGTCGCGCACTACTCGTCCGATTTCGACCCCCGCGACGTTGGACTACTCGAGGAGATCGCCCACCGCGCCTCGGTGGCGCTCGAACGCGCGGCGACGCTCGAGCGCGAACGGCGCATCGCGACGACGCTGCAGCAGGCGTCGCTGCCGTCGCTGATCCCGCGCGTTCCCGGCCTGCGCTTCGATGCGGTCTACGCCCCCGCCGGTGAGGAAGCCGACGTCGGCGGCGATTGGTACGATGCGATCGAACTCGACGACGGGTCGGTCGTGGTGAGCGTCGGCGACGTGACCGGACGCGGCATTCAGGCGGCCGCGATCATGAACAAGGTCCGTCACGCGATGGGCATGGCGCCGCTCCACGAGCGCGACCCGTCGAAGATCCTCGATTCGGCGGGCTGGTTCTTGCGCAAGCGCTATCCCGACGCGATTGTCACGGCGTTCGTGGGGATCATCAGCCCCGACCGGCGCGTTTTCCACTTCGCAAACGCGGGTCACCCCCTGCCGCTGCTCCGCCGCGGCGGCGAGCTCATCGAGCTGCAAGCCGTCGGCCTGCCGCTCGGCCTGCGTCAGCTCATCCCCGCCGACGGCAACGCCGCAATCGACTTGCGCGACGGCGATATTCTGCTGCTCTTCACGGACGGTCTGATCGAGGGACTCCGCGAGTGGGAGATCGGCGAAGGCAAGCTGCGGTCGGTCATGCAGACCGAGCTCTTCGCGGCCTCGGCAAATCCCGCGAAGCTGGTGGCGCGATCCTGCATCGCCGAGCGGGTGCCCGACGACGTTGCAATCCTCACGGTGTCCGTGGGAGCCCCGCCGGCGTGGACGCTCTACGTGGACGACGCGCGCGCGGCGGTGGATGCGCGCTCGCACTTCGTCGAGTTCTTATGCGGCGCGAAGACGGCGAGCGATTTCGTCGACGCGGCGGAGCTGGTCTTCGGCGAGCTGCTGGGCAACGTCGTCCGGCACGCGCCGGGACCCGTCGAGATCGCCGTCGATATGAGCGATGCGGCGCTCACGCTGCACGTGATCGATTCCGGCGCGCCGATTCCGGCAACCAACCACCACTTGCCCGACGACGTGCTGAGCGAGCGCGGACGCGGGCTCTTCATCGTGTCGCAGCTCGCAGCGGAGCTGCGCATCGATCACGTCGAGAACTGCGGCAACCACATCAGCGTGACGATCGAGCGCCCCGGCGCGGAAACGAAAGCAGACTCCTAGAGCGAGCGGCTGTCGTAGGCCCAGTGCAGCACCGCTTGGCGCTGACGGCGGCGGCACTCCAGATCGCCCGGCACGCAATTTTTCTCGATCGCTGCCACGTGACGCGCCATGGCGCGCCATCGGCGGATCTGCCGTGCGTCGTCGTCCGAGCGGCGCCCCATGTAGTAGCGGCAGTACCACTGAAACCAGCCGCGTGGATCCTGCGGATGGATCCATCCCTTGCGCCGCCACTCGCTCAACGGCTGCGAGGCGTTGACGCCGAAGCAGTTGAGCGACGGATCGTGACGTCGCGCGCAAAGTTTTGCCCGCGCGAACCACGAGGCCGGAAACTCGCGGCGGCAATCGGTCATGTACTTGCCGCCGAAGACACCCAATCGGAGCATCTCTTTCGGCGTGAGCTGGGGTTTAAAATCGGGCGCGAAGTTCCGTCCGGCGGGCTCGGTTCGATAGTAGACGTAGCCTCGCTGCATTTTGTCGTTAACGGCAACCCGGACGTTCATGGCGGCGGAAGTGCGGTTCGCGACGGCGCCCGCGCGTCCTTGACGCAATGCGGTAGAATCGGTGCGTGACCTTGCAGCCGTTCGCGTTGGAGCGCTTCTTCGCACGATACGAATTCAACACGCGCTATCTGCTCTGTTCGAGCGATGCGGAAACGATGCCGATCGCCGATCTGCTGGCACTGGAGCCCGGTGCCGAGCAGCGCTTAGGCGAGCTGCGCCTCGGCTACACCGAGTCGCGCGGCGGCGGCGCGCTGCGCGATGCGATCGCCGCCCTCTACGACCACGGCGACCGCGAGGCGATTCTCGCGCATAGCGGCTCCGAGGAGGCGATCTTCGTCTTCATGCACGTCACGCTGACGCGCGGCGATCACATCGTGGTCCAGTTTCCGGCCTATCAGTCGCAGTACTCGGTTGCGGAGTCCCTTGGCGTGGAGGTCACGCGCTGGCACTCCGATCTCGCACGGGGCGGCCGCCCCGATCTCCACCAGCTCGAGCGCCTCATCCGGCCGGCGACGCGCGCGATTGCGGTGACGTCGCCGAACAATCCGACCGGATACGCGCTCGACCCCGCGGAGATGGACGCGCTTGTCGCAATCGCGCGACGGCACGACCTCTGGCTCTTCAGCGACGAGGTCTATCGCGGAACCGAGCGCGAGGGCGAGCGCGCCCGCTCGGCCAGCGATCTGTACGAGCGCGCCGTCGCACTCGGCGGACTCTCGAAGGCCTACGGCCTCGCCGGGCTGCGGATCGGATGGATCGCGACGCCCGACCGGGACCTCTGCGAGCGCATGGCGACCTTCAAGGATTATCTCTCGATTTGCAACGGCGCGCCGAGCGAGTTTCTGGGCGAGATCGCGCTGCGGCACGGCGAGCGCCTCCGCGAGCGCGTGCGCCGCATCACCGCACGGAACCTCGACTGCCTCGACGAGTTTTTCGGCCGGCACGGCGCCCTCTTCGAATGGACGCGTCCGCGCGCGGGCACGACAGCTTTTCCGCGCTACCTCGCGGGAAGCAGTGAGGCCTTCTGCGCGCGACTGGTCGAGCGCGCCGGCGTGCTGCTGCTGCCGAGTGCCGTCTACGACGCCGGCGACGACCGCGTGCGCTTTGGTTACGGCCGCACGAATCTTCCCGAGGCGGTTGCAACCCTCGACGCGTTCCTCGAATCAGAGAAGGCGTCATGAAGATTTTGATCGTTGGTGCTCGTGGAACGCT
>Ga0302325_10001921_pt1 | contig 51783 bp, 45 predicted proteins | sample Palsa_T0_2_FD_201948 | JGI IMG/M metagenome (GOLD analysis project Ga0302325, IMG submission 201948) | Peat permafrost microbial communities from Stordalen Mire near Abisko, Sweden - Palsa_T0_2 | ecosystem: Environmental > Terrestrial > Soil > Palsa > Peat permafrost | place: Sweden: Abisko...
TTCACGGTCACGGTCAGTTACGTTGGCGGTCCGACACCGTACGAGCTCCAATTCAGCGCGAGTCCGTCCCGCTGCACGGTACCCGGCTCGGTCTACTCCACGAATGGACAATTCACGAGTACGACGTACCTTCTGGACTGGAAAGCCTAACCAATCCAATCCGATGGCCCGCCGCGAGCGAGCGGCGGGCCATCGGTGGCGAAAGTCAGTACGAAAACGGCTGAACTTCGAAACTATAAATCCACGGAGTCGATACTTCTTGCCCCATCCCCACGCCGAGACGAGCAGTTCCGTTGACGCCGTTTGCGACCTCGCCACTTATAGCTCCCGCCGGAAAGAGGTTGGGGACAGTCTTCGCGAGGCGGCCGGACTCGTCGTACTCGTTGAGACATGGTCGAAAGTTACCGTCGAGAAGTCGGACCAGTGAGGGGCAGTACATCGAGCGCTGCAACACAAGGTGGTGTACGGGATCGATCTCGATGACGGGCGAAGCGCCGCCGACCATCCCGATGAAGCCGTGGCTTTCGGTCGGGTCCTCGCCTAGAGCATGCTCAAACACCTGAGTGATGCTCCCCGTTGTCAGATTCAGGAGGCTGAGCTGGGCCTGAAATACATCGCTCCCCGCCGAGACGTATTGACAGCTTGTGGCAATCGCGGCAACTCCCGTCGATGGGTCTAAGGCCATTTGGTACCCATCGAAGTTCTGCGAGCCTCCGGCTATCGGTAGCGTCCGGCTCGTTGCCGTGCGCGTATTGAAATCGATGGTTACGAGCTGCGGCGAAATGGTGCTGCAATCGCCGTTGTCTGGTTCGACCAAAACGTAGGCGCGATCCGTGGTCGGATCGTACGAAAAGGTTTGGGTCGCAACATCGCCAGCGCTTGCGCCGTCGAGGAGCGCCGTCACGTCGATCGGCGGTGAGAAGCCGTTACCTGTCGTCACGTCACCACGCGTCACCTGAAAGGAGTTCGTTGCGAAGTCGAAGGCGAGGTACGCGGATCGCGTCGGGCTAGAGTTCGGCGCCACGATTGAAACGTACGTTGTCGGCGCGATCACGGAGGGTGGAAAGGTGAAGGAAGCAAAGCCGGCGCCCAACGGAACCGCGCGGTAGAAATTGATGACATTGAAGTCCAGCGTGTCTTCACTCACTTCCACGTCGTTCTGAACGATGGGAGACGTTACAATGCCGTTGTTCGTGAACGCGAGGGAAACGCCGCCGTTGGCGCCGGTGCTAACGTCGAACGGCTCGATCGTCGCGAGGACAAGGTTGGCTTCTAGTGGGCCAAACGCACCGTATTCCGTCATGAAACCATCAGTACCGGATGGGTCGAACTGTAGCGCGTTCAGAGGCCCCCCCAGAGCGCTTTGGATCCCATGATAGTCTACCGTGCCCGCATCGCTCGCTTCTCCGGTGGTCGTCCCGCCGCGGGTTGCTAGTACACGGACGTTTACGGTCGCCGTGGCTGGGAGACCCGCAATCGTGGGATCGATGGTGACCGACCCGACGGTACCGTTTGCCGTAACGTGATAGATGGAGCCGGTGAAGACCCCGTCGTCGTCGAGTCGATCGCCGTTCGGATTGCGGAAGGTATTGTATGCTCCGGAGATGGTGGGAAAGGCGAAGAACGGAGCCGGGGGCGGAGCTGCGAACTCGACGATGGCGCCCGTCGCGCCCGGCACGTGCGAGACGTCGTAGCCTACGGTGAACGGCGCCTTGTACGGTACGTCGAGCGTATGGGTGCCAGCGTAGCCGGTCCCCAGCGAAAGAAGCGGCGCAGGTGGTCGCGCCGTTCCCGCGTCGACGCGAGTGAAGGCGAGATCGCTGATGTCCGAAGGAAACGCGGTGACTCCGGATTGGAGATCGATCCAGATCGTGTAGGTCCCCGCTCCTGCGAGCGCGCTGACCGGGACGTTCACCGTACCCGACGAGGCGGACAACGGAACAGAGTAGTACGGGTAAAGGCCGATGTTGCCCAACTGATGGCTGGCATTCCCCGGCATTGAGACGTTCAACGTCGGTGTACCGATCAATTGATGCGAATAGGAGCGGAAATCGTAGGTCACGGGAATTGACGAGCCGCTTACAACAGACGGCACGCTGGGCGCGAGGAGCAATCGTGAGCTCACCGCGGGCGACCCGAACGTTAACTGGAACGTGGATTCTGCCAGATCGTGAAAGCCGACCGACGCGGAATAGGTCAGCGACAGCGTTCGCGACACCCCCGGAGTCAGCGGGACGCCGGCTGCGGCGAAGAGCTGCGCAGGGAGAAACCGCGCGTAGGGTGTCGTCGCGATGACTCGTGAGGGTTGTCCGGCGACCGCAAGCCGGTAAGTCGCGTTTGCCGGAATGCCTTCCCAATCCGGCGCGATCGTGATGTAGGAATGCAGCTCTGCGCCGGTGTCGCTGCCCGGAAACGTTAATGCGTCGTCGGTGCCGGCCATGGTGAACGGACCGTCGAGCTTGATGTACGACGGGTCGAGCGTCGTGACGTAAACGGCGTCGTTCAAGTACCGCGTATTCGCCTCGGCGATGAATCCACCGCTGCGCCGGCCTTGCACTGCGACCCGCGCGATTCCGGGCTGAACGGGTTTGCCCGCGGCGGCGAGGATCTGCTCGACGACCTTGCGCACGTCGATCTGCGGGCCGACGTTCAGCGCGACGTCGGAGTCCGGTGGGTTCGCGACCGGTGTTCCGGTTCCGGCGAGCAGGCTGCGGACCTGTGACGGGGAGCTGATAGGCTGGCCGGCGAGGCGACCCATTTGCAACGCGATCGCAGCGGCAGCGGCAGTCTCGGGTGCAGACGCCGATGTTCCGCCGACAAGCTCGACACTCACGGAATTATATGCGGGTCCGACGAGTAACAGGGCTTCGATGTTGTCCCCAGGCGCCGACGCGTTGACGCGACTGCCGAAGCCGCTCGAGAACCCGAGCTGACCATCGAATCGCGTCTCGCTGAAGGCCTTGGTAGCCGCGAGGTTTGCAGTCGCGGGGTTCTGGGGGTTCGCCGCGATGATGTCGTCGAGCGTGGACGCGCCGACGTCGATCGCGCCGCTGTCGGTGTCGACTGAGGGAGCGGTGGTGAACCCCATATCGTCCACGTTCGTCGTGTTGGTACCGACGTTCGTAGCTGCGCTTCCGCCCGAGGGCCCGATCGCAGCCGCCGTAAGGTCACGCGTTCCGTCGTTGGCCGCGATACAGACGACGATGTTGGAACTCACGACGGCCGCGACCACGCTTTCCGACAGCGGGTCGTCCTCGAGATAGCGGCTGGGGAAGCCGTCGCCATCATAACCGAAGCCGATGCTCGCGGTGATGACGTTCGGTGCGGGGGCCTGACGCGACGCGCCAATGAACGCCCCGAGAATATCTGTCGTGCCCAGCGTTCCATCCGTCATGCCGGGCGCGATCCAGCGGTACGACGCACCGGGCGCGATGCCCAGGAGATCGGCGCCTGTGGTATCGGTCGCTCCAGCGCGTTGGGCGTTGTCGGGCAAAGCCGACATCACGGAGAAATCGAGACCGACCTCCGCGAGCTCCGGGTCGACGCCGCACACCTCTGCGGTCGGAGAGAGGTCGCCGTTCTGATCGGAAACCCACACGGGGATAAGAGGAAGCGATGGAAAGTCGAGGTAGCGCTGTCCGCCGATCAAGTGCGTCGTCGGCGCGTAGGCAGCAAAGTAGTAGCAAGGATCGTTCGGGTTCTGTCCCGCGGAGGGATCGTCGACGTCGCCGAGGCCGACGTTGGTGATGATCTCGCCGGCGCCGGGAAGCTGCGAGAACCGCTGGCCGATCTCGTCGAACGCTGCGACGGCATCGACACCGGGCGCATTCAGCAGCGCCTGCAGGTCAAACGAGATGGCGGTGTTCGTCGGGATCGTCGGCGTTGCGGCGGCTGCGACCGACTTCGTGGCTCGGCCGAAGGTCCGGGCCGGTCGGCGCAAGCCCGTGAGTTCCTGGAGAGCAGCCGGCGGCAGCGCGGTCCGTTGTGAGAGCATCGAGTCGACCGCATAGTCCGGCGATACGTAGGCGACGGCCGGCAACGCACGCAGGGTGCGAACTGCGTTGGACACCGACGAAGCTCCAACGTGAAGAGCAAACGCATTGTCGAACGCGACGAGCTGATGGCCGGCGCGTGCTTCGGCGCGCGCTCGCATCGAGCTCAGCGTCCCGCGGTCGACCTTCGAGAAGAGACGTTGGGCCCGGTCGACGCCGAGATGCATGAGCGTGAGATTCGTTCGCGCGTCGGTCGTGAACGCGTGCGGCGAGATGTCTCGACGGTTCGCCCCGGCGGCCTTGCGCAGCGTCAGGGCGTCGGCCGGCGCGAGCGCATCGAGATCTTGAGGGATTGTGACGCCGGCCTTGAACGCGACGATCACCCTGCCGGGGACGTACGGCTGCGGCGGGTGCTCGAGATCGAACAGAATCTTGCGGCGCTGAGCCGGCGTAATCGTACCGGTAAGCGGACCGTAGCGCACGCTGGAAAGGCCGACTTGGATCGTCCGGCGACCCGCCATGGCAGTTCGAGAGCTCAGCGCCGCACGGGCATTCGTGGGCGAAGTCCGGGGCGGCGCGATGACGGCGCGACCGTTCGTGTAAACGGTGACGACGCGGCCGTCGCTGAGCGTCCCCATCATCGCGACGCGAGGATGCGTCACGCGCGGTTGGACGACGGCCATCGGCCGAGTCGGACCGGCTGTAGCCGGTGCCGCCCCGATGCCGAGCGACAACGCAAATGCAACCGCAATAAAAACCTTAGAAGACATCGCACACTCCTTGCGGCTGCGTCAGCCCGAGCGAAGACGGGGTCGAGAACGAGCGCACCGGATCGGTGGCGCTGAGATCGAAGAGATAGGCTGTCACGGCATTCGCGGACCGCTCCGCAACCTGCGGCTCGCGCGAGTTCGGATCGACGGTAATGCCGGACGGTCCGCGCGGATCGGCAACGGTGTTCACCGGCGTCCCTGTCGGATCGAACGCTGCGACTGCCGCCGAGCTGGTGAGGTAGAGTTGCGCCGTCGTTTGCGGCGACTGGTCCAGTGAGAGCGGCGCGCCGTACGCGACCGCGATGGGCGGTGCTGTCAGAGCAGCACTGCCTTGACCGCGCCCGTTCTCGGTGAAGAACGCAAGCGCCGGCGTCGCCGTGTTGCCTACGTCGATCTGGTTGAGCGCCGTGTTCGGCGTCGTCGCGGCATAAGCGATACCGTGAGCGTTCGGCGCGGCAAACGTGGCGGGCGTCCCGCCCTTTGGTGTTCCGCCGGAAGGCGAGAAGACGGTGACGCCCGCGCTGCCGGAGACGTAGACGTTGCCGTCGTTCGGATCGTACGTCACACCGTTGACGTCCGCGACCGCCGGCGACGCGAACGATGCGGCAAGGCCGCCGTTCTCATCGTACGCAAGCACCTTGCCGAGACCGGCGTCGGCAATCAAGATGATTCTGTCGTCCGGGTCGTATGCAAGGCCAACGGGATCGTTCAGACCTGAGAAGCTCCCGGTGGGCAACGGCACCGGCGCGCCGTGCGGATCGAAACGGGCAACGGCCGGAGCGCCGCCGTTTGCATACGCGACGTACAGTGCGCTGGTGACATCGACGATCTCGGAACTGGTCGCGCTATCGCCGTTCGCATCGACGGCGGTGGCGACGAGCGATGTCGGATAGGTCGTCGTGTTGGGCGCGACGGCCTGGACGGTGAACTGGTTCGTCGCTCCACTGACGGCAGTGACGGATAGGATTCCGATGGCACGCACGTTCGGTGCGAGCGCGATCGTCGGCGGCGCATCGGATTGAACGATCACGTTGCCGTCGACGTCGAGCGGCGCGACGGTGAACGTAGCTGCTGCTCTTCCGACGAGCTCGTACGCGGCCGGGGACGTTCCGGGCTCGGCGATGACGTTGCTTTGGTTCGGAAGCGGTCCGATCCGCACGCTTGCGACCGCCCCGATGACGGTCGCGCTCAGCGTGTTCGTGACGTCGGCGACGATCGTCTGAGCGACTGTGACACTGCCGAGCTCGTTGCCGGCAGCCGTCGTCTCGGTAGGTGTCTGTGGCTGATCGTAGAGCGAGACGACGAAGACGTCGTTTCCGGGCGGTGCGTCGATCGTGATCGTAGAGCTGCCACCGGTCGCCGGCGCGTTCGCAAAGGTGATTGGCCCGGACGTCGCCGCATCGGGATTCACTTCGATCACGACGCTCTGCGCCGAAGGCGAGATGAACGCGGGTCGGCGCTTGGCCTGCGAACTGCCTTTGCGGGCCCATCGCATCGTGAAGGCAACCGGCACGCGGCCCTTCGTCGCGGCGTGGCTCGCCGCCGGAATCGTTTGGTTGCCACCGGCGCACGCACTCAGGGTGAACGACGACGCGATGACGAGTCCCCAAACACGCGCCCTCATTGAATCGTGCCTTGCGTGACGGTCACGCCGACAGAGAGTTCGGCCGTCTGCCCGAACTGATCGGTGAACGTGACGGCGCACGATCCGGAAGATTGAGCGCTGACCACGAAGTGGCCGGGCGCGCTCGTCGTCGATGAAGGCGTTACGCTGACGACTGTCGCGCACGGACCCGCGTTAACACTGATCGCGCCGGCGTAGGCCGTCTCACTGGCCGTCACGGTAGCCGACTGGCCCGGGGTGTTGAAGCTGACGGTCGATTGGGACAGCATCAGCGGGCCGCCTGGCGGTGCCGTCGGTGAAGCTGTCGGCGCCGGTGTCGTTACTGCGAACGACGATCGAGGCGGAGCCGTTCCTCCTCCACTACATCCCGACAGCCATTGGCCTGTCGCGAGCGCGATGAAGCAAAATAGTGCGGGACGAGTCGGCATGCACAACCTTCCGAATGGCGGAGACGCACGCGATGTGCGTTATCATGCCATGCTACTTGGCGCGTTGTGCGTCCGACTTGTTACGTAGGGCTAACGCGAGTGATTCCGTCCGAAAGGAACGCGACCTCAACTAATGCCAACGCGCCGAGCTATTGCGCAAGCGTCGATGAACGCAATCTGCGATCCATACCGCTCGATGACCGGCATGGCGTCGCTGATGAGGCGGCGGGCACTGCGAGTCTCGCCTCGTTCGAGCGCGATCATTGCGAGGTTCCGATCGGCACCGGCGCGCATCCGCGCATTCCCGCGGCTGCTGGCCTCCAACCGAACGCCCTCGGCGATTGCACGCGCATCATCCATGCGCCGCGATGCGATCGCGCAGAAAGCCCGCCCCGCCTGAGCGAGTAGCGCCATACCCGACCGCGGCGGAAGAACAGTGGCCGAAGTTTCAGCTGCCCAAGCGGCACGACGCGTATCCGCGTGCCACTGCGCTGCGATGCAGGCGACGTAAGCAAAGGTACGATCGACACTGCCTTTTTCGGCTAACGCGATATCAGCAAACACTCGGTCGAAGGCCTGGTCGTTACGTTCGGATCGTTCCGAGCCGCCACTCAGCTGATCGGCACGCGCGGCAAAGAGGGGCCGGATGTGACTCGCGGCCGCCGCAAGTCTCTCGACGGCGCGCATGCGTTCTTCCTTTTCTTCGGAATTACCACGAAGAGCGTAAAGCTGCGCGTCGACATGCATGACCGCAAGACGCTCCTTGATACGCGACGTGCGGAGCGTCGGCAGAAGATGCTGTGCGACACGGACGGCGTCGAATCCGATCGGCACGTCGCCGACCTCCCAACGCTGGCCCGCGTAGGCTGCGAGCGCGCGCACGCGCAAGGCGCGGCGTTTCTCGTCGATGGCGTTGCCGGCGGAGGGCTGCGCCACAATCGAAGGGGGCCGCATCGCGACCCCCGCATTGTCTCCGAGCTGCCAGCGAACGGCCCATTCGAGGAATTCGATGTGCTCCTCGAACGCGTCGCGCTCGGCTTCGTCCATCGCCGGACCGTGCAGTGCGTAGATTGCGTTCGCCTCGGCGACGAGTGCCTCGGCTTCGTAGATACGGCCGGCGTCGAGCTGCGCCTCGGTCGCCAGGCACACGGACTCCAGCCGCGTCGAGATGCGCGGTGCGGCACCGGCGATCGACGCGAACACCGACAGGCCAAGTCTGCTCTGACCGATACAGTGCAGCTGGACCGCTTCAGCCAGCCGAAGCTGCGCGAGGTCCGCACAGACGATCGCAGGAGGGCGACCGGCGGCGGCTGTGTGGTGGAACGCGTCCAGGAAAGCGTCGTGCGCCGCCGCGCGCTCGCGGCGCAGCTGGCGGTCCGACAAACCCAGCTCGGCGGCAACGAGCTCGGGTGCTTGGCGATCGATCTCGCAGCGTAGGAGCGCGGCGTGCATACGTCCGAGCCGCGTGCCGTCGCGGTCCGCGGCGGGATCGGCCTTTGCATACAACGCCGCGAGCGCCTCATGGACCAGGCCGCGGATCCGCTCCAGGGCCGCGCAGTCCTCGTCCGGGGTTCGCCGGCGCGAGCGCGGGGACGTCGCGAAGTAGCCGGCCACGAGCGGGTTGCGCCGCAGCTCGCGCGCGTCGTCGAGGTTGCGCAGCAGGTGCCGCGAGGCGGACTGGCCGGAGCGAGACGGCTTAGCGCGGGGCATCGGCGCTCGCGGTAGGAGAAAGACGGCGGATCACGCTCGGCCTCCCAAAGAGAGGCGCGAGCGGGACCCGCCGTCCCCTACACCCCGTAACCTAGCCGGTCTTTGTCAGAGACTCTGGCAAACTCCTGCTAGACACGGAAGCTTTCTGTTAAGATTTCTGCGGTGGCGAGATCCCCAGCTCGCGATAGAAGGCGGCCGGGTTCATGGGCCGGCCCAGGAACGCCTGAATCTCCTGATCCGGCTCCTCGGCACGGGCGGGGGCGAGAATGTCCTTGCGGTATGCTGCGCCGGCGATCGAGCTGGTCAGCCCCTGCGCGCGGAACCTCGAGAACATGTCCTGCGCGTACACCTTCGACCAGAGATAGCCATAGTAGCCGGCGTCGTAGCCGCCCATGAGGTGTCCGAACCCCGCCTGTGGGTGCGTGCCGTCGACGAACCCGTTGGGTGTCGTGCGCGCCACCGTCTCCTTCCAGACCGCCGTGGTGTCGACCGGCGGCTTCATCGTGTGGTATTCCATGTCGACGGTCGCATAGAGGATCTGCTGCGTCGTCGCCAGCGCGTGGTGGACGTAGCGCGCCGCGATCATCTTTTGGATCAGCTCGTCGGGTAGCGGCTGAGCGGTGGTGACGTTCGAGCTGACGCGCTTGAGGATGGTGGGATCCCAGGCCCAGTTCTCGAGCATCTGCGAAGGCGCTTCGATGAAGTCTTGGCGGAAGCCCGAGGTGAGCGTCTCGTACGGCTCGTCGGCCAGAATTGCCGCCATGCAGTGGCCGAACTCGTGGAAGAACGTCTCGACGTCGCCGTGCTGCAGCAGTGCGGGTTTGCCCGCCACTGGCTGCGGCCAGTTGCCGACGATCGCGCTTTCGGCCAACCGTATCGTTCCGTCGGGCATCACGCGCCGCGGGATGATGGGAAAGTTCGCGAAGTGATCGTACTTGCCGGGCCGCGGAAACAGGTCGAGGTAGAAACGCCCGAGCGGCCGCCCTGAAGCGGCATCGGTCACGTCGTACGCTTGAACGTCGGGTTGCCAGACCGCCACGTTCGCGCGAGCGAACTTCACACCCAGCAGCTCTTGGTAGATCGAGAACACGCTGTCGGTCACGTGCTGCACCGGAAAGTACTGCTTGATCTCGTTCTGGTCGACGGCGTACTTGGTCTTTCTGAGCTGGTTCTCGTAATATGTTTGATCCCACTGGTCGAGCGGCGCGCCTTTGAGGGCGGCGTCCTCGTCGCGCTCTTGACGCGCCTTGACCAGCAACGCGGCGTCGATCTGCGCGAGGAAGCTTTCGACGCGCTGGGGCGTCCCCGCCATGTGGTCGGCCAGCACGTATGCCGCCCAGGTCGGATAACCCAACAGGTGAGCCAGCCGATCGCGAGTGGCGATCGCGTCTTGCAGCAGCTGTACGTTCGCGGCGCCCCCGCGGTTGTTGAAGGCGACGTAGTATGCCTTGCGCGCCGCGGCATCCGTTTCGTTCTGCAGGAACGGATTGACCGTCGATTCGTTCACCGGCACGGTATAGCCGCCGTCGGCGCGCTGCTCGAGGGCGCCGCTGACGAAATCGGAAGGCAGCGACTGGGCCTGCGCCGCCGTGACGGTGATGGTCGACTGATCGTTGCTGAGGTTGGCCGCAAACGTGCTCTGATCGTTGGTGAGCTTTTGCTGGAGCGCCACGAACGTGCGGCGCTGCGCGTCAGGCAAGCCGGCGCCGCTGCGCGCGAGCGCGGTCAGCCACAACGTCTGCAGCTTCTGCTGAACCGCGCCGTGCGCGGTGCCGCTCGCCCGCGCCGCGGCGAGCGCGCGATACAGATCCGGCCGGGCCGAGATCTCGCTGAACGCATTGCCGGTGTCGGTCGAACACTTCAGCGATGCGGCTCGGACCTTGGCGTCGGTCGAGACGTTGTAGAGGAACGTCTGCGCGGCGAGGTCGTCGTTGAAGTCGGCCGTCGCGTTCTCGACCGGCAGCACGACGGCGGTGAACGTGCGGGCCGAGCGGCCGTCGGCGATCTGTCGGATGCGGCGCTTGGCGGTCGCGATGGAGGCGGTGCACGAGGTAGCGATCTGGGCCGGCGTGAGCGACCAGTCGATCGGGAGGACCGCCGCACCCGGCTTGGCCGGGACGGCCACGGGCAGCGCCGCGACGAGCGAGGCGGCCAGCACCGAGGCCGCGCTACGAGAGAATGCGGAGTTCATCGCGGGCGTACGTTCGCGAAGGCGCGTCGCGTTCCGTCCGCCAAGAAAAAAGAATGCTTCGCTCGCTCCTTCGTTTGAGCGCCGCGGTCGCGTTCGCGGCGCTGCTCATGCCGGGCATGCCCTCCGCGGCACCACCGCCGGGCCTCGCCTACGACGAGATCGTGCGGGTCGTCGTCAACGCGACGCCGCCGCCGCCGGGCAACTTCCAGGCCGACGTAGCGGCGCTCAACACCCAGCAGACCGCGGCGGCGAGCCCGACGCCGGCGCCGCGCAAGCGCGCCGGCTTCGGCAACATCCTCGGCGCGATCGCGAACGGCGGGAACGTCGGCGGAGCGGTCGCCAACAACGCGACCTCCAACGCCGGCGATGCCGCGGTGCAGAACTCGCTCGGCGCCCGGTTCGGCGCAATGGGCAGCGGGTTCGCCAACTTCCTGACGCCGCACCTCATGCGCAAGGCGTACTGGAACGGCTGGGAGCGAATCGAGGACGTCACCGCTCAGACCGCGACGATCCGCAAATGCGACGTCGGGCAGGTCATCCAGCTCAACCTGGCGGCCAAGACCTACACGGTCTACAGCCCGAGCACCGAACCGGCCCCGGCCGCCCCGCGTGCTCCGGCGGCCCCGCGCGGCCGGCCACCCGAGGCCGAGCAGCCCGGCACCGCCGTCGCCAGCTTCACGAACGCGACCACGTCACTGGGGCCGCTGAAGATGGAAGGTGTGCAGACGACCGGCTACGACACCAAGACGAGCTTCTCGACGACGCAGGCCACCGGCAGCTGCCGCAACGCGAACGCGAGCATGGAGACCGTCCAGTACATCTCGCCGCTCACGCCGCCCTCGGTGAACTCGTGCCCGGTGCGGCCGCCTGAAGGGCTCCCCGAGACGCCCACCGCCCCCGCGACCGGCGGCTGCAAGCCCACCTTCAGCATGCACAGCAGCGGCCTGACCCCGCCGACCAACCACCTCGCGCTCTACTCGCTGCTCACGTTCGGGAGCGCCCCCAACACCTCGACGCCGCCGCCCGGCGCCGGAGCTTCGTCCTTCGCCTTTCTCACCGAGCGAGGAAACCTCAAGGCCCTGGGTCCGGCCGACGCCGGCTTGTTCGACATCCCCCAGGGGTTCACGAAAGCACCCTAGCCCGCTATCATAGGCGGGCCTTGGCGAGGGTTGGGCCTCGCGCAACGGTAATCCGTGAACCCCGCCAGGCCCGGAAGGGAGCAACGGTAAGCGGAATCCCCGTGTGCCGCGAACCACCTGGCCCTCGTCCTGGCATTTCTTTTTTCTGATGCAGAACTTGATAACGGCGGTGATCGCCGGAGTGCTCGGCGCTCTCGTGGTGACGGGTGGATACCATCTCCTCGTGACCATGCCGCGCTGGAAGCGACTTCGGACCATCATCGACACGCACGACGGACTTCTCGGCGGAGGCGCCATGGGCGCCACCGATCGCCTGGCCGTGCTCGAACGTGAGAACGCGCTGGCCGCCGCGGCCCGTGATGCCGAGCTGCGCCGGGTCGATGCGCTCGAGCGGACTGCGCACGTCGAGCTGCCCCGGGTCGGCTTCGTGCGTTACAACGCCTTCAGCGACGTCGGTTCCGATCTCTCGTACGCGCTGGCGCTGCTCAACCGCGACGGCGACGGGGTCGTGCTGACCAGCATCTACTCGCGCGAGGACACGCGCACGTACGGCAAGTCGGTGGCCGCGTTCAAACCCGCTCAGGATCCGTCGGAAGAAGAGCTGGCCGCCATCGCCAAAGCTCGGGCGGCGATCTCATGAACGGGCTCAACAAGACCTTTCTCATCAAGATCATCCCGCCCGACGGCTATAGCGTCTACAAGGTCGCGTTCACGCGGCGCCACCTGGCCGCACTGGCGGCAGCGCTGTCGATCGCGCTCCTGGCGGCGGCGGGGATCCACACCTACCAGCTCCACGTCGCCGAAGGCGACGTCCGCCAGCTGCAAGCACTGACTGCTGAACAGCAGACGAAGCTTCAGGCGATCGATCGGCAAGCCGACGATTTGGCCAACGAGCTCAAAGCCGTCCAGCGCGAAAACGCGGACATCAAGCGTATGATCGGGGCCGACCGTGGCGACCGCAAGCAGCACGCGTCAGCCGGAACGGTCGACCAGCCGGGCAGGCCCGACTTCGCGACCGTGCAGGCGCGGCTGCGGAACCTGGCGCGCGCGTCGGCGGCGACCCGCGACGATGCGCAGCGCGTGGAACAGCTGGCGCTACGCGTCCTCAACTTGCGCCGCTTGGCTTCGATCGCGCGCGAACGCTTCTTGGCCGGGATTCCGTCGCTCAACCCGGTCGGCGGCGCGATCGCCGCCGGCTACGGCTGGCGCACCAACCCGTGGCCCGAGTTTCACAAAGGGGTCGATCTCGAGGCCAACTACGGGGACGAGGTCCGCGCCGCCGCCGCCGGCACCGTGGTGAGCGCCGGCTGGGATTCGGGCGGCTTCGGGATCAAGGTCGACATCGACCACGGCAACGGCTATCACACCTGGTACGCGCACCTGTCGCGCACGGCCGTGACACCCGGCGAGCACGTCACCAAGGGTCAACCGATCGCGTACGTCGGCTCGACCGGCGAGTCGACCGGGCCGCATCTGCACTACCAGGTGATGTACGCCGGACAGCCCATCGACCCGGCGCCGTATCTGAACGGCGTGCCCGCCCATCTGATGGCGACACTTCCCGACGCCCCGGGCGTATAAGGGTCATCATGTGTCAGCTCTGGGGCATCGTCGACCTCGTCTTCAAAGTGTACATCTTGGTGATGATCGTATACGCGGTGGTCTCGTGGGTACCGAGCCTGCGCGGCCGGTGGTCCGATTATCTGGCGATGCTCGTCGAGCCGGTGCTGGCGCCGGTGCGCCGCATCATCCCCCCGCTGGGCGGGCTGGATCTGTCGTTCCTGGTCGTCATCATCGTGCTCCAGGTCGTCGACTCGAACATCGTGCAGGCGCAGCGCTATACAGCGTGCTTCTTCCAGTAACCCGGTCGTGATCCAGCGTGAATCGGCCGTCGCGACCAGCGGCCCCGACCACGTTCGGAACTTCTGCATCATCGCGCACATCGACCACGGCAAGACCACGCTGAGTGACCGGCTGCTCGAGTTCACCAAGACGGTCGGGCAGCGCGAGATGGAAGAGCAGCTGCTCGACGCGATGGACCTCGAGCGCGAGCGCGGGATCACGATCAAGATGCACCCCGTCTCGCTGACCTATACGGCGCGCGACGGAGAGACGTACGAGCTCAACTTCATCGACACTCCGGGGCACGTCGACTTCAGCTCCGAGGTGTCGCGCTCGCTGGCCGCCTGCGAGGGCGCGCTGCTGGTGATCGATGCGGCGCAAGGCATCGAGGCCCAGACGCTGGCCAACTATCACCTGGCGCTGGCGCAGAACCTCACCATCATCCCGGTCATCAACAAGATCGACCTGCCGGCCGCCGACGTCGAGCGGGTGAAGCACGAGATCGAAGAGCTGTTGGTCATCGAAGCCTCGGACGCGATACCCGCCTCGGCCAAGGAAGGGATCGGGATCGAAGAGATCCTCGAGGCGATCGTCACCCGCGTCCCGCCGCCGCGCGCGGCCGGGCGCAAACTGCGGGGCTTGGTGTTCGACGCCCAGTTCGACACCTACCGCGGCGTGGTCGCGTACGTGCGCGTCGTCGACGGAGAGCTGCGCACCGGGATGCGCTTCATGTCGATGGCGCACCGTCGCGTCTACGAGGCGACCGAGGTCGGGGTGTTCAAGCCCGACATGCGCAAGACCGGCGTATTGGGGGTCGGCAACGTCGGTTACGTGATCGCGAACATCAAGTCGCTGGGCGACATGGACGTCGGCGACACGATCACGCTGGCCGACGATCCGGCCGACGAGGCGCTGCCCGGCTACAAGCCGATCGTGCCGATGGTCTACTGCGGCCTGTATCCGAACGAAGGCGTCGAGGTCTCCGATCTGCGCGACGCGCTCGAGAAGCTGTCGCTCAACGACTCCGCGCTGCACTTCGAGCCCGAGTCGTCGATCGCGCTGGGCTTCGGGTTTCGCTGCGGGTTCCTGGGCCTGCTGCACATGGAGATCGTCCAAGAGCGGCTCGAGCGCAACTACAACCTCGACCTGATCGCGACGTCGCCGTCGGTCGTCTTTCGCGTGACGCTGACCGACGGTACGGTCGAGAACATCGACAACCCGGCGAAGCTGCCGGCGCGCGACAAGATCGCGCTGATGGAAGAGCCGTACGTCAGGGCGACGGTAATCACGCCGCCGGACTATGTCGGCGCGATCATGGAGCTGACCCAGAACCGCCGCGGCGCGCTGGCCAACATGGAGTACTTGGTCGACGGCCGGGTGATCCTGACCTACGAGATGCCGCTGATCGAGGTGATCATCGACTATTTCGACCAGCTCAAGAGCCGCACCAAAGGCTACGCCTCGCTCGACTACGAGGTCTCCGGCTACCGCGAAGGAGATCTGGTGAAGCTCGAGATCCTGCTCAACGCCGAACCGGTCGACGCGCTGTCGTTCATCGTCGCGCGCGAGAAGGCGCCCAGCCGCGGCCGCGCGCTGGTGGAGAAGCTCAAGGACCTCATCCCGCGCCAGATGTTCGACGTGCCGATCCAGGCCGCGATCGGCGGCAAGATCGTGGCGCGCGAGACGGTCGGCGCGATGCGCAAGAACGTGCTGGCCAAGTGCTACGGCGGCGATATCACCCGCAAGCGCAAGCTGCTCGAGAAGCAGAAGGTCGGCAAGGAGCGGATGAAGCGCGTCGGCCGCGTCGATTTGCCGCAAGAGGCGTTCATGGCGGTGCTGCGGCTCGACGAGTCGTAGTCGTCGCGGACGAAGGCGATGAGTCCGGCAACCCGGCGCAGCGGTAGATGACGGTCTACGTCGCGACGAAGAACGCTGGGAAGCTGCGCGAGCTCGAGGCGTTGTTCGCGGACGCGCCGTTCTCGCTGGCCACGTTCGACGGGTACGAGGCTCCGCTCGAAGGCGACGTGTCGTATGCCGACAACGCGGCTTTGAAGGCGCGGTCGCTGCACGCGCAGTTGCAGCGCGCGGGACGAGCGGGGAACGTGCTCGCCGACGACTCGGGGCTCGAGGTGCGCGCGCTCGGGGGTCGGCCGGGCGTGCTGACCGCGTACTATGGCGGCGCCGAGCTGCCGTGGCCGCAGCGGCGCCGGAAGCTGCTCGAGGAGCTCGAGCGTAGCGGGGCGACCGACCGGCGTGCGCGGTTCGTCTGCGCGCTGCACTTCATCGACTGGTCGGGGCGGGAGCTGGCGTCGTTGGCGACCGTGGATGGTGAAGTCGCCGAAGACGATCGCGGCGAGCTTGGATTTTCGTTCGATCCGGTGTTTTACTATCCGCCGCTGGGGCGGACGTTTGCCGAGCTGACCGAGGCCGAGAAGAACCGCGTCAGCCACCGGGCGATCGCGGCGGCCGGCTTGCTTGGCGCGCTACAGCGAGCCGGGATAGACAGGTAGGCGGCGCTGAAAAGCAAGCGGCCCGGTCTTTCGACCGGGCCGGCTCGTTCTTGGTGCACCGCGAAGGACTCGAACCTTCAGCCAATAGCTTAAGAGGCTACTGCTCTACCATTGAGCTAGCGGTGCAACGCTAGAAGGGTAACCCGCTGGACGACCACCGTCAAGCATTGGCGTGGAGATAACGTGCGCCCGGCGGGGCTCGAACCCGCGACAAACGGCTTAAAAGGCCGCTGCTCTACCAGCTGAGCTACAGGCGCACGCCGCGAGACCTCTGCCGACCGCAACCGTGCCCTAGGAAAATTCGTTGCGGAGAGTCGCCATACTTTGGAAACGCGACGGCCCCGCGCTCCTGACGAGGCCGTCGAAACCTGGGGTGACTGACCGGGCTTGAACCGGCGACCTCCGGATCCACAATCCGGCGCTCTAACCAACTGAGCTACAATCACCGCGTGAGCGGCTCCAGTAATTCTGAATGACCATTCCGACGTTCCTCCTTAGGGCGGGTCCGTAGCGTATAACGCCAGGTGCTCGATGTGCGCTTGCGATGGCAGTTTGCGCATCGAACGTCGCACTTTTGTATCTCACGTTTGAGTTTTGCCAGTGTCACGGGCGAATAAGCCATTGCGCCAACGGCTCCGATCTTCACACCGCGTACATGGTCGAACTCGAGAACGACAACGTCTGCTACGCCGCAGTCAACGCAGGGGTGGTCCCGCAAGAACTCGATGATGAATCGACGGTTTATCGCCCGTTGATGCTCCGTTCGCGCATCCAGCGTCGCGCGAAACGTCGCACGATTGTTGCGATAGTATTCCGTATACGTGTCGTGTTGGCAGGATCGGCAATACGTCTGAAGGCCATCGGCGCTACGAACCCGCCGTGCGAATCCTTCGAAGGACTTGAGTTCACTGCAACGTCCACACCGTTTCATGTGCGTAGTATCGCAAACGTGTGTGCCAGCATGGTGGCATCTTGCGCGCATATCGCGCGCGCGAGCAATGGCGCGCCCGGAGGGAGTCGAACCCCCATCGTTCCGCTTAGAAGGCGGATGCCTTATCCGTTAGACCACGGGCGCACGCGGCGCTCAGTTGCGATCGGCGTGTTCGCCACTTTGGGCGAACACACTCGGGATGACAGGATTTGAACCTGCGACTTCTGCGTCCCAAACGCAGCGCTCTACCAAGCTGAGCTACATCCCGCAGGGCCCATCGTACCACGCGGGCAAAATCGGCTCCTCGCATTTCTTTCGGAGCTGGGAGGTCGTCGTGCGCCGTCTCTTCGCCGCTTTGGTCGCCGGCGCGTTTGCGATGGGCCCAGCTTCGGCAACAGCGGCTCCGCCGGGCCCGGCCGCTGCGCCGCCGGCCGCAACGTCGCCTCCGGCCGGAGCATCACCGCCGGCCGCAGCGGCGACCCCCAAGCCGATCACCTTCGAGGCGCTGCGAGCCCTGATCACGGTCCGGGAGCCGCAGATCGCGCCCGACGGCAGCCGCGTGGTCTACGTTCGCGCGACCGGCGACTTCAAGGCCGATCGCACCGACACCGAACTGGTTCTCGTCGGTGCCGACGGCGCCGGCCGGCGCGTGCTCACCCGGCAGCGGATCGGCGTCGCCGCGCCGCGCTGGTCGCCGAGCGGCGACCGGATCGCGTACCTCGCGTCGCCGGCGCGCGGCAAGCCGGCGCAACTCTTCGTGCTGCCGATGGACGGCGGCGACTCGCAGCAGATCACCGACGTCAAGAGCGGCGTCGAGGCGTATGCCTGGCGTCCCGACGGCGCGGGGTTCGCGTACGTCGCTCACGACGATCCACCCAAGACGAAGGCGCCCGAAGACTACGTGCCGGCCTTTCCGGTCACCGACGAGCACTTTCTCACCCGCGAGCCGTCGCGGCCCGCGCACCTATGGACGATCGCTGCCGACGGCAAGAGCGCCAAGCAGATCACCAAAGGCGTGATGTCGCCGCTCGGGGGCAGCCAGATCCAATGGACGCCCGACGCGAGCGCCGTCGTGATGACGCTGCAGCCGGACGCGATCTTCGCGCACCTCGCCAGGAGCCGCACGATGGTCGTCGACGTCGCGAGCGGCAGCGCTCGCCCGGTGCGCGGCGACGCGATCGACGGCGGTTTCGCGCTCTCGCATGACGGCAAACGCATCGCGCTGTCGGCGCCGCGCCACGCCAGCTTTTACCTCCAACACGATGCCGACGTGCGGGCGTTCGCCGACGGCAGCGAAGTCGAGACGACCGCGGCGATCGACCGCAACGTGCACTGGTTCGCGTTCACGCCCGACGACAAGGCGCTGCTCGTCGCCACCGCCGACGGCGTGCGCGACGTCCTGTGGCGCTATCCGTTGGGCGGCAAGCCGCAGCGCGCCGAGCTCGGCGACGTCGACTTCGGCGCGGATGCGACCGTCGCGCACGACGGCAGCATCGCCTTCGTCGGCCTGCGCCGCGACGATCCCAACGAGATCTACGTGCTGCCGCCGAGCGGTGCGCCGCGGAAACTCAGCGACGAGAACGCGTTTCTCGCCGGGTACGCGCTCCCGCGGCGCGACCGCGTCGACTGGAAGAGCGACGACGGCACGCCGGTCAACGGCGTGCTGACCTACCCGGTCGGCTACCAGCCAGGCCGGAGGTATCCGCTCGTGCTCGACATCCACGGCGGCCCGGTGTCCACGTCGACCTGGAACTTCGGGACGGTCGACGGTGCGATCTGCCAGGTGCTCGCGGCGCGCGGCTTTCTCGTCTTGCAGCCGAACTATCGCGGCAGCGACAACGAGGGCGACGCGTTTCTGTCGGCGATCGTGCCGCACGTGACGAGTGGACCCGGCCGCGACAACTTGGCCGGTGTCGCGGCGCTCGAGCAGCTGGGGATCGTCGACGCGTCGCGGATCGGCGTCAGCGGCTGGTCGGGCGGCGGTCTGCAGACCGGGTGGCTCGTCGGTCACGCGCCGTACTGGCGGGCGGCGGTCGCGGGCGCCGGTGTCTACGACTGGTGGGAACAAGCGGTACTGGCCGACATCAACGAGCAGTTCGCGATCGACTTCCTGGGCGGCACGTCGCCGTGGACCAAGGAAGGCCGGGCGGCATTCATCGCCGAGTCGCCGATCACGTACGCCGCGAACATCCGCACGCAGCTTCTGATCTTGAGCGACACCGGCGACCAGCGCGTACCGATCGCGCAGTCGTACGCGCTCTACCACGCGGTGCACGACCGCGGCGGAACGGTCACGTTCATCGCGTTTCCGCGGGCCGGCCATTTCCCGACCGACCCGGTCGGCCGCGAGTCTGTCGAACGCCAGTGGTCCGGCTGGTTCGATCGGTGGATGAAATGACCGCGCACTTCGCGCGCCGCATCGTCGCCGGCGCCGTGCTGATCGCCCTGCTCGCCGGTCCCGCGGCGGCCTCGGCGCCGCGGCCGTTCGAGGAGCGCGACCTCCGAACGCTCGTCACTTTGGTCGACCCGCAGATCGCGCCGGACGGCAAGGACGTCGCGCTCGTGGTGCGCCGGCCGGATTTCGTCAAGAACGAGTACGTCAATCAGCTCGTGCTGGTCGACACGGAGCGCGCTACGCAGCGCGTCCTGGTCGGCGACCGCAAAGACGTCTCGTCGCCGCGCTGGTCGCCCGACGGCGGCCGGCTGGCGTTCGTGGCGACCCCGGCCAAGGATCCCGACGCGAAGGACGAGCCCACGCCGCAGATTTTCGTGCTGTGGCTCGACGGCGGCGAAGCGATCCGGGTCAGCGACGCGAAACGCGGCGTCGAATCGTACGCCTGGCGGCCCGACGGCGCCGGCTTCGCCTACCTGACGCGCGACGACTCGCCCGACGAGAAGCGCGTCGAGGCGCACGACGACTGGTTCGAGATCACCGACGACGCCTGGACGTCGCGGGCTGCGCCGGTACCGACGCATCTGTGGACCGTCGAAGCGAACGGGAAGAAGACGCACCGCGTCACCAGCGGCACGTGGTCGCTCGACGGCGAGCCGCAGTTCGCCGCGGATGGCCGCATCGTCTATGTCGTGCGCACGCCGAACGCATCGACAAATCACTACCGCTCGCGCACCGTCGTCGCGATCGATGTGACAAACGGGCGCGTGCGCGCAGTAACCGACCAGCGCAGCGCGGACGGGCCGCGCCTCGCGCCGGGCACGCCGCGTCTGCTCTACACGGCCGAGAACCCGCAGGCGTTCTCGCAAGCCGACCTCTACGTCAGCGATCCCGACGGGCGCAACGCGCGCGACCTCTCGGCGCGGCTCGACCGCGACGTGCAGTTCGGGATCTTCGCGCACGGTACGGTCGTCGTCGGCGCGAACGACGCGACGCGCGACCGGTTGTTCACGCTCGCCGCCGACGGCACGCCGCGCGCGCTTCCGCTGGCCGACGTCGACGTCAACAGCGGCGCGACCGCCGCGCGTGACGGGACGCTGGCGTTCGTCGGCGTGACGCCGGTTCGTCCGTCCGAGCTGTACGTGCTGCGGCCCACCGCGCGCGTACCGCAACGGCTGACCGGCTACAACGCGGCGGCGGCCAACCGTCGCTTGGGTCGAACGCGCACGGTCACTTGGCGCAGCGCCGACGGCTTCGTCGCCGACGGCGTGCTCACCGCGCCGGTCGACGCCGTGGCGGGACGCAAGTATCCGCTGGTGGTGCTGATCCACGGCGGTCCGACGGCGACGTCGACCGACGGCTTCTCGTCGCTGGCGCAGCTGATGGCGGCGCACGGCTGGTACGTCTTCCAGCCGAATTATCGCGGCAGCAACAACCTCGGCCGCCGCTGGGCGCAGGCGACCGTGCCGCACATCACCAGCGCGCCGGCGCGCGACGTGCTCGACGGCGTCGACGCGGTCGTGAAGCTGGGCGTCGTCGATCCGGCTCGGATCGGCGTGTCGGGCTGGAGCGAGGGAGGCCTGATGACGTCGTGGCTGATTGCGCACGATCATCGCTGGCGCGCGGCGATGTCCGGCGCGGCCGTCAACGACTGGGTCGGCTACGGCGACATGACCGACGCCAAAGACTTCACGCCGTCGTACATCGGCCCGTCGCCGTGGGTCAGCGAGAAGATGCACGCGCTGTACGAGGCGGAGTCGCCGCTCACCGACGCCGCCGCGGTGAAGACGCCGACGCTGATCATGACCGACGCCGGCGACTACCGCGTCCCAACGCCGCTGTCATACGAGCTCTATCACGCGATTCGCGCCGGCGGAACGCCGGTGGAACTGATGGTCTTTCCAGTGAACGGGCACGGCCCTAGCGATCCCCTGCACCGGCTGCAGCTGACCCATCTCTGGGTGGACTGGTTCGCACGCCACTTCTGAGCGGTCGCAGCCAGGGCCGACCGGTGCACTAGAGAAGGCTCGTCCAACTAGTGAAGAGGATCGACCCATGAAACCTTCTCGAAGCGCTTTTCTGGCCGGCACCGCCGGGGCCGCCGCGGCAACCGTTGCAGCGCCGGCTTTGGCCGCCCTTGCCAGCCCCGCCGACGTCGCTGCCGCGACGCGCGGCATGACGCTGACGTCCCTGCGTGACGGCACGCGCGATCACGTCGGCATTCGCACGTCGCGTGGTATCGTCGACGTCGGCGTCGCGGCGCAAGCCCTCGGTATCGCGAACGCGCCGAAGACCGTCGACGATGTCATCGCCGGACGCGGCGACGTCGCCGCGCTCCCGCGCATCGTCGCCAACGCCCCGGCGGCGGCGATCCGCAGTGAGTCGTCGGTGCAGTACGGGCCCGTCGTCGGCGCACCGTCGAAGATCGTCTGCGTGGGGTTGAACTACCGCGCGCACCTCGCCGAGACCGGCGAGAAGGCGCCGCCGTTCCCGGATCTGTTCAACAAGTACAACACCGCGCTCAACCGCCATAACGGCACGGTGGCCGTATCGCAGGTCCCTGCCACGAACTTCGACTACGAGTCCGAGCTCGTGATGATCGTGGGCAAGACCGCGCGCAGCGTTCCCGAAGCGAGTGCGCTCAGCTACGTCTTCGGATATGCGTGCGGAAACGACTTCACCGCGCGCGACCCGCAGATGCGCGTCTCGCAGTGGATGACCGGCAAGACGCCCGATCAGTTCGCGCCGCTCGGTCCATGGCTGGTCACCGCCGATCAGATTCCGGACCCGCAGACGCTGCAGGTGCAGACGTTCGTGAACGACGAGACCGCTCCGCGCCAGGACATGAACACCTCGCTGATGATCTTCAACTGCGCGCACATCCTGAGCTACACGTCGAGCTTCATCACGCTGCAGCCCGGTGACGTCATCTTCACCGGCACGCCCAGCGGCGTGATCGCCGGTATGCCCAAGGACAAGCAGGTCTGGCTCAAGCCCGGCGACCGCGTCCGCACGGTGATCTCGAAACTGGGCGAGTTGCGCTTCTCGCTGGTCTAGGCGGGCCGGCGAACGTGCGCCGCGACTCCGGACGGTCTCCGCGCCGTCCGGAGCGAAGCGCAACCGCAACGGGCACGTGGCGGAATCGGCAGACGCGCTGGATTTAGGTTCCAGTGGGGCAACCCGTCCGAGTTCGACTCTCGGCGTGCCCAAGAGGGTTCGGCGCTGCGCGCCGAACCCGTGCGTCCTTGACCGTGGGGGTGGGCTTCGGTACACTCCGAGGGTTCGTGCCGGGCGCCTCGAAGCCGGTCCGGCGGTCCGCGGAAGTAGCTCAGTGGTAGAGCATCGCCTTGCCAAGGCGAGGGTCGCGAGTTCAAGTCTCGTCTTCCGCTCCAGTTCGATTATCGACGGCGGGCGGTTGCCCGCCGTCTCCGCTTCCGGAGGTTTCCCGCGCTCGTGTCCTCGACGGTGAAGTCGCTCGACCCCACCCAGGTCGAGCTCGAGATCAGCATTACGCCCGAAGAGTACACCGCTGCGCAGGACGCGGCGTTTCGCGCGCTCGTGCGTAAGGCGAAGATCCCCGGCTTCCGGCCGGGGAAAGTGCCGCGCAAGATCTTCGAGAACGCGTACGGCACCGACGGCATCGTCGACCGCGCGCTCGACGACCTGATCAACCGCAAGTATCCCGCCGCCGTCGAGGAGCACGGCCTGCGGCCTCTCGACCGGCCGACGGTCGAGCTCGTGCCGGCCGAAGAGGGCGAGCCGCCGCGCTTCAAGGCGACCGTCGCGGTGCGCCCCGAGTTCGAGCCCAAGGACTACACCGGGGTCGAGATCACCGACGTGCCCGAGACCGCCGGCGACGAGGACGTCGACCGCGCGCTCGAGCAGATGCGGCGCGACGCGGCCACCCTGGTCCCGGTCGACCGTGCGGCGCGGCTCGGCGACACGGTCGTGATCGACTATGAAGGCAAGATCGACGGCGTCCCGTTCGAGGGCGGCGCCGCTCAGGGCCAGGAGACCGAGCTGCTCGAGGAGCGCTTCATCCCGGGCTTCGCGACGGGCATCGCCGGCATGACCGCTGGGCAAACCAAGGAGGTCGAAGCGACCTTCCCCGACCCGTACCAGAACGCCGATCTGGCCGGCAAGCAGGCCGTGTTCACCATCACGCTTCACGACGTGAAGGAGCCGGAGCTGCCCGAGCTCGACGACGAGCTGGCCAAGCGTGTGTCGCGCTCCCAGACGCTGGCCGACCTGCGCGCCGAGATCGAGCGCCGGCTGGGCGAGACCGTCAAACGCAACGCGCGCCGGCGGATGTCGACCGAACTGCTCGACAAGATCGTCGCGGCGAACGATTTTCCGCTGCCCGAGGTGCTGATCCGGCGCGAGATCGAGGCGCTCATGAACGAGTCGCGGCAGTACATGGCGCGCGCCGGCATCTCGTGGGACGATTACCTCGCCCACGGCGGCAAGAGCGAGGCCGAGCTCGCCGAGGGCTTTCGCGAGGAGGCGGCGCGCCGGGTGAAGACGACGCTGCTGATCGAGGGGATCGCGGCGAAGGAAGGGATCCAAGCGACCCAACAGGACGTCGAAGCGGAGCTGACGGCGCTCTCGGCGCAGTACGGCCAGCCGCGCGAGCGCATCATCGAGGCGTTGCAGTCGAACGTGGCGGCGCTGATCGACGGGATCGTGAGGACCAAGACCATCGACCGACTGATCGAGCAGGCCAAGCGCAGCCCAGCTGCAACTGAAGTCTCGGCGGACTAGGTCTCGGAGGGCGCACATGGGACACCTCGTACCGATGGTCGTCGAGCAGAGCGCGCGCGGTGAGCGCGCGTACGACATCTACTCCCGGCTGCTCAAAGAACGGATCATCTTCGTCCACGGACCGATCGACGACGGGATGGCCTCGCTCGTCATCGCGCAGCTCCTCTTCCTGGAGCGCGAGGATGCCGATAAAGACATAGATATGTACATCAACAGCCCGGGCGGGTCGGTCACCGCGGGGCTCGCGATCTACGACACGATGCAGCTCATCAAGCCCGACGTGGCGACGATCTGCGCGGGCATGGCCGCCTCGATGGCCTCGGTCCTCTTGACCGGCGGCGCCAAGGGCAAGCGGTTCGCCCTGACCTACGCGAAGATCCTGATCCACCAGCCCTGGGTGCAGCAGGTGGGTGGCCAGGCCACCGACATCGAAATCCATGCCCGCGATCTGATCGCGACGCGCCGGTCCCTGGCGGGCATCTACGAACAGACCACCGGGAAGCCGGTCGAACAGGTTCTCAAAGACATCGAACGCGATTACTACATGACGGCGCAAGAAGCGCTCGATTACGGGATCGTGGATCAGATCTTCAGCAAAGACAACCGGGCCGTAGCCACCAACACACCGAGTCTGTAGGTCGACCGCATGTTTCGTTTCGGGGACGAGAAGGGCCAGCTGAAGTGCAGTTTCTGCGGCAAGTCGCAGGAGCAGGTACGGAAGTTGATCGCCGGCCCCGGCGTGTACATCTGCGACGAGTGCATCGAGCTCTGCAACGAGATCATCGAGGAAGAGCTCTACAAGAACGTCGACGAGAACCTGCGGCTGCGGAACATTCCGAAGCCCAAAGAGATCAACCACATCCTCAACCAGTACGTCATCGGCCAAGAGCGGGCCAAGAAGTCGCTGGCGGTTGCGGTCTACAATCACTACAAGCGCGTCAACGCCGGCGGCGCGTCCGGGACGGGCGCCGAAGAAGTCGAGCTGCAGAAGTCCAACATTCTGCTGGTCGGCCCGACCGGCAGCGGCAAGACGTACCTGGCGCAGACGCTGGCCAAGATCCTCGACGTTCCGCTGGCCATGGCCGACGCCACCTCGCTCACCGAGGCCGGCTACGTCGGTGAAGACGTCGAGAACATTCTGCTCAAGCTCATCCAGGCCGCCGACTACGACGTCAAGCGCGCCGAGAAGGGCATCGTCTACATCGACGAGATCGACAAGATCGCGCGCAAGAGCGAGAACCCGTCGATCACCCGCGACGTCAGCGGCGAAGGCGTGCAGCAGGCGCTGCTCAAGATCCTCGAGGGGACGACCGCCAACGTGCCGCCGCAGGGCGGCCGCAAGCACCCGCACCAGGAGTTCATCCAGATCGACACGACCAACGTGCTGTTCATCTGCGGCGGCGCGTTCGACGGTTTGGAGAAGATCATCGAGGCGCGCGTCGCTTCGAACTCGCTGGGCTTCCGCGCGAACCCCGAGACGAAGAAGGAGCGGCTGCACACCAAGATGCTGCAGCAGCTCATGCCCGAGGATCTGCTCAAGTTCGGGCTCATTCCGGAGTTCATCGGACGCCTCCCGATCGTCGTCACGCTCGACGCGCTCGACGAGCTCGCGCTGCGCCGCATTCTGGTCGAGCCGCGCAACGCGCTGGTTCGCCAGTTCCAGAAGATCTTGGGGATGGACGGCGTCGAGCTGACCTTCACCAAAGAAGCGCTGATCGCGATCGCGATCAAGGCCCAGTCGCGCAAGACCGGCGCGCGCGGCCTGCGCTCGATCCTCGAAGAGATCATGCTCGACGTGATGTACGACCTGCCGTCGCTGACCGGCGTCAAGAAGTGCGTCGTCAACAAAGAGGTCGTCGAGAAGCGCGAAGCGCCGACGCTCGTCTTCGCCGAGCGCCCCAAAGACCAGAGCGCTTAAGCTCAGGCGGTCAGTTCGATCCGGCCGTTCGCGTAGACGCGGAACCGGGTGTCGAAGGAGCGCATTCCGTCGGAGCGCTCGACCTTGCTGTGAATGAGCACGTCTTGCGCGCTGCCGTCGCGGCGCGCGCCGCGCGGCGCGGCGACCATCCGGATCAGCGGGAGCGTTCCCGGTGACGGCGGCTCGAGCCGGCCGGCGCGAACGAGGTTGTCGACGATCGCGTTCTGTATGGCGATCGGCAGGGTCCGGAACTCGTCGTCGGATTTCGTCGCGGCGACGGGCGGCGCGGGTTCGGGCCGGTCGTCGACGTAGCGGACGACCGCGTCCCAGTCGTCGGCGGCAATCGCCACGAACGAGCAGAAGTAACGGTACACGCTCCGCTTGGGCGTCGGCACGGTGTCCGATTCGTCGACGCGAACCCGGGTCGGGATCAGCCGCTCGCGCAGCCGGAAGCTGAGCTCGAGCTCACGCTGCGCCAGCTGCAGCGGCGAGACGAAGGCGATCCCCTGCCGCGCGACGCTCGTTCCCAGCACGGGAACCGTCCGGCCGGCGCAGACCGCGTGGCCGTGGAACTTCCCGCGGCGCGCTCCCGCCGCGCCGTTCTCGAACCAGCGCTGCTCGCGTCGGCCGAAGAGCTGGTCGAGAAGCTGCATGCCGCAGCATCATAGCAAGCCGGCGCCGCCCTGCCGCACTTTTCAGGCCCGTGCTGGCCGGAATTTGACAGAGCTCACTGGGGGATCAAGCCGCCGGGGCGGGGCGGGTGCCCAGCGCGGCCGTGATGCGCTGGGAGGCAGCCTCCGGAGTATCGGGCGCATCGACGTGCACGAACATGTGCTTGTACCGGCCGCCGGTCAGATCGATGACCAGGACCTCGTCGTGGCCGGAATAGTCGAAAAACACGACCTCGCCGTGGTACACGAAGGTGCCGGCCATCTTGAGCGAGCCGGCCCCGGTCCCGATCACCTTGAGCGTGTCCCAGAAGCTCGGCGGCTTGGTCGTGCTCGCGCCGGTAACGTTGGCGAGCGGAATGTGGAACGACCCGTGAACGGCCCAGAATACGTCGATCCCCTTGAGCTCGACGCGCAGCGTGTCGCCGTCGATGAGCACCGTTGCCATGACGCTCGCTACCCGAACTTTCGGCGGCGGTTTCGGGGTAGAATCGCGGCCATGGAGACACAGTCGACGTTGACCGTCACGAGCTCCGTCTTTCGCGACGGGCAGACGATTCCACAGAGCGCGGCCTTTCAAGGAATGGGCTGCACCGGCGACAATCAGAGCCCGGATCTGCGCTGGTCGGGAGCGCCGGCGGGGACCAAGTCGTACGCGCTGACGATCTGGGATCCCGACGCACCGACCGGCGTCGGCTTCGTGCATTGGGTGCTGTTCAACATCCCCGGCGACGTCACGTCGCTCGAAGCCGGCGCCGGCGCGCACAAAGGCGCGAAGGTACACGCGACGGCCGGTACGAGCGACTTCGGCATGACGGAGTACGGCGGACCCTGCCCACCGCCCGGCGATTCGCCGCATCACTACCATCTGGTCGTGTACGCGCTCGATATCGAAAAGCTCGAGGGGCTCGACGAAACGACGTCCTACGCGAAGTTCAAGTTCATGTCGCGCGAGCACGTTCTGGCGACCGGCGAGATCGTCGGTTTGTACGCGCGGCCTTCGTCCTAGCAGGCATCGCGAGTAGGGGCGCCGGCGGCGGCGCGCACCTGCGGATCGGGCTCTTCGTCACGCGCCCGTTGCAGGATCGCGTCGGCCCACGGCGTCGCCAGGTCGCAGAGCGCTTCGACCAACGCCAGCCGCACGGCCGTCTCCGAGCCGTCCGCGCGCGCGTCGAGCAGCGCCGGCCAACCCGGCGGCCGCAGCTCCATGTCATTCGCGTCGTGCGGTTCGGCTTGGACCGTCTGCGGCGGGGGTGCCCAGCGCTCGACCGACAGCGCCGCGGACGCCGCGGTCTCGATCGGCGGGGCGAAGGAGACCGTCGCCTCGCGCGACCGGCCGGGCGCGAAGACGGCGATCGCCGTCAGGCCGGTGCCGGCGAATGCGAGCAGCGCCGCGACCGGCGTCAGCACGCGATCGCCCGCAGCGCGAGGTGCTGGTCGATCGCGGTCAACAATGCGGCGCGGGCCTCGTCGAGCGCCGCATCACGGCCACGCGACAGCGCTTCGTCGAACACCGCCAGCGGCAGATCCTCGTACGACGCCAGCATGCCGTCCATCGAGCGCTGGTACGCGCTCGCGGCGGCGTCGACCGGCGCGTCGCGCAACGGTGCGGGGATTGCGGCCAGCAGCGCGCGCAGCGCGACCGGCGCACCGAGCGGCGCGTTCGCGAGCGCGGCGCGACCGGGCTCGGGAGCGCATGCATCGCCGAGCGCAAGAATCGCCTCCCGCAGGCGCGGGTCTTCGAGATCGTCCGCGGCGACGACGAAGCCGGGGATGCGCAGCTTGACGAACAGCCGGTCGAACACGTCGCGCAGTGCGTGTCCGACTTCGTCGAGCTCCGCGTGCGACGCGGGTGCCGCCATGTCGTCGCCGGATTCCGGAAACAGGGCGCGCAGCGCCAGCACGTGGACGACGAGACCGCCGCAGCGCGCACCGTGCAGCAGCCGCGCGACCTCGTCCCAGCGCCGCGGCCGCGGCGCAGCCGGCGCGGTCGCGATCGGTTGAGACTCGTCGTTATCGGCGGTGGATTCCGATTCGTCGCGCTCGGCGATGCGCCGTTGCTCGTTCTCTTGCGGCGGCGGTGGTTGGTTCGGATCGATCGCAGGCGGCAGCGCGCACGCGTCGACGTGATAGGTCAGCTCGGCGGGCCGGGTCGCGAACGTGCCGGCACGGCGCACGCGAACGGCGAGCGGCGTCAGCTCGTAGGTCCGTTCGTCGCCGTCGAGCTCCGCGCACACGCCGATCGAATCGACCGCGTCCCGTTCGACGAGCAGCGACCAGCCGACGGTGACGCGCGTCGCGGCCGGAATTGCGCGCAGCACCAAACCGGTACCGTGCAGCGGGGAGCCGGCGACGCCGTCGAGCAGCGCACAGCCGCCCACCGAGGTCGAGCCGGCGACGTATCGCGCGGCCGCGAGGTCGGGGACGCGAACGGTCAGACGATCGAGCGCGTCGTTGACGTCGACGTCGAGCCGAACAGCGAGCGGCGTGCCGGCGACGACCTCGTCAGGGGCGTGCAGCGCCGCGTGCAGCTCGGGACGCACGAGCTCGGCTGGTGCGTCGTCCGGTTCGGTCGTCGCCATGACCGGTTCGCGAACGGTGAGCGCGAGCTCGGCGCGCGCGAGCTCGCCTTCCGCGTCGGAAGCGACGACGGCAAACGGAAGTCGCGTTCCATCATCGACCGCCTTGCCGACCGAAAGCGAAAGGTCGACCACCGTATAGCTGCCCGACTCGACGGTTCGCCGCATTGGTGCGGCTTCGACGCCGCCGGCGCGCAACAGCCCGACGTCAACCTCCTCGGACCGGTTGCCGGCGTTCACGATGCGCGCACGGATCGTCACCGTCGATCCCGGCGCGACACCGGCCGGGACGTCGAAGGGTTCGACGCGCACGTCGCGATGGTGCACGGTTCGAAACGTTGCTTCGGCGGCGTGGCCGTCGACGCGCACGCCGAGCGTGCCGCCGGGGAATTCGCCGGCGTGGTGCGCGGTGAAGCGGATCTGCACCGTGCTGCGAGCCGGAAGCAGCGCGATGGTGAGCGCATAGGCGCCGCCGCGCCGTTGGAGCCGCGCGACCGGCGGCGCGGCGCGGCGCGCGCGGGTGACGGCGAGCGGAACGCCGCCGACGGCGATGCTTCCTTCCGCCAGCCGCAGGCCGGACGGCAGGTCGATCGATGCGCACACGTCGTGCGCGTGCGCCCAGCCGTCGTTGCGCAGGTCCGCGGTGACTTCGACGCACCGGCGGAACGGCCGCGTGGCGAGCAGCGGCGGCGCGATCAGCGGTCGCAACGAGACGCTGCCGCGCACCGGCAACGCACGGCAGTTCCCGTTGCCCCACCGCACCTCGCCCGTGTCGGCGAGCACAGCCGTCGTCACGTGCTCGACGCGCGCGTCGAAGCCGAGCTCGATCGATTCGCCGGGCTCGAGGCGATCCGCGTCCAGCGTCGCGACCTCGTCGCCGTCCAGCCGCCGGCATCCCGCCGGCGCTGGCAGCCGAACGCGCACGCGCCGCGCCGGTCCGTCGCCCTCGTTCGTGATGACGGCGCGCACGCGAACGGTATCGGCGTCGATCGGTTCAACGAACGTTCCGCTTGCGTCGCCGTCGAGCACCGCACGGCTGCGGACGCGCAATACGCAGACGTTGGTCGCCAACCGGGCGTCGGCGAGCACGAGCGCTGCCTGCAGCGGCAGCTCGGTGCGGTCGTCGAACGGCAGCGCGACGCGCGCGCAGATCGCGGCGACGGCGGCCTCGCCCGGTTCGACCGAAGGCAGCGGAACCTCGGCCTCGCCGAGCGCTTCGAGACCGGCCGGAAGCGTGAACGCGACCGTCCCCGCCGGGCTCGTCAGCGTGCCGACGTTGCGGGTCCGGAAGGTCAGCCGAACCGTATCGCCGGGACGCGCGACCGCCGGTTCGACCGCCAACGCGTGCAAGACCGGCTCGTAACCGCTGCTCATGCCGCCGAGGGTGCCCGGCGGTGGACCGCCGCATGACCGGCGCCGCCGCGCGGACAAGGGCACCGCGCGGGCCCGCTCCGAAGGAGGGGCGCAGATGATCGACCTCTCGACGCTCCGCCGGATCCCGCTGTTCCGGGATTTCTCCGACGAGCAGCTGTCGCAGGTGCTCGCGACGGTCTCCGAGCGCCGGTTTCCCAAGCACCAGTTCGTGGTCCGGGAGGGCGACCCGGGCGACACGTTCTTCGTGATCGCAAGCGGCTCGGTGGCGGTCTGCCGGGTCGGTCCCGACGGACGCGAGACGATCCTGTCGATCCTCAAGGAAGGCGACTTTTTCGGCGAGATGTCGATGTTCGACTCGTCGCTGCGCTCGGCGTCGATCAAGACGCTGACCGACGTCGAGGTCGGTGCGGTGCACCAGGCCGACTTCCTGGGATTGATCGACCGCAACCCGCAGATCGGGCGGCTGCTGGTCATCGAGCTGTCCGAACGCCTGCGCGCCGCCAACGCGCTGATCGCGGCGACGACCTCGCAGGACATCCGCTCGCGCCTCGCCGCGCTGCTGCTCAACCTGTCAGAACAGTTCGGCGAGACCGTCGCCAACGGAACGCGGATCACGCTGCGCCTGACCAATCAGGAGATGGCGAACATGATCGGAACGACGCGCGAGACCGTGAACCGCACGCTCAACCGCTTTTGGGACGACCGGCTGGTCGACATGCGGACCGCCTACGTCATCGTCACCGATCCCGACAAGCTGCGCGCGCTGATCCCGTAATCGCGTCGCGCGGCGGGCACCGCCGCCGGTATGATCCTCGACGTCGCGCGCGACTTTGCGCCCGTGGTCGCCGCATGGGCGTGCGCCGCCGCTGCCGCATTCGTCGCCGCGCGCACGCGCGCGCGAGCGCAGGCCGACCGGTCGGCGCTGCGCGACGCGCGCGAGCGAGAGAGTGCGTTCGTCTTGATCGCGCGGCGGCTGGCCGGTGCGGCGCGCGATTCGGTCGACGCCGTTCGCGACGAGATCGCGCGCGGCGCGCGTGCCGTGGCTCCGGCGGTCGACGGCGTGCTGCTGTACGACGAGCACGACGGCGCGCTGCGCTGCAGCGCGGCGTTCGGCGCGCGGTTCGCGTACTTCGCCGGCAGCCGAGTCGCGCTCGACGATCCGGCGGCGGTGGCGGCGCGCGCCGTTGCGGCCGGTCACCGCGTGACGCTGGACGATCCGGACGTGCGTCCGCCGCATCCGGGCGACGCCGCGGCGGTCGGCGTCCCGCTCGCGCTCGACGCCGGACGAACCTGCGTGATGGTCGCGACGGCGCAGGTGCCGCTCGCGTCCGAGGCCGTCGACCGGCTCGCCGCGCTCGCCGACCAAGCCGCGCCGGCCTACCTCATCGCGCTCGACCGCGAGCACGACCGGCGGCGCGCGGAGTACGACGGCCTCACCGGGCTGCTCACGCCGCGCGCGTTTCGTCAGCGCTTGGCCGCGCTGGTCGACCGCGCGCGGTTCGCGCCGGCGACGCAACTGGTGCTGCTGTTCGTCGACACGGACCGGTTCAAGCACTGGAACGACGCGTTCGGTCACGCGGCCGGCGACGCGCTGCTGCGCGAGCTCGCGCAGCAGCTGCGCGGCGCGGTGCGCTACGAGCGCGATCTGGTTGCGCGCAACGGCGGCGACGAGTTCTGCGTGGTCTTCACCGAGACCGACAAGCCGACCGCGATCGAACGCGCCGAGCTGCTGCGCGACCGCATCGCGCGGCTCGATTGCCGCCGCTTGCATCCGGCCGGCGCGACCGTCGAGGTGCGCATCACGGCGTCGATCGGGGTCGCCGCGTTCCCGGCCGATGCGACCAGTGCCAGCGAGCTGCTCGAGCGCGCCGACGCGGCGATGTACCATGCCAAGCAGACCGGGCGCGACGGGGTCGCGTACGTCGAGCTCGACGGCGGATTCGCGCGTCTGCGACCCGAAGAACGCGACTGATGATCCCGCCTGCGGGAGCGGCGCGCTGACCGTACGCCGCGTCGACGTTCTTCCCCACCTGCGCACCGCGCGCTTCGATCGTGCCCTCACCTATCGCGTTCGGCCCGGGATCGAGACCGACGTCGGCGACGTCGTGCGCGTGCCGCTGGGTTCGCGCGAGGTCTTCGCGTACGCGTTGACCGCACCGTACGACGGTGACGACGACCCACAGCTGCGCGCCGTTGTCGAGCGCGTCGACGGTCCGCGGGCGTTCGACGCGAACGGCCTCGCGCTCGCGCGCTGGATCTCCGAGCGTTACCTCTGCTCGCTGCGCGAGGCGCTCGGCGCGCTCGTCCTGGCTGCTGCCATGCCGCGCGCGGTGGAGCGCCTCGTCCCGCGCGGCGACGCGCCCGACGCGATGCGCTTCGCATCGGTTCCGCCCCGCCTGATTCGGCTGCTGTGGGGTGACTTGCGCGACGGCGTGGCACCCGAAGCGCTGCTGCGCCACGCCGAGGCGCGCCGCGCCGGCGACCGCAAGACGCTCGTGCGCGCGATCGGTGCGCTCGTGCGGGCCGGCGCGCTCGAGCGCCGCCGCACGATGGCCAAAGCGGCCGTCGGCACTGCGACGCAGCGCATCCTCCGGCCCGGCGCCGCGCCAATCCGGGGCAAGAAGGCCGAAGCGCTCGTCGCGCACGTTGCCGCGCTGGGCGAAGTGCGGCGCGCCGATGCGCTGCTGGCCGGATTCTCCGACGCGGTGATCCGGCGCGCGATCGGAGCGGGCGCGCTGATCGAAGAGGTGCGCGAGGTTCGGCGGCGGCGCGAAGCGCGCACCAGCCTGCCGGCGCACGAGCCGACCTCCGAGCAGCGCGACGCGATCGCGCGGATCGCCGAGCTCATCGACGCGCGCGCGTTCGCGCAACTGCTGCTCCACGGCGTCACCGGCAGCGGCAAGACGCTCGTCTACCTGTACGCGATCGCGCGCGTGCTCGCCGGCGGCGGCCGCGCGATCGTGCTGGTCCCCGAGATCGCGCTCACCCCGCAGACCGCCGGGCGCTTCGAGGCGACCTTCGGCGAGCGGGTCGCGGTGCTGCACTCGGCGCTGTCCGAGCGCGAGCGGTTCGACGCCTGGCAGGCGGCTGCGCGCGGCGAGATCGACGTCGTGGTCGGCGCGCGCAGCGCGGTGTTCGCACCGCTCGACGACGTGCGCTTGATCGTCGTCGACGAAGCGCACGAGACATCGTATCGCCAGGACTCGGTGCCGCGCTACGACGCCGTCACCGTCGCGCGCGAGCGCATGCGCCGCGCGGGCGGCGTGGTCGTGCTGGGCAGCGCGACGCCGGCGCTCGAGGACTACGCGCGCGCGCGCGCCGGCCGGTTCCCGCTCGTGCGCATGCTGCAGCGCGCGACCGCGCAGCCCTTGCCGGCGGTGCGCGTCGTCGACATGGCGGCGGAGTTCGGCGGCGGAAACCGCCGCGTGTTCTCCACCGTGCTGGCCGAAGCGATGGCCGATCGCCTCGCGCGCGGCGAGAAGACGGTGCTGTTCATCAACCGGCGCGGCAGCGCGCGGTTCGTGCTGTGCCGCGCGTGCGGCTACGTGCCGGAGTGTCCGCGCTGCTCGACCGCGCTGACGGTGCACCGCAGCGAAGCGCTGCTGCGCTGTCACTGGTGCGACCACCAGGCGCCGGTGCCGGAGATCTGCGCGTCGTGCGGCGCCGGGCCGGTGCGCGAGTTCGGTGCCGGAACGCAGCGCGTCGCCGAGGAGGTCCAGCACTTGTTCCCCGACGCGGTCGTCGTGCGGATGGATTCCGACACCACGACGCGAGTCGGCGATCACGCCCGGCTGCTCGAACGGTTCGCCGAGCGCGGTGACGTGCTGGTCGGCACGCAGATGGTCGCCAAGGGGCTCGATTTCCCGCAGGTGACGCTGGTCGGCGCGGTCGCCGCCGACATCGACCTGCACGTGGCCGATTTTCGCGCCGCCGAACGTACCTTCGCGCTGCTGACGCAGGTGTGCGGCCGCAGTGGACGCGCGCGCAGCGGCGAAGCGATCGTGCAGACCTATTCGCCCGAACATGCCGCCATCGTGCGCGCATCTCGGCACGACTACGACGGCTTCGCCGCCGAAGAGCTGGCCGAACGCCGCGCGCTGCATTGGCCGCCGTTCGCGCAGGTCGCGCTGGTCGGCGCGATCGGCCGCTCGCGCCGCGCGGTCGAGAGCGCGATCGGACGCTGGGCGGCGCTGCTGCGGTCCGACGAACGTTTCGACGTCCTCGGGCCGGCGCCATATCCCGTCGCGCGCGTCAACGACGAATGGCGCTATCGCATCGCGGTGCGCACCAAGGCGATGGACGCGCTGCGCGAGGCGTTGCGCGAGCGGGTGCTGCCGCTGCTCGATGCGACGCCTCAGGTCCGCATAACAACCGTCATCGACGCGTAAAGAAGGCGTGAGACCCGTTATCAGTCGACGGCGCGCAGGGTAGGCTGGAATCGGGCGGGCGGTGGTCCGGAGGGCCCCGTTCGATGCTAGGATGGCGAAAGAAGAGGCCGCCTTTCGGGGCGGTCTCTTCACGTCCGAGGTTAGGTCGCGGTGTGCTTTGCGACCGCTTTGGCGAGGCGCGATTTCTTGCGGGCCGCCTTGTTGGGATGAATGATCCCTTTGCGAGCTGCCTTGTCGAACTGCGCTTCGACCGACGACGACGTTGCGGCATCGTCGGCGGCTTTCGCCTTCTTGAAAAGCGTCTTCAGACGCGTCTTGGTGTCGAGATTGCGCAGCGTGCGCTTCTCGCTCTGACGCACCCACTTGACTGCTGCTTTGATGTTGGGCACGAGGAGTAGACTACCACATCCGCCCCGCGAGGAGAAGGCTCAGCCGGGAGGAGGCGGTCCCCCCATGCCGGGCGGTCCCATCCTCCCCTGAGCGCGCCGGCGAGCAAGCTCCGGGTGGTTGGTGATCGCCAGATCGCGGACCGCTGCGGCGAGATCGCCGCTGACCCGGCTCTGACGAGCCGCGACCTCGACGTTGCCGGCCAGCGCCGCGCGCTGGGCCGCCGCATTGGCGTCGACGGCCGCTTGGGCGATCTGGTGCGCCTCGGGCCCGGTCTCGACTTTGAGCAACGCCGCCAAGCGAGCCGCGTCGAATTCATGGTGACGGTGCATGCCGCGGAACCCTCGACCACCCATCATGCCGTGGCCGCCCATCATCCCGCGACCACCCATCATCCCGTCGGGCCCGCGCATCATCGGTCCGGGACCGCCTGGACCTCCGGGGCCGCCGGGACCGCCGGTCGCGACGCGCGTCGCGCCGGGCGGACCGCCGCCCGGAGGGCCGCCGCGGAACGCGCGGGCGGCCGGAGTCGGCGGCGCGGGGACGTCCTTGGGCAGAGCGGGCGCCGGGCGAGGGCGCTCGTCGAGCGCGGCCCGGGCCAGGTCGGCGGCGACCATCGCCTCGCCGGCCGCGCCGGCGGCGTCGCTGCGCCCGTACCGGTCGATCGCCGTGCGGTAATGCGCCCGAGCGGCGTCGATGTAGTGGCCGGTCGCGCCGGCTTGCTCGGCGTGGCCGATCGTGCGGTATGCCATGTTCAGCGGAAACGTCGCGTCGCGCACGACGCGCATCGTGTTCACGGGCTTCGGGGCGGGGGCGTTTTGTGCGGCCGCGACGCTCGCAGCGCCGGCAAACGCAACGGTGGCGAGAGCCAAAGACGAAAGCATGCGCATGTTGGGTCCATTCGAGCAGAGCATGCTGGGACGCCCCTGGAGCAAAACGTTCGTGGAGGCTCAGCCGGCCGCGCCGACGATCTCGACGTACGACGCGTAGCGGCTGGCCGCGATGCGGCCTTCGTCGACCGCACGCCGGACGGCACAGTCCGGCTCGCTGAGGTGGCGGCAATCGGCGAAGCGGCAGCGCGTCGCCGGTTCGCGCATCTCGACGAACAGCCAGGCGAGCGCGTTGGCCGGCATCGGGTCGAGGCCGAACTCGCCGATACCGGGGCTGTCGATCAGGAAACCGGCCCCCAGCCGCGCCAGCCGCGCCGCGGTGGTCGTCTGGCGGCCGCGCCCCGAGCGCGACAGCTCGCCGACCACCGCGATCCCGCCCAGCGCGCGAAAGATGCTGGACTTGCCGACGCCCGAGTTGCCGACCAGCAGCGCACGGCGCGAGGAGAGCTGTTCGCGCAGCTGGTCGACGCCGCGGCCGGTCTTGGGCTGCAGCACGATGGTCGGCACCTCGACCCCGCGATAGAGCGCCACGACCCGCTCGGCGGCGGCCTCGCCGGCCAGGTCCGCTTTGGTCACCAGCAGCATCGGCGCGATCTCGTGCTGCGCCGCAAAGGCGACGAGCTGGTCGACCATCGTCGTGTTCAGCGGCGGATCGACCAGCGCCGCGACGATCGCGACCGTGTCGACGTTGGCGGCCATCGTCTTGGTGCGCCCGTTGGCGGCGCGCCGCACCAACGCGAAATCGCGGGGCGTGACGGCGTCGACGACGACGCGGTCGGCCGCGATGACGCGCGCCTCGACGAGGTCGCCCGGCACCGGCATGATGCGCTGTTCGCCTTTGCGCAGCGAGGCGAGGCGGGGCTCGGTCTCGTCGTCGGCGACGATCCACGCCGCGTTGCGGCCGACGCCGATGACCCGCGCCCGGCGGAGTCCGTCCTCGCTCACGCGAAGCTCCGCCCGACCGTGATCGTCGCCCGCACCGTCTCCCTGGCCGATCCGCTCGCCCGCGCGAACGTCGTCGAGGCGTTGGGTGGCCCGGGCGGCCCGCTCGGCGTGATCGACGTGGTGGAAGCCGACGACGTCGTCACCGTGCGGTTCGACGACGCCGTCACCGAACCGGATCTGATCGACGACCTCGTGGCGATCGAGTCGATCTTCGTCCCGGCGCGCGTCACCGGCGACCTGCGACCCGGCGAAGCGGCGGCGATCGCCGCCGCCGGTCTGGGCGATCCCGAGCTCGACGCCTCGCGCGCGATCGAAACGTACACGCGCCGATGACCTGGCCCACGTTCCCGATCCACCCGACGATCACCGACGCGTTCGACATCCTCGCGACGTCGGTTCTGACGTACTATCTGCTGCTCCTGATCCGCGGAACGCGCGCCGTGCAGATCATGTTCGGCCTGTTCGTGCTGGTGGTGATCCTCGCCGTCTCCAACTTGCTGCACCTGTTGGTCCTCGCGACAGTGATGCAGTACCTCCTGCTCGGGACCGCGGTCGGGCTGCCGATCGTGTTTCAACCGGAGCTGCGGCGCGGGCTCGAGCAGCTCGGCCGCGGGCGCCTCTTCGTGCGCGACCGGCGCGCCGAGGACGAGATCGCCGCCGAGCAGCTGCGCATCGTCGCTCGCGCGGCGTTCGTACTGGGACGCGAGCGCACCGGAGCGCTAATCGTGATCGAGCAGCAGACCGGTTTGCGCGAGTACGTCGAGAGCGGTACCGCGCTCGACGCGCGCCTCTCGCTCGACCTGCTGCTGGCGATCTTCAACAAGACGTCGCCGCTGCACGACGGCGCGGTGATCGTGCGCGATCTGCTGGTGGAGGGCGCGGCCTGCTTCCTGCCGCTGAGCGACAACAGGATCTCGGTCGACCGGCACGTCGGGACGCGTCATCGCGCCGCGGTCGGATTGACCGAGCAGACCGACGCGGTCGTCGTCGTCGTGAGCGAGGAGAGCGGTCTCATCTCCGTGGCGAGAGCCGGCCGTCTGTCGGTGCCGATCGACGACGAGGAACGGCTGCGCCGCGTTCTGGGCGCTTGCATCCGGCCGACGCGCCGCCGCAACCAGGCCGAGGGCGGTCTCCTCGGCAACTTGCTGACCCGGGTCCCGCGTGCTGCTCAACCTTCTCAAGAACAACTTCGGACTTAAGGTCCTCGCCGTCTGTCTGGCGGTGACGGCGTGGGCGTACTTTCATCTCGCCGCCGCGCCGGGCACAACCGCCAAGTTCGATCAGACGCTGGCCGTTCCGATCGTCGTCACCGGGCTGCGTACCGGCTACCAGGCGCGCTATGCCGACAAGGTCGCGACGGTCGTCATCGAAGTGCCGCGCAACGGCACGGCGGTCAAGCCCGATCAGGTGCAGGCCGTGCTCGACGTGAGCGATCTGGTCGACCCGGGCTTTCACAACGTCCCGGTCAAGATCGTCTCGCCCGACGTCGCGATCCGGTCGCTCTCGCCGGCGTCGGTGACGCTGTCGCTCGACCGGCTCGAAGAACGCGTCGTGCCGGTCAGCGTCGACTACGTCGGCGACCGCCGCTCGATCGTCGTCGATACGCCGGTCGTGACGCCGTCGACGACGACGATCCGCGGCGTGGGTACCGATTTGTCGCGGGTGACCGGCGTGCGCGTCCAGATCCCGATCCCCTCGAAACCGCAGCTCTTCGACAGCATGATCCGACCGACGCCGTCGGGCGCGAGCGGCGAGGAGATCGCGAACGTCCAGGTGTCGCCGAACCTCGTCCACGTGCGCGCCAACTTCACCTCGGCCACGACGCGGGCGAGGTGAGCGTGGGCAAGTACTTCGGCACCGACGGCGTCCGCGGCGTCGCCAACGGCGACTTGACCCCCGAGCTGGCCTACGCGGTCGGCCGCGCCGGCGCGGCCGTGATCGCGCGCGATCAGCCGCTCGACAGACCGATCGTCGTCGGGCGCGACACGCGCCTGTCGGGGCCGATGCTCGAGGGCGCGATCGTGGCCGGGATCGCGTCGACCGGCCGCAACGTGGTGCTGCTCGACATCGTCCCGACGCCGGCGGTGGCCGCGATCACCGCCGCGATCGAAGCCGCCGCGGGCGTGATGATCTCGGCCTCGCACAACCCGATCGAAGACAACGGGATCAAGTTCTTCGGTGCCGACGGGTTCAAGCTGTCCGACGCGGTCGAAGCCGACATCGAGCGGCTCGTCGACGCCGCGGACGAACTGCCGCGCCCCACCGGGCTCGACATCGGCGTCGTCACGCGCACGCGCGGGCTGATCGACAACTACTTCGCCAAGCTCGTCGCCGCGGGATCCGACCTGAGCGCCTATACCGTCGTCGTCGACGGCGCGTTTGGCGCCGCGTATCTGATCGGACCCAAGATCTTCGAGCGGCTCGGCGCGCGCGTCGTCGCGATGAACTGCGAGGACGACGGCAGCCGCATCAACGTCGACTGCGGCGCGACGAACCTGCGCGCGCTGCGCGACCGCGTGAACGAAGAGATCGCGCGCTCGACCGGGCCGGTCGTGGGCGTCGCGTTCGACGGCGACGCCGACCGCGCGCTGTTCGTCGACGAGACCGGGGCGGTGTTCGGCGGCGATCACATCATGCTGGTGCTCGCGCGCGACCTCGAAGCGCGCGGCGAGCTGCCCGGCGACGCCGTCGTCGGCACGGTGATGTCGAACATGGGCTTCGAGCGCGCGCTCGAGCGCCACGGCGTGCGATTGCTGCGCGCCGCCGTCGGCGACCGCTACGTGCTCGAAGCGATGCGCGCCGGCGGCTACCGGTTCGGCGGCGAGCAGTCCGGACACGTCATCGACTTGGCCCGCGGCACCACCGGCGACGGACCGATGACCGCGGTATCGCTGCTCGCCGTGGCGGTGCGCGAGCGGCGCACGCTGCACGAGCTGGCCGCCGATCTGGCCGTGTATCCGCAAGTGCTGGTGAACGTGCGGGTGAGCGACAAATCGATCGCCGATCATCCATCGGTGCGTGATGCGATCGCTTCGGCCGAGCGCGAGCTGGCGCGTGACGGACGGATCCTGGTCCGGCCGTCGGGGACCGAGCCGCTGGTGCGGGTGATGGTCGAGGCGAGCGACGACGCGCGCACCAAGGCGGTCGCGGCGTCGGTCGCCGATGCGATCCGGGCAGCGGCTCGTTTGTAAGGAGCCGCACAACCGGGCGGAATACCTCAGGATCGTCGCCCGGTCAGCCGATCTTTACGTTACGGCGGTGGGGCCGGGAGGAGATACCGAACCCGAACGCCTATCCCAAGCGCCGTGGCCTCGAGCAGTCGGGGTCACCGGTCCGGTGAAGCCGCCCATACGGCTTTGCTCGATTCGTACTTCACCTGCTAACTGATCACGGAGTCCGGTGCAGCAGGCGCCGGAGCGGGGGACCACACAGGCAGGGGTGAACGCGCCGGTCGGCGCGAGGGCGATTCTTCCGCCCGAACCCGTCAACTAACCCCGTACGTGTGGAAGAAGGAGCAGTTTTTGCATCGTTCCATCCTCACCGGGTTGTTCGTTTGCATTCTCTCGGCGGGCTCGTCCGCCGCAGCGTTTGCCGCCGAACCGGGTGACCAAGGTGCTCCGGCCGTCGCGACGACGACCGTGACGAGCGCCACCGACACCGCCGCCCCGACCGCCGGTGCCGATCTCGCCATGTGGAACGCCGGCCCCGCGCCGGCCGACGACCCCGATGCCGCCGCCGCCAAGGCGGTCAAGCTGTCGCGCTTGGCCCACGTGCAGAAGTTCGCCAGCGGGATCGCCGCTCGGACGGCCGCCATGGCCTCGAATCTGACCCGCAACGCGATGCGGTTTCTGGGAGTTCGCTACTCGTTCGGCGGGACGTCGACCTACGGGTTCGATTGCTCGGGTTACGTCCAGCACGTCTTTGCGATGATGGGCGTCCACCTGCCGCGCATGGCCGACGAGCAGTACTACGCCGGCAAGAGCTTCGCCGGCGACCCGAAGCCCGGCGACCTCGTTTTCTTCCATACCTATGCCCCCGGCGTTTCCCACGTTGGGATCTCGCTGGGCGGCGACAAGTTCGTCCACGCGTCGTCCAGTCACGGGGTCATGATCTCGAGCCTGCACGACACCTATTGGAACGTCCGCTACCTGGGCGCCAAGCGCGTCGTGAACTGAGGCCGGCGAGCGCCTAGCGTCGAAGGTGCCGCCGTGCGAGACGGCGGCGGTCCCGACGATATCCGGCAACGAGCGGCCAACGCCTACGCGGTCTGGCCGCTCGCCGCGTTGGATCTGTTCCGTGAGCCGTCGAACGCGACGGCGTGGTCGCGTCTGCACGCGCGGCAGGCCTTCGTCTTCGGCATCGTCGCCACGCTGGCGTACTTCGTGGTGCTCGCGCTCCCGCTGATCGTCCTCATCGTCATCCCGCCGCTGGCCGGCTCGACCGCGGCGGTCGTCTGGTTGTACGCGGGCGGACTGCTGGCCGACCTCGTCGGGGCGTTCGCCCTGGTCGGGCTGAGCCTGTCGTACCGCGAGCGCGCGCTGCGCGGCGACCTGTTCTCGATCCGCTACGTCACCCCGATCGCCGACCGCATCTTTCCGGTCGAGCGCTAGCGCGCGCCGCCGCGCAGCGGCGGAGAAGCCCGCGGGCGAAGCGAAGCCCCCGCGTCGCACCGATGGGGCGTCGCCAAGCGGTAAGGCAGCGGACTTTGAATCCGCCATTCGTTGGTTCGAATCCAGCCGCCCCAGCACACTGCCCACGCACCTTCTGCTCGCAGGCGTGAACGAGCGCGGCGGGCAACTCGACGACATGGTGATGGAACTCGGTCGCTTTTGTCGCTTCGCGATCGTCGTCGCCGCGTGCTTGGTAGCACTGGTGGCGGTGCCGAAGCTCGCCTATGCCCAAGGAGCGACCGGCGCTACGTCCGGTGATGCCGAGGGCGGATACCTTCGGGCGCAGACGCTCTTCCGCGATCGCAAGTACGCCGACGCGATCGCGGCGCTCGACGCGTTTTTGGCAGTGCATCCGCGCGATGCGCGCGCGCTCGTGCTGCGCGGCGATGCGAAGGCCGATGCGGGCGACAACGACGGCGCACTCAAGGACTACAACGTCGCGATCGCGATCGCGCCCGAGTTCCAGTACGCGTACGTCACCCGCTGCGAGACGCGGCTGCAGCTCGACGACACGGCCGGCGCGCTGGCCGATTGCGACAACGCCGTGCGGCTCGATGCAACCGACGGACTCGCCTACGAGGATCGCGCCGACGTCCAGTTCCAGCGCGAGGCCTACGATCTCGCGCTCACGGACTATAACAAAGCGATCTCGCTCGGGCGATCGTCGGCCTACGTCTTCGCCGCGCGCTGCGACGTCGAACGCCTCGTGGGCAAGCGCGAGTTGGCCAAGCCCGACTGCGAGAAGGCGCTCGAGATCGACCCCAAGAGCCGGCGCGGACTTTGGGCGCGAGCGCGGCTGGCGATCGTCGAGACGCGCTACGTCGACAGCATCGCAGACCTCAACGCTTACATCGCGCAGAACCCGAAGTCGACAGACACGGCCTACTATTTCCGCGGGCTGGCCTACAACCGCATCAGCAAGTATGCGCTGGCACTCGAGGACCTCAAAACCTACGTCCAGCGCCAGCCGACCGATCCCGACGGCTACCGCGAACGGGCACTGGCGAACCTCGGCGTCGGCGACAAGGCCGCCGCGCTGGCCGATCTCGACGTCGCTCAGCGCGGCTATCGCAAGGACGGCAACGTTGCGGCGGCCGACCGGGTAGCGGCCATGGCGAAGGCGATCTCGGCCGGCCAGGCCCCAGTCCCCTAGCGATGGTCCGGCCGAGTCTGTCGGCGGCGCTCGACGCATTTGCGCGTGGGACGCTTCCCGACGCGCTGCCGTCGTTTGCCGATGGTGCGACCTACGTCGAGCCGCGCAAGGTGCCCATTCGCGGGCGGGCCGCGATCGCGGCCGAGTTCGCACGCTTCGGCGCCACCGGCGTGCCGTTTCGCTTCACCGTCGACGACGTGATCGCCGACGGCGACCGCGCGTGCGTCGTGTACCGTTTCGCAGTGGCCAAAGGCGATGGAGGAGCTTGGCGCGAACGCGCGGCATGCGCTACCGTCCGCTTCGACGAGCGCGGTCAGATCGAGGAATGGCGGGAGTACGAGGGATGAACGTCAACGGGGTCAGCGGTCAGCAGCAGCATCACGAGGATCTGTCGATTCACGTCCACGTGATCGACGAGGTGCAAGTCTTCGAGCTGAACGGCTCGCTCGACATTGCGACGTCGCCCACCGTGCGCGCGGCGCTGACCAGCGCTTCGGAGCGCGGCGGCCATCAGCTCATCGTCGACCTGACGCAGGTCGATTTCCTCGACTCGACCGGCCTCGGCGCGCTGATCGGCGGTCAGCGCCGCGCGCGCGAGTTCAACGGTGAGGTTCGCCTGGTCGCCAAAGAGGGCCAGATCCTGCGGCTGCTGCGCATCACCGGCCTGCTCAGAGTCTTCGCCGTCTACCCGACCCTCGACGAAGCCGTCCACGACGGCCAGCGCGTCGGCGACCTTTAAACTATCGTAGCTCGCAAGCTCTCGTCGAGCAGCTCGACGACGTGCTTGACGGCGATCTGCGGTGCGCCGGCTCGGTCGAGGCCGTTGCGCATCTGGAGCGCGCAGCCGGGATTGGCGGTCGCGACGATCTGCGGCGCGACCTCGAGGATGCGCTCGACTTTGCGGCGCTGCAGCCGCTGCGCCATCTCGGGCTGCGTCACGTTGTAGATGCCGGCGCTGCCGCAGCACAGCGACGATTCGTCCATCTCGCGCAGCTCGATCCCGGGGATCGCGGCCAGCAGGCGGCGCGGCGCCGCGGTGATGCGCTGCGCGTGGGCCAGGTGACATGGGTCTTGGTAGGTTACGATGCCGCGCAGCGGGCCGAGCGATCCGGCCGGTAAGCCGAGCTCGTCGAGGTACTCGAGAACGTCGTGCACGCGGCTCGAGAATGCGATCGCACGGTCGGTCCAGTCGGGATCGTCGGCGAACAGCGTGCCGTACTCTTTGAGCGCCGACCCGCAGCCGGCGGCATTGATGACGTAGGCGTCGGCACCGCTGTCTTCGAACGCCTCGATGTTGCGCTTGGCCAGCTCGCGGCCGCGCGGCATGTCGCCGGCGTGGATGGTGATCGCGCCGCAGCAGCCTTGACCGCGCGGCACGATCGCTTCGACACCGGCGGCGTTGAGCACGCGAACCGTCGCCTCGTTCCAGCTCGCGAACGCGACGTGCATGATGCAGCCGGCGTGCACGAAGGCGGTCGCGCGCTTGCGTCCGCGCGGCGCGAAGCGCTGATCGCGTGGGACGAAAAAGCGGTCGGAGATGCGCGGAGCCAGCGCCTCGACGTCCTGCAGGCCCATGGCGCGCAGCAGCCCCGTCCGGCGCACGAGCGCTTGCAGGGCGCTGCGCTGGTAGATCTTCAGCACCCACGCCGCCGCGCGCATGAGCGCCAGATTCGAGAACAGCTCGCCGACCAGCAGCGCACGGCCGAGACGCGCAGGCCACGAGCGCGCCGGAGCTTGGGCGCGCACGATCTGCGTGCGCGCCGGTTCCAGGATCCGGCCGTACTCGACGCCCGACGGGCAGACCGACTCGCAGGCGCGGCAGTCCAAACACTCCGACATCTGATGGACGAAACCGGGGCTGAGCAGGTCGAGCCGCTCTTCGGCGACGGCCTTGATCAGCGCGATGCGGCCGCGCGGACCCGACGTCTCGACCAGCGTCTCGACGTAGGTCGGACAGGTCGGCAGGCACAAGCCGCATCGCACGCAGCGGTCGAAAACGTCGGACGGCGGGACGTCCGGGGCGACGAAGCCGCGTGGTTCGAGCACGATGACCCCGGGTTCGCGAGCGCGAAGCGAGGCCCATGCCCGCATCATCCGATCCGACGCGCGCGCGCAGCTCGGTCGTCGTCGACGGCCGCGACCGCGCCGCGGCACGCTCGTTCTACCACGCGGTCGGTTTCAACGACGAGGACCTGTCGAAGCCGCTGGTCCTGATCGCGAACACGTGGACCGACGCGATGCCGTGCAACTTCGGACTGCGAGCGCTCGCCGATCACGTCAAGGCGGGCGTGCGCGCGGCCGGCGGCACGCCGATGGAGTTCAACACGATCGCGATCTCGGACGGGATCACGATGGGAACCGAGGGGATGAAGGCGTCGCTCGTGTCGCGCGAGCTGATCGCCGATTCGATCGAGCTCGTGGCGCGCGGATACGGCTTCGACGCCATCGTGGCGCTGGTCGCCTGCGACAAGACGATTCCGGCCGCCGGTATGGCGCTGCTGCGCCTCGACGTGCCGGGTTTGGTGCTCTACGGCGGCTCGATCGCGCCGGGTCACTACCAGGGACGCGATCTCACCATCGGCGACGTGTTCGAGGCGATCGGACGACACGCGGCCGGCACGATCGACGACGCGGAGCTGCGCGCGATCGAGTACGCCGCGTGTCCGGGTGCGGGCGCGTGCGGCGGCCAGTTCACCGCCAACACGATGGCGACCGCGTTCGAGTTCCTCGGCCTCTCGCCGGTCGGCAGCGCGAGTCCCGGCGCGACCGACCCGCGCAAGGAGAAGGAGGGCTATCGCGCCGGCAAGATGGTGATGGAGCTGCTGCGCGCGGGGATCACACCACGCAAGCTCGCGACGCGCGCGGCGTTCGACAACGCGATCGCCGCCGCGACCGGAACGGGCGGTTCGACCAACAGCGTGCTGCACCTCATGGCGATGGCGCGCGAAGCCGATGTCCCGCTGACGCTCGAGGATTTCGAGCGCATCTCCGAACGCACGCCGATCATCGCCTCGCTGCGGCCCGGCGGCGAGTACGTGGCGCTCGACGTCGACAAGGCCGGCGGCATCCAGCTCATCGCGAAGCGCATGCTCGACGGTCACCTGATCGACGGTTCGACGCTCACGCCGAGCGGCCGAACGCTGGGCGAGGAGCTCGCCGGCGTGGTCGAAACGCCCGGCCAGCAGGTCGTCGCGACCGCCGAGCGCCCGTTCAAAGCCACCGGCGGCTTGAAGATCCTGCGCGGAAACCTCGCTCCCGACGGCGCGGTGACGAAGGTCGCCGGCCACGAACCGGCGCTGCTGCGCGGGCGCGCGCGCGTGTTCGAGCGCGAGGAAGACGCGATGCACGCGATCGACGCGCGCGAGGTCGTGGCGGGCGACATCGTGGTGATCCGCTACGAGGGCCCCAAGGGCGGTCCGGGGATGCGCGAGATGCTCGGCGTGACCGCGGCGATCGTCGGTCAGGGTCTCGGCGAGAGCGTCGGGCTGGTCACCGACGGGCGCTTCAGCGGCGCGACGCGCGGGCTGATGGTCGGTCACGTCGCGCCCGAAGCGTACGTCGGCGGTCCGATCGCCGCCGTGCGCGAAGGCGACACGATCACGATCGACGTCGCCGCCGGCCGGCTCGACGTCGACCTCAGCGACGCGGAGATCGCCGACCGCATGCGCGCGTGGCGCGCGCCGGCGCCGCGCTACGCGAGCGGCGTGTTCGCGAAGTACGCCGCGCAGGTGTCGTCGGCGGCCGAAGGCGCGGTCACTCGCGTATGACGCTGCGCTGCAGCGCGTGCGAGACGCCGGCGGTCGATCTCGACGCGCTGGCGTGCGGTGCCTGCGGCGAGCTGCTGGCGTTCGCGCTCGACGACGACAGCGTCGACGGCGCGACGGTCGACGCCAACGCGCGGCTGCGCCGAGCGTCGCTCGAACCGCGCGACCGCAGCGGCGTATGGCGCTTTCGCGAGCTGCTGCCGGCGGTCTCCGACGACGCGATCACGACGCTGCGCGAAGGGGACGTCCCGCTGATCGACGGTCCGCGCGGCGCGGCCTACGCCGGCGTCGACCGCCTGGCGTACCTGCATCTGGGGATGAACCCGACCGCGTCGTTCAAGGACGCCGGCATGACGGTCGCGATCTCGCATGCGCGCGAGCGGAACGCACGCGTGGCGGTCTGCGCCAGCACCGGCAACACCGCCGCGTCGATGGCCGCCTACGCGGCGCGAGCCGGGATGACCGCGGTGGTGATCGCGCCGGTCGACGGGATCAGCCCGGCGAAGGTCGCGCAGACGCTCGATTACGGCGCGCACGTGGTCGCGGTCGACGGCGATTTCGACGACGCGCTGCGCGCCGTGCGCGCGCTCGACCACGGTGCGGTCGCGGTCGTCAACAGCATCAACCCGTATCGCATCGAAGGGCAGAAGACCGCGGCCTTCGTGCTGCTCGAACAGCGGCGCTGGATCGCGCCGGACTGGGTCGTGCTGCCCGGCGGCAACCTCGGCAACGCCAGCGCCCTCGGCAAAGGCTTTCGCGAGGCGCGAACGATCGGATTGACGGTGCGGATCCCGCGCTTGGCGGTGGTCCAGGCCTCGGGCGCGGCGCCGTTCGCGCGCGCGTGGGTGAGCGGCGGCGACGTCGTTCCGGTGCGCGCGCGCACCGACGCGTCGGCGATACGGATCGGCGCGCCGGCGTCGTGGAAGAAAGCGCGCGCCGAAGTCCACGCCTCGGACGGGACCGTGCTCGACGTCGCCGACGAAGAGATCGCCGAAGCGCGCGCCGTGATCGGGCGCGACGGCGTCGGCTGCGAGCCGGCCTCGGCGGCATCGCTGGCCGGACTGCGGCGTCTCGTCGCCGACGGCAGCGTCGGGCCCGACGCCGACGTCGTGTGCGTGCTCACCGGTCACGTGCTCAAGGACACCGCGTACGCGGAGCGTTATCACGCGTCGGGCGCGCCGCAAGCGAACGCGATCGTGCGCGATGCCGATCTGTCGGAATACCTGATGACGCTGGTCGCGCAGCGCGCGTGACCGCCGGCGCGTGAACGCGTTCACGGTGTCGGCGCCGGCGTCGAGCGCAAATCTGGGCTCGGGCTTCGACGCGGTCGCGCTCGCGTTCGAGCTGCGCATGACGGCGCGGGTACGCGTGCTCGCGCGCGGCGATGCGCCGCGGTGGTCGTATCGCGGCGCGCACGCGCCGACCCACGACGGATTGCGCGACGCGGTCGAGCGCGCGATCGAGCGCATCGCGCCCGGCGCTGCGCCGCTGGCGGTCGAGCTCGACAACGCGATCCCGCTCGGCGCCGGGCTGGGCAGCAGCGCGGCGGCGTACGCGCTCGGCGCCGCGATCGGTGCGCAGCTGCTCGAGCGCGCGCCCGACGACGCGTCGCTCGTGCTCGCCGTCGCGCAGCTGGACGGTCATCCGGACAACGCGCTGGCCGCCTGGTACGGTGGAACGGTCGTCGCGTCGCTGAGCGGCGACCAGCTCACCTCGGCGCGGTTTCCGCCGCTACCGGTCGATGCCGTCGTCGTGGTTCCCGAGCTCGCGCTGGCGACCGACGACGCGCGCGCGATGCTGCCCGAACGCTACGCCCGCGACGACGCGGTATTCAACGTGCAGCGTGCCGCGCTGCTGGGCGCGGCGCTGGCCGGCGGACGGCTCGAGCTGTTGCGGGAAGCGACGCGCGACCGCCTCCACCAGCCGTACCGAGCCCACGCCGTGCCGGGCTTGGCGGAGATCCTCGAGCTGGAGGATCCGGCGCTCGTCGCCGTCGCGCTGTCGGGCGCGGGGCCTTCGGTGCTGGCGCTCGTTCGCGACAGCCCGGCGCGGATCGGCGAGCTGATCGCGGCAACGTTCGCTCGACACGGCGTGCGGAGCGCGGCGCTCGCTCTCCGCCTCGCCGCGAGCGGCGTGACGGTGACCGGCGAGGAGCGTACCGAGCGAGCTAGAGGTTCCGCCTTCGGGCGCGAGAACGTCAGCGGCAATGGTTAGCGTCAACGTCGGTTCGCCGGCCGGCATGTGCACCGTGGCGAACCCCGCGTTTTACCGCTACGTTTTGCGCTTGGCCGAAGCGCCGCTCCACGCCAGCGCCGGCGACCGCGCCCAGCTCGACATGCTGGCCAACGTGCCGCACGCCTACGCCGACGAGGAGGAGTGCTCGGGCGACGGCTGGCGCATCGTGCCGGCGATGTCGTACGAGGACTGGCCGGTGCTCGAGGCGACGCCCCAACGGCTGCGGGCCGCCTTTCAGACCGCGCGCCGGCTGCTGTGGAAGAACGCCGGGCCGGTCGGCATCAGCGCCGGCGACATGATCGCGGTCGACACCGAGATCGAATCGGTGCTCAACGTGCTGCGCCAAGCCGAAGCCGGCGGTTTCAGCGTCAACGTCTCCTACGTGAGTTAGCGCAGCACCACCCAGCTGCCGCCGTCCGTCGCGAGAATGACGAGCAGCATCGAGACCAGCGTGAGGTCGTACGACCAGCCGCGTCCGTCCTTGCCCCAGAAGCCGGTCTTCCAGACGAAGATTTTCTTCTGGATCGCGCCGAGCATGATCAGGATCAACCCGATCGCCGCGAGCTGCTGGAGCACGCCGAGGATGAGGCCGACGCCGCCGGCGAGCTCGGCCACACCCAGGAACACCGCGAAGTTCCTGGACATGCCGATGCTGCGGCTGCGCGCGTCGGGATCGCGCAGGGTGTTGTAGCCGCTGTCGGCATAGGTCGCGCCGGCCATGATGCGCAGCAGCAGCAACGAAAAGTCGGTGAGTCCAGCGAGATGAAGCATGCGTTCAGCGTACCTCCGATTTTTGCAGTGCCGCTACGCGGGTCGTTCGTTCGATCGCAGCGTTGCGAGCTCGCGATAGAGCTCGCGTTCACGATCGCTGAGGTGTTGCGGTAGTCGCGCGACGAGCCGAACGTACTCGTCGCCGAAGCCGCCGCCGCGCGCGTGCGGCATGCCCTTGCCGGCCAAGCGCATCTGCTGTTCGTTTTGCGTCTCGGGCGGGATCCGCATCATTACGTCGCCGCTGAGCGTGGGAACGCGCACTTCCCCGCCCAGGATCAAGTCGTCCGAGCGCACCGGCAGCTCGACGTACAGATCGTCTCCGTCGCGCTCGAACGTGTCGTCGTCCTGGAGGTGGACGACGAGGTACAGGTCGCCCGGCGGAGCACCGTCGATCCCCCCGCCGCCTTGGCCGCGCAGCCGAATGCGCTGTCCCTCGCGCACGCCCTTGGGGACGTTCACCTCGAGCGTCTTGGCGACGAGGACGCGGCCCGTGCCGTGACAGTTCGGGCAGATGGCGCGCTGCTCCACGCCGCTGCCGCCGCACACCGGACACAGGTCGTCGAGCTGAAACGCGATCGACTTGGTGCCGCCGGCATACGCGTCGCGCAAGCTCAGCTCGAGCGGCGCATCGAGATCGGCGCCGCGCCGCGGCACGTCGGTCGCCGTCGTGGTCGTGCGCCGCCCGACCCCCGAGAAGAAGGTCTCGAAGAAATCCGAGAAACCGTCCTCGCCGAAGTGCTCGTAGCCGGCACTCGACGCGTCGCCGAAGTCGACGGTCGCGCCGCGCTCGGTGCGGTACCGCTGCTCCTGCTCGGCTCGTGCGGAGGCTTCTTTCCAGTCTTTGCCGAGCGCGTCGTACTTGCGGCGCTTCTCGGGATCGCCGAGAACCTCGTACGCCTCTTGGAGCTCCTTGAACTTCTCTTCGGCGTCGCGCGGGTTGTCCGGATTGGCGTCCGGATGCCACTTGCGCGCGAGCTTCCGATAGGCCGATTTGATCTCTTTCTCGGTCGCGGACTTGGGCACGCCCAGAACGTCGTAGTATTCCTTGTACGCAACTGCCATCGCCGCTGGTGGGCTCTGCGTTCGCTATTGTCTTTGGTTGAAGAGCCCGCCGAGCACGCCGCCGATGTTGCTGCTGCCGCCGGCCTGCTGCGCGCCTTCGGCCTGCGGCTCGTGATAGGTCATCGACTGCAGGCCCAGCCGGCCCGGACCGGTGAAGCGGTTCATCACCAGCGAGGCGCCGCCGACGAGCGCGCCGAGCGCGCCCATCAAGCCACCGCCGCCGCCCGACTGCAGCACCGTGACGGTGTCCATCCGCACGGACGCGTCCTTCCACAGCCACGCGCCGGGCTCGACGTCGAGCTGCTCGCCGGGTCCGAGCGTCTTCTCGAACACGTTGCCGTAACCGTGCAGCAGCAGCAGACCTTCCTCGGCCGTCGCGGCGAACCGGTCGATGAACAGCCCCGTGCGCGAGAAGAAGACGTTCGCCAATCCCGTCTGCCAATAGAAATCGTAGCCGACGTTGTTGGTCGCCATCAGGAACTGGTGCTCGCGCACGTCGACCATCTCGCCGGGGCGCAGCCGCAGCGCGACGACCTGACCCGGCGCCTCGCGCGACATCGCGATGTTGCCCGGACCCTGCGCGGTCGAGATGAAGATCTGCAGACCGGCGAAGAACCGCTTCCCGGCGTTCTGCAAGCCCATGAAGCCCAGCCGAACCTGCGGCTGCTTCCACAGCAGGATGTGGTGCT
>Ga0302325_10001922_pt1 | contig 51781 bp, 40 predicted proteins | sample Palsa_T0_2_FD_201948 | JGI IMG/M metagenome (GOLD analysis project Ga0302325, IMG submission 201948) | Peat permafrost microbial communities from Stordalen Mire near Abisko, Sweden - Palsa_T0_2 | ecosystem: Environmental > Terrestrial > Soil > Palsa > Peat permafrost | place: Sweden: Abisko...
ATAGTAAATATTGACCAGCGGCGGATCGAGCAGGATAGGCCATTGCATAACGATTTGACAGAAACGGCGGTAATAGGGCTGGATGATTTTGAAAAATTGATCCCGGAGATCAGGGCAGCGGTGTTCAAATATGCTCAAACCACTAATAATCAAGAACTACTGAAATGGGCAAATCAACTCGTGGCAGATGAAAACGAGGCAAAGTCCGTTCTGAATACCCTCCTTTTACTGCTGGAAGCGGAGAAGAATTAATGTTATATTTGTCTTCCATGCAATTCCCATGAAGCTACTGAGTCCGGCCATATCGAGACTTGCCAGATTGCGTCTGGAGCGCATCGAACACTGGATGAGCCATCCGGTGGACGTGCAGCGCGAAGTCCTGCAAGACCTGGTCACTTCCGCCCAGTATACGGAATTTGGCCGCAAGCATAGCTTCTCCACGACTTTTTCCATCCGTGATTTCAAACAGGCCGTTCCCATCCATGAATATGACGATCTGAAGCCTTATATCCAGCGCACTATGGATGGGGAGCAGAATATCTTATGGAATACGCCCATCACCTGGTTCGCCAAGAGCAGCGGCACTACCAGCGACAAGAGCAAGTTTATCCCGGTAAGCGAGGAGAGCCTGCAGGATTGTCATTATAAAGGCGCCAAGGATGTGCTGACCATGTACTATAATTTTCATCCTGATTCTGATTTGCTAACAGGGAAAGGCCTGGTGATCGGCGGCAGTCATACGATCAATCCGATGAACCTGGATGCCGATGTTCATTATGGGGATCTCAGCGCTGTTCTCCTGCATAATTCTCCTATCTGGGCCCATTGGATCCGAACGCCGGAGCTGAGCATCGCCCTGCTGGACGAATGGGAAGACAAGATAGAGCGGCTGGCGATGAATACCATCAACGAGAATGTTACCTCTATCTCGGGCGTTCCTACCTGGACGCTGGTGCTGATCCGGCGTATCCTGGAGATCACGGGCAAGAGCAGTCTGTCGGAAGTATGGCCTTCCCTCGAGCTGTATATCCATGGTGGTGTTTCCTTTACGCCCTACCAGCAGCAATTCCGGAAGCTGATCGGGAAAGACATTCATTACCTCGATATGTACAATGCCAGCGAGGGGTTCTTCGCCGCGCAGGGCAATCCTTATGACGATGGGATGCTGCTGTATCTTGACCACGGAATTTTTATGGAATTTATGCCCGTGGAGGAATATGGCAAACCAAGCCCCGAGACCATCGGACTTGGTGACGTGGAGCTGGGTCAGCAATACGCTCTCGTGATCAATACCAACGGAGGACTTTGGCGATACCTGCTGGGAGATACCATTCAGTTCACTTCCCGCGAGCCTTTCCGGATCAAGGTCAGCGGCCGGCTGAAACATTTTATCAATGCTTTCGGCGAGGAAGTGATCGTCGACAATACTGATAAGGCCATCGCAATCGCCTGTGTGAAAACGGGCGCGATCGTCAATGACTATACTGCCGCACCTGTTTACTTTGGCGATACCGGCAATGGCGCCCATGAATGGCTGGTTGAATTTGAAAAGGAGCCTGCCGATATGGCCTTTTTCATCAGCGAGCTGGATAAGGCTTTGCAAAGCATCAATAGCGATTATGAGGCCAAGCGCCACAAGAATATCGCCCTTGGTATGCCGCTCCTGCATTCGCTGGAAAAAGGCGTTTTTACGGCATGGCTGAAGAGCAAGGGAAAACTGGGCGGTCAGCACAAAGTACCCCGCCTGTCCAATAACCGGACACACATCGAGGAGATCCGGGCTATGCTGCCTGCGCAATTTTCTCATCCCGGATCACGAGTGCCAGGATGATGAGGCTCACGAGGGATGAGGTATAAAACAAATACAGATAGGGGACATCGATAAAACAATAAAAAACGACCAGGCTTAGTTTTAGCGCCGCCAGCGGAATATTGGCAAGTCCCCTTAATCTGGCGAACAGGGCAAATCCTATGGGCAAGGCAAAGCTGAGCAGTATCAGCAGCCCATGCAAAAGGGCGATCCTGTTCCGCCCGAAAAACCAGGCCAGACCGGGCGCTGTCGAGAATACATCGGGGCTGTCCGTCCAAACCCGCCCGGCAAAAGCAATATAATCCCCGGGCAGGTGGGCGAGCCGCAGAAACGTCACCCAGCCGACCGGTACCAGGAACAGCAGCGCAAAACACAATATTCCCGTCAGCGTGATAATGGACAAATGCCGCCATTTTTTTTCCACGGCAAGGCAGACCAGATAAGCCGGAATCCAGCCGACGAGCGCATAGCGGCTGAGCATACACAGGGAGATCGCAATGCCTGTCAACCAGGGCTTGCCGGACAGCAAGGCCAGGACAAGCAGGACATAGTAGCCGATGACCACTCCTTCTTCGGACACGCTGACAATACCCGGCGTATTGTCCGCTACCATCCACCAGAACAGCAGGAAAGCGAGAACACCCAGGGTGAACGAGCTGCGACCGCCCCAGTCCGGCCGGTAGAGGAAGACGAATGTGCCAAAGGCAAAGAGCAGACCGGCGATAGCGATCCAGCGCATATCGATCCCCAGTGCAATGGCAGGGACATAGGGCAGCCACATGGCGGGCAGGTAGATGGGCTGCACGCCATTCCAGATCGAAGGGATCGTGTCATAGATATGGCTATGCTGTCCGGCGATAAAGCGCTCGCCCATGATCTTTATGATCGGCAGCATATCGGCGTTGTTGATATCGATCGGTATTTCGTCGAACCAATACAGGCACCAGGAATAAAGGACCAGCGCGATGAGACCCGTAATGACAAGCCGGCGCTGATTGACCGGGGACTTCCACGGCCGCTGCCCCGGTGATGGCAGGTGTATAGCGGGCAGCCATAGCAGCAGTCCGGTAATGCCGATACCCGAGGCAAGATACAGGATGGAAAAAAAGGGCGCCCAGCCGGGTATTTTAAGGCACCAGGTCGCGCTCAGCGTTTCCACCGCAAAGGCTATCAGGATCGATCGGGTTAACTTTTTTTCACGGTCCATATTTACAATAGAAGTACAAATAAATAGTTTTTTTACACGCAAACGAACGAGTTTATATATTTGAGCGAAGTTTTAGCGGGAAATTTTCATTATTATGCGGAATTTTGAGGTATGAAGATCAAAAGCTTACAATTAAAAAGTTTTAAACGGTTTGCCGATCTGACGTTGCAGGATATACCTGACAATACAAAGCTGGTTCTTTTGATTGGAACCAATGGAAGTGGCAAATCTTCTGTGTTTGATGCCTTTGAATTGATATCCGATATCATTCATGGATTACATATAAAGGATTCTAGTCCCTTGTTTTTTGCAAACAGAAAACAATACTCATATTATCATAAAGGAATGGGTCGCCTGTCTATCGATTTAGAGTTTTCAGATAGTGAAACAATTAAGATTAGATTCAATTCAGACTCTGCTGGACAAATAATGCCTAGTACCCAATTTTCTACAAATCTATTTTATGGCCGAAGCGCCGTTCGCTATTTGCCAAAAATCACCAGAACAACAATCGGTCAGTCTATTGACATATCAAAAGATTCTGACAGACCTCTATACTTTATCGACGAAGATAAAAGGTTTGAAAACGACATTGACCTCCTAATAAAAGATGTCGTAGAAAATATATTTAAAGGAATTAATTCGGATAATAACCAAAAAATACTTGAAGTCAGATTTTTTCTAGATAAGATTAATGAAGCATTCCCAAGAATATTTGGTACGGGTAATAGAACAAACCTAGTCTTCAAAAGTTTTGTACCCCCAGCTGAGGGAAGACCCAGTCGATTAATATTTCAAAAAGGAACTTCTGAGCTAGATTATGATTTGCTTAGTGCCGGAGAAAAAGAAGTAATCAATCTTCTATTTAATTTGTTTGTAAGAAATAAAACATATAATGATACCATCTATTTCATGGATGAAATAGATACTCATCTAAACACAGCACTTCAGGAATTGCTTTTGAAAGAAATTACAGAAAATTGGATACCGGACAATTGTCAAATATGGGCTGCTTCTCACTCCTTAGGCTTTATTCACTATGCTCAACAGAGTGAGCACGCTACCATTTTCGATTTTGACAATTTTGATTTTGATTATTCAAAAGTTTTAATCCCGGCGCCCAAAGACGATCCCGATATCTATGAAATTGCTGTTGGAAGAAATATTCTACCTGTTCTTTTTAAAAGTTTTGTAAAAATATTTGTAGAAAACAAAGACGGAGATAATTATTATTCCAATCTAATAATTGGCAATTTTCTTTTTGTAAAAAGAAAAGATAAAAAGGCCATTTACGACAACATATTATCCGGAGACAACTTAGGTTTAATTGATAGAGATTTCCTTTCCGAGCAAGATATTTCAATTTTAGAAAAAGCATATAAAAACTTAAGAATTCTAAAAATGTATTCTGTGGAAAACTATTTATTTCATCCCTACAATCTTATTGAATATTGTAGCAAACATAATATTGCCTTTAATGATCAAGAATACGTAAATGAAATACTTGCTGAAAAAGAAAATATCAGGCATGAACTTTTTGCAAAAATCTCTGATTCCCGTCAAACATACCCATTCGGCAAGGAAATAGATCCTGCAGACAAATCTATTCAGGTAAGATTCAGTAAGAGTGATGAAAACAGAAAACAAATAGCAACTATTAACAAAGAAATTGATTCTCCTGATTTTGACAACTATTATAAACATATTCCTATGAAAAATTATCTAACCCAATTATCCATTCGAAAAACCATTCCTAAGACAGAATTATCTAAAACAGACTGGTTTAAAACTCAAATTGAAGAAATAATAAAAAGCAAATGAAGTTATTAGAAGGGAAAATCGCAATAATAACCGGCGCCAGCCGTGGCATTGGAGAAGCTATCGCCCTGAAGCTAGCCGAACATGGAGCGCATGTCGCCTTTAGCTATCTGAGCAGCGATGAGAAGGCGAGGGCGTTGGAGGAGAAATTGAAGGGGTTGGGGGTCAAAGCGAAGGCCTACAAGAGCAATGCCGGGGTTTTTGCTGAAAGCGAAGCTTTTGTGAACGATGTAGTAAAAGAATTCGGCACGGTTGATGTCTGTGTCAACAATGCCGGCATTTCCAAGGATAACCTGCTCCTGCGCCTGTCGCCCGAACAATGGGATGAGGTCATCAATATCAATCTGAAAAGCGTCTTTAATATGACTAAGCAGGTCATCCGGCCGATGATGAAAGCCAAAAAAGGTTCCATTATCAATATGAGCTCGATCGTCGGTATCGGCGGAAATGCGGGGCAGAGCGCTTATGCGGCGTCCAAGGCCGGCATCCTTGGCTTTACCAAATCGGTAGCAAAGGAGCTGGGCAGCCGTAATATCCGTTGCAATGCTATTGCTCCGGGCTTTATCGAGACGGATATGACCCATTACCTGAAAGACGGCGACGGAGCAAAGAAGTTCATGGAAGGTATTCCCCTTGGCCGCTTTGGCAAGGCGGAAGAAATTGCGGATACTACCTTGTTCCTGGCCAGCGACATGAGCTCTTATATCACGGGACAAGTGATCAGTGTCTGCGGGGGGCTGAATATATGACACCAATTGAAAAGCTATTATCGGACAATAAAGCGTGGGCGGCAGAAATAAAAGCCGAAAACCCGGACTATTTTGAAAAGCTTTCCCATCTGCAGACTCCGGAATTCCTCTGGATCGGCTGCAGTGACAGCCGGGTACCTGCCGACAGGATCACCGGCACCCAGCCCGGTGAGATCTTTGTTCATCGGAATATCGCCAACCTCGTCATCCATACGGATGTCAACCTGCTCAGCGTGCTGGATTTTGCCGTCAACCACCTGAAAGTAGGGCATGTGATCGTCTGTGGTCATTATGGTTGCGGGGGTATCAAGGCAGCCATGACCAACCACGATTATAAATATGTGCTGAATATGTGGCTGCGGAATATCAAGGATGTCTACCGGCTGCACAGCAGGGAGCTGGAAGCGATCAAAGACATGGAATTACGCGCCGACCGCCTGACGGAGCTGAATGTAAAGGAGCAAGTCATGCACCTCGCCAAGACCTCCATCATCCAGCGGGCCTGGAAGCAGGAGCAGCGGCCTCAGCTGCATGGCTGGGTTTATGGATTAAAGGATGGCCTGATCAAGCCGGTCTTTGATATGGATGCGCATTCGCGTCTCGATCCCATCTATCAGTATGACGATCTTTAGCGCCGGGACTGGCGCGTGGAGGGCTTAGGCCGGGACGGGCGCGGGGGGCCGTATGCCGGGGCTGGCGCGGAGAGTGCCGTTAAATAAAGAAGCGGCCCGGGGCCGCCTCTTTGTCTTTCCTCATGTGTCTATGTACTTTCTTATTGGGCTATCCATATTTTGGCAGTGGTCACATCGATCCCCTGGGTCTCCGCATACCAGTTATTGAAGTTATAGGTTTGTTCAGAAGTGGGATATTGATACCGGTTATAGCTCCCGTACGTTTGGGTATAATAGCTGGCATTAACGGAGCTCATCGGCGTCTGACCGCCGGTCCGACGCATCAGGGTCCAGGCGTCCCAGGGCTGGCGGAACATGTCGATCCATTCCTGCGCATAGATCTGCTGCGCGGCGGTAGCGGGGTTGAAAAGCACGACGGAATTGTTAAGCAATGCATTGATGGTCGCCTGGCTGGGCAGGCCGGTGGGTTTGTTGACGACCCATATCGACGAGCCGATGGCCTGGGCGGTCCAGAAATTTACGGAGGCCGTTATCCCTGCGTTATATTCTGTCTGGGCGGTAGTCATGTTCGGGGCGATACCAGCCAATCCCAGTGCATAGATCTCGGCTTTTAAGAAATGAGACTCCGCGGCGGTCATAAACAATTCGGGAATATCGACGTCTACTGCCCAATAATAGTTAAGATTGGCGTAGAGATTGGGCGTAGGCGGGTTCCCGTCCTTATTGGCCCAATCGGTGTTGCGGATGCCCTCGTCATAGGGCGACCCCTCTTCCGCCGGGGTGGAAGCCGTCGGGTTTTGAGGGAAGGGGTTCCATAAGGTGTCATTATTGGGCTCGAAGAATATATTGCAGCGGGGGTCGAAGATACCGCTGCCGTCTTCTGCGGTGTCGGAAGACATCAGGTTCCACATGGTCGTGCCCATCCGCAGCCGGCATTCCGTGCCAAAAGAGTACTCCCGCGCCTGAAGGTCCATATTGGGGATATTTGAGGTCGGATAAAGCCCTACGTTCGTATTGTCCGCATCCAGCAGCGGATTGGCCAGTGCGGCGGCGATCTGAGGCGTAGCGTCCGTCGGATCTTTGGCATACATTGTCAATGCGACCCTAAGCCTCAGCGTGTTGGCGAACTCTATCCATTGCGGGATATTGTTTTGCAATACGTAGTCGCTACTGCCCAGGGAATATTGTGTGGAGCTCGTACTGAAATTGTCGACTGCCCATTGGAGGTCGTTGAGTACGGAAAGATAGATTGCCTGCTGTTTGTCGTAAGCGACGGTGAGCACCGTGTCGTTGGATGGGCTGTAATCCAGGGATTTCCCGGCGCTCGAATAGGGCATATCGCCGAAAAAATTTGTCAACTTGATCGCCATATAACCCTTGAGTACCTTCATCATCGCCTTTACATTGGTATAGATGGTCGTGTCGGGCTGGGCGGCGATTGCTGTCATCATCGCCTCATAGTTTGGCAGGTTATGATAGAAGTTGCTCCAGTATTCGTCGCCATCATTGCCGTATGAATAATCGGCCTTTGTATATACCGGTCCCAGTTGGGTGATCGGATAGAGCCAGCTATTGTAGCCGACCTGCTGGTCGCCCTGGGTCATGTTGGAAACGAAGGCCACGTACAATTGGCTCACTGACGCCGTCGGAGATCCCTGCCAGGGCGTATTGATGCTTTTAAAGTTTTTTGTACAGGAACTTGCTCCGGCCACCAGGATAACAAGCCCTATCAGGAAAATGCTATATGTTCTTTTATTTATCATATAAATAAGTTGTGATAGTGGATGAAATCATTAAAATCCGGCTTTCACGGACAACCCGAATGACCGTGTCCCGGGCAAGGAACCGAATTGGGTACTCTGGTTATTGGTCGTACCGGTTAGCCCTTCGGGGTTAAGCCGGTCCGGGAGGTTGGTGAATAAATAGAACAGATCTCTGCCGATCAGCGAAACGGACAGATTCTGGAATATTTTGGTAGCGCTGGTGATGGCAGCCGGCACATGATAGGTCAGGGCCAGCTCACGCAATTTACCCCAGGAGTTGGTGAAGATACTGTTGGTCCTCACGATCGGTACGTTGTCCCAGGACTGGAAGTTGCCGGCATATTTCCACCAGGAATTGACCACGGTGGTATTGGGTTTGCCATCGGGGGTGACGCCGGGCAGGATCACACCGACATTTCCCGTCGACCCGTCGGGGAAGACAAAGGGCAGACCGTGGCCGTCGCGTTCGTGGGTGGTCTCGGGGAGTTCGCCCTGGCCCATCAGGGTGGAATAGTCCCCCGACCAGATCTGGCCGCCAATATGGAAGTCGGTCAGTACATACAGGCTAAAGGCCTTATAGCGGAAGGTATTGCCGATACCACCGATGACTTTCGGTGTAGAATTGCCGAGCTTAACGATACTGGTGGTGGTAGCGTACTGAGCGCCGATGACCGGACCGTTACCGGTATTATTGCCATCACTGTAGATCAGGTTGACGACTTTTTGATTGCCGAGGTACTGGTAGTCGTAACCGTAGATGGTCCCATACTGGTCTCCGACATGGGCGTTCGTGCTGATGCCATCGCCGCCAAACCAGCTGCCGATGGGGATCTGGGTGACGCCCGGTTCGAGGGCAACAACCGTATTGCTGTTATGCGCCGCATTGACCGTTATATCCCAGGAGAAATTTCTCTGGCGGAACACGCTGGCATTGATCACGAATTCAATCCCGCGGTTACGCAGCGCGCCGGTATTGATGGTGAGACGGTCGGAACCGGAGGAGGTGGCGACGTTAACCGGCAGGATCTGGTGATCCGAATAGATGTCGTAGTAAGTAAAATTAACGTTGATGCGATTGTTCAAAAACCCGAGGTCGGCTCCTGTTTCAAAAGACCTGGCCCGCTGCGGCTGGATACCCACGGCAGGCAGGGTGGTGGGAACCGAGAGACCGGTTGTAAAGCCAGCCTGGGAAACCTGGCTATAGGTGAACTGGGTCTGATAGGGAATATATCCATTGGCGCTGGCGGCTTCCGCAAGGCGGATCTTACCGTAGCTAAGCCATGGCGCGGTATTTTCCAGTTGTTTAAAGGCGTTGGTGAAAACAAAGCTCAGATTGGCCGAAGGATAGAAGAACGACCATTTATCGGAGGGCAGGGTGGAAGACCAGTCGTTCCTGCCCGAGCCTTCCAGGTACAGATAATTCTTATAGGAAAGGTTGAGGATCCCATAGACCGAATTGATCTCGCTCTCCTGTAAATTTTCGCTGGGATTAAGGAGCGCCTGATTGGTCCCTGCGAAGTTGGTCAGGCTATAGGTAAACGGAGCATTGAACGGCCCGGGATTAGAGGCCGAGATATCATAAAGTTTATTATGATAATAGCTGGCCCCGCCGGTGAGGCTGGCAGTGAAGTCCGGGAACAGGTTTTCCTTATGGGCAGTGATCAGCGCGTCGAGGTTTTGGGTTCCTACGGTGGACAGGTCATTGGAATATAAAATATTTGAGGTAGAAGCGGTCAGGCCCGCCGCATCGACCGGTCTGTTCTTCGTCTCAAACTGGTTGGTATAGTAATCCAGCCCGGTATGCCCTGTCACGTTGAGCCAGGGAAGGATGTCGGCCGTCAGCTTAATGGATCCCAACAACTGGTTTTGCGTAAAGGTCGTTTTATTGACCAGGGTGTTCCACCAGTAAAAGGCCGGCGCGGGGTTATCCTGGGAAGGGCTGCTGCCGATCACGGTCTGATTCTGCGAGCCGTCTTTGTTGACCGCCAAACCTTTTTCCAGGGGTTTATAATCCATTGGCAACATATAATCCGTAATATATCCTACTCCCGCAGAATTGGCGCCTTCTCCATAGACATTGGGGACATTCTCCCGGACAAGGTTGATATAGCTGGCGGTCGCCTCTACCTTTACCTTTTTGCTGATATTAAGAGAGGAGCCCACATTGAATACGTTCTGATGAAAATTGCTGTTGTAGGTGATGGCGTCGTTGTCGGTACGCGTATAGGAAACGCGTACAGTGCCTACATCGCCGCCGCCGGATAAAGAGACGTTATGGCTCAGGGTATTTCCTGTTTTGAAAAAGCTCTTGAAGATGTTGGGATTACCGGTATAGGGCCGTTCGGTCCCGTCCCACCAGAGCAGGGGCTGGCCCTCCATTTTTTGGCCCCAGGAGGCGCCGTCGCCGGGGAAACCGATATAGTTCCACCAGTTACCGCCGCCGGGGATGACGGATCTTGCTCCGTAAAAGTCGTTGCTATTGGTTTCCCTGTTCTGGCCGCCGGATGTCGTATAAAACCCGGGGTTGGCGGAATACAGGGCGTCGGCCATACCCATTCCGTATTCGTGCTGCAGTTTGATGAAGCGGTAGGGATCGTTCCAACGCGCGGCAAAATTATAGTCTATGCCCAGCCCTTTCTGTTTGCTACCTTTTTTGGTGGTGATCAGGATGACGCCGTTTGCGCCGCGGGCGCCATACAGCGCCGCCGCCGTGGGTCCTTTCAGGATATCGAAGGTTTCGATATCGTCCGCATTCAGGGTGTTCAGAAAAGACCCGTAGTCGATGGACTGGTTCTGACTGAGGTCTGTATTTTGTCCCTGCAGGTTTTGCTGCGTCAGACTCTGCCCCTGCGGAAGGATGGGTTCGTTGTCAATCATTACGCCGTCCACTACGATCAGGGGCTGGTTATTGCCCAGCAAGCTATTATTACCCCGGATAACGATGCGGCTGGAACTGCCTTCGACGCCGTTTGGCTCGGTGACACTAAGACCGGCGGCCTTGCCGATCAGCCCTGTGGAGATATCGGGGGCATCGGCCTTGATCACATCCGCACCGGACACCTGCTGGTCGGAATAACCCAGGGACCGGGCTTCTCTTTTGATCCCGAGGGCGGTTACGACGACCTCGTTCATGGAATGATCGCCCTTTTGCAGGGTGATATGTAATTCGGACGCGGACCCCACGGTGACCTTCGAGATGTCAAATCCGACCGAGGAAAAGACCAGCACATCCCCGGTATTGGCATCGAGCGTGAAATGTCCCAGGGCATCCGTCGTCGTACCATGGGTGGAGCCCGCGACGGTTACGCTGACCCCTACCAGGGGGATGCCGTCGGCGCCAAGGACCGTTCCGGTAATCGGCCGGGGAGCCGACGCCATTATTTGAATTCCTCCCGTGGTTGCTGTGAAGGTTCTCTTTTCCTTTTTCAGCACGATCTGATGACCGATGACTTCGAAGGAGATATGAAGGGGGCTGAAGATTTTCTCCAGCACATCGCCCAGTCTTTCTTCATTGGCGACAATGGTTATTTTTTGCCGGCTCTGCAGCACGTCATTGCTGTAGGTGAACCCGGTCTCGGCGGAAGCAGCAATCGCTTTGAGTACCGTCCTGATCTCTTTTGAGGCCAGATTTAAGGAGACTTTTTTGTCTAATATTTCCTGACCGTCCACCTTGCCGGCGAAGCAGTAGCTGATACAGCTCAGCACCAGGAAAAATTGCAATAATGTCACTCTCATAATGAATAAAACAGCTTGTTTGGGTTTTCCGTTTTTGTTCATACCTTTAGTGGGTTTGTCAATTTGAAAAAATGTGGCAAAATCATCCCCCTGATCCTTTTTCCGATCTGCGACAAGGGGAGCGTATGAATGGTGGTGTTCCAGCACCGCCATTTTTTATAGTAGAGGATCTCTCGATGTAATCATGCTCAGTTGTTTGGTTTACAATTTTATATAAACAGTCAGTATGTAGTATCCGTCAGCGGGTCGCCGGTCTTTTCTTCATTTACAGGGCTTTCCTTCCAGGAAGATCCCGTCTTCCTTCATTTGATAGCTGGCGCCGATTGCCTCGCATATGATCTTTATTTTTTCTTCCAGCGGTTCATCGGTTAGCGTCGTGGTCAGCACGCAATGGGAAAAGGTCTTTTGGTCATAGTGAAAAGGGATGCCATAAGCGTTCTCCAGGGTCTGGAAGATATTGACGACAGGCGCCTCGTCAAAATTGAAGCTAATGGCCGGCGCCGTAGGGATAAGTTCGGGTATCAGGTCCTTCTTTTCGGCCTTTAGCTGTACCAGGTCGCGGGTTTGTACTTTATAAATAGCTATCTGGTTGTTGGTCAAAATAATAGGTTGAGGCAGGGGGGCGGTCTTTTTGGAAACGGCTACCTTCCCGGTGGTGACAAGGACGGTGATATCACCGCTTTCCTTATCGGTTGCCACTTTAAAGCTGGTTCCCAGCACCCGGACAACCACGTCACCGGAATAGACATAAAAGGGACGGCGGGGGTCTTTGGCCACCTCGAAAAACGCATTGCCTTCCAGATAGACCTCGCGCTTGTCTTTTTGCAGGAAAGCGGCATGACGGATGCCGGAGCCGGGTTGAAGCGTGACTTTGGAACCGTCCACGAGGTATACTACCTGGCTGCGATCGGTTTGATTGACCCTGTCCAGATCCTGACGGACAAGGAAATTTGCTACTTTCTGCTCCTGTTGGGGAGGGCGATTGGTTTGTCTGAACCAGGCCACTGCACCCGCCAGCAGCAGGATGCCTGCCAGGCAGGCGGCGACGCGAAAAACCCGTGCAGCGTTGTTGCGGCGCAGGGGAAGGGCCGGCGCCGGCTCTTTGTCAAGCTGTTGAGAAATGCCCGACCAGATGGAGGCGGCAAGCTGTGGCGCCCCTGCGGGTCTTTCCGTATAGGCCAGGTCATGGATGATGCCGCGGGCTTTAAATAATGCCGCTACTTCGTCCGGGTTATCCTTCATCCATTGTTCCCAATAGGCTATTGTCTCCTCGTCCGGGGATAAGACCCAGCTGATCAGCTTGTCATCCTGCAAAAGTGAAACTGTCCGGGCGTTGAAATTTTCCAATGGAAAAAATTGTGGGATAAAAAAGTGATTCCTTTAATAAGTGTAAGGGTCTACCGTATTATACTCACTAAAAGGAAAGTTTTTTTCATTGTGAAAACCACAGCAGGAGGAGGTGAAAAACGGGGGACTTGAAGATTTCTTTGAGCCTTGACAACGCTCTATGCAATAAATTATTGACGGACTGATAGTTAAGATCCATCAGGTTGGCAATCTGCTCATTGGAAAACCCCTGGTAATAGCGGAGCTGGATGGCTTCCTGCTGACGGAGGGTCAGCGCTTTTATGGCCTGGCGAAGGGAGTCCACCTGGGAGGCACTGGCTTCGTCCTCGATGATGCTTGTCTCAACGGAATCCTGGAAGTGGTTACCGTCCATGGCGATCCGGGCGGTATGGTCCCTCAAATACCTGCTTTTTTCCAGCCGGATCAGTTTATAGCGGAGTGCCTTGAACAAATAAAACCTGACGGCTGCGGTAGGAGAAAGGTTTTTACGGGATTGCCAAAGCTCGACGAAAAGTTCCTGGATCTGATCTTTCAGCAGGTCGCTGTCGGGGCAAAGCTTTAGTCCATAGGCGATAAGTGGCGTGATATGCCGCTGGTAGATAGCCGCAAATGCGTCCCTGCTGCCTTCTTTAAATTGCAGCCATAGCAGTGTGTCCTGGTCAGGCCTTGCCTCCATGGGTGACAATGTATTACTTTTTTCTGAAATTATGAAGGGCGGTCCGAGAGAACTCGCTTAGCACTAAACGTCCGCTGATGGCGGCTCTTTCGACCAGCAGCTGATCCCAGTGCTCGGTACCTTTCCAGAAAGAGGCTTTTAGCAGGGCCATGGCCTCGGGGTTCGAATGGGCCAGCGTACCGGCCAGGCGTTGAATAGATTCGTCCATTCCCGCTGCCTGGCCATGCAGTTCCGCGTATAGTCCTCTTCTTCTTGCCCATTCGGCGTCACGCCACATCGTTGCATCGATAGTAAGGCTGCTAAAGGCTGACACCCCGATCTTGCGCTCGACGGCGGGGCCTACTACAAAGGGACCGATCCCTATTGCCAGTTCGCTCAGCTTGACGTCGGCGCCCTCTGCGGCAATGGCGTAGTCGGCCGCGGCCGCGATCCCTACCCCACCGCCAACACATTTTCCCTGGACGCGAACGATAACGAATTGGGGGCATTTGCGCATGGCGTTGATCAGGTGTGCAAAACCGCTGAAAAACTGAAAGCCCTGATCGGCGTTCTGTACTGCCAGCAGCTCGTCAAAAGAGGCCCCGGCACAAAACGCTTTTTCGCCCGCGGAACGCAGCACGATGACCCTGCTGTGGGTATCGTTGCCGGCGCCGTGGACCTCATGTGTAATTGCTTCCAGCAGGCGGCCAGGCAGGGAATTGCTCTGCGGGTGGAAAAATTCTATGGTCGTGACGGCATCGTGTCGTTCTGTCTTCACATAACCATCGTTGATCTCTCGAAGCATATAGTTTGTAGGTTTGGGTTCAGGGTCTTTTGATTGGTTTGGGTTCAGGGTCTTTTTTGCACCATGGTAAGGATCGTAGCGATGGCAACGCTTTCTCCCGTCTCGTCATAGACATCCACATACCACTTTACGATGCCCCTGGGCACGTCCATTTCTATTTTTTTTTCCTGCGCGATCTTTTCTTTACAGGTGAGCTTTACCCCGATAGTGCTTCCGGCATAAACGGGTTTCAGGAAACGGCATTCCTCCAGCCCGTAGTTCAGCATGACGGGTCCTTTGCCGGGGTCGACAAAGAGCCCCGCTGCGGCGCTGAGGATAAAGTAACCATGGGCAACGGGTTTTTCGAAGAGGGTTCCTTCCAGGGAGGTGTGATCGGTGTGGGCATAGAAATGGTCCCAGCTCAGGTTGGCGAAGCCGGCAATGTCCGCCTCCGTAATAGTGCGTTTGTGTGTTATAACGGTGTCGCCTATTTGCAGTTCTTCAAAATATTTCCGGAAAGGGTGTTTTTCTTCCACCAGTTGTTTTGCATGAGGCTGGTAATTATTCGTCAGGGTGGTGATCATGGAAGGAGAGCCCTGTACGGCGACCCGCTGCATATAATGCCGGACTCCGCGGATGCCTCCCATTTCTTCGCCGCCGCCGGCCCGGCCCGGGCCGCCATGCACCAGCAGCGGCAGGGGGCTGCCATGCCCGGTGCTCTCTTTTGCGCAATCGTTGTTAAGGATGAGGATACGTCCATGCCAGGCGGCGGCCCCAAGGACATAACTACGGGCAAGCCCCGGGTCCGCGGTAACGATGGTGCTGCAGAGGGAGCCCTTGCCTTTTTTCGAGAGCTCGATCGATTCATCGGTGCTATTGTAAGGCATGAGGGTGCTCACCGGGCCGAATGCTTCGATGCTGTGGGGTTCTTCGCTGGTTTGAGGGCGTTCGTTCAGGAGCAGCAGCGGGCTAAGGAAAGCTCCTTTGATCGCGTCTGCGTCGATGAGATCCACGCTGTCGAGGGAGCCGTAGATCAGCTGTGAAGAAGCCAGCAGCCGTCTGACCTGCGCCCGGACTTCTTCCCGCTGTGATTGGCCGGCCAGGGAGCCCATCCTTACTTTATCGTTTTCGGGATTGCCGATGGTGGTTTGTGATAAGGATTTGCTGATGGCCTTCCAGGCGTCTTCCATTTTGGATGCGGGGACAAAGATCCGCCGGACGGCGGTACATTTCTGGCCGGCCTTTACCGTCATCTCTCTGCGCAGCTCTTTTACAAAAAGCTCCCATTCGGGCATGCCGGGTTCCACATCTTCGCCCAGCACGAGGCAATTGAGGGAATCGGCCTCCATGTTGAAGGGTGTGCTTTCCTGCAGGATCCGGGGATGAGACTTCAGCTGCATACCGGTAACGGCTGAGCCGGTAAACGTCACTACGTCCTGCGCCCCTACATGGTCCAGCAGATCGCCGGCGCTGCCGCAGATCAGCTGGAGGGCGCCGGGTGGGAGGATGCCGGAGGCGGCAATCTCGCGGACGACGGCTTCTGTCAGGAAGGAGGTTATGGTTGCGGGCTTGACCACGGCAGGGACACCTGCCAGCAGGTTTACGGCAATTTTTTCCAGCATGCCCCAAACGGGGAAATTAAACGCATTGATATGGATAGCGACGCCCTCTTTTGGTACCAGAATATGCTGACCCATAAATGTGCCGGCCTTACCGAGGTTCAACCCATCCCCGTCCAGACAAAACGTTTCGTCAGGGAATTTACGGCGGAGGGAGGCATAGGAGAAGAGGTTTCCGATACCTCCTTCGAGGTCTATCCAGCTGTCGGCGCGGGTAGCGCCGGTGAGGTAACTGATCCGGTAAAACTTCTCTAAATGTTCGCGGAGGTGGAGGGCCAGGGCGCGCAGCATGCGGCCTCTTTCGGGAAAAGTCATCCGGCGCAAGACCGGGTTGCCCGTTGCCCGGGCGTAGTCCAGGATAGCGCCAAAATCCAGGCCTTTCGTACTGGCGTGGCCGATCATCTCCCCGGTAAAGGCGTTGTGCAGGGGCTGCCCTTCCCCATCGCCTTCGATCCACCGGCCGGTAATATAGTTTCCAAGCTTCGGCATAGATTACAATCGTTTAAGCGGGCAAAAGTAATGATTTTTGGATACCCGAGCAAAGCGAAGGGTGCGAGCGAGAGCCGCGCCAGTGGCGCGGGCCGAAGCTCTGTGCCATCCTGACAGGAAGAAAAGATTGGTCGGCCTTTTGCTTTTCCCGGGTATGAACAACTATTCTTTTATCGATTATGCCCCGCGAAGGGATGCGGAGCTGCTCGACAGCTATTCCCGGACGATCACCGGGGTAGTTGGGCAGGTGGCAGAGGCGGTGGTACATATCCAGGTGCAGAAGCCGGATGGCCGCCCGGGTCAGAGGGGCGCCGACGGTCCGACGGAAGGGCGGGGACGGGGGCGGGGACGGGAGCGGGAACGGGGACGGGAGGGGGAGCAAAAGTTTATGCCGGCATCGGGCTCGGGATTCATTATATCGACCGATGGCTTTGTCGTCACTAATAATCATGTGATAGAAATGGCGGAGGATATCAAGGTTTCGCTGGCGGATGGCCGCACGGTCAATGCCGAGCTGAAGGGCGCCGACCCTTCCACCGATATTGCGGTGTTAAAGATCGACGTGACCGGGTTAAAAGCCCTCAGCTTTTCCGATTCGGAAATGCTTCAGCCCGGGCAGATCGCCATCGCGATCGGCAACCCGCTGGGACTACAGCATACGGTGACGGCAGGGGTCGTCAGCGCACTGGGCCGGACGCTGCGGGCCAATAACGGCCGGCTGATCGACGATATCATCCAGACCGACGCCTCGCTCAACCCCGGCAATTCCGGCGGTCCGCTGGTCAACTCCCTTGGTCAGGTCATCGGAGTCAATACTGCCACGATCGCTTCGGCGCAGGGGCTGTGTTTTGCCGTCAGCTCCAACCTGGCTGCATTTGTAGCGGGTAAACTCATCATGGAAGGAAAGGTAAAGAGAGCTTATCTGGGAATTGCGGGGCAGGTGGTCAACCTTACCGGGCGGATGGTTGCTGCCAACCGGCTGGAAAAGAGCACGGGGGTATATGTTTATGAGGTGGTTGCGGACCAGCCGGCCTACAACAATGAAATCCGGACCGGCGACATTATCGTTTCTTTTAATGGGAAAGGGGTAGGAACGGTAGATGAGCTACACCAGCTGCTAAATGCGCAGGTCATTGGCCGCTCCGTGGAGTTGGAGGTTTTGAGAAACGGGCATAAAGCGACGCTAAAGGCTGTTCCGGGGGAGATAACCGAGCGAAGCGAAGGTTAGGAACGAGGAGGAGCGTGGCGAAGCAGCTCCGACGAAGTTCGATAGGAGCGCCGGGGCCGCGGATGGGCAGTCGTCGTTATGCTCTGTCGCGGAGGTCGATCTCCTTACAAAGGGAGGTGAATATCTCGTCTACATCACCCTCTCCTTTGATATAGATGACCTTCCCGTATTTTTTATAGTAGTCCGCGACGGCGGCCGTCTTTTTCTCATATTCGGTGTACCGTGACCGGATGACTGCTTCGTCGGCGTCGTCGGACCTGCCGGAGCTGAGGCCACGGTTCAATAGTCTTTTGGTCAGCTCGTTCTCGCTGACCTGGAGGGCCAGCACGATGGCGATGGAGGTGCCTTTTTGGGCCAGCAGCTTGTCCAGGGCCTCGGCCTGGGCGGTGGTCCGGGGGAAACCGTCAAAAAGAAATCCGTGGGCCCGGGGGTTGTTGTCGAGCGCGGAGCTGATCATTTCGATCACGACCTCATCCGGTACGAGCTGTCCTTTGGACATAACGCTCTGGGCAGCTAGTCCCAGTGGAGTTTGCCCGGCTATTTCCGACCGCAGCAGGTCGCCCGTACTGAGGTGTTTTAAGCCATATTTTGCGATAAGTCTTTCAGACTGTGTGCCTTTTCCGCTTCCGGGCGGCCCAAATAGAATTAAATTAAACATAATACGTACTACTTACTGTGTATGAACAAATATAGGCATTGGTTTAAAAATTCTTTAACATTTTTCGGTTTTGTCCCGGGACCGACAAATTTCTGAACACCTGCCCGGTAGATTTGTTGAACATAAGCCAATCAGGTAAAAACAAACAGTATGGATAACAAGAAAACCGACAATCCGGTCTATTCCCACAGCGACAGCTCCGTGGTGAACCTGACCGACGAGCAGTGGAAGAAGATCCTTCCGCAGAATGTCTATGATATAGCCCGGCAAAAAGGTACGGAAAGACCTTATAGCAGTCCGCTGGAAGAAAATCATGAGATCGGTACGTATTATTGTGCTGTGTGCGGGAATCCGCTTTTCAAAAGCGACACTAAATTCGAAAGCGGCTGCGGCTGGCCCAGTTTTTATGAGCCGGTGAGCAAGAGCAGCATCATCTATCTTCCCGACCATACCGCTGGAATGGAGCGGACTGAAGTGGAGTGCGGCCGCTGTAAATCCCATCTGGGGCATGTGTTTAATGACGGTCCTCCGCCTACCGGGTTGAGATATTGTATCAATGGGGTCGTGCTTGACTTCGAAAAGGCTCAGAATATTGAAAAAAAATACAATACAGAGCATGGGCACTAAAAAGATAGGTTGGATCGGATTGGGCAATATGGGGACTCCGATGGCGATGAACCTGGTCAAGGCCGGGTATGCGGTGACGGTTTATAATCGAACGGCGGCCAAGGCGGCGGGGCTGGTGGAAGCGGGTGCGGGGCTGGCGGTCAGTCCCGCGGCGTTGTGGGATGAGGCGGATATCGTGATCACGATGCTGTCGGATGATGCGGCGTTAAGGGAGATCCATGGGGGTGACGGGGGATTGCTGGCTGGGGCGCGGGCCGGTCAGCTGGTGATCGATATGAGTACGGTATCCCCGGTCACCAGCCGGGAGCTGGCCGGTCAGCTGGCCGCGAAGGGCGTCGACTATCTCGACGCACCGGTTGCCGGCAGCGTGAAGCCCGCCGAGCTTGGGCAGCTGGTCATCATGGTAGGGGGCAAAAAGGAATGCTATGAGGCGGCGCTGCCGATCTTTGAAAAATTGGGCAAAGCCTCTTTTCTGATGGGAGAACAGGGAGCGGGGAATGTGGCCAAGCTGGCGATCAACACCTTACTGGCCTTCAATATGCAGGGGCTGGCCGAATCGGTGCTTTTTGCAAAGGAAAAGGGCATCCGTCCCGAGGCCATGCTGGCGGTGATCGGGGAAAGCGCCGTGGCCAATGGCATTACGAAAATGAAAGCGGACAATATGATGGAAGACAATTTCCAGGCAGCTTTTGCGCTTAAGCATCTGGCCAAGGATCTCCGGCTGGCCCTGGGTCAGGGGCTGCACACGCCGGGGGGGATTATCCTTCACGATAGCTACCAGCAGGCGCTGGCTGCCGGTTGGGGAGAAAAGGATATCGCGGCGATCTTTCCCTTTTTGGAGGGGAAGAAGGTTTGATGTATTTTCGCACCCCGAATCCTGTTCCGGGCGTCGTGCCGGATTGGGGATCAGCCAACTTAGCTCAGCTGGTAGAGCATTTCATTCGTAATGAAAGGGTCGTCGGTTCGATTCCGATAGTTGGCTCAACGATGTCCACTCCAAAATTATCCCAACTTGCCGAAACCCTGATTGGGTCGGAAATCGTCAAACTTGGCGGCGAAATCCGTGAAAAGATCCGAAAAGGAGAGAAAATCTACAACTTTACCGTAGGGGATTTTGACCCCGCCATTTTCCCTATCCCAAAAGAGCTGGAAGATGGGATCGTCGACGCCTATCGAAAACATTTCACCAATTACCCTGCTGCTGAAGGCAACCTGGATCTGCGGGAATCGATCGCCGTCTTTCTGAAAGACAGGGAAGCCCTTGTTTATACCCCTGAGGAGATCCTGGTAGCCAGCGGCGGCCGGCCATTGATCTATGCCTTGTTCCGGACGCTTGTCGATACGGGAGACAAAGTGATCTACGCCGTACCTTCCTGGAATAACAACCATTACACGCATCTCAACGGAGGTGAGCATATTGTCGTCGAAGCAACGGCGGAGAATAATTTCATGCCAACGGCGGATGCGCTTCGGCCGCATGTGCGGGAGGCGACGCTGCTATGCCTCTGCTCGCCGCAGAACCCCACCGGCACCACTATCTCCCGCAAGGACCTTTCGGCCATCTGCGAGCTGGTGCTGGAAGAGAACGCGCGTCGTGGCGATGGGGAGAAGAAGCTGTATGTGCTTTATGACCAGATGTACTGGCAGCTGACCTATGGCAGCATCGTTCATTATAATCCCGTTTCGCTTTATCCCGCCATGCGGGAGTATACGGTTTTTATCGATGCGATCAGCAAGGCTTTTGCTGCGACAGGCGTCCGGATCGGCTGGGCTTTCGGGCCAGCCGTCCTCATGAAAAAGATGAATGCGATCATGAGCCATATCGGGAGCTGGGCGCCGATGGCCGAGCAGAAGGCGACGGCTGTATTTCTGTTACAGAAGGACCGGATCGATGCTTATCTGACGGTGTTCAGGGCGGCGGTAGCGGACCGGTTGCACCAGATCCATGATGGGTTTGTTTCGTTGAAAAAAGAGGGTTTTAATGTGGATGTGCTGGCGCCGGAAGCAGCGATATACCTGACTATAAAGATCGACCTGACAGGAAAGAAAACCCGGGAAGGGGTGTTGAAAGACCAGGCGGAAGTGACATCCTATCTGTTGAATGAAGCGGGGCTGGCCGTCGTGCCCTTCTCCGCATTTGGCGCGCCAAAAACTTCTCCCTGGTACAGGCTTAGTGTTGGCACCTGCCGATTGGAAGACATTCCTGAAATGTTCCGGAAATTAAGGGAAGCGATGGAAAAATTATCCTAATTTTTATTGCAGATAAAAAAGAAAGGTTTCAATTCTTTCTCACGGATGATGCGTTGGATGCCGTCTCTTTTATACAGTATTTTATGGCGGTTGATATCGAACACTTCATGGGCGGTGCAAAACGATTCCACTGTCTCGAAACGGAACAATAGCTCGTTTAATTGTTCCAATTCGCGCTCCATCGTTTTTTCATTCATGTGTTCATCTTTCACCAGAACAAGCAAATCCCTGTTACAAGTTTTCATTTCTATTAGATTTTAATAACCAGACATCCCTTTATTGATACCGCAGCCGCATTTCTTGCTACTCCCACCGATCCCACGCCCGGAACTGCAGCCAACGTACACAATGGTACTAAATAAAACCAAGAGAATCAATACCGCCTTTGTAGTTTTCATGATAGTAATCCTAACAATTTAACTATTTTGGATCTAAAATAGTATCTGCCCCTTGTCCATAAATCCAAAAATTAACAATCCGGATGCTAAAATGCTAAAAGTTCTGGTGGCGCCGCTGGACTGGGGGCTTGGACACGCAACCCGTTGCATTCCAATAATCAAGGAACTTGTCAACCAAGGATGTACGGTCATTATTGCTGCCAGCGGCCCTCAAAAAATCTTATTGCAGGAAGAATTTCCGACGCTTCGCTTTGTTGAAATACCTGGATATCGCGTAAAATATGGCAAAAATCGTGCCCTTACCATCCTTCAATTGATCGTCTCGCTTCCAAAAATCTTGATCCGAATCAAGCAGGAAAATCGCTGGTTACGACGGTTTTCCCGCCTTGAGCAGCCCGATCTGGTGCTGTCGGACAATCGTTACGGGCTGTACCGGCGGGGTATCGTTTGCGTCTTTATTACTCACCAGCTTTTCATACGGACGCCATTTGGTGCGGCGACTGACTGGCTGTTGCAGCGGATCAATTATTCCGCCATCCGTCATTTTTCCTGCTGCTGGGTGCCCGACATACCCGGACCGGATTCCCTCGCCGGGGAGTTGTCTCATCCGCGGAATATGCCTTCTATTCCGACCCGTTATATCGGGTGGTTGTCACGGTTTGGCGCAGCGGGGGCAGCGGAGCTTTCGGCGGATGTGACGGATGCGGTGGTGACCGGGGTCATGGACTATGATCTGTTGGTGCTGTTGTCGGGTCCGGAGCCGCAGCGGACGATATTGGAGAAGATGATCCTGGAGCAGGCAGCGGGCAGCGGATATAAAATAGCGTTAGTGAGGGGATTGCCGGGGCGTGGACTGCGGGTGGGGGCGTCGGGCGGTGGGTTGGCGGGCGGTGGGTTGGCGGGCGCGCCGCCGGGAATTGCCGTCCATGACCACCTGCCGGCTGGAGAATTGGAGGTTCTTATTCGCCGGAGCGAGGTCGTCCTTTCGCGGTCGGGATATAGCACGGTTATGGATCTGGTTCGCCTGCGGCGGAGAGCGGTTTATATTCCTACTCCGGGTCAGACCGAACAGGAATACCTTGGGAAGTATCTGGCGGAAAGACGGCTGGCCATTTGTGTGGAGCAGCGGGGGTTTTCGCTGCAGGATGCGTTGATAAAGGCGCAGGATCTGCGTGTCCGGCCGGCGGTTGAAAACGGGCTGCTGAAAAATGAAATAAAAATTTTGTTGGAGCGTGTGAGCGCGCCGTGGGCGGGCGGCGGGCGGGCTCAGTCCGCAGTTGCCGATTTGGGATAATCAAAAAACAAAAACCCGGGCTTCCCGGCCAGGAATTCGCTCCATTTCGCGGCAGCTCCTTTGACGGCAAAAACGGAACAGGTGGGCATATTATCCAAGCGGACAGAGCCCAGCGTGTTGACAAAGGAGGTGATACCGGGATTGTGGGAGAACAGGGCGACGGTATCGTCATTATCATCCAGACCGGCGATCACCTGTTGGAAGATGTGGGGGAGAGCGTGGTAGAGATCGGTAATGATAACGATATTTTTCTCCTTCACCCCAAATTCCCGGGCAAACAATTCGGCTGTATGCCGGGCCCTGCGGGCGGGGCTGGAGACAAAACGATCGATGCTGATACCTGCCCCGATCAATCTGCGAGCCATTGCGGGAGCATCTTTTTTACCTCTGTCGTTCAGCTGGCGGTCAATATCGGGGGTACTGACATGGTCCCAGCTGCTCTTTGCATGTCGGATGATCAAAAGGGTCTTCATTATTGCTACTAAATGTCAAATGCCTGCGAATTAATGAAATTGATAAGAGAGACGGTATTTTTCAGTTTTAGCTTTTTGAGTATGTTATGACGATGTACTTCGACCGTCTTCAGGGAGATATTCAGTTCTGAAGCGATCTCTTTGGACGAAAGTCCTTCTTTAAGGGCCCGGACGATCTGCATTTCGCGGTCGGAAAGATTGTTGATGTCAGGGTTAACCTGGTCGCCGTTCAGCAGCTGGTCCGAAAGGATATTTTTTACTTCCTGGCATACATAGACACGATTGTTGCTGACTTCGGCTATCGCTTCCAGCATTTCCTGGCGGGGAGAATTCTTGGTCACATACCCCTTGGCGCCAAGACGGAGCATCTTTTTTGCATAGGCTGGCTGGGAGTGCATGGATACGCCGATGATCTTGGAGCCGGGGGAATATTTGCGAATCATTTTCAGTACGTCGAATCCGCTCATGGGGGCCATGTTGATATCCAGGAGAACGACATCCGGCCTTTTGTCCCGGGCCAGTTCAATGGCCCTTTCGCCGTCGCCGCATTCGGCTACCACATCGAAGTTCTCGTTTTTCCCCAATAAAAAACTCCACGTCTCTCTGATCAGGGTGTGATCATCGACGATCATGATAGAAATTTTCTTCATAACGCTTGCTTTTTTCCAAATAGAAACAGTCAAACATTACTATCAGAGGCATTAACCAGGCAGATCTTTTAAGGGGATTAGGTGCTTTTAGAGCTTAACAACTATATAATATTAAGCATTTTCCCTGATACACGCAATTATAAAGGGTATTTTTTAGCCCCTGGCAGACGGCTAGTAACCTCTTACATTCTTTCCTTCCATATAATTCATAAAGGCTTTATTCACTACCCGGTTACCGCCCGGCGTTGGGTAGTTCCCGGTGAAATACCAGTCGCCGGTATTCGTAGGACAAGCCTTATGGAGGGATTCGATGGTCTGGTAGATGACCTGAACGGGGGTAGTGATTTCGGGCGGGGTGATGAGCTGGGCGATCTTATCGGAGATCTCCTGTGTGGTAAAGGGCTTATAAATGCGTCGCGCTACATTTTCCGTATGCAGCTGTCCGGTGCGCTGTAATTCCTTACAGTGGTCGTAGTATTCCTGGAGACAGCTTTCTTTTCCACGTTCCTTCATCAGTTCGATCGCCGCACGGAAGGCGACGAAGTCCCCCATTTTGCTCATGTCGATGCCATAGCAATCGGGGTAACGGATCTGTGGGGCCGAGGAGACGACAATGATCTTTTTCGGATTTAGCCGGGCCAGCATCCGGGTAATGCTTTCCCGGAGGGTGGTGCCGCGAACGATGGAGTCGTCGATGACGACGAGGGTATCCACTCCTTTTTGAACCGTACCATAGGTAACGTCATAGACGTGCTGTACCATTTCATTGCGACCGGCATCTTCCGTTATGAAGGTGCGCATTTTCACATCCTTTATGGCGACTTTTTCCACGCGAATCTTGCGGCTGAGCATCTCCACCAGCTTATCTTCGGAGATGTCTTTTCCCCAGGACAGGATACGCTGGATCTTGATGCTTTCCAGATAGTCATCCATGCCTTTCCAAAGTCCGTAGAAGGCCACTTCAGCTGTATTGGGAATAAAGGAGAAGATGGTATTTTTCAGGTCGTGGTTGATAGCGCCGAGGATCTGTCCGCTAAGATTGTATCCAAGGGCGATACGCTCACGATAGATCTTTTCGTCACTGCCCCGGGAGAAATAAATACGTTCAAAGCTACAAGCCCTGCGTTCTTTCGGCTCGAGGATGGTTTCAATGGAGACATTGCCGTCCGCCTTTACAATCAGGCCTTTCCCGGGCATGAGCTCCATGACTTCATTTTCTCCTACATTGAAAACCGTCCGGATGGCGGCGCGTTCGGAAGCAGCCACGACCACATCTTCGTTGACATAGTAATAGGCCGGCCGGATGCCGTGGGCGTCCCGGAAGACAAAGCTGTCTCCGTTGCCGATCAATCCGCCGACGGTAAAGCCACCGTCGAACAGGGATACGGCCTTACGCAGCAGTCCGACCAGGTCAAGGTTACCGGGGGAAGCCTCGTCGGCCCTGACCTGGAAGTGGTGGATGACTTCCATCATAGCGGCCAGGTCGCTTTGTTTTTGGAAATCGCCCGGATCGATGCCGATCAGATCGAAGAGCTCGTCTGTGTTAACCAGGTTAAAATTGCCTGCCAGGGCCAGGTTGCGGGCGGGGATCGTATTTCTTTTGATAAAGGGATGGCAGAATTCTGTCAGGTTCCTTCCCTGGGTGCCGTAACGGAGATGTCCGAGCAGCAGTTCCCCCAAAAAGGAAATATGGCCTTTCATCAACCCCGGGTGTTTGGTAATATCGGGCTGGTATTGCTCCAACTCTTTTACCTCGCTCATGATCTTTAAAAAAATATCGGCGAGGGGCTGATGATTGCTGCTCCGGATGCGATGCAGAAAGGGATGACCTGGTTCCAGGTTCAGTTTGACCGCGGCAACGCCCGCGCCGTCCTGTCCCCGGTTGTGTTGTTTTTCCATCAGCAGATACAGCTTGTTCAAGCCGTACAGGACAGTGCCGTATTGCTGGAGATAATAAGAGAACGGTTTACGTAATCGAATGAATGCCAACCCACATTCATGTTTTATATCGTCGCTCATTGAATTTTGGCGGGCCTGAAGTCCGCTTTGGAACCGCAAAGTTACGAAAAGACCAAATAATAAAGGTCGGGAAAATGACAAGGGGATGGAGAAAAGAAAAACCCCCAGTCTTCAAAGGCCGGGGGGATGGTCAGTTTTGGCTAAAAATGAGCTAAATATAGGTAGCGTTGGTATTTATAAAGTTCACCAGGGAGGCCGAATTTTTGAGCTTCAGCTTTTTGAGGATGTTATGCCGATGGACTTCGACGGTTTTTAGGGAAATGCTGAGGCTGGTGGCGATCTCTTTGGAAGAAAGGCCTTCTTTTATAAAGTTGATGATTTGCATTTCCCGCTCTGTCAGGGCGTTGATATTTGGCGAATCTTCCTTTTCGTCCAGCAGCTGGTCGGAAATGATATTCTTAATCTCGTCACAAATGTATTTGTTGCCAGTGTTGACCTCTAAAATGGCTTTGATCATTTCTTCCTTGGAGGAATTTTTGGTGACGTAACCACGTGCGCCCATTTGCAGCATTTTTTTGGCATAGGCGGGTTGAGAATGCATGGATACGCCGATCACCTTTGAGCCTGGGGAGATTTTCCGGATCCGCTGCGTGGCTTCCAGGCCGGAAAAAGGGGTCATATTAATATCCATCAGCACTACATGCGGGCGTTTGATCCTTGCCAGTTCGACCGCCTCCTGTGCATCTCCGCATTCCCCTACCACCTGGAATCTGGCATCGCTATTCAGGATATAGCTCCAGGTCTCCCTGATCAATTTGTGGTCGTCAGCAATTAAGATATTGATCTTGCTCATATATAGGATTGTTTTAAGCGTTTATGATGGGCCTTCGGCAAGCGGGCCGCTAGACGGGTACCTGTACTCTCAATTTGCAACCGCGGCCGGGGGCGGATTGGATGGTCACTTTTCCACCGAAGAGGTCTGCCCTGCTCCGGATATTGGAGAGACCCAGTCCTTTTTTACTGACTCTTTCCGGGTTAAATCCTTTCCCATCGTCGGTCATGCTCAGTTCGATCCTATTCTCCGTTTCTTCCAGGATGAGCTCGATGACGAGTTTGCGGGCCCCCGAATGCTTTAATACGTTATTCACCTGTTCCTGGATGATCCGGAACAGCATCAGCTTGGTTTTATCGTTAAGCCGTTCATCGAAATTGCCCATCGGATAGAATTCGACCCGGAGGGCGCGGGTCAGTTGTATGCTTTCGACCAGATCGATAAGGGAGTCCAGCAGACCCAGGTCGCCGATACTGGCAGGCACAAGGGACCGGGAGATATTCCTGATCTCGCGGATGGCGTTATGGATATTGCCGGCGCTCCGGTTGATCAGACTTAGTCTTTCCTTATTATCGCTCTTGGCCAGTTCCAGGTAGAGCTTTGTAGTAGAGAGGATCTGGTTGATATTGTCATGCAGTTCCTTTCCGATCTCCGCTCTTTCCTTTTCCTGGGCGTCCACCATGGCCTGGGCGAGGAGCTTGTGCTTATTCAACTCCTGCTGCAATAATTTTTCTTCTATCTTTTTGCTCTCCATAATAATCGTCACCAGGTTTGCCACCCGTTCGAAAAGATCCATTTCCGCATCGGTGGGTGTTTTTGCTGTCGTGTAATAGACGGAAAAAGCGGCGAGCACTTCGTCGCGGTCGTTGACGACAGGGATGGACCAGCAAGCCCGAAGTCCGAACTGCAGGGCGAGGTCGCGATAGTCGACCCAAAGCGGGTCGGTGGCGATATCGCTGACGATCACGGTTTCTTTCCGATACATGGCGGTCCCGCAGCTGCCGGAGTGCGGACCGATCGGCAGGCCATCGACCGCGTGTGCATAGATAGCCGGGATGCCGGGTGCGGAAAGCAGCCTGACGCTAAGGGTATCTTCATCCAGCGTCATTACCATACAATACATCCCCGGAAATATATCCTGAATGCCTTTTAGAAAAAAATTAAGCAGGGCTTGCAGGGGCAGGCGTTTGCCGGTATTCAGCACCAGTACTTTCTTCTCCAGCGCCAGCAAAGCATCCTGTTTTTTACGAAGGGTCACATCCCTGAAATAGGCGAACATCCCCTGGTCGGAGGGGTAAAGACTCATCTCCAGCCAGCTGGCCGAGCGTTCGTAGTATTGTTCAACAGTGACCGTCATTTTATTTTTGAAAGCCTGGTGAAAGGACCGTCCGATATTCGAGTCACTCTGCTGTTCAACCAACCTGATTTCGGTGATATCCTTGCTGAAGGCCATGATGCCGGTGATCCGCCGGTCCTTGTCTCTTATGTAACGAATAGCGGTAATAAGGTACGATTTTTTTCCGGCCCGCGAAACATAAGTCGTTTCTCCTTCCCAAATGTCTCTTTCCAAGAGTATTTTATTCACTTCCTCTTCGCTCGTATTTATATAGCCGAAACGGACTAATTCTGCAAGTGGTTGACCGATTGCCTCTTCTGAGGTGATATGGAAGAATTTTTCCGCTTCCATATTCCAATAGGCAATCTTCCCTTCCGGGTCGGTTGCGATAAGGATATCGGATGGGCGGCGACTTTCGGGCAGGTCGGACAGCGGAAAGATTTCGGAATAGACTTTTGTGCCCGTCAGCTGCCAGCCTTCGGCATTTATCTCCATGGCATAATGTGGAGCAGGTATCCAGCGGATGACAAATGGTTTGGCGCCAGGCCGCTGAATTAAAAGGTCGAGGGTTCCGGGGAGACCGGATCGGAGCAAATCCGGGGTAAAAGAAGATTCTATTTTCCCTAAGCGGGAAAATATCTCCAGGAAGTTACCACCTAAAAAATCAGGGATATTCTGCTTGTCGAGAAGTGTTGCAAACCGGGCACAGGTAGACAGGATGGTCCCGTCCGGGGCGATATCCATAAAATAAGGTTGTCTGAACTGCTTTGTCGTAGGCACGGACTTTTGAGCGCTACTTAGCATACTAAATTAAAATATTTCAAATTTGCTGGTGGAATTACCTGCACAAAAACACGCTATCAAATTACTAAAGAAGGCGGTAGGCTCTATGGAATAGCGTGTTATTTCGGGGATGATAAGTGTTAATACCTAAATTAATTGCCAGCCGTAGCGGTGTTATTCTCCCATTTGGTCAGGCTGCTGCAATTTTTGTATTCTGCGGCTATCATAACGTAGAGCGTAGGGATCTTTTGCAGGAACCATTTTTCCAGGGCGGCGCTCTTTTTTTCATCCAGGGCGCGGCTAGCGACCCAGTTGTAATCGTCCCGAAGATTTTCCCGGTGGGGTTCACTCTTCGACAGCATTTTTACCAGGCGAATGCCTTTCTTTCCCCTTTCGTCGGTGAAGACGGTGGGTTTGGTGTATTCACCCGGTTTGAGGTCCGAGGATTTCAGCAAGAGCACCATGTCTTTATCCAGGTCCGAGATCGACAGGAAGGTGGTACCGTTCTTGCCCATGATCTGACCGGCGGTAGCCTTGGCCTGTTCATCGTCGCTGTATTTTAAAACGGCAGCTCCGAAGCCGATGGTACCGTCGATCAGCTGCGTACGAATGGAATCGAGCTCGACGCTGGCCAGATCGATCTCCGGCTGGGTGATCTGGGGTATTTTTAAGATTTCGCGGATGACGATATCGTCGCCGTTGCGGCTAACCATCTGGATGATATGATAGCCGTACTTGCTTTTTATGACGGAGGAAATTTGCCCTTCTTTCAACCGGAAGGCGGTGGAGAAAAAGACGGGGTCCCACATTCTGCTGTCGTTGCGGTTCAGTTCCATTTCGCCGCCCTTGTCTTTAGTGCCGGGGTCGTCCGAATAGAGCTGGGCCAGGAATTCGAATTTTTTCTGACCGGCTTCCACCTGTTGTTTGTATTCGTTCAATTCGTCCTGGGCCAGTTTTTCGATATCACGGCTGGCCTTCGGGTAGAGGATGATCTCGCTGAGCTGGATCTGCGATTCGTAGAAGATCCGTTTGTCGGCCGGTATCTTTTCAAAATATTCCTTTACTTCCGTCGGGGTGATCTTGACGTCTTCCACGACCTTCTGGCGCATGGCCTGGGCCATGCGCTGTTCGCGGATGGGGCCCATAAAATCCTGCTTGGCCTGGTAGACGGTCCGCTGCGCGATCTGCTCGAAAGCATCTTTTCCGCCGTAGAGCTGGATATAATACCGGATTTTCTGGTCCACTTCGGCCTCCACTTCTTCATCGGTCACGGGCAGGGAATCGTGTTCCGCCTGTACCACCAGCGCTTTTTGTATGAGTATATTGTCCAGGACGGTGCATTCGTCCACGCCCTTCAGCTCCGCGCCGTTCGCATTGCGCTGCATGTCGGAGAGAGTGAGGTTCAGTTCCGATTTAAGGATGATCTTATCGCCCACGATACCGGCAATTTTATCAGCCACTACTTTTTCCTGCGCAAAGCCGGAGGCCGCGATAAAGAAAAAAGCATATGCGACAATCAGTTTTTTACTCATAACGATTCCAAAATTAGTCGGATATAGGACTAAATACCCCTTCGGGGGGGTATTTAACAAAAATTTGTAATGACGGGCGGGTCCGCTAGAGGGTGCGCTTAACTTCTTCTTCTTCGTATGCTTCGACAATATCGCCTACCCGGATATCATTGTAGTTCTTGATCGTCAATCCGCATTCCATGCTGGAAGGCACTTCTTTCACATCGTCCTTGAAGCGTTTGAGCGAAGCCAGCTCGGCGGAGGCGCCTTCTCCGACGGGATAGATCACGATGCCATCGCGGACAAGCCTGATCTTGGAATTGCGGAAGATCTTTCCATCCAGCACATAGCAGCCGGCGACGGTGGCTTTGTCGAATTTGAAGACGTTGCGTACTTCCACGTTGGCCACCACTTTCTCCTGGATCTTTGGTTCCAGCAGTCCTTCCATGGCGCTCTTGACTTCTTCGATCGCGTTGTAAATGATGGAATAGGTTTTGATTTCCACGCCTTCGTTCTCTGCCAGACGGGCCGCCTGAGAAGAGGGCCGGACGTTGAAGCCGACCACGACGGCATCCGAGGCCGTAGCCAGCAGGACGTCGCTTTCGGTGATGGCGCCCACGGCCTTGTGTACGACCCGGACGGCGATCTCTTCGGTGGACAGCTTTTGGAGGGAGTCGCTGAGCGCTTCCACGGAACCATCCACGTCCCCTTTTATGATCAGGTTAAGTTCCTTGAAGTTACCCAGGGCAAGACGTCTTCCAATTTCGTCGAGCGTGATATGTTTTTTTGTCCGGATACCCTGTTCGCGGAGGATCTGGCCTCTTCTGTTCGCCACTTCTTTTGCCTCGCTCTCATCCTCGTAGACCTTGAATTTTTCCCCGGCCTGCGGAGCGCCGTTCAAACCCAGGAGCAGTACCGGTGAGGAGGGCGGTGCATCTTCGATACGTTTGTTCCGTTCGTTGAACATGGCTTTGACGCGGCCGAAATATTGTCCCGACACGACCAGGTCGCCGTTGCGGAGCGTACCGCTTTGCACCAGTACCGTCGCTACATAGCCGCGGCCTTTGTCCAGTGATGCTTCGATGACGCTGCCCGTGGCTTCACGACCGGGGTTGGCCTTCAGGTCGAGCAATTCTGCTTCGAGGACGATTTTTTCCAGCAGCAGGTCTACATTCAATCCTTTTTTGGCCGAGATCTCCTGGGACTGGAACTTACCGCCCCAATCTTCCACCAGGATATTCATGCCTGCCAGCTGTTCCTTTATCTTTTCGGAGTTGGCGCCGTCCTTGTCAATTTTATTGATGGCGAACACCATGGGCAGACCGGCGGCCTGGGCATGGGAGATCGCTTCTTTTGTCTGAGGCATTACAGCGTCGTCGGCGGCTACCACGATGACGGCTACGTCAGCGGCTTTTGCACCGCGGGCGCGCATGGCGGTAAAGGCTTCGTGACCCGGTGTATCGAGGAAGGTGATCCTTTTACCGGTAGTCGTCGTCACCTGATAGGCACCGATATGCTGGGTGATCCCGCCGGCTTCCCCGGCAACCACATTAGCGCTGCGGATATAGTCGAGCAGGGAGGTCTTGCCATGGTCTACGTGGCCCATGATCGTCACGACGGGTGAACGGGACAACATATCTTCGGGGTCGTCCTGATCTTCGTCCTCTTCCATTTCGGCCGCGTCGTCGATGCCGATAAACTCTACCGTATAGCCGAACTCGCCGGCCACCAGCTCGATGACGTCGGCTTCCAGGCGCTGGTTGATGGACACCATCATACCCAGGCCCATACATTTGCCGATGACATCGGCGTAGCTCACGTCCATCAGGTTGGCGAGCTCGCTGACGCTGATGAATTCCGTGACCTGCAGCCGGTTGTCCAGTAATTCTTCGCTACCGGCCTGTTCGGCCATTTCGTCGCGCTTGGCACGGCGATATTTGGCCTTGAGGCTTTTGCCGCGGCCGCCGGCTCCCGCCAGTTTAGCTTGTGTCTGCCGGATCTTTTCCTGGATCTCTTTTTTATCGATCTCTTTTGCCTCCCGGGTGGTATGACGGGGATCGGGGCGTCGGTTGCCGCCATGACCGGGTCCGCCTGCGGGCCGGCCGCCGGTGTTCCGCTGGATGGGAATGCGGCTTTGTCCCGGTGGCCGGGGGTTGCCGGGCTGGCCTGCTCCGTGCTGGCCGCCACCATGTGCGCCGCCGTGCTGGGTGCCGCCACTATGCTGGGCGCCGCCCTGGTTATTTCCGTGAGGGGGTCTTCCGCCGCCGCTGTGATCTTTTTTCTCGATCGGAATGCGTTTGCGTTTCCTTTTCTCCTCCGAGGGCTGTTTTGGCCGGGTATCGTTATTGGTTGGTAATTCGATCTTGCCGAGGATTTTGGGGCCTTCCAGTTTCTCCGCTTTGATATTTTCGATCACGGGCGGCGCCTCGTTTTCTGTTTCTTCCGAAGTTTCTTCGGCCGTCTGTGCGGTGACCACCGCGATTTCCTCTTCGGGGGCGTTTACGGCGACTGCGGGTTCTTCGACGACGGGTGTTTCAGCCACACGGGAATCGGGCTGTTGCAAGACCGGGCTTTCTTCTTCTCTGACCGGTACTTCCCGGACAGGTTCAGGGGCGGTTTCTTTTTCAACTTGTTTCTTTCCGCCTTTCTTAGGCCGCGTAGAGGAGTCGATGGCAGAGAGGTCGATCTTGTCAATGACTTTTGGGCCTTCCAGCTCGGGGGCTTCGATCTTGACAATTTCCGGCTCTGCGGGTGTTTCCTCGATGACCGGAGGGGGCGCCACTGCCACTACAACGGGTTCTTCCACCGGCTGTTGTTGTGACGGCTGTTGTTGTGACGGCTGTTGTTGTGAGATCACGGGCGCCTCTTCTTTAACCGGTTTTTTTACGGTAATCTCTTTTTTAACCGGCTGAGGTTCTTCTTCTTTTTTCTTTTTGCCTTCGAGGCTTCCTTTTGGCAGGTCGATCTGATCGCTCTTGATCTTCGCAACCTTATCTCCCTGGAATTCCTGCTGTAAAGACCTATACATATCCTCCGTCAATTTTGACGTAGGTTTCAGATCGTCTTTACTGAATCCCTTGCTCACTAAAAAATCCACCAGGGTGTCTTTCCCGACGTTGAATTCCTTGGCTGCAGCCATTAAGCGTAATGTCGTAGTTTCTGCCATAAATGAATATGCGAGAAATTCTCTTTCAAAGAAATTAGCGAATTTCTCGCAAACCGCTAATGTCTGACCTATCGGTCAAGCCGGCTGTGCCGGCTTTTGTGTAAAAATATAACTATTTGGCCGTATCTATTTTGGCCGTTATCCTTTTTCAAACTCTTCTTTCAATACTCTTCTGACTTCATCGATGGTCTCTCTTTCCAGATCTGTCCTTCTTTCCAGCTCATCCGCGGTCAGGTCAAGAACACTGCGTGCCGTATCACAACCGATCCTTTTGAGTTCGTCGATGACCCAGGTTTCGATTTCGTCGCTGAATTCTTCCAGGTCGATATCGAATTCCTCCGGTTCGCCTTCGTTGTCGCGGAATACGTCGATGGTATATCCGGTCAGCTCCTGCGCAAGCTTGATATTCACCCCTTTACGTCCGATAGCCAGGGATACCTGGTCGGGTTTAAGATAGACATTGGCGTGCGACTTTTCGTTGTCCAGCTCCATATTGGTGATCTTGGACGGGGTAAGTGAGCGCTGGATCAGCAGCTGGGTATTATTGGTCCAGTTGATGACGTCGATATTCTCATTTTTCAGTTCCCGGACAATTCCATGGATGCGGCTTCCTTTCATGCCTACGCAAGCCCCTACCGGGTCTATACGATCGTCGTAAGATTCTACTGCGACTTTGGCGCGTTCACCGGGTTCGCGGACGATCCTTTTGATAACGATCAGTCCGTCGAAGATCTCAGGAACTTCAATTTCCAGGAGTTTGGACAGGAATGTCGGGCTGGTCCTGGACAAGATAATAACGGGCGAATTATTTTTCAGCTCGACTTTTTTCACCACTGCGCGGATATTCTCTCCTTTCTTGAAATAATCCTGTGGGATCTGTTCGGATTTTGGCAGAATCAGTTCGCTTCCTTCCTCATCCAGCAGGAGAATCTCTTTTTTCCATACCTGGTATACTTCCGCGCTGACGATCTCCCCTACTCTTTCGCTGTATTTCTTGACGAGCACATTCTTTTTAAGGTCGCCGATACGGCTGGCCAGGGTTTGTTTGGCAGCCAGGATGGCGCGACGGCCGAAATCGAGGATCTCCACTTCTTCATAGAGTTCTTCCCCGACCTCATAATCAGGCTCGATCTTGACGGCGTCCTTGTAGGCAATCTCCGCCAGCGGGTCATTTACTTCTCCGTCACTGACGATCATGCGCCGGCGGACGATTTCCAGGTCGCCTTTTTCGGCATTCACGATCACGTCAAAATTTTCGTCGCTTCCGTATTTCTTACGCAATAAAGTTTTGAATACATCCTCTACTACCTTCATCATTGTCGGACGGTCGATATTCTCTGCTTCCTTGAAGTCCTGGAAGGCTTCGATAAGATTGATACTGGCCATAACACTGAATTTTAGAATTGCGGCAAAGCCGGTTTCGGCCGGCATTCGCCTAGAAAACTACTTGAATTTTTGTTGTTTTTATGTTTTCGAATAAAAAAGTATGATTGATCACTTCTTTTTTTTTGTTTTTGCCCTTTATCTCCTCTACGATGACCCCATCTTCGCTCACTTCCAGCAGGCGGCCTTCTATTTTCGATCCGTCCTGGAGAACCAGCTCCACCTGGCGGCCGACATTCTTTTTATACTGGCGGTGGAGCTTCAGCGGCTCGTCGAGGCCGGGGGAGGAAACCTCCAGGGAAAAGTCGCCATCCGGGAAAAGTCCCGATTCTTCGAGTTTCTTGTATAGGGCCCTGTTAAATTGGACACATTTCTCGATAGAAATCCCCTGATCGCCATCGATATACGCCCTAATATTGTTAGTCGGCCTGATCCGGATGTCCACCAGGAAATAACCCGGTTCGCCAGCCAGCAAAGCCTGCAAAAATCCCTCTGCCGTCTTTATTGTCTCGTTGACCATTTGCTTCGTAAATAGAAGAAGGGAACGAGCCCGTTCCCTTCTGTTGTTTCTTTTATCTGTGCGAAGGTAGGAAAAAATCTGCTTTCCAACCAAAACTGACTTTCGGATGCCCATGAACTTTTTTATGGATCGGGAGGTAGCTCGTTTTTTTGTATTTTTAAACAAAACAACGAAGATGCCCCAGCCAGATAATTTAGGCAGTTTTTTCGCAGAGAATAAAAAGCTCGTGAAAGAATACCTGGAAACCCGGCTCGAGATCTACCGGTTGCAGAGCTTACGCCTTTTCGCCAAATCGGCCGGCTACTTCGCCTGGATCTTATTGTCGCTGTTCCTTGCTTTTCTTTTTCTCCTTTTTGGGGGAATGATGGTGGCTTTCTGGTTTTCCGGTCTTTTTCACAGTTATGTCAAGGGATTCGGTATGGTGGCCCTGCTCATCCTGGTAGTATTCATCCTGATAGCCCTGTTCCGCCGGGTTCTTTTTGTAGAGCCTGTCATTCAAAGCATTATACAAAAATCCACCGACGAGAACGACGAAGATAATTTAAACCATTGATCATATGTCAAGACCGACTAAAGCCGCACGCAGTCTGAATGCCCTGGATCAGGAGATCCGGGAGCTCAGGCGAAAGGCCCGGCAACTGGAAGATGAAATTGACGAGAAATTTAATTATTTCCAGCAGCATTCCGGTTCGATGTTTGTCCGGTCGCTGTTGCCGAGGAAGATAGAAGGCGAAGTTTTGACGGGGTTCCAGGTGTTCGATACCTTCCTGCAGAATGAACGGTTGCAGAAGATTCTGCTCCGGCTGGCGGACCGTTTGGCCGAAAAGCTTGGAGATGGCCTTAATTGGTTGGTTGACAGGGTTTTAAAAAAATAACTCGCCCCTTTAACAGCCTTTTATCATTTTTTGTCCTACCTTTACAGGCTATTTTTTATACTATGATGCCTTTAGCCGACATATTATTTCTGGCGATTGTGGTGTACTTGTTGTACCGGTTCGTTTTTAATTTTTTGCTGCCTGTTTTCCGGGCGACCCGGCAGGTACGTGAACAGTTCCGGAATATGCAGGGGCCGGCAAACGATGTCGGGGGTTCTTCGCAGCGCCCTTTCAGTGCGGATCCTTCCCGGCCGGGTCAGGTGGATAGTGCGGGGGGTAGGCCGGGTCAGGCTGCTAATAAGCGGTCATCCAAGCCGCCTGCGGAGGATTATATCGACTTTGAAGAAATTAAATGAAGATGGGCTTCAGGTGTTTTTTGAAGAACATTTCAATTATTGCCAGGCAGATCTAAAAAATTCATGAATTCCTTAAATGAATCACACCTGCCGCTTTCCATTAATTCAAAGTAATCTTCCCTGGCGATAAAGCTGACAATAGCATTGATATCACCTTTACTTTTATTGTAGTTTCTGCCGACTAATCCGAAAATAGCAGCTACCTCATTTGCAGGGTGAAAAAAAGCTTCCTCCGGATTGATTGTGTCAAGATTTACTTTCAGTTTTTCTTCAATGAATGCCGGGGTCAGCTTTTCATTCATTTTTGAGAAGGCCTTTCTTAATCCCAGGAGCCACGCTTCAACTTCCATGATGGCAAAAGAAAAATGGATATTGGCCGATTTTATCTGCCCCCTCACTCCATCTATAAATTTTTGATTTATGGCTGGATCTATTTTATGGTTATGGGCTTCTTCACGGTATTCCCTGGAATACATATCCCTTAATCCGATAATGCGGGAAAATCCTGCATCCCACATAAATTTTTCACGCCTCAGTATCCTGGTCAACACGCTTTGATCATTACCGACATTTATGATCTGGAAGAAATATTCCGCTTTATCATTGGGGAATGCATATTCTGTCGGATTGAAATTGCTATCAGTAAATAAGGTATAACATTCCAATGCTATTCTCTGATACTCGAAAATTTTCAGCAGCAATTACCGGATAAAAATGAGTTCGGTTTGCCCCTCCACAAAAATGGCAGTCTTGATCATTTATCCATCTTTTGAGAAATGTAGTCTGAGGCAAAGAAATCAAAGTTCGATAAGCCAGTATACCGGAATTTCTCAAACAGTTCTGGGTTGCTTTTAGCGTTGAGGGCTGTAACTATGCTAGCGTTTCTTTGAAGTACATTCCAGTGAACAATATCAACTACATCCATTAAGAACATGTCATTGGAGGTAGCGATCAGTTGTATATTGTTATGTTCACATTTGTCAAAAACGATTTTCCCTAATTTGGTGGCTCTGTCGTAATCCAACCCTTCACAAAAATCATCAATGACAACTGTCGCTGTTTTCCTTTTAGCTGTTAAAAACTCAATAAAGATAAGCAGGGACAGGCTTCTGAACATGCCCTGCGATAGTTCATAATGAGGCAGATAATTTTTTAACCTGGATTCTTTAATAAAAAGCCATTTGGCCAGTCCTTTTTCTTCTTCAATATAGTCTATGGCCTCTATCTTATATCCTAATTGATCTAAATAATTTCGGACTTGTTCTTTGCCGGCCTTATTTAAAGATTTATATAAAGCGGGTATTTCTTCGACAACGGTCAGCAAATTATATTCCTGTTGATTGTAGGGTCTGTCAGGACCGATCGAGCCGAATTTAAACCCAAAAGAATTTTCAGCCCAGATAGCAATATCTTCGAGGAAAGGATATTTTTTAACATCCCGTATCGTATGAATCACTAACTTATTGGCGGGGGGATATATTGAATCTTTTTGGTGGCTTAACAAATTATTAATGGTGGCAGTTTCAGGACCTGTTCTATGCAAAAGAGTTCTCTCATTTATTACTATTTCTTCATATTCAACAGCCCATTCGCCATTTGGATATGCGGTTCGGAACTTATAATTGATCTCATCACCCTCTTCCTGAAAAGTTATGTCCCATTCTGTTGCTTTATAAAGGCCGGTTTTTTGGGTGATTAATTTTCCTAAATAATCAATGGCAAAAAGAGTTTTGGATTTGCCGGTGGAATTTTTACCTACCAACAGGCAAACCTTATCAAACTCAAGATTTTTTATTTCCCAATCATTGTCTTTATATGATAATTTGGTAAGTTTCATGGTATGCCTTAATAGTAATAAGTCAGGTAAATTCTTTAGCAAAAACCTTGCGCAAATTTACAATTTTTGAATTCCTGCAAACGATAATTTTTGTAAGATAATTAAATAGGTGTACGAGTTTTCAATAATTTTCAGAACGCCTTGGCATTTACCACTGAAAATCGAGCAAGCTGATACCCGGGCGCAGGAACAGTCCTTTTAGGCCGGCCAGTTCCGCGCCTTCTACATTGATGATGGCGTCGTCTACAAAAAGCGTCTCCTGTGCGTTCAGGTGATTTTCCTTTAAAATAAATTCAAAAGACTCCCGGTCGGGTTTTCTTATTCCCATCAGATGGGAATAATAGGTCTTTTCGAAATGCTGGTCGAGCGATCCGTCGCCAAATGTGCCGGTCCAAATCTGCTGCAATGCGGCCAGGTGGAGGGCATTGGTATTGCTAAAAAGAAAAAGCCGGTAGTTTTTCCGAAGCTCTTTCAGCAATTGGATGCGTTCAGCGGGAAAGTCGAGCAGGAGGGCGTTCCAGCTGTCGATGATGTCCTGATCCGGCACGGCAAGGCCTGTTAGTTGCCGGACCGAGTCGATAAACTCCCGGTCGCTGATCCGGCCGACTTCATATTCCTTAAAAAAAGATGCGGCGAATCCGTGACCGAAATATTCCCGGAAATTTTTTACGCCGAGGGCGACGAAAGCATCTTCTGTCCGCCGGTTATCCAGGTTCAGGATGACGCCGCCCAGGTCGAAGATGATGTTTTTGATACCCTGCATACTACAAATTTTATTCGCACCCTTTATTTCTATTAACTATTATCTATTATCGATCAAGCGTAAAAGCGGCCTCTTTCAACTCTCTCGGGTTACCGCCGACGTATACCCTGAAATCGCCGGGCTCAAAGATATGCTGCAGCCGGTCATTATAAAAACGGAGATCGTCGACCGTGATGCTAAACGACAGCTTTTTTGACTCGCCTGCCTTGAGGTAGACCTGCTGAAACCCTTTCAGCTCCCTGACAGGCCGAACGACGGAGCCGACCATATCGCGGATGTAGAGTTGTGCCGTTTCCTGCCCGTCATAACTGCCTGTATTTGTCAGCGTCACGGTTACAGTAAGCTTTCCGCCGGGCCTGAAGGAAGGGGCGCTCAGGATAAGGTCGCTATAGGAGAAGGTGGTATAGCTGAGCCCAAAACCGAAAGGAAAGCGAGGATCGTTGGGCAGGTCGGTATAGGCCGATACATAGTTGACGTCCTGATCGTCTTTGGCGGGGCGGCCGGTGGAAAAATGATTGTAATAGATGGGTATTTGTCCTTCCGAACGGGGGAAGCTCATCGGGAGCTTACCAGAAGGATTATACTCCCCGAAAAGAACGTCAGCCATCGCATTGCCGGCTTCCGTTCCCAGCCACCAGGTATACAATATCGCGGGCGCATGGTCCGCCGTCCAGCCGAAGACGAGCGGGCGGCCGGCGCTAATCAACAGCACGACCGGCTTACCCTTGGCCATCACGGCTTTGATCAATTCTTCCTGGACGCCGGGCAGATGGATATTGCTTCGGCTTTTGGCCTCGCCGGACATATCCGGCTTCTCGCCGACATTCATGATGACTACGTCGGCCTGTCTGGCGGTTTCGACGGCTTCGGCGAATCCATCCCGGGAGGTATCGGTTAGATCGCAGCCCCGGGCATAGAGGAGCTTCGTGCTGTCACCGGCCTTGCGCTGTATTCCCGCCCAGGGGGAGATAATACGGTCCGAGTCATCGGGCCATTCATAGGACCAGAATCCTAAGTTATCTCTTACGGATTTGATCAGGGGGCCGATCAGGGCAATGGTGCCTCCTTTTTTAAGCGGCAGCAGCTGATGGTCGTTCCTGAGCAGTACAATGCTCTTTTCCGCCATGGCCTGTTCTGTTCGCAGGTTGTCGGCGTTGTTCCATTGTTGTGCCGCGCGCCGGGCATTGGAAAAACGAAAAGGATCATCGAAAAGGCCCAGCTCAAATTTTTTTGTGAGTATGCGGCGAACGGCATCATCGATCAGGGCCATGCTGATCTTCCCTGCCTTTACCAGGGCGGCGAGCTGGGTGATATAGCTGCGGCTTTCCATGTCCATATCGCAACCTGCTGTCACGGCGGCCAGCGCGGCTTCGTAATGGTCTTTGACATAGCCATGCGCGATCATTTCACCCACGGAGCCCCAATCGCTGACGACAAATCCTTTAAATCCCCATTTACCTTTCAGCACTTCGCGTTGCAAATAGGCGTTACCGGTAGCCGGAATGCCGTTGAGGTCGTTAAACGAGTTCATAAACGTAGCCGCTCCGGCTTCTTCGGCTGCTTTGAAGGGCGGCAGATAGATCTCCCAAAGCGTTCGGAGGCTCATGTCCACCGAGTTATAGTCTCTACCGCCGATAGCGGCGCCATAGGCGGCAAAGTGTTTCGCGCAAGCCATGATGGCCGTTGTATCGCCCAGTCCTTTGCCCTGGAAGCCCAGCACCCTTGCCCTTGCGATGCAGGAGCCCAAATAAGGGTCTTCGCCTGCACCCTCCATCACCCGGCCCCAGCGGGGGTCGCGGGCGATATCGACCATCGGCGCGAAGGTCCAGTGGACTCCGGCGGCTGCGGATTCGGTAGCGGCTATACGTGCGGATTGCTGAATGGCGGGCAGGTCCCAGGAGGCGGCCTCCGCCAGCGGGATGGGGAAGGTCGTCCGATAGCCGTGAATGATATCCTGGCCAAAAAGTAAGGGTATCTTCAGCCGGGATGTCATGGCGATCTCCTGAAGCTGCCGCGTATGCTCTACTCCCGTGACGTTGAGCATGGAGCCGACCAAGCCCTTACGGATCTGGTCCTGCTTGTCTCCTTCTTTCGTAATCGGGCCCGTCGCCTCCCAGTCGCCATTATATTGATTCATCTGGCCGATCTTTTCTTCCAGGGTCATGAGTCGCAGGACCGAATCGACCCTTTGCGGTATAGTCTTTTTTTGTGCCTGTGCCCCCGGCAGGATTAGCAAGAGGATCGCGGCTGTCAGGACAGGAGGCCACGCTTGTTTCATGTGCTGGTTATTTTACCCAATTGACATTGGCGGAAAGAACATCGCGGGAGTTGCCGCCTACCATGATCAAAAAATCGCCGGCTTCCCAGTCGTATTTTAATTCGTTGTTATAAAACTTCAGGTCTTCCGGGGTGATGGTAAAGGTTAGCTTTCGGGATTCCCCGGCCTTCAGGTCTATTTTCTGAAATCCCTTTAATTCCTTTACCGGCCGGGTAATGCTGCCCACGAGATCACGGATATAAAGCTGTGCGACTTCCCTGCCTTCCGACGCTCCGTCATTTGTCACGGTGACCGTTGCAGTTAGCCGCTGATCGCCCTTCAGCGCGTTGCTGCTTAGCGTCAGGTCGCTATAGGTAAAATGTGTATAGCTCAGTCCATAGCCAAAAGGATAGACCGGATCGTTGGATACATCCAGATAGTTGGACCGGAACTTTTGGAACCAGGCGCCTTCGAGGGGGCGGCCGGTATTCATATGATTATAATAGATCGGCACCTGGCCAACGTTTTGCGGCCAGGTGGTGGTGAGCTTGCCGGAGGGGTTGGCGTCGCCAAACAATACATCGGCGATGGCGTGGCCGGCTTCGGTGCCGCCGAACCAGACGTTGAGGATGGCCGGCACCTGGTCGTTTTCCCATTTGATAGCCAGGGGTCGGCCGGTGAACAGCACCAATACGACGGGTTTACCGGTCTTGAGAAGTGCCATCAGCAGGTCCTGCTGTGCTTGTGGGATTTCGATATTGCTGCGGCTGCTGGATTCCCCGCTCATTTCCGCCGACTCGCCCAGGGCGGCGACGATAACATCGGCGCCTGCGGCGGTATTGAGGGCCTCCTGTATAATTTCTGCCGCCGGCCGGGGGTCATGGTGAATGGGCTTGCCAAACATCCCGGCGCGTTGTTCGAACAGGCTGTCCGCATCGAGGTTGGAGCCCTGGCTGTACAGGATCTTCACCCCGTTGCCTGCGGCATCCTTCAGACCTTGCAATACCGAGACGGATTTCGATCCGTCGGCAGCAACGCTCCAGGTACCCGTCATATTCTCTTTGTTATCGGCCAGGGGGCCAATCAGCGCGATGGTACCGCCTCTTTTCAACGGCAGGATATTCCCCTGATTTTTTAGCAGGACGAAGCAGTCGGCGGCGATCCTTCTGGCGGTCGCCCGGTTTTCCGATGTAAAGATGTCTGTAGCGGCCCGGCTCTCGTCGCAATACTTATAGGGGTTTGTGAAAAGCCCCAGCTTATATTTTGCTTCGAGCACCCGGCGACAGGCCAGGTCGATCCCGGCCATGGTCACCCGACCTTCCTGAAGGGATTTCTTCAGGGTTGTCAGAAAGCCTTCTCCAACCATATCCATATCGATGCCTGCCTTTAGCGCCAGCGCGGAAACCTGTTGCAGATCACCCAGGCCGTGCGCTACCATTTCATTGATGCCGGTATAGTCGCTGACGACAAATCCTTTGAACCCCCAGCGTTTCCGCAATACATCTGTCTGGAGAAACTTATTGGCGGTGGCGGGGATGCCGTTGACATCGTTGAAAGAAGCCATGACGCTACCGACGCCGGCGTCTACTGCCGCTTTATAGGGTGGGAGATATTCGTTGAACATCCGCGTATAGCTCATGTCGGTAGTGTTATAGTCGCGGCCTGCTTCTGCCGCGCCATATAAGGCAAAATGTTTGACGCAGGCCATAATGTCGGTATTGCCGGAAAGATTTTCCTGGTAGCCTTTGACCATTGCTTTCGCGATCTGCGATCCCAGGTAGGGGTCTTCGCCGCTGCCTTCCGCAATCCGTCCCCAGCGGGGGTCTCGGGCAATGTCCACCATCGGGGAAAAGGTCCAGCAGATACCGTCTGCGCTGGCTTCCGTGGCGGCCACCCGCGCGCTCTTTTCCACTGCGGCCATATCCCAGCTGCAGCTGAGACCCAGCGGGATGGGAAATACCGTTTCGTAGCCATGAATTACATCCATTCCAAAGATCAGCGGGATCTTTAGCCGGCTTTTTTCCACGGCGATCTTTTGTACTTCGCGGATCTTGGCGACTGATTTGATATTGAAGAGGCCGCCGACCTTTCCTTCTTCGATCTTTTTGGCGATGTTGGAGCTGCTGGCTTGTCCGGTGGTGATATCGCCGGCGCCGGGCAGGTTGAGCTGACCCAATTTTTCGTCGAGGGTCATTTTGGCCATGAGGTTGGAGACATAGGTCTGCATCTTGTTCTCCTGGGCATGGAGCGCCGAAAAGGAAAAGAAGAGAAGGGCAAAAAGGAGTGTTTTTACTTTCATGATTGGAAGGTCGTTATTTTAATGCTTGATCTTTATCTTTTTCAAGAAAGCCGGCTGTCTCTTCGCGGATGCCATCCGTGGTCCATTCCAGCAGGGCTTCGTCGGGGACGGTGCGGACGGCGGTGGTAGCGCTGCCGTTTGGTTCGTTGTACCCGGTATTGGTCTGCCGGTTATAGCAGGAGATCAGGGACCATCGGGCGGTGTCGGATAGATTGGCGGCTGAGCGGTGCAGCAGGTTTGAATGGAAAAACAGGGCATCGCCCGGTTCCAGTTCCACATAAACCAGGGGGAGGGTACGAAGCGCAAGGTCTACATAATGCTGTGAGGCCCCTACCTGTTCCCCCGCGAAGCCATGTTCGATCCGCCCCAGCTTATGCGAGCCGCCGATCACCTGCAGGCAGCCGTTTGCCTTGTTCGCCAGCGTAATGGCCACCATGACCGAAAGCAGCTGATCGGGGAACAGGAATTCATTTTTGTACCAATAACCATAATCCTGGTGCCATTCCCAGGCACCGCCAACCCGCGGTTCCTTCACCATCAGCTTGCTGTGGAAATGGCAAACGGAGGAGTCGCCGTCGAGCAGCCGGTCTGCGGCCTCCACCATTCTCTTGCTGCGGGTCAGGAGGCCAAAGGCGTCGTCGCCCGGATTATACCATAGGGTGAGCTTTGTTTTCTTTCCGGATTGATCGTTGAGATCAAAAGCGTGGCTGCGAAGGACTTCATCCGCGGTAGCAATCCTATACAGCTTATCGACCTCCGGCTGCGAGAGGAAGTCCTTGACGATAAGATAGCCGTCGTGCTGATAGCCAGCTACCTGTTGAGGTGTCAGTTGAAAGTCCTGCATGGCTTTTATTTTGTAAGTTACTTATTTTATCCAAGGGCTTTGAAAGCCAAGTTTTTTCAGGCCGCCCTGTATTTCGGGGCAGCTCATAAACAGTCGCCATAGCAGTGCGGAGCGGTAGTTCTCGATCATTGCGACTTCCGGGCCCTGGTCGATGGCCAGGTAGCGCGGTGGATACCAGGCGGCCTTTTCGCTAAAGGCATCGTAAAAGCCATAAGACCCCCAAAGTTTCCCGCGCATTTGTCCATACCAGTATCTGATTGCTGCCATCGATTGCCGGGGTGTATAAGGAAAGGAGGAGATTGCCGCCGTTGGGGATATGACGCCCAGGTCATTCTTTAAATCAGGGGCGTGTGCGGCATATCCTACTACCGAATAGCTGGCCGTCAATCCCCAATTGTCTTCCCCATAGCCCGGATAGTGTTTGGGGTTATCGACACACCAGGTATAATTGATAATGGATTGAGTAACATTTTCTTTCCAATAATCGGCATAGCTGTCTTTAAGATCACGGGGGTCAAGGCCGAGATAGGAATACTGCGACCAGAACAGGGGACCACCGTGCGGCGGATCGCCCTGCATATGCAAATGCAGCGTGTCCTTCTTATAGAAGCTGATCTTATCGATGTCCCCGTTTTGTGCCCAGCCCTCGTGATACACTTCTGCGGGTATCGAATGTTCGGGCGATGAAGCAGCCATGACGTATAGGATCAGGCACTCGTTATAGCCGTGTACGGGGAAGTTCTTCTTCCAGGCGGAGTCCGGGCTCCAGTGCCAGAACAGAACGTTCTGGCCGTCGTTGCGATACCAATCAAAATCGACTCCCCGCCAGAGCGTATCGATCCGGGAAGCCAGCTTCCTTTCCTGTTCATTCCCGTCCTTGAAAAATTGGCGGACACACAGCAACCCCTGGAGCAAATAAGAGGTCTCTACGAGATCGCCGCCGTCATCCGCGCGCCCGAAGGGTTTCACATGGCCGGTCGTATCATTCAGCCAATGCGGCCAGGCGCCGTGAAAGCGATCGGCCTTTTCCAGGAAAGAAACGATCTTTTTGAGGCGTTCGAAGCCTTGCTCGCGGGTTATGAAGTGGCGATGAATAGCAGCAAGGATTGTCATTAAACCGAAACCGCTGCCGCCCGTCGTGATGATGCCCTGATCATGATCGGGATAAATGTTGTCCATATGGATACGTTCAGCGCCCATGCCGCTGTTGGGTTCGGCCCCCGTCCAGAAATATTGAAAGGTTCGTCTTTCCACCAAATCAAGCAGGGAGGAATCGGAAAGATGGTGGGGCCGGTTGGCGGCCATTGTGGCCGCTGTGCCGGACGGGGTGGATTGTGCGTGGATAGTGGCCGGTAGAATGGCCGGGATGTTGGCGGCGGTCAATAAAGCAAAAAGCCAGATTTTTAGACGCATGCGCGAGGTATGTTTCTAATTATAAATCAGGGCCCTGGAACCCAAGTTTTGTCAATCCCGTCTGTATTTCCGGACAGCTCATAAACAAATTCCACAGGAGGCCGCTGCGATAGTTCTCAATCATTACGATTTCCGGGCCCTGGTCGATGGCCAGGTAATCGTTGTCAAACCAGACATTGGTTAAATTAAACGCGTCGACAAAACCGTATTGGCCCCAAAGCTTATCACCCAGTTTGTAATAGAAAAAGCGCAGGGCGGCCATCGATTCAGTTGGTGTATAGGCTAAGGAGGAGATGGCTGCCGTCGGGCTGATCACGCCGTCGTCGTTTGTCGGGGAGTGTGCAGAATAACCATTCTGTTCATCGCTGGCGGTCAGTCCCCAGCAGGAGTCGCTATACCCGTTGAAGCTGTGCGGGTTGTTCACACAGTATAAATAATTGATCCGGGAATGCGCGGTATCCTGTGTCCAGTAATTGGCATAGGTGTCCGACAGGCCGTTGGGGTTGATACCCAGGAAAGAATAATGCGCGAAGAACAAAGGTCCGCCATCGGCGGGGCCAAGCGGCAATTGAATCCCAAAGTAAGAGCTTCCGTTCTTCATGCCTCCGTTGCCGGCCCAGCCGTTCGTATAAACAACGGTCGGAAGGGCATTGGAATCCACGGGAGAAGCTGCGCCCAGTACATATGCGATGAGCGCTTCGCACCAGCCGGTAACCTGCACATTGATGGCGAAGTTATACGTGGGGCTCCAATTCCAGTATAAAACATTCTGGCCGTTCTGGCGGTACCAGTTCCACTGAACGTTATTGTATAAGTTATTGATGGCAGTCCGAAGGCTGATTTCGCCAGGGTCGGTTGTGCTGTTGAAGTATTGTCTGGCGCAAAGCAGGCCGGCAATCATGTAAGAGGTTTCGACGATATCGCCGCCATTGTCCTGGGTGCTGAAAGGGATGGTAGCGCCGGTGGTTCCATCGAGCCAGTGTGAAAAAGCGCCGTGAAAGGTGGTCGCGTTATTGGTCAGAAAATTGACGATGGTCGTGATGCGGGTGAGTGCCTGGGCGCGGGTGATGAAAGATCTTTGCACGCCCACGAGCATGGACATTACGCCGAAGCCGCTTCCGCCTGTGGTCACCTGAGTCTGAGAAATGCGTTCCAGGGCCATACCGCTGGTAGGGTTGGCGGCGCTCCAGAAATAATTGAAGGTCTGTTGCTGGACCAGTGTCAGGAGTGCCGAATCAGAGATGCGGGGGAATTTATCTGTCGAGTCGATTTCTGTTACAAAATTCAGTTTAACCGTATTTTTTAATACAGAATCCGCGGTCGATCTTAAACTGTTCGACACTGTCAGGGTATAATTGGTCAGGGGTTTCAAGGAGGATTGTGGTTGAATAACCAAAACGGTGTCGTTGTTACTATAAGAATAGGTGGCCGCTATCGTGGCCCCTCCTCCTGTCAGGGAAACGCTGGCAGCAACAGAGGAGGAATTAACGGGTGCGGAAAAAGTAAGTCTTATGACCGGGGTAGTATCGACATTATAAAAGGCTCCTGTATAAACACTGTCATTGATCGTAGCAGTCGAATATAGGAATGGGCCCGAAGGAGATGATGGGCCCGGGTTATTGTTCTTTTTGCATGCAAAAAGGGAAAAAATCGCTATCGCTGCTATCAATATCTTTTTCACGAGGTGTAATTTAACAAGAATAAGAGGCTGTCTGAAATCTGACAGCCTCTCTGAAAAAATAATCTACTCTATCTATGCATCGACTATCGCCCAGCCTGGCCGTTAAGGAACAGACCTGCGACTTCTTGTTGGGTAAGTGCAATATTAAAGACCCGTAATTCGTCTATCTGGCCTACGAAACAATCATTTGTCGCTACCTGGCCGAACAGACCATTTGGCCATGAGCCTATGACAATGGATGCGGGGGGATCGGAAGTAAAGCCGATATTACCCAAGGGGGTTGTCGCCGTTCCATCTGTCCACATAGGGTTGGGAGTAATATACAAGCCGCCCGAAAACGCGGTACTGGTTCCCATTGGAATAGCGTTCTGATAAACAGTGTATACGGAAGTGCCCCCGTTGTAGGTAATGACCAAATGAACCCATTTCCCAATTGCTGCCGTGTCGAATGTTTCGGGAATAAATAGCTGGTAGGCTGGCCCATTGAGGTCATTGAACCCGGTGTGAATTCTTACAGAATCTCCTGATACCGGCGTATATGGTTCAATTTCAGTCACCAGTTCGTCCTGCGTAGTCGTTCCGGATAGGAAGAAAATGCCGCGGGGGACGGTGTCTTCATTCGCCACTTTAAACCATAATGATTCAGAATAGCTTCCCAGGGCGGAAAATGGACCACCGCCGCCTGGCAAGGTAAATGTCTCATATGATCCTGCTGCCCCCTGGTACGCCTGGCCCCTTACACCGGTGGTATAGGTGATGCCGCTGCCGATAGGCGTAGGAGTCAATCCCAACATTTTCTCATTGGAATTTCCGTCAAAAGGCCAATAAGCGATCAGATTTCCAGGCGCCACAGAGTCGGAAGAAATATAGCCGCCAAGCGGTGTAGGCGGTGTAGGGCCGCTAGAGGATTTCTTGGAACAGGAACTCATGCCGATGGCCATTATTGCTGTTGCCCCTGCAATAGCCAAAAGGGGGAATTTACTGGTTATTCTTTTCATACTGTTTGATTTTTTTTATGTTTTAAATGAGTAAATAAACTTTTTTAATAGCCCGGATTTTGGATGAGTCTTCCGCCGGAAGTGGCTATTTCCGTGGAAGGAATAGGCAGCAGTTCATTTTTCCCGGCGGTAAAGGTTTTCCCATTAGCGGTCATGAGCTGTGCTGCACGGCCTTGCCGGACGATGTCCCAAAATCGGTCATGTTCCATAGCCAGCTCTACCCGGCGCTCGTTCCAGATGGCCATTTGCAGGGCTGTCCCTGCGGCGGCGGTGGTAGCTCCCAATCCTGCCCTTGCCCTTACCTGGTTCAGGAGTGAAATGGCGCTGCCCGTATTGCCCATGGCATTGTCTGCCTCCGCTTTTATCAACAGCACTTCGGCATAGCGTAAGAGATGTACGTTTTTTTGGCAAAGGCCGCGATTCCCTTCGAATGCTTCGATCTGGGGTATCGTGGAGCCTGGCAGGATCTGGCTGTGGTAGGCCTTATAATTGTAAGCCGTATGCATTCCAAGCAGGGACGGCACGACAAATCCGTCGAACAGCGTATCGGGCGGTCCGGAGGAGGGTAAATCGATTATTGTCGCCGCTTCTCTGAGATCGCCCGGTTCATAAGCGGCAATAAGACTGTTCGAGGGCATGTCGAATCCGAAACCATCGTCGCCCGAGGGCTGATTAAAGCCAGGATTATTCCATGGGGTAGTAGGAGTGCCCATGCCGTTATCCTGCCGCGGACCCTGAAATTCCACGTATTCCGGAATACCGTAATCCACGGAGCCATATATGCCGGTCTCAACCTCGAATATAGATTCGGCGCTATTATCCCCGGCTTGTCGCCAAAGGATGGAATAATCGGGCGCCAGTTGGTACTGTCCGGAATTAATCACATCGTTTGTCAGGCTGTCGGCTTCCAGCCAGCTTTTCAAGTACATATCAACTTTCGCCAGCAATGTCTCTGCGGCCCCTTTGGTGGCGCGGCCCACGTCGGTCGCAGATTTTAATGGCAGATTGGCGACTGCAAACCGTAAATCGGGTATGATGACGTTGTTGTAGATAGCGCTGTCTGTCGCGCGCACATAAAAAGAGCTATCCTGGTTTTGCGGTCCGGTTGGTACTGTCAATACCATGGGTACACCGCCGAACATGCGTACCATGTTGAAATAGAAATAGGCACGCAAGAATCTCATTTCGGCTGTCCGCGTCGTGATCATCGCCGGGGTCAAGGCTGAAGTCGCGGTCGGCAAATCCCGCAGTGCGACATTCGTACGGGAAATCCCTGCATAATAGCCCTTCCATAATCCCTCGATATACGTATTGTCAGAGGTAACCTGAAAATTATCTATTTGCGCGGCGGGCGCCTGGTCCAGGGCATAACTGCCTTTATCTGCGTCGTCGGAAATAATATTTGTGCAAGTAATAAAATAAACACCGTGAATATCGTAATCTCCAAATCCTGATTGGGTTGGATCAGGCGTGATCAGTGCATTATAGGCGCCGGTTACCTCGTTGACAATTACCTGCGGGTCGGTAGTAGGAGTGGGCTGGCCCTGGATGGGTACGTCCAGAAAGCTTTTCTTGCAACTAGTCAGCGCTATTGCAGAGTAAAAAAGTAAACGCCATTTATTTTTCATCTTTAAAAAATTAGATTTGGAAATTGTTGTTACAATTATCAAAAACCAATATTTACTCCGGCAGCAAAGGTTCTCGTTGTTGGATAAGTATTAAAATCGATACCCGCGTTGGTAGCCGTCGATGTAGGTATCAAGGTATTTGCTGTCAGGGTGCTACCGTTATAGACGGTCGATGCGCTGGGCAATTCAGATGAAAAACCGCCATATTTTTTAAGCGTCACCGGGTTTTGGGCGTCTATAAAGATCCTGACACTGCTGAACACTTTTTGCCTGCTCAAAAGCGCCGAAGGCATGTTGTATCCGATCGTGATATTGTTGATCCGCGCAAAGGTTCCAGATGCCAGAAAATAAGAAGACGCGGGCAGATTGCCGGCGTTTGCGCTTGGCTGGGTGTTGGAATGATTCGACGGCGTCCAATAGCTGGTGGCCACAGATTTTTCTATATTGTCGGTATAAACAACGCGTGCCTGCAGCTTGCCGTTATACACCTGGTTGCCGATGTTACCATAGAGGTCTATCGACAAATCGAAGCTCTTATAGGTTAAGCCACCCGAGATGCCGATATAGGTTTTTGGCTGGTAAGCGCCGAGAAATGCGGTATCGAGTATGCCGTTGGAATTGTATTTATATATAAAGTCTCCGGGATTAGCGCCGGGCTGAAGGATATTGCCATTTTTATCCGTATAGGCATTAATCTGTGCCTGGCTTTGGAAAACGCCGAGAACCTGTCGCATGAAAAATGCGCCAATCGGGTAACCCGCTTTGGTCTCCGTAGTATAATAGCCGTTGATATTCCCGTCGAAAAACGGCAGGCCTCCGTTTAGGTTCAGCACTTTGTTTCGGTTAAAGGAAACGTTGCCGCCGATAAAATAAGAGATCTTGCTGCTAATGTTGTCATGCCAGCGGGCAGAAAACTCCAGCCCTCTGTTATCGATCGTAGCCGCATTGGACAATACATCGCCGGCTACGATCGTACTGGCAGGATCTGCCTGGCTGCCAAAATCGCCAAGCACCCCGACATAGATCAGGGCATTGCTTGCTTTTTTGTCGTACACGTCAAATTCTCCGTTAAGTCTTCCTTTCAGGATACTGTATTCAAATCCCAGGTCGGATTCTTTTGTGATCTCCCATTTTAGATTCAAGTCCTTTACCTG